>Ga0207892_1000085_pt1 | contig 25531 bp, 22 predicted proteins | sample LinPmetageLP54_FD_184063 | JGI IMG/M metagenome (GOLD analysis project Ga0207892, IMG submission 184063) | Marine viral communities from the Pacific Ocean - LP-54 (SPAdes) | ecosystem: Environmental > Aquatic > Marine > Oceanic | place: Pacific Ocean | collected 2010-02-09 | reverse complement strand
AAGGAGCGTAATAGAAAAAAAGAAAAGACACAATCAGCAACAACACTAAGTTATGACTCCACCTTAAAGATACAATCAGAGCATATAACGCTTGGCGTTATATTGCTCGATAGCCAGCATGGCGTTTTAGGGTTCAAGCGGCTGTTCGACGGAAACATACTGTCTGCAAGCTTCTACCGTCGAGAAGTTGTCAAGGCAGCACTAAATGCGAATGCCTCGGTTGTCATCACAACACATCATCTTTCTAACCGTGACCTCGAACCCGGTGGTACAGATAAAGCGCTGATTAAAGCTCTTAAAACCGCCTTGGCGGCCGTCCATGTGCAACTGCTAGATCATTTGGTGATCGGTGGCGGAGAGTCAGTGAGTTTTGAAGAGAGGGGCTTGTTGTGACACAGCCTTAGCCTGTACAGGATAAGCCCTCATGCCCGCCCCTATCTGCTCTATCTGCCAGTCAGTCACTTTCATCCACCGTCAGAAGCTGCGCACCGCGGTCACCTTGTCTGGGGTACCTTGTGGTTCCTAAATCAGCTGCGCAACGAGCTAAACAGCTCGGCTCCCGCCTCTTTCTTCAACAGCTCATATACCACCGTCAGGAACACGTCCCGCGTCGCCTCATCACTGAGCAGTTTAGTTGCCATGCTGGTGTGGCTGCTCATGGCCGAGGCAATTGCGGTGACGGCTTTGATCGGCAGATCAGCCTTCATCGCCTGCTCCATGGGATTGTGCTGCACCTGAGCCATCAGCACCTTGTCAGCGCGCAGCTTTTCGGAAACATGCACCGCAAACGCGACCTGATCCGTATCAGTAATGTCCTTGCCAAAGGCATTGTTAAGCTTCTCGATCAGCTCGGCCAGATACTTTTTCTCTCGATCACGGGCATCACGCAGGCCGCTATCGGAGATACCCCATAAGCCCGGCGTTTCTCCTTGCACAGCCACACCACCCAGGTCACTTCCTTTCTTGATCTTGTAATGACTGAGTTTGAGATCACCCAGATCTACCTGCTGCGTCGTAATCCCTTTGAGGCGCCTACGTAATAGACGAGCAAAACTGGCGAAGGCTTCCAGGTGCGGATCGCCAAAGTCGATCAGCTGGGCAATATACTCGTAGCTACGCACGAACTTGTTCAGGCTCTCGCTGAAGATCATCAGCTCATCGCGCGCCGTGGCGTACTCCGAGCGCTGCGCGTCCGCGTACTCCATGTCCTTATCGTTGCCCGCCTCGTGCGCCTTTTCCCATGCCTGATCCCACTGCTCTATAGCGTCGCTGAGCGTCTTCAATTTGCTGTTGAAACGATCGGTGGGAGCCTGCGTCAAGGAGAACAGCTTCTCGTGCGTCACGTTCGAATCGACAATGGCATCACCGAACGCATCAACCTCGGCGGGCTCATAGATAAACATGCCATCGAGTCGCTGTTTGATGTCGTAAACGATGTTGGGGTCCTGAATGTCCGACACCTGGGCATCGCGATAGAAGGTCTTGAACGCCGCCAGGATTTCTTCGGCCTTGTTGGCCAAGTCGATAACGTAGGTCTTGTCCTTGCCAGGGAACGTTCGATTCAGGCGTGACAGTGTTTGCACCGCCTCGACACCGGATATTTTTTTGTCCAGATACATGGCAACCAGCTTGGGCTGGTCGAATCCGGTCTGGTATTTGTTGGCAACGATCATGACCCGGTACTCAGGTGTGTCAAACACTTTGCGCATATCGCGGCCATTCAGGCCCGGGTTGAGGCTGGCCTCGCTGAACTGATGGTCTGCCGGCAGGCTGGGCTCCTCCACATCGGTGTTGAGGACTTCGCCTGAGAATGCCACCATGGCCTGAACATTGTCATAGCCCTTGCGCTTGCAATAGTCCTCCAGGGCCAGGTGATACTTCACCGCCGCTGCACGAGAGCTGGTGACGACCATGGCCTTGGCTTGACCACCGAGCAAATGCGCGACGTTCTTGCGAAAATGCTCGGCGATCAGCTCGACCTTCTGCCCGACGTTCACCGGATTCAGTGACAGCCATTTGGCCAGCTTGCGACCTGCGGATTTTTCGTCCACCCGTTTATCTTCCACCAGCTCACTGCAAATTCTGAATGCCACCTCGTAGCTGGTGTAGTTCTTCAACACATCGAGAATGAAGCCTTCTTCAATCGCCTGCTGCATGGTGTAGAGATGGAAGGGTGCTGGCGGGTTGTCCGCACTAACAGGCTCAGCCGGATTGCGCGGACGACCGAACAGACTCAGCGTGGAATGTTTGGGGGTAGCGGTAAAGGCAAAGTAACTGGCATTCCCGGGACGACTGCGTGAGCTTTGCCAGACAGACAGGCGTTCTTCCTTGGACAGTTTTTCCCACTCGGCCTCGCTCTGGCCGGTCAATACATAACGCAAGTCGTCCGCTGTGCTGCCACCGGTAGAGCTGTGCGCCTCGTCGATAATGATGGCAAAGCGTCGGTTGCGTAGGCTCTGCTCCTTGAGGATTGCCTGCTGCGCATAGGGAAAGGTCTGCAACGTACAAACAATGATGGGTACACCGTCAAGCATGGCTTTGGCCAGCTGCTGGCTTTTCGGCAAACTGGAGGTCTGGCGGTCAATGGCACAGACCACACCAGCCTGATGCTCAATCTGCCGGATAGCGTCCTGCAGCTGTTGATCCAGCACCTGTCGGTCGGTGACCACTATCACACTATGGAAGTACGGCTCGCCATCGGAACGACGCACCCGTATCAATGAATGTGCTGTCCAGGCGATGGTGTTGGTTTTTCCTGAGCCCGCGCTGTGCTGAATCAGGTACGGTTGCCCCGCGCCTTCCACACGAACAGCGTCAATCATCTTGGTCACGCTTTCCCATTGATGAAAACGGGGAAAGATCAGCGTCTCCCGGAAGTAAGTCTTACCGTGGACATCCTGAACCTCCTTGCGCTCCTGCAGCACAAAGCGATGGAAGATGTGCAGCCAGTTGTCCTTCTGCAACACCCGGTCCCAGAGGTAGCTCACAGGGTAACTACCATTCTCTCCAGGCGGGTTGCCAGCCGCACCCTCATTGCCCCGGTTGAACGGCAAAAAGAACGTCGTCTCCCCGGCCAGCTTGGTGGTCATGCGGATATCGCTGTCACTCATCGCAAAATGCACTACCGCACCGCGCTTGAAGGCCAACAAGGGCTCCCGACCGCCACTCTGACGCTCTGGTTTGCGATCCATCTGGTATTGCTGCACTGCAGCCTCAACGGATTGGGTAAAATCCGTCTTCAACTCCACCGTAGCCACCGGAATCCCGTTGATAAAAAAGGCCAGATCGATTTCATCTGCCTTGTCCAACGAGTAGCGCAGCTGCGGCACCACACGCAGGCGGTTGGCCGTATAGCGGGCGATAACCGTCTCATTGCGATCATCCTCGGGTAACGCCTGACTCATCGCCAGGGTGCCACCGCCGGCCACGGCAAAACCGTAACGCAGCACATTCACCGTACCCCCGTCGACCTTGTTTTCCAGCTGCTTGACCAACCGATCCAGCACCACCGTTTCGGTACCGGCACCATTCATGGCGTGGAGCTTGGTCATGGCGGCGGGCTGACTACCCTCAAGCCAGCCCAGCACATCCGCAGGGTATAGCGCCCGAACCAAGTCATAGTCGGCGGATTTGCCCACCAACCAGCCGGCAGCGTCAAGCTGCTCGACAATGTGGCGTTCCAGCTCGCATTCGTGATGGATGTGGCTCATGGCGTACCTCATTCCTTTACGTTAGTGCCAAAAAATGGCCACCTTGTCTAAAGCTTATCTAGACCTTGTCTAACCCTTGTCTTGATCAGAGTCAGCAAGCACCCACCTACCCGTTTGTCGGCTTCCTTGCTTTTCAATGGTTTGGTCACGTTTTGACATTGTGTGCAGCAGGTTCCGAAACTTGTTCTGCTTCTGCTTCTCGTCTAAAGCATCCGACAGCTTGTCTAAAACGAGCCCCTTCAAGTCGCTCGGGCTGGCAGAGCCGAACTTACGCAGATAATCGAGTATCAGGTCCTTGTAATAGGCGTCATCAAAGGCCCGGTTGCGAATGTACTCACCCTTGCCGCCTGTGGCTTGGGCCACTTGCGCAGCAGGGTAGTAGTTCGGCTTGCGTCCCTCGATCAACCCCTGCTTGCGTAGCAGAGCGGCCGCGTCGTCGGTGATTGCCTGTTTCTTCTGCACACGGTCCAGCAGCATCACGGTGTTCAACGGCAGATCCTGGCGCTCCAGTAGCAGGCGAGTGTAGTTCTCGTCGATGACATGGCCGTAGATCTCCAGCACCACCTTATCCGGGGAAGACTTGCTGTAGTCCGGCAAGGGGAAGTAGCGCTTACGCTGGGACTGGGTCATGGTGCTGATACCAAAGCCCATGGTATCGATCATGTTCAGACTGACCATAGCCTGTGCCAGCCAGGGGTTACGGTAGCGACTCGGCGTCACCTCCCCACTGAAATAGTCCTCGGGCTTACCTTCGAAAAAACCGCCGGCGTTCTCGAACACCAACCGGTCCACCCGCTCGGTCACCAGAATACGCGAGCGCAACTGATAGTCCTGGTGTGCGATGCAATTGTGCAGCGCCTCCAAAATCACCCGAGTGTCGTATTTACTGACCTCAGTGGCCAGCAACTGGTTTTGCGGGAAGAGCTTGTAACCAATGTTGCGGATGCGTTGCAGCACCTGCGTGGTTGTCAGCAAAAAAGGCGGGCCGAAGTGTTCGTAAGCTTGCTCCTCGCCCATCAGTTTCCAGGTGATTTGTGCCAGTGCTGGCAGAAAGTGGCTGGCTTCTGACTTGCCGAGAAGCAACAGAGCTGTGCGGGTTAGGCCGCCCTGGATGGTTATTTTGGCCTTATCGAGAAAGGTGATCGCATCCCAGTCGGCGATGTCCTCGGCGAAGCCCGAATTGCGGTGTTTCTCGGCAAACTTCTCCTGAGCAACAGCAAGCGCCGCGGGGTCCAGATCGTTCAGCGTTGCGCCTTCTACAATCTGCGCGGACCAGTCACTGGCATCCAAGGGCTCATGCAGAATAGCTTCCAGACGTTCCTGACGCATTTCTACCAGGGAGTCATCCAAGCGCTGCCACGCTTTGTCATGGGCATATACCGGCATACGTGGCCGATGCTTGGGAATATGAAAGACCCACACCGTCTTGCCTGTGTCATCCGTGGTAAAGGACTCGACTCGGAAGCCTTCCGAATCCAGCGCCCGGCAGCGCTCCAGCAAGCGTTGTCGAACGTTATCGACTGTCTGATTGTTGAAGTCCTGAATACCTACGATGTGCAACGTGCTGTCTTCCACACCTACCACCAGATGCCCACCCTCCATATTGGCGATGGCGGACAGATAGCTGATCACATCACTCCCTGCGCTCCCGGTGAGAGCATGGCGCAGGTTCTTGAATTCCTTCCACTCGCAGGCGGCATTTTCCTTGGGGAAAAGCTCAAGCAGGTATTCTTGCAGTCTGGCTTCATTCACAGACCTATCCTCCCTCAGGTAGCTCTGAGATATTCAATTGCTGATCCTGCCAGGCTGCATAAGTCTGACCGCTACCCACCAGCAGCCAGGAAGTCCGTCCATTGGCCGCACGGCCACATACTACTGCTGCCGCTGCACTGGGGCTGCTGAAGGCGTAGTCATCGCTGAAGACCAGGTGTTTAGCACCATTGGCAACCAGCACGCCCTCATCGACCAATTGCTTGAACAAGCCCTGATAGCCGCGCTCGGTGCCCACCCATTCGGCGCGTGCCTTGGAGCCCTTGAGCACAAAGAACTCGCCATCGACCTCCTGGCCCTGGGCGCTTATGCCGTAGCGCGGCACCTCCAGAGTAAAGTGTGGAGACCGAGTGATTGGCGCCTCTGTGCTGGCTGTGACCGGTGTGGAGGGCTTGGTCAGTTCACGCAGGAAGTCGAAGCCCAGCACCGGCAGCACGGTGCGGATCTGCTCCAGGAAGAAAGCCATATCAGCGCGGTCGGATTCGGGCAGACTGATGTATTCATGCGCCGTGCCGTTGACCAACTCGCAGCGCCCAAGGTTGCCGGCGATGCCGATCAGCAGGCTTTCCAGGTACTTAACATGGGCCTTGGTCAGGTTTTGGTCCTTGCTGGTAACCAGACACACCCGCTCCCAGAAGTCCTTTCCACCCACCTCTTCCGGGCGATTATGGCTTTTCAGGCGCTTGGCCACATCATCGGACTCACCGATATACACTCTGGAGCGCAGATTGTTGTCCGGGTCGGGGCCAATCAGGAAGTACACACCAGTACGGGCACACTCTGGGCGCTGCACCAGCTCGGCCAGTTTGGAACGCGGGCCGGTCAGTACATGGCCAGTCCAGTTCATTATTTCGGCGGTGAGCAGGCCATTGGGCGTACCGTCCACCAGAAACAGACGCAGACTGCGGCCCTGGCTCATACCGCCTCCCGCAGGTCGATCTGGCCGGTGACAGCGGCGGTAATCAGGGCGGAACGACGTTCTTTGAGGAGGGCGATGCTGTGTTCGCTTTTAGTGGCTAGGGAGTCAATCCGTGCGGCTTGAGTATCTAGCATCGCAACGATCGCAAGTTGCTCATGCAAAGGAGGAACCGGCATCTCCATCGACACCCAGTTCTCCATTCGAAGCGCCTTGGTTCCGTGTCCAGCCTCCTCTAGCCGACTCAATGACTCTGCAGAAGAGCCTCGAAGTAGGTGAGCCAAATAGCGGCTATTGAGATCCTCGGATGGTATTAGTGCTTTCAGATCCTGGTTGATCGCCATAGGCACCTGCGTTTCGACTACCGGAAAAAGACGGGCAAGGATCATCCCACGTACAACCACCAGAATGCTTCCAGACGGAACAAGCGATGCAGCACCTGACTCAACCGCTAACTGAGTTAAATGGTTAATCGTATCCGCAAGCATCTCCTGTTTGAGGTCCTTAGCGGATGCCCAAGGAGTGTCTCCATCCCAGAACGCAATATTATCTTTGGATGGAGTTCCTCCACTCTTGAAGCGAACAAGGTGTTTGAGCTGCTTCAGCTCCCAATGCTCCGGCATCTCCCCCAGCCACTCCACGCCGGAGTCTTTCATCTTCACGTTCGGGTCAAGGCCCTTGGTAACGGCATGGGTGAGCAGCGCCTGGCGCTTTTCGCGCAGCAGTTCGATAAAACGGGTTTTCTTTTCGATCAGCGCGTCGATGCGGGCGGTTTCGCGGTCGAGGTGAGAAACTATTGCCTCTTGCTCCGATAGATCCTGAGGACAAGGCAGTAGCAAGTTACGGATCTTATCGCCACTTATGTTCGGCTGGCCTGCACCCGCAGCCAGGCCTACTAGCTCAGCCCGAAACCCCTCGAACCAATTACGCAGGAAGGGAATTCGTACCCTGTTATTTGGGTGAATGGCAAAGCATGCTTGATTCAAAGTGGCGTCAACCCCCAGCACACCAAGCCGCCCAACTGTCGCACCATACATGGCGATCACCAACGAGCCTGCCGGATGGAGCTTCAGCGCGGAGTTGCTTTTGAGCGCATCACAAGTGATACGCTTCTCGGTCAAAAACACAGTATTCTCCCGGAGCTCCCCCGTTGTAACCCAAAGGAGTCCGTCACTGGAGTAATCGTCTTCCCTAGAGGGCGTGGTCCCGCTACCGTAGCCTGATATCCAATAAAGAAGCTTCTTAGTGACCCAATGTTCCGGCACCCTCCCCAACCACTCCACCCCGGAGTCCTTATAGGCCGGATAGGGTTTGTAATGGCTCATGGGCAAGCTCCAGGCACAAAAAACCCGCCAAAGTGTGCTTCAGGGAGAGGCGTGGCGGGTGTATTGAACAACATTGCACGCAAATTGCTGGCCTTGGCAAGGTTGTACGGGCAAACCTGCACGAAAAGCGCCGTTTTCGAGGCATGGTTCGACATCACGCCGTCACCTCACCCAGCAGCGCGGCGATCTCGGCCTCTACCGCCTTGAGGTCGGCATCGATCTCGGCCAGCGGGCGTGGCGGCTGGTAGATGTAGAAGTATCGGTTAAAGTTGATCTCGTAGCCGACGATGCCGACCTGCCCGTCCTTGGCGTCAATTTTGCCGATATCGATCCAGGCATCCGGCATATGCGGCAGTACCTCGCGGGCGAAGTAATCGTCGATGCTTTGGCTGAGCGGTACGTTCTCGAACTCGCGCAGGTCGGAATCAACCTGTGGCTTGCCCTTGTCGTCCAGCACCGGCTGAGCGGTGGCGTCGCGCTCACCAAAGCAGACCAGCACGGCCTTCAGCGCAGCCTTGGAGAGCTTTTTGATACCAGAGGCCTTGAGGAATCCCGGCAGGTTATCGAAATCACCCTGCACGCCAACAAAGGCATCGGCCTGATCGGCACCCTTGGTGTTTTGGTAGGCAGCGAGCTTGTCCGGCATGACAGAGAAGCGCAGGCGCAGCGGACGCTCGACGGTGATGCGACGATATCCAAAGTCAGTGGTGGCGAAAATCTTCGAGTTCGGGCCTTCTTCAAAGGCTTCGTGCAGTTTGGCGATCCCGGCAATTTGTTCATCCGACAGGTATTTGCGCTTGCTGCCCAAGCTCTTGCGCATGGGTGCATGTATGGCACTGGCATCGATCAGCTGCACCTTGCCTTTGCGCAGCGCGTCCTTATTGTTGGTCAATACCCAGACGTAGGTACCAATGCCGGTGTTGTAGAATAGATCCGTCGGTAGGGCGATGATTGCTTCCAGCCAATCGTTTTCCAGAATCCAGCGGCGAATCTCGGACTCGCCTGAGCCTGCTCCACCATTGAACAGCGGTGAGCCGGACAGCACGATGCCGATGCGCGAGCCGCCCTGCTCCACCGGCTTGCGTTTGGATAGCAGGTGCATGAGAAATAACAGCGAGCCATCCCCCACCCGCGGCAGGCCTGCGCCGAAGCGACCGGCATAGCCCAACTCCTTATGCTCGTTCTGTACCTGCTTTTGCACCTTCTCCCACTTCACCCCGAACGGTGGATTGGCCAGGCAGTAGTCGAACTGCTCATGGGACAACTGGTCGTTGCTCAAGGTATTGCCGAGCTTGATGTTCTGGGTCGAGAAGCCCTGAATCAGCTTATCCGCCACCGAGATGGCATAGGTCTCCGGGTTGAGCTCCTGGGCATAAGGAATCAGGCGTGCATGTGGGTTCCACTCTGCCACCTGCTCAATAGCGGAGGAGAGAAAACCGCCCGTACCCGCAGCGCAGTCATAGACCGTTCGCACCACCCCTTCGCCGTTAAGCGCCTGATGGTCGGGAGCGAATACCAGGGTAGTGGCAAGGCGCACCACATCGCGCGGAGTAAAAAACTCACCCGCCGTGTCATTGGCTGATTCGGCAAACTTGCGGATCAGATGCTCAAACGCCAACCCCATTTCATGGTTGCTGAGGGTGGCTGGGTGCAGGTCGATGCTGGCAAATTTCTGCGTCACCAGATACAGCAGATTGGCGGTCTCCAGCCGCGCCAGCCAACCCTCAAAAGCGAAATGCTCGAATACCTGCCGGGCATTGGCCGAAAATTTGGCAATGTAATCTTCCAGGTTGGCCCGGGTACTGGTGGAGCCCACATCGCCCAGCGAAAACTGTGAGACGTTGTAAAAGCTTGCACCCGCCGTGGCAGGCAAGATCAAATCCAGATCAACACCGGTACTTTTAAGAGCTGCAAACTTGCTGCGAACCTGATCACGGGTCGGCTCCAGTACGCATTCCAGGCGGCGAAGCACCGTAAACGGCAGGATAATGCGGCCAAACTCAGACTGCTTGAAATCACCGCGCAGGACGTCCGCCACGCTCCAGATAAAGTCCGCCAGGTTTTGCTGATTCAATTGCTACTTCCTTATCGATCAGCAAGGATAACTGCAACAGAGCATCCCTACTGATGTGATTCATGTCTAGAAACCTTAACCGCTATAGCAAGGCAGAGCCATAGCCTGAAATCATTGTACCAGAGGGCCTTTTCATTCCTGCCGCAGCTCAACCCATGCTACGGTCCATGTGTCCAAGCAATGCTGGGGGCACAAGCCTGATCAGTGCAATCAGCTCCAGTTCGAGCGGTAAATGCAGCCGTCCACAGCTTAGTCCTGGTTTGCACCACTACCGGCTAGCCCCCGTTGTAGATCTGAAACTACCTAATGCGTCCTGTCCGGTACGCGCGTGCACCTGCAGGTTTGACTCTCAGGTGCTGATCCTTGTCCTTCACTAGATAGGTCATCAGTTTGGCAACTGCCTGACGCCCCTTGGCATCACTGCGATGGAACATACCTGTCCCCCGTAGATCCTCATCTCCTTGCCATTCACGGCTGCTATCGTGCCAGTAGCCCCGCCCCTGTGTGATCTCCAGCCATAGCTCACCGATGCGCTCTGCAATACGAAAATGGCGGAACACCTCCGACCCGTTGAAGAAGAAAGCCGCATGGAGATGAAACCCCTGATCTTGTCCCTGCTCAACCCTGAGGATTGACCCGACCAAATGTTGGAAAATGGGATTGTTTCTCCGTGCTTTGGCTAACCGGTCCATATCTGCAAATACTTGCTCTACGCTCAGCCGTTGCCTGGCGATAGACCGGTAATATAGATTGACTCGCAGCACCAGCGTCTTCGAGTAGCGATCCATCACTTTCTGGACGAATACGTGAATATCTTCGGCCTGTCGCTTGGCCTGATATCGACGGTCAGCAGATCGGCGACGATATGTATCCTGCTTGCTCAACTCCCGAATGCGATCAACCAGCAGGTTCATAGCCTCAGGCTCTGACAAAAAGGGACCGTTACCTTCCGGGTTAGGACAGATATACCGATGACCGCTGTGCTCCAGCCGAACGTCGTGAGACGCATCAATAAACAGCTCCAGATTCTCGCTGTAGTCATAATCCATCCAACCATCGAACAGGGCGATCATCTGATTAAGGTATTGTAGATCCATGCCTAAGCTAGTCATTCGACAAGGCTTGGTTGGATCGGTATGGATAACGTAGGCTTGGTCTCTGCCTCTAAGTACATCTTCTACGAACTGGTCAATATGGTAGCTGACTTCTGCTTGGGATAAGACTGTGGATGCGGTATTGATGAGTGAGTACATGGTATGGCTCCTAGGTGAGTTACATACCAACCCCTGCTTATGTATTATTTAACCATGCCCTCTATTTTACCCTACCCGTCATTTACCTTATCTATTTCTACCCATATCTCTATCTCTATCTCTATCTCTATCTCTATCTCTATTGTTATTGTTATTGTTATTGTTATTGTTATTGTTATTGTTATTGTTATTGTTATTTAACTTTAGATAAATGGGTTAGTAACCCTAAAGCATCTCAAGTATATAAACTGATCCCGATCCAGCTCCGCTGACAATGTCCGGCATGGCTGGCGTTTCTGAGAAAAAATCACGTCGGTCCTTGCAAAAAAAGCCGGTACGAGTGGTGATGACTTAGCTGATATTCAGCCGTCGCGATGCTACTCAGCGAGACGGCATAGGAGCACCACGGCGTTAGGCCGTGGCGCTCCTATCAGGCTATGCCATCCTGCCGATCCCGCTGCTCTATACGCTCCATTATCCAGTCATGGATCTCGCTCTCCACCCAACCGACACAACGGTCGCCAAGCGAGACAGGCTTTGGGAAGACATTCTCTCCTACGTATTTATAAATCGTCGACCGTGCAAGGCCGGTTGAATCCATGACTTCTTTCAGGCGAATAATCCTCATGAGCTGTCTCCTCTGTTGGCTCAGAGGATTGGCCGCGACAATAAAAATTAACCTTTCGCCAATCACTACGTCTCCATAGGAAGCGAAGGACCTTGAAACTGACTGATGCTCTACAGAGGCTCATCAATATCAGGATCCGCCCTGTATCGCCTGCTCTATCTAGCCTACGGCAATCCCATATCAAAAAACACACACTAGAGCATTACTAGAATCACGATAGAATTTAGATAAATCAGTGGTAGAATACCCATAGAAAGACAATAGAATTACGGCAAATATTCATGAGAAAAGCATATGGCCAGGCGTAAACACAGAAGAAGAGGCGAACAGCGTCAACAAGGAAATGGCAAGCGCTACCCCGCCGTTACCGCTCCGCTTTTTGACGAAAGGGAAGATGATAGCCGCGAGAAAATCTGGCTATGGCTTTTACTCTATAACAAGGAGTTCCAGCTAGACCCCACCACCTGTGCACGCAGTTCTATGGATGACGAAATTGCGCGCGCCCGTGAAGATAGCCCACTCCTCGTAAACGCCCTAGAGATGAGGCCGGGTAGACACTTATTGCCTCTAGACTATTTTCAGTGGATAACAGATGACGAAAGACAATTGGCGTGGCTACAACCTCGCGTTGTTGACATTACCGGCAGCCGAATTCCACGGGAGGTACGCCATCTAATAGGGAAGAGCAAAGTCATCGCTATGTTTGATATCTGGGATGAATTTCTTGATATGAAAGCAGAGGCGATCGAAGAACTGGCTCGAGATTGGAAGCGGCACATCTCTCAAGACGTAAAGTTCGAGTGGTTCACGGATAAAAAGGAAGGGGATAAACGCTGCGCATGTGCTTGGGAGTGGATAGAAAAAAACTCCTCCACACCTCTATTTAGGCATACCCCTATTACTAACTATTGCGAGCTTTTACAGTACTTTGATAGAGCTGGACACGGAGAACATGAGCAGAAAGCAATTATCCAGGAGATAAAAAAACGCTGGAACAGGAAGCAATTTGCCGAGCGTAACTCTGATAAGACGCAGGTTAATGTATGGCTCTCTAAAGATGTCGTAGCGCAGCTTGATCGCTTAGTCAAAGAGCGGGGAGTAAAGCGCCCACAATTTTTTGAACAGCTTATATTACAGGAAGCGCAAAACAGGCTGACCAAAGGAAACTAGAGAAACCGGAGGGATGCGAGGACCCTAAGCCGACCCTGAGTACGCACGGACCTATCAGTGCCGACGCTAGAATTGCCGTTACACATTCTCATAAAAAACTTTGCAGCTGACAGGAAGGACTTATAGCATTCCACCTCTCAGTACACCAAATAGTGCACCAAATAAAAACCAAACCCAGCTTTTCTCATGAAATTCAATACGTTAAATAACGGGTTCAGATTACCCCGGCCCACCAAATAGAGCACTGAAACCCGTCTAGAATGAGGGTTTCAGACTAATTTTGAGAGTGGTTGCATACCCAGAGTCACACAGTGAACTCAAAAAGGTATGCCACCATGTCACACAGCAATTCCCGCAAGCAGCGCCAACCCCACCTTCTGTTCTCAGAACAGACAGGCTTCCAGTACTGCCTGACTTTACCAAAGCATTTATCTCAGGATCAGCGCTTGCCTCGGCAGATACGCTGGTCGCTGGGTCGCGACGAGGCTTTGGCCCGTGCTCTGGGCGAATTTCTCAATCATTCGCTGCCGATCGACGGTATAGCGTCGTTAGACTCGCTGTCCACCGAAGAGATATTGCGTAAGTTAGAGGCAGCACACAGCGCCATTCGGGAAGCTTTAGCGCTTACCGATCAGGCCTGGAATGCGCTGCCCTCGCCCATTGAACTTGCAAAAAGCAATCTCCAGGCTGGGTTTAACCGCTTTAAAAATGAAAATGAATGCGGCCCAACGCTATACAGCGAAGCCGTCGGCGGGGAGCTGATATTTACCCTGACCCCAAGCGAAAAGCTAAAAAACGCACTCGACGTCGAGTTCTTCCGTTTTGATTGGCCATTAGGCACCTCGGATCATGAGGCAGCCAAAGACGCTGCTATCTATATTTGCGCGGCTATCGAACAACTGGAGGGATTACTCGCCAGAACGGAGGTCAGAGAACTCCACAGAGGAACGCTGCCAGCTGTAGCAATGCATGACTATTTACTTTTCGCTCGGCCCGACAAAGGCAGCGCTCTACCACGGCTTCACAAAAACCTAATCAGCTCAATGAACGCTTTCGGCTTACATCGAATGCTGAATAAGCTGGTCATTCCTTCATCGAATTCCATCCTGCACCAGGTTGAGAATGGCTCCTACATTCTCGATATTGACACAGCCCCGCTAGAAGCGGAGTTTGCGCTTCTCAAGCGCAAGAAAACTAGCGTGGGTATTCCGACCACCTCTGTGGTTCTCGCAAAACTAATTGCAGAAACCCTCAGCGCGCGTGCGATCGCTTATCTGAAAATCCGATTGAGCGAGGGTGGAGATGAAGACGCATACTCGCTAGCCATGCTGGATATAAACGACCTAATACGCAGGATGGTGGGTTTAGGCTGGCACGCAGCACCTATGAAACCTGTCCCCTCTAGCACTGCCAATTCTGCCAACGAGCAAGGGGGGTTAGACCCTGCCGTTATCGCGCTCATGTCGGCGTTAAGCCCATTGCTGTCCGACAACAAGCGCAGGGGGTTAGAGCGCCTGATGCTCGATGAACGCGCGGGTTATATATTACCGCCCGAGGAAAAGCTGCAGACCTCTCCCACATTTGCACAATTAGTACATCGGTTCGAAGAGGACAATCTGTCTCAAGGCGTTTGGAGTCACACGCGTACACGCATCATGGTTCACTCTCGCTTAAACGCCATAACCGAACTAGTAGGCCCAAACCGTCGAGTCAGCGCTTTAAAACGAGCAGATTTCATCGCGCTGCGTGACAGCATCAGACTGTTCCCAAAAAATAGAAGCAGGATAGCAGCAGCTCGGCAACAGTCTCTGCAAAAGCTGATATCAGAGCGTCAATACGAGACGATTAACGCAAGAACAGCTAAAAAATTCTTCGAGCTTGCGCGCTCTTTAATGCGCTATGCCCACGACAATGGACTCGCTTCAGAAGACTTAGGATCAGGTCTATTGTTCTCAACCCGTGGCGCCCCACCCGTACGTCGTCGTACGTATGATCACAGCCAGATAGAAAAGCTTCTGAATGGGCCAGTGTATCGAATAATAGATATGCCGCGATGGCGCCTGGATGATTACAAATTTTGGCTCCCATTACTCGGAATCTACACCGGCGCTCGGCTTGGTGAGCTCTGTCAGCTACAGGTGGAGAATGTCTACGAAGACGATGGAGTCTGGGTCATTCGAGTCGATGGCTCACACGGCAAGCATGTTAAAACGCCGCAATCGGAACGATTAATCCCAATACATCGTGCCCTAATTAATGCCGGCTTTATCGACTTTGTTAGACATCGTGAAAAACAAGCCATTAATGCGCAATGCCGGCTTTTCCAAAGCCTTGCAGTCTACGGCACACTTGCGCCAAGCCACACCGCAAGCAAATGGTACGCCGGAGCCGATAAAACGCGCCATGGTTTCCTCGGTGAGTGCGATCTCATTGGACAAAACTTGACCTTCCATGGCCTGCGTCACACCTTCATCAATCAGTTCAGACGACAAAAGCTAGATATGCAGATAGCTAAAGCATTGGTCGGCCATCTAGACAAAAGCACCACCGGCGGTTACGGCGATAGCTATCCGTCGGGTGTCCTGAAGGAAGAACTCGATAAAATAGATTTCAACGTTGATAGCGCTCATATTACCTACAGCGACTATCAGCTCTATCAAGCCTTGCAGAGCGGAAGGAAAATAGGCCGTCCATCTCGATTGGAGAATAATCCACCTGCAACCAAGCTCGTTAGTTACAAATAATTACATATATATTTTTCGCGCACTCTTATAGGGTGCGCGCCCTTGCTAAATCACTCAAACATCAAGCAATACAAGCCTTTTGCATACTTCCAAATAATTGACAACTTGACAAGTTTGAATTATTTAAAAAATAACTGATACATTAATAATAAGTGTCAACTTCCACCGTATTTACAAGTTAAAAACTCATGATTACTATTCGCTTCAATCCAGATGAGGCGACACATGTCAGCAAAATTACAAGAAAGCTTAATAATCCCGATAGGTAATGGCATTACTCTGCGATATGATGCCAGACACCCTGAACACGTTCATACTGTACTAAAAAAACTAGCCCCAATTTCCCAGCTACTAAAAAATATCGAGCACTCGCCGGGAGTTGGTGATTACTTTGACGAAGTCACCGATCGCATACTTCAAGAAAACGACTATTCAGTGAAAGGCAGAAACATGCTTGTTTCACGAATCGGCAAGCTTAAGCACGTAATCCTAAAGGACAACCCTGACAAAAAGATGTCCGATTTGAGCGTAGCCGACATTTCAAAAATCAAGCGACGTCTTCCAGATGCGATCAAACAAAATTCGAAATCTAAGTCGCGCGGCGAAAATACGCAAACCTATTACCAGCTATTTAACCGCTTAATGATCGAAGCCAAAAACGATTACTTCATAGCCGAAGATATTTTCATAAAAAGCTCAAAATCTAAACATGGCGCAATAACGAAACCCTTTATGCGCGAGGACATAGAAGAATTATTTAATTCGTGGATGTATCAAACCTACTCCTGCTCTTCAGCTACCGCGTGCCGTCAAGACGCCTACCCTTATCGGTTTTGGCTTTTACCGCTGAGTCTTTTTACAGGCGCCAGGCTGAATGAATTGTGTCAGCTTCAGATCTCAGATATTTCAAAAAATGAAGACGGTATACATGTCATAGATTTTAACGACAACGGCGCGCACAAATCATTGAAGAACGAGCATTCACGTCGTGAGATCCCGATTTGTCGAGCGCTGGTTAATATGGGTTTTTTAGACTTTGTGCATGAGCAACGCAAGAGTCTTGGTGCTAGGGCCCAACTCTTCAATGAGCTTACCTATTCGGACTATCACCACTACTCTCGCACACCTAGCCGTTTTTTCTGTGGCGCGCGCACGGGTGAAGGGTTTATCGGAAAATTTTGTCCTACAGCATCGGATGGCGCACTCAATTTCAAAAGCTGCAGGCGTAGTTTTGCTAACCGGTTACAGGCATCAGGCACCCCCACAGAGACAATTGGCCACCTTCTTGGACACAAGAAAATCATGAATCATGTCACGAACAAGCACTATCTGGACAAACCTCACAGTGTGTGGCTGTTGGAAATACTCGACTCCGGTTTGAATTACAACGTAGACCTAACGAATGTCCGTTGGACGAACTTTAAAAAACTCATGAGGTACAACGAAAACCGCAAGCCGCGCGGGCGCAAAGCGGTTGGATTCCGATGAGTATTTATTCAACTTTAAATCACATCTTCTTGAGCCATGTGCATCGTGTGCGCTGCACCTTCGCCCAGCGGGCGGCTAACGAATTTGATGTCAAACAAAGGCAGCGCAGCCTGACTATTCGCACTCCCCGAGAGTGCGAACAAGCGCGTGAACGCGCCTGGGTCAAAGCCATTCTCGCGGCGCGAGAATGGGGGGGCAGTGACGGTTCGGACATCACGAGAAAAGCGCGAACGAAGGTGAGTGTTTTTCAGGGAGGTTCGAGCCGGCATGAAACGTTGCTCTGACAAGAGTGACTTTTCAAGCCCCCATTCGCGAAGCGGCTGAGTTTGACATCAAAAAACAACAACAATAAAGAGAGCAAACAATGACTCCAGAGACTGAAAAGCGCTATCAACAACTAGCCAACCATTTCTACACCACAAAGCTGCTCGAAAGGCCGCTATCCACGAGTGCAATCTTAAAAGCTCTGGCGGAGAGCGCCCAAGACTACCGCCCAAACACATTCCGTAAACTCAAAAACGCAATTTCTTTCGACGTGCGTGCACGTGGCTACGCGGGTGCAGCAGAAAAAATTCTGCGGTTCGTCAATCCTGTTACAGCCCCACAGAGCACAATGAAGCCAAAGGCAAAATTAAAATTAGTGAAGTCAGTAAGCGAGGATGAGTTCGAAAAGCTGCTTGAGCATTTTCAAAAAGCTGAGTGCTATGACGAGTTCTGCGCCCTGGTCATAGTCTGGTATCTGGGTGTCAGGCCTTGCGAGATGCGGGCTATCCATATCATCGAAGGGCGATTCCACATTCGAGGTGCAAAGCAAAGTCACGAAGGTACGCGTGGAGCTGATCGAGTTCTGGAAATTGACGATGAACACATTCGAGATGTTGTAGAAGAGGCTATTACGCTCCTGAAAAACTCAGCGCGTAGCATTGGCGCCATCAGAGATTGCTTTCGAAAACAGTGCAGATCTCTATGGCCCCGACGCAAACGGCACCCAACGATGAAGTCCTTTAGGCATCAGTTCGGTTCTAATCTAAAAATATCCGGCCGAGCGCCTGATGTGATTGCCTACATGATGGGGCATCAGTCGACTCGGTCTATAGAGAAGTACGGCGACGCGCGCAAAGGCTTTTCGGGCAAATTAGGGCTTAAAGCTGCACCCTATCATCAGGAGTTGAGCAGCGTCAGAACTCCAGCAAGATGCAAAACACCGATGCTTCACAGGCTTTCCGGGGTTCAACATGTACCCGCCGCGCATGAGAAAGCTCCCCAGAAGCTTTCTTGAACGGCAGATATTCACAAGCCTCTGGCACCCTTAACGCCGGGAATATCATGCTGCGCGTCTGCAGTTGTAGAACGCCGCTACTGAGGACTGCGGTCTAAAACCAGTTTAGTTTTGAGCCAAAATGGACGTAACTGAAACAGATTCTGCGTTTTCTACTCCTGCATTTTGCAGGAGCAACGAGGCTTATTCAGGCGACACTTATCGTCTGTGAACGTTTTCGACGAGAGCAGATAGAGGTCAGTCCCAATGTTATGCACCACATAAGACAGAGCATCAGTCGCGTTGGAGCCAGAAGGCAGGTGCTCGCACTACCGTTCGTCGGGAATCCACGCCTTGTAAATTAACAGCATGAGGTTACTCAAACATAGAAACATACCGACTTATCTCTATAAAAAAGCCTACGAAATAGCAAACAATTACATTTTATTGACAACAAAAACTTACTACCGACAGACCGGCATAAGATAAAAATAAATACCCATAAATTGCCTGCCAAATACGAACCTACAAAAATAACAACAAGATACGCCGCTCAACATATAAAAATCCGAAAATTATCTTAAGAATGAAATTGTATATTATTGGTCAATATTGACACTTAAACCACCTTGTCAATATACCCAATAACAAATTTAATCTGCTCTCTGTCGCCAAGCCAACCACACTTCCGACAAGCTGGCTAGCTATTGACACGAACACTTCAAACATAAAACATAGCCACAGCAAGCCAACAACCTCTTTCCAATTTTTAAAATGAGCACAGCATGGAAGATCGCCTAATCGAACAACTTAATAAAATTGCCGCGTTAGTAAAAGGTGATGGGGCTGTAATGAAAGGTTGTGCCATGAGCAGAGAGTCTGCAATTCAGCTATCCAACGCGCGCTATCCTGGAAAGCCTTATTGCCTAGTCAAGGACTGGTCTTGGTTTGACTTATTTGTTCCAGACTCAGTTAAAGACCTATTAGCTGATTCTGAATTCCAACCAGCCATTTTGTATTCACATAGCATAGTGCTTGATCAAAAAAATAGATTCCCACCTGATTGCTGGGTAAAGAGCTCGCTACTTACACACTGGGATGAAGACGGTTTTTTTATCACACGCAACACTGTTTACATCTTGCTTGGCGAGGGATCGCGCCTATCAACAACACTTGACGCAGTCGAAGCGATTCACTAAGCATTCCAGATTACACTTCCAAACATTGCTTTACTAAAATACAAGCAAAACAAACTACGCCAATCCAAGTTAAGCGTATAGGCATAAGAGAATTATGATCAATACATCATTGAAGACCAACGGGGGACCTAAGCAATGATAAAAGAACTGACCTGTATATGCATCTCCGACACACATGGATTGCATGAGGATATGCCCTCTCTACCGTATGGTGACGTACTAATACACGCAGGGGATTGCTTGAGCACCGGCAGCATCAGCTCTCTTGAGTCGTTCGCCCGGTGGTTTGAATCTCAACCGCATCGACACAAAATTCTCGTTGCAGGCAATCACGACAAAGCGATATTCCAACATCCCGAATTAGTAAAAAAACTCTTACCGACGACACATTACCTACAAGACAACGGCGTTGTTATTAACGGTTTCAGGTTCTGGGGCTCACCGTGGACGCCAACTTTTTGCAATTGGTTTTTCATGCTTGATCGAGGAGAGCCTTTGAAAGAACGGTGGGCTTTGATTCCTGAGGACACTGATATCTTGATCACTCATGGGCCGCCTCAGTTCACGGGAGACACTGTCAGTATGCCTACCGGCGCTGAGTACGTCGGGTGCGAGGAACTCCTTGAAAGATCCCGGCACCTCATTTTAAAAACACATGTGTTCGGGCACATCCATGAAGGGTACGGCCAGTACTACAAGCAAGGGTGCCTACTAATCAATGCCTGCATCTGCACAGATAACTACGAGCCGACCAACAAGCCCATAACCTTTTCGATCAAGTGCGAGAGAACACGTGAACTGCAAATCACTCCTTAAAGACGTTACCGATATCGTACTACAAGCCGGTAAACTGCTTGAAGCCGAATGGGCGCTACCGACAGGGCCACGTAGACAGGGCGATAAAGCTGATATTGATTTAGAAATAGAGATTCAGTTGCGCGCTGCTCTTTTGAACAGATTTAACTGTGATTACTGGGGCGAAGAAACGGAGGCAACGTTCAGCGGCGATGAGTATTGCTGGGTAGTCGACCCTAACGATGGCACTACAGATTTCTTGAACGGGCTCAAGGGGTCTGCAATTTCTGTCGGCCTACTGCGTATAGGTGCTCCAGTGCTAGGCGTCGTTTACGCGCCTGTGACCGACTCACAGGGACCCGACTGTATTTCCTGGGCTCTGGGGCTCACAGGCATCTTACGCAACAGCCAACCTATCACTAGCTCATCTCAGCACGCAATGCTCGCAACAAAGAGCAAAGTGCTCGTAAGCTCCGCAGCAAGTAAGAAGCTTGAACTGAATAACATGCTTTGCTCTCCAGCCCAGGCGGTACCAACAACCAGTATCGCTTATCGTTTGGCGAGGGTAGCCGCGGGAGATGCTGTGGCTGGTATTTCACTCGTTCCCACGTCAGCTCACGACACAGTTGCCGGACACGCAATCCTTTTTGGTGCAGGTCTGGTGTTACTAAATGAGCACGGCCAACCTGTTACTTACGATACCAATCAGAAATTCAAACAGACGTCCCGACGATGCTTTGGAGGGGCGCAAATGGCTTGTCTGGAGCTGTCTTCACGCGACTGGGCCCTTTTGTTTTAGAAAACGGGATTCCCTCATACGTATAACTGCAAGGTGAATTCGATAGGCTGCTCGCTTCATCTTAGCCAAGCCTTACAACACAGGTGTTTTTCAGAAAAGCAATACGATTATGCATTAGAAATGATGGAGCAGCATGAGGCCTGTCTAGCCCCAGCACAAACTGGTGGTAGCCCGGATTTATTCGTTAGGAGACAGCCAGTCATAACGGAAACTACTCGCCAAAACTTGAAGTAAATCATCCTAGGTATTAAGTCGCTCATTATATAGGGAAGGTGCTGCGGCACGCCTGATTCCTAACTAAAAAGGATCACTGCATGAAAAGATTAGTATACAACATTGTAAAATTGCTTAACGAGGGGGGACAACCCATGAAGGGTAGCAACATGAATGACGCTCAAGCCATGGAGTTCTGCCTGTCACGACAAGGCTTAAATGAAAGTTTCTGTCTGCTGCGGGATTGGATATGGTTTGATCTACTTGTAAGCGAGCGACAACGCGTTGATTTTTCCAGACAAGGGAAAACTCCAGCAGTGATTTTTTCTCCTACTGTGATTTTCGATAGTAAAGGGAGTTGGGATTTCAATAACACCATTCGAACCTCTCTGCTGTATGAGTTTGAAAGCGGATTCCTTTTCAGAACATCGGATGCAACCTACGTATTGCTAGGTAAAGGCACAAGAGCGCCTGCCAGACCAGAATTGCTCGATATCACTTTTTTTTGAACTCGTTATCTGCACCTTGCTCTCTACGAGCCATAAGGCAGAAGCTTTGCAAATGTGGAGACCAACGTATGTCTAGGCTAGCACGGCCTGCTGCGGAACTATCTCGCTATGCCAAAGCAAGGCTGGCGCTAGCACTTAAGCTACCTTTCGGCACATCGGTTACGGGTTATCTTGTAGGTGTGCACATCATCGCAAGAGTGGGATTTGGAGTCGTATATGAACACGTCAAAGCTGACGCGTTCGGACGATTCGCTAACGGTCATCGAATGATAACCTACGATGTGTTGAAGGTGGAGCGGCGATCGGGATTCTGGCTTTTGCATACCTGGAGCGGAAGCCTGTACGTCGTTGTTACATTTCATCCAGTTGGTGGGCGGCGTTCATTGGATGCTTTCCTATCAATACACCCTGCTGAACTGCACTTGACGCCGTGGCGTTTACATTAGGGGATTTGCTTGCGTCAATATGTTGGATGTGGCTCTCCAAATCGGAAATTCGCGCCGTGTGCTCTTATGTCCCGAATCGCATTAGTAATAGTATGTTGAAAGTTAAACGATGCCGTCAAAAAGACGGTACAAGCTTGGGTGTTTTGATAGCGCTAGCTTTAGGAGAATGGAAGATCACTGTGCAAGAGTGGCCTTATAATTTCCTCCGTCCAGTAAAACAAACTGACTAGCCTCAGATTAGAGGCCTCCTTAACTATTCGAACGACTACTGCTACGAAGTGAACCAATTTAACCAGTATGGAGACCGCTGGCTATGGGAGGAAATCGTGGTCATATAGCTGCTGCAAGAATAGGCGCTGATCACTCGTGTTCCCACCATATGGAATCGAGATTGGTGACAAGACGGCTTGAGCGCAATGGGATAATGAAGATGACTAATAATGAACTTTTGGTAACAACTTGCCGATCTGCGGCAGAGAACAGTGACGATTTGATAATCGAATTACCATCTCACTTGCTTGAAATTATGGATCTGGCAGTTGGCGATGAGATTTCGTTCGAAACTGTGGATAATCTTATCATTATCAAGAAGTTTTTTCGGAAGGATCACAACTCGCTTTAGTCCGCTCAGCAGCCGAGCGGAGATAACCTCCTTTTACATTCGGCGGCTATCCTCCAAAAGCCGTCAGCTAGAAGTATCTACAACTCCAAGGGCAACTCAGTCGGTGAATTTTTGCAGCCCTCCAATTAGCAGATTGAAGCTGAGCAATTATCACTAAGTCTTATTTATATGGCGGATCGTAACATGACAGTCAGATTGGAATTCGCAACTCAGGATCTACAAGAGATTGAGTTAGCCAAACGGTATTGGGCAGTGGGACAGGATGGGGCCTATGTCGAGCGTGTGGCGGACTTGCTGCCTTTTAGACAGATTAACAAAACCAGCCGCTTTGGCTAAGTATGTCCGCCAGGTCTGTCGAGCGTACGACGATAACCAAACCTGCCTTGTGTGCAACAGTGAGATGCGGATCAACAGTCGTAGCGAAGCCAAGAAGTTTCCTCAGCGCTCCTTGAGACCCTGTAACGACTGTCAGGAGTTGCGACGCAAAGAGGAGGATAAGCGAGTGGCCGCAAACAGAGCTGAATTGGAAGACCGGCTGGCGCCCCATATCGCGAGAGTTCAGAATAAGGTGATTTGCTATGCTGATTTAACAGATGATTCGGTTTTCATCCTGCAAGCTATTGAAGCCTTGATAGGGCCTAAGCTGTTAGCAGGCACATTTAGCCGAAGAGATCGCGCTGACCTAACGCCCATGGGATCTGATAACTTCATCGACCATTTGTATGGACAGGAATTATTGGTTGACGATCCTACAGCCGCGGGTGCCGATGTTTACTACCTCCAAGACGGGAAGCTCTGGCACAAAAAGGCTTTTACGCGTTATTTTCTGCCTCCAGACACCAACATGGGGCGCGGTGAGGAGGCGTTCAGTTTCCTGCGAGATCGAGAGTTCACCGACGGTGAGGCTTTGACTAACCTGTGGTTGGACTACTCCGCTGCTGACGCTATGCACTACCTGCATTATCAGTGTTCAAAGTATGGCCAGGTCCTTAGCCCTGAGGACATCGAGAAAATCGAAGGAGCAGTTCGTAACGGGTTGCGCAGATACAGCGTCGCGCAGATATGGTTCATAATGTGGAAGGTCTCCAAAGACGCAGCGGCTCTTGCCTCCCTTGCCTACTACAGCCGTGAGAGGGCGGCTGCGACGATTCCTAATAAGATCCGTAAGCAATTGGAAATCGCAAACCAAGGGAACCTCCCTCGCAATGATTGGAGTCGCCCAAAGTCTCATATTTCTGGCTCGCTTGGCATGCTCTTCACGGCCAAATTCAGGTTGGATGAGTACTCCAAAGGGGCAGATGCGCTTGAGCTGTTCGCCGGCTTGAATAGCGTAGTACGCGAGGATGTCGAGCTCTCTGAGCTGGCTGCTAAGTTCATCAAGGTCACTTTATATGGTGATAACTCGCTGTCAGTGTTGAAAGCCTTCGCCGATATGACCCGGTCGGGACTCTCAACGGAGAATGCACTGTGGGAAACGATTAATCGCCACCCAGCGCTGTTCGAGTAATCCAAACCTTTAAATCACGGTTGGCGTTTGTGTTAACTGTTGCAGGCAGATTAATGGCCTCAAGTTTGCAGACATCCACAAGTTTCAGCGGATGTCTGTTAAACCAGTGCGTAATTGCCTCCTATTGGCCGGATCCTGCCAGTTGCGACAGGCGCCTCTCGGCCAAGCGCGGCCGCCTGCCAATAGCACTTCCGGCACCTTCTAGTTGCAGGTGCCGCTAGACCTGAGCATCTTGTGCAGTTTCTAACACTGATAGCAGCACGGTGGCTTCGTGCTTAAAACGTACATATAGCTTTCATCCCGAAACAAACGGGTGCCGGAGACACATTTTACTTTTTCTTTCTCAAAAGACCGTTCATTGTGAACCCTCAGCTGGTCGATAGCGATCTGTATGACTGCGACCGATCAAACAGCTCCTGCACCAATTTAGTGACGGCATGTAGCTTACCCCCTTCGCCGCCGGATCTCTTGAAACAGGGTGTGGACGGCCTCAATGTCCTGCAGAAGTTCAGTTGGCTGAGTTACAGGTCGCTGTTGGCCGGCTGCGTGTGAGTGTGCACGTACGTTGCGGCAGCATTTATCATGCAAGCGCTGCACTTCTCGGTACTCATCCTCCTGCACGATCATTACGCCATCTAGCCGGCCGACCGAGATGCCGTCGCGGAACCGCACCACGGTTTCATTGAGTATTGTGTCCTCGATACCCACTTCAATCGTGACGCGGAGATCATCGTAAGCATTACGCATCGCAAGCCGCTCGTTATCCCCAGGCGGGTTATTGAAACCTTGGGCAATTCTCTGATGGTCAGCTCTATGGTATTTAAAACGCTCTTTGTGTTTGCGCATGTCGTAAGGCAAACCGGCATCGATATAGCCAGGCCCTTCAGCCCTGTAAGTTATTGACCTCACCTCGGGAACCAGCTGAGCATCTTGGCAAAGAGCTACCAACTCCCCGAAGAACACTGCATCGTGAGTAAACACAATGACCTGTCGTTGGGTAGACTCTTCAACAATCCTGCGAGCGACAGCGGTTCGATGGCTGTGATCAAGGCTAGAAACCGGATCGTCGAACACGATGCCCGAACAGGAACCTGACTGTTGGAGC
>Ga0207892_1000083_pt1 | contig 25661 bp, 26 predicted proteins | sample LinPmetageLP54_FD_184063 | JGI IMG/M metagenome (GOLD analysis project Ga0207892, IMG submission 184063) | Marine viral communities from the Pacific Ocean - LP-54 (SPAdes) | ecosystem: Environmental > Aquatic > Marine > Oceanic | place: Pacific Ocean | collected 2010-02-09 | reverse complement strand
GCCCCTCGCCAGCATTTTGCTAGCCACTACTCTGACCACTCAACTGACCGCCTGCGGTACCGTGTTCTATCCTGAACGTCGCGGCCAAATTACGGGCGAGATTGATTCCGGCGTAGCCATCCTCAACGGCATTGGTTTGCTTTTTTACATCCTCCCTGGCGTCATCGCCTTCGCCGTCGATTTCGCTACCGGCGCCATCTATCTACCGGACGCGCGTTACAGCATCAATCCTGAGCAATTGCAGCCAGCCATCCGTGCCGACGGTAAGATCGACAAGAGCAAGCTGCAGGCGATTCTGCACCGCGAGCTGAACCTTGATCTGCCGGTTGAGCAGGCCGAGGAAAGTAACCAGCCACTACCCAGTCACTATGCCCTGCTGCAGGGTACGCCCCGCGCCTGATGACCCAGCAGACCTTTGATGCTACCGAGCGCGCACGCCTGCTTAAACTGGCGACGCGTGCCTCGGTGGCCGTAGCGCTGCTGTTGATCGCTCTAAAGGGCGGGGTTTGGCTTGCTTCGGGCTCGGTCAGCTTGCTGGCCGGCCTGATTGACTCAGTGATGGACGCGGGCGCGTCTATCATCAATCTGTTTGCCGTCGCCTATGCCCTCAAACCAGCTGACAAGGAACATCGCTTTGGTCATGGCAAGGCTGAAGCGCTGGCCGGCCTGGCGCAAGCCGCCTTTATTACTGGTTCGGCGTTATTGGTGCTGCTGCAAGGGGTCGACCGATTATTGCACCCGCAGCCGCTGGAAACAGCATGGGCTGGCATCGCTGTCATGTTGTTTTCCATCGTCGCCACGCTGGGCCTGCTGGCCATCCAGCGGCATGTGATCCAGCGCACGGGCTCGACTGCAATCGGCGCAGATGCACTACATTATCGCTCTGACTTGCTACTTAATTTGAGCATCATCATCGCGCTTCTGCTCGCGCAGCTGGGTGTGCAGCGAACCGATGCACTTTTTGGCCTGGGCATCGCGCTGTTCATCGGTTTTGGCGCCGTGCAGATTGGCCGCCAGGCGGTGCAAATTCTGATGGACCGCGAGCTGCCCGACACGGTGCGCGCTCACGCTCTGCAAATTGCGCGCTCTATCCCCGGCGTGTTGGATATTCACGATCTGCGCACCCGCGAATCCGGTCAGCACTGGTTTATGCAGCTACATTTGGAGCTACCAGCAGACCTTACGCTAGCTGAAGCCCATGCCCGTGGTGAGCAAGTACGCTTGGCGATAGTCGAGCATTACCCGCAAGCCGAGGTGCTGGTACATAAAGATCCGGGCTGACTGGCAACTGCGCTCCTTTGATCACTACAGACAGCAAAAAGGCGAGCCACCCAATGAGTAGCTCGCCTTTTTCATGTCCTCTGTCATCCTTTTGGGATCTTGCCTTGCTCCCGTGCCTTGTGGGCTGGGTAACCGATTGGCAGCACACCTGGTAGGTGGTCTTGCCCCAGCTCGCCGGATAAGCGAGCTGGCTGGACGATCGGTTCTGGCTGAAACTGTTGACTATAGTAGGCAGATCAAAGCGAAATAACTTACCTAATATTGCACATCCTATTGCGTAGTTAGCAATAAATAGCTAAAAATCTCATAAATTACGCAATCAGGACAAAAAACATGAGTTCCATCAATCTCGACCGTTACGATCTAAAGATTCTCGCCGCCCTGCAACACGATGCACGCATCAGCAATCAGGAGCTGGCTGAACGCATAGGCCTCTCCCCTTCGCCCTGCTCAAGGCGCGTCAAACAGCTGGAAGACAGCGGCTTGATCAAACGGCAGGTCGCGCTACTTGACCCAGCCATGCTCGGACTCAAGCTGACCGCGTTCGTGATGATCGGCATGGATCGTCATACGCCAGAACGTTTCGCCGGTTTTGAAGCAGTCATCCGCGAATGCCCTGAGGTGCTCGACTGCTGCCTGGTTACGGGCATGGATGCGGACTACCACCTGCGCGTAGTGGTGCCTGATATGGAGCATTATCAGCAATTACTGCTCGGCACCCTGACCCGAATTGAAGGGGTCTCCAGCGTACGTTCCAGCTTCGTACTCAGCCAGGTGCTGGCCAGCACAGAACTGCCATTGAAACATCTGGGGCTGAACTGAACAGAAGCAGCGCGCGTCTAGCATAGACGTTATACTGACGCCCCTTTTTCACCGTCTGGAGCACGCCCCCATGACTTACCAACAATTTGAAGCCCTCGCCATGCCGCTGATGATCTTCGGCCTGGTTGCCTTTATGGGCTTTATCGTTTGGGACCTAGCCAAAAAATCCAAGGCCGGTCGCTACGGTACTCTGATGTTATTTTTAGTGCTTGGCCTCGGCGTGGCTGCTTTTGTTATCAAAGAAGTGGTCATCGTAGTTGTCGGCTGAGTTCTTGCAGCGGCGGCGATAGCTGCCGCTGCAACTGAGCAACGTCATTCCACGGCCAAATCATCCCTACATCTGGCCGATTTCCCACCTGCATCAAAGTCTGAACCCTGATTCACTGTCATCAAATAATGAATATGGATTCAGATCATGGCTTACCGCACCACCGCCAGCCGCTTGGAACGCGATCAGGTTCTGCGCGAACATGTCCTCGACTGCGCATTGCAGCAGGTTGCCGAGCGTGGCTTCAGCGCGCTAACCATGAGCGGACTCGCCCGCAACGCGGGTATCGCCACCGGTAGTTTGTATCGCCATTTTCCAGGCAAGGGAGCGCTGGCCGCCGACGTGTTCGTTAAGGCTACGCGCATCGAATTGAACACTCTGAAAGAGCAATTCCTGGCGCCGGGCGTGGCCAGCGATCGCCTGCGCAATGGCATTGCCCAATTTGCTGCCCGCGCATGGCACAGCCGCCAACTTGCCTACGCGTTGATCGCCGAACCCGCCGAAGAAGAGGTAGAAACTCAGCGCCTGTACTACCGTCAGGCATACGCCACCATCTATGGAGAACTACTGGCTGACGGCGTGCGCGATGGCAGTTTCTTGGTTGAGAATATTCCGCTTACCGCCGCGTGCTTAGTTGGCGCTATCGCAGAATCGCTGGTGGGCCCGCTCTCTCCGCAGGCCCGAGTCGACCGGGAAAGTGGCCTGCCCAGCGAGACACTCGAAGCCGTCACGCACACCATCACCCGTTTCTGCCTGCGCGCCCTGGGCGCCAAGGAGCTGCCACAATGAACCTGCATGAGTACGCCCAAACCTGTGCTGAAACCCACGACGTCACCAATCAGGTACCGCCGCTCAATAACATCAACCTGTATAGGGATGATCTGCCGCTGCAAGAGTGGGTTAAACGTTATCAGGGCGACTGGGCAGACGAAGCGCTAAATGCCTATGGTCAACTGGCTGGCAGCAAACTCATGGAAGCCGGCTTCCTCGCCAACGAGAACAAGCCGATATTCAAGAGTCACGACCGTTACGGTCACCGAATTGATCTGATTGAATTTCACCCGGCGTACCATGAGCTAATGTCGGCGGGCATCGCGGCGGGCATCACCAGCGCTCCTTGGACCGACCCGCGCCCCGGTGCACAGGTTGCCCGCGCAGCCACCATGTATCTGCACAACCAGGCTGAGGCCGGCACCAGCTGCCCCATGACCATGACTTACGCCTGCGTCCCGGCGCTAAAGTTGCAGCCGGATTTGGCCGAACACTGGCTGCCAAAGATACTCTCGCGCCAGTACGACCCCCGCAACCTACCGATTGAGCAGAAAACCGGCGCCACCATCGGCATGGCCATGACCGAGAAACAGGGCGGCACCGATGTGCGCGCCAACACCACGCACGCGCACCCGGTCGGTATCGGCGGGCCGGGGCAGGCCTATGAACTGCTAGGCCACAAATGGTTCTGCTCCGCGCCCATGTGCGATGCTTTCCTCACCCTAGCGCAGACCGACAAAGGCTTGAGCTGCTTTCTGTTGCCGCGGCACCGGCCTGACGGCTCGCGTAATCAGTTCTACATCCAGCGTTTAAAGAACAAACTGGGTAACTGCGCCAATGCCTCCAGCGAAGTTGAATTCCGGGGAGCCCTGGCCTGGATGGTCGGGGCGGAAGGTCGTGGTGTACCCACCATTATCGAAATGGTCTCGCTGACCCGCTTTGACTGCATGATCGGCTCCAGCTCTCTGATGCGTCAGGCACTGACCCAGGCGGCGCATCACTGCGCGCATCGCAAAGTCGGTACCCGCGTGCTCAGTGAACAGCCGCTGATGCAAAACGTATTGGCTGATCTGGCGCTGGAAAGCGAAGCGGCCTTGGCGCTGACCATGCGCATGGGCAAGTCGCTGGATAACGCCCACAACGAGCATGAAGAAAAATTTGCCCGGCTGGTTACCGCCATCGGCAAGTACTGGATCTGCAAACGCGCGCCGGGAATGATCAACGAAGCGCAGGAATGCCTTGGCGGCGCTGGCTATGTAGAAGACAGCATACTGCCACGCCTCTACCGCGAAGCACCGGTTAACTCAATTTGGGAAGGCTCGGGCAACGTGCAGTGCCTGGATGTACTGCGCGCGCTATCCAAGGAGCCAGGGGTGCTTGATGTACTCTTTGCCGAACTGGGCGATGGCCACGGCTCCGCTCTGCTCAAGCAGCGTATCGAACAGCTCAAACAGCAGTTCAGCGACACTGATGAGATTCAGTACCGCGCGCGCCAGCTAACTGAAGATGTGGCCGTTGCGCTGCAAGCCAGGTTATTGCTGGAGGCAGGCAACGCAACGGTATCAGACGCCTTTATCGCTAGCCGTTTAGGCCAGCATGGTCAGGCCTACGGAACCTTGCCACGCGGCCTAGATCTTGAGGCGCTGGTTGCTCGCTCCACACCCGCCAGTTTCTGAGGATGAATCATGAGTATGAATCAGCAACAACTCGAAGCCTTTGTGCAATCCGGCTTTGCCCAAGCCGCCTTTTGTGGTGACTTGGGTATTCGACCCACCGCGTGCGGGCCGGGTTGGGTAGAAACCGAACTGGCAATCCTACCGCGCCACAGTCAGCAAAATGGCTTTGTGCATGCCGGCGTGCAAAGCACCATTGCTGACCACACGGCGGGCGTTGCAGCCGCTACAACGGTCGCAGAAGGCTTCAGCGTGCTGAGCGTGGAATTCAAGGTCAATCTGCTGCGTCCTGCATTGTGCGATATCCTGCTGTGCCGGGCTGAGGTGCTCAAAGCCGGCAAACATATATGTGTGGTTGAGGCAGAGGTTTTTGCCTTGAAGGACGGCGCCAAGCGTTTGTTCAGCAAGGCAACCGTGACCGTCGCCGTCATGCCGATCGCAGACACCCAGCCGCGCTGATTTTATTTTAAGGTTAGATTAATGGCTCAACGCCCTCGCCCGCCGCAACGCCCACGCCAGCAGCCAACTGGGAAACCGCGCCGCCAGCCCGCACCGCCGCCGGCTAATCCACAGTTGATCGCGCTAAATAAACCGTTCGATGTACTGACCCAATTCACCGACGGCCAGGGCCGCGCCACGCTCAAGGACTTCATCGACGTACCCGGCATCTACCCCGCCGGACGCCTGGACCGTGACAGTGAAGGTCTGTTACTGCTGACCAATGACGGCCAACTACAGGCACGCATTACCGACCCCAAACACAAGCTAGCCAAAACCTACTGGGCGCAAGTAGAGGGCGAACCCAGCGAGCAGCAGCTCAAGCAATTGCGCGACGGACCCATATTAAATGACGGCCCAACTCGACCCGCCGAAGTAGAGACGATCGCAGAACCCGACCTGTGGCCGCGCAACCCACCCGTGCGTTTTCGCCAGAACAAACCGACCAGTTGGCTGGCCATCACCATCCGTGAGGGCCGTAACCGCCAGGTCAGGCGCATGACGGCCGCAGTCGGCTTACCTACCCTGCGGCTGGTGCGAGTGCGTATTGGCGACTGGCAATTGGCTGAGTTGCAACCCGGGCAGTGGCGTGAGCTGCCGCTATAACGCAATCGGGGCGCCAAACGACGCCCCGATTCACTCTGCAATACGGCCTAGTAACGCAGCCCAAACATCCGAAACAAAAAGCCCATCAGCCAAATCGGGCCAATCAACAGAAACTGCAGATCTTTAAAGAAAGAAGGCTTCTTGCCCTCCAGGTGGTGGCCGATAAACTGACCAATCCAGGCCAGCACGAAGATCGCCACGCAGGGCCAAAACACATAAGTCATCAAGCTTAGGATTAGCAACATCAAGAGCGACAACACCAGCATCACCGCCGCAATCCGCCAAGACAGCATCACGTAGAACAGCAGCGCCGCGGCCACCGCGATCATCGATACCCAAGGGTGGATGGCCCAGAGAATACCTAACACACTGAACGTGATCAGCGGCACACAAATCCAGTGCAAGAGTTTGTTGATAGGATTGAGATGGCTTTCGCCATATTCGTCGAACCATTGGTCAATCGCTTTCATACAGCACCTTTGTTATCGGTTTAATCAGGCGTCGATCGTTGACGCCCAGTGTAGCCAATCAATGCTCCAGCACCAGTGTCACAAAGCGCCAGAGAGGGTGTCATTGACAACTTTCGAGCAAGCGGCGATGCTCTGACTCGCGCCGATTGGCGTCCCCGTTCGCGGAAAGGGCTGCGCCCAATGTACCCACAATGTGTTTATCCATACGACACCCAGCCTGCCAGGCGGACACAGGCCCGATAAGGGGATCGTATGTCCACGAGCAAAGTACCACACAGCCCGATCAGCCACGGCCGTATCAACCTTGAACAACAGCGCAAACGCGCTAAAGAGTTACTCAAAGCGATCAAGGCTGGCGATAGCGACGCATTGCTACGCATCAGTCGCTGGCTGGCGCCGCGCAGTGAGCCATTGCGCCTGGCCGAAGCCCAGTTAGTTATCGCTCGCGAGGCCGGTTTTAGCAGCTGGCCAGCGCTCAAGCAGCATACCGACAGCCTTGACCACGCCAGCCGCCAGTTGCTGCGCCATGGTGATCATGAACTGCGTACTTTGCATATTCGCTGCGGTAGCGATATTCAGCACAGCCTGAAGACCGCCGGTTTCAGCGGCGACTTTCTTGAGTTCTCCGACCCCTTTTGCATAGGCCCGCTGAGCGCCGCAGAGCCGGAAGTCTTGTTGCGTCAACGCGCTGATTTTCTTGCCAAGGCGTTCGATATAGCACCAGCCGACGCCTTGGCCCGTCAGCAGCAAAGTTACCGAAAGCTGCAACAGCTGGATGATTACCAACGCATCGTGCTCTGGTTTGAACATGACAGTTATGATCAGCTGATTCTTGCTTATCTATTGCACCGGCTGCACGAGATCCGCCCGACAGCACGGGTAGAGTTGATCGCCGTAGATCAAATCCCCGGAGTGCAGCGATTTATCGGCATAGGCCAGCTGGCTCCAGAACTGCTTGGTTGGTTGTGGCCCCGCCGTAAGCTGGTCAAAGAAGCACTGCTCGAGCTAGGCACACAAGCCTGGCGCGCGTTGAGCGAGCCAAGCCCAGAGCATTTATTGGCATTAATCAAAAGCGGCACGCCCGCGCTTCCTATGCTGGGCAAAGCACTAGATCGTCATTTACAGCAGCTCCCGGGCCAGCAAGATGGTTTAGGGCTGACCGAGCGGCTGAGCCTGCAAGTTCTGCAACAACAGGGGCCGCTGACCGCCGGGCAAGTATTTCGCGCATTGATGATGGAGCGTGAACCTCTGCCCTACCTTGGCGATATGATGTTTTGGTGGCTATTGCAACCGCTACTGACTGGCGAAGCGCCGCTACTGCAGATAGAGGACCATCAGCCGGATTGGCCGCAACGCGCACTGCAGCTAACTGCGCTGGGCGAAGCTGTGCTGCGTGGTGATGCCGACGGCTTTAGCGTTCGTGCCACGCCCTATTGGGTAGGCGGCGTCAAACTGATACCCACCAAGGCGCATTGGCGTTACCACGTTGAGCACCAGCAACTGCATTACCACAGCACCTGAGACGTCGCGCCGCTGCCCGCCAGCGGCCTGAGATGTTAAGCTAGCGCACTGTTTCGCAGCGCTTCTGCCGCACCCCATGCCGGAAGCCCTGCCCACCGCATAGCCAACGAGCCGGAACCCACACCGATGCCACAACCAAATCCTTTCAAGCCGGTCGTCCTCTGTCTGTCCGGTCACGACCCCAGCGGCGGCGCAGGTTTGCAAGCCGACATCGAAGCGCTGCTAGCGCAAGGCTGTCACGCCGCTCCAGCGGTCACCGCGCTCACCGTACAGGACACCGTGGATGTGAAAGACTTCCGCGTACTGGACAAAGAATGGGTACTAGCCCAGGCCAACGCCGTACTCAACGACATGCCGGTATCGGCGGTTAAGCTAGGCATGCTGGGTAGCGTAGAAATGGTCGATACGATCATCGAGCTGATGCGCGCCAACCCCGGCTTGCCATTGGTCTGCGATCCGGTGCTACGCGCCGGAGGCGGCGGCTCGCTGGGTAAAGAGGATGTCGGCTTTGCTATGCGTGAACGCTTGCTGGCGGTTGCCTTAATCGCCACGCCGAATCTGCCAGAAGCGCGCATCCTCGCCGAACTGCCCGAGGGTAGCGCTGACGAGTGTGCTGCCAAGCTGATGCCGTTCTGCCAAAATTTATTGATCACAGGTGGGCACGGCGACGAAGCCGAGATACACAACCGCCTGTATTGCAAAGACGGCAGCCAGCATGATTTCACCTGTGCTCGCCTCCCCGGCAGCTACCACGGCTCCGGCTGCACATTAGCCAGCGCCCTCAGTGGCCGTTTGGCACTGGGCGAAGAGTTGGTCAGCGCCGTTCGCTCAGCACTCGATTACACCTGGCGCACCCTGCGCGACGCCGAGCAGCCCGGCCACGGCCAGTACGTGCCGCGCCGCCTGCCGCTGGATTTCTGTTCGTGAACCAGCGCGGCCTCTATGCGATTACCGATAGCGCGTTGCTGGCGGATGGCAAACTGCTGCCTTACGTGGAAGCGGCAATAACGGGCGGCGCACGTTGGCTGCAATACCGTGACAAGAGCAAAGACCCAAGCCGGCGGCTCGACGAAGCCAGCCATTTGGCGCAACTGTGCAAAGGTTATGACTGCCAGTTGATCATCAATGATGACCTAGCATTGGCGAGCCGCCTGGGCGTTGGCCTGCATCTGGGACAGGAAGATGGCTCGCTGCGTGAGGCGCGCCAGCAACTTGGTTCACAAGCGCTGATCGGCGCTACCTGCCACGCCAGCCTGGAATTAGCTGAGCAAGCGGTCACTGACGGCGCCAGCTATATCGCCTTCGGCCGTTTCTTCCAGTCGGTCACCAAGCCCGGCGCGCCGGCAGCCACGCCTGTACTGCTGCAACAAGCACGCAAACGCTTCACGCTGCCGATCATCGCCATCGGCGGCATCACCCTGCACAACGCACCGCAATTACTCGGTGCCGGCGCCGACTACCTGGCCGTAATCAACGGCCTGTTCGGTGCGAAATCAACCGAAGAAGTTCGATCCAGAGCCTTAGCTTTCAGTCGACTTTATCATTGCCACGGATAGGCTGATCATGCACAAGAAATATGCTCTTTTAGACTTGGAAAATGTTCAACCCGTTTCTCTTGAAAATTTCAAAACCGAGGGATTTCAACTTAAGGTCTTTGTGGGCGCGAACCAACCAAAGATCAGCATTGAACTTGCGCAGGAGATCCAAGGGTTTGGTGAAAGAGCGGAGTACATTCGTGTTCAGCAAACTGGCAAGAATGCTTTGGATTTTTATATCGCCTTTTATATGGGCCAACTTTCATGCAACGAACCAAGCTGCCAAATCACCGTCATATCCAAAGACACCGGTTATGACCCTCTGTTGAAGCACATGCGGAGCATTGGTGTTAAAGCTAACCGCACAGCAGAAGCCTCAGCAAAAAAGCAGCAGCCTGCGCAAGCCACTAACTCCAGTAAAAAAACTCCAACTCAAATGTCGCTGGCCGAGCGCGTACAGTTTGCAAAGAAGCATCTAAAAAAAGCAGATAAAGCTAAACCGGCAAAGCTAAGCAGCCTAGCTGCGGACTTAAACTCAAAATTTCAGAAGAAGCTCTCCCAGCAAGCTGTACAAGCGCTGATCGACGAGCTTATCAAACAAGGTATTGTTATCGACAACCAAGGGTCGATCAGCTACCAGTTAAACACCTAATTTTAGGAGCCTATTAAATGTCCCGTTCCGAAACTCTGTTCGCTAACGCCCAAAAGCACATTCCCGGGGGCGTAAACTCGCCAGTGCGTGCTTTCAAGAGCGTCGGCGGCACGCCACTATTTTTCAAGCATGCCGAAGGCGCCTACGTTATCGATGAAGACGACAAGCGCTACGTCGACTATGTCGGTTCCTGGGGGCCAATGATTCTTGGTCACGGCCATCCGGAAGTATTGGACGCTGTACGTAACCAGTTGCAGCACGGTTTATCTTTCGGCGCGCCAACCGCGATGGAAACCGAAATGGCCGATCTGGTCTGCGCTCTGGTGCCATCGATGGACATGGTGCGCATGGTCAGCTCCGGCACCGAAGCCACCATGAGCGCCATCCGCCTGGCCCGTGGCTACACTGGTCGCGACAGCATCATCAAGTTCGAGGGCTGCTACCACGGCCACTCCGACAGCCTGCTGGTCAAGGCAGGTTCGGGCGCACTGACTCAAGGCGTGCCGAACTCCGCTGGCGTGCCCGCTGCCTTCGCCAAACATACACTTACCTTGCCCTTCAACGACATTGACGCAGTCAAGCAGCTGCTGGCCGACGTCGGTCAAGAAGTAGCCTGCATCATCGTCGAGCCGGTCGCCGGCAACATGAACTGCGTACCGCCAGCACCCGGCTTTCTGCAAGGCCTGCGTGATGCCTGCGACGAGCACGGCGTGGTACTGATTTTTGACGAGGTAATGACCGGTTTCCGGGTTGCCCTCGGCGGCGCCCAAGCGCTCTATGGCGTTAAGCCGGACCTGACCACCTTCGGCAAAATCATCGGCGGCGGCATGCCGGTCGGCTGCTTTGGCGGCAAGCGTGAAGTCATGGAGCAGATCGCCCCTCTAGGCCCTGTCTACCAGGCAGGCACCCTGTCCGGAAATCCATTGGCCATGGCCGCAGGCCTCACTACGCTCAAGCTAATCAGCCGCGACGGTTTCCACAGCGAGCTGACCGACTACACCAGCCGCCTGCTTGCGGGTCTGCAGCAACGTGCCGACGCCGCAGGCGTGCCATTTGTGACTACTCAGGCAGGGGGCATGTTTGGTCTGTATTTTTCCGGGGCAGACGACATCGTCACCTTCGACGACGTCATGGGCAGCGACTCGGACCGTTTCAAACGCTTCTTCCACCTGATGCTAGAGGGCGGCGTCTATCTGGCACCAAGTGCCTTTGAAGCCGGCTTCACATCCATAGCTCACGGCGATACCGAACTGCAGCTGACACTGGACGCCGCCGAGAAGGCGTTCGCCGCACTATGATGAGTCTGATTTATGGGCTGCTCAGTGCAGCTCTGTTTGGCATCAGCGCATGGTTATGGCGCCGTCGCGGCGGTCTAAACGATAACGCGCGCGGCGCGATCACAGCAGCTCTGCTAGCACTGCTGCTGCCCGCGGCCAGCAGCCTGCTGCTCACACTGGACAGCTTTGCATTGAGCGAAACCCTGACCCATATACAACGCATGCTTGGCTTGGCGGCGCAAAATATCAGCCTGCCCCTGCTCGGGTTAACTGCGTTCTATATGGCTTTTGGTCTGCGTTGGCAGCCGGCCAACTGGGGCCGTATTTTGCTGGGTTTGATGGCTGCCTTCGAGCTGACCCGGCGCATGGACATGCAACACAATTACCAGTGGAGCATCAATCTGCTGAGCCTCGCCTTGCTGTTGCTTGCTGGCGCGCTGATCCTACGTCGCGACTTGCGCCCCATGCTGTTCGGCAGCCTTGCTGCAATCGGCATCGGCGCCCCGCTATTCAGCCCTGGTGCTGCCGCGCTAGCGGGCCTGCTTAGCAGCTCACCGTTGGCGCTCTGGTTATTCCCCACTTTGCTGGGCGCTGGACTGGCAGTTGGCCTGCTCAGCGAACAGGCGCACAATAGCCATAATGAAAGTGTCGAAGCACCGAACGCCGAGAGGACCTGAACACACCATGTATCGCCTGCTGCCAAGGCTTACCCTGATCAGCCTGCTGCTGTTGCCTGCCACCCAGGCCAACGCCGAGACTGAAAATCCGCTGCTGATAAGCGCAGACGACCGCTGCGCTTTTGAGCGTGTGGACAACGAAAGCCTGCCATTGGCAATCGACACCTGTCTTGGCGCAGCAGCTGACGGCGACATGAAGGCGCAATACGAGCTAGGCCAGCTCTATTACAGTGGTGATCGGGTGGAGCAAAACTACGACACCGCCCTGCAATGGTTGGAACAAGCCTCAGTTCAAGGCGAGCCCCGCGCGCAGTATCGCTTAGGCATGATGCACTTCAAAGGCGAAGGCGTGCGGCGCAACCTACCCCAGGCCTACATCATTTTGAAAATGGCCTCCATCAACGGCCACGACGCCGCTATGGACAGCGCCGATCTCGTCGCCCTACAGATGAATCAACAAGAAATGAACGCCGCCACGCATGTGTTGGGCACGCTGTTTCGTGATTACCTGGCGCAGATTCGGGAAGAGCAGTTGAATGGGACGTTGAAAATGGAAGAGCCTCAGTTGCAGCCTGATTCCAATGCGCAAGAGATTGAGGAGTTGTTGGAGTAAACGCTGCTATTTTCCTCTATTTATAACCCGAGCATGTTGTCAGGTCGTTGCCCGCTAGTTTGCGTGTTCAGGATATCGTTTTATAGCTTCGCGCGCCTTGCGCCAATCACGGGGGCTTTGCCGATACCACTCATGAAATGCACGACTGAATGCGGATTGGCTGGCGTAACCCAGCAGATCAGCCATCTGCGCGATACTGATAGTCGAGTCTTGCAGGTAGTAGCACGCCATATTCTGCCGAACCTCCGTTAGCAGCTTTTGGAAGCTGGTGTCCTCCCTGGCCAATTGTCTCTGCAACTTGCGTGTACTAACCTTCATGTACTCGGCGACCTGCTCTATATTCGCTCTTGCATCCGGCAGAAAGCGGCGAATCAATTGCTGAATCAATCTCGGCAGCTCTTGCTCAGACATGTGCTCCAGATTATCCAAGTGCCCTTGAATCAAGCGATGCAACACCGGGTCTGCCGTGTCCAAGGTTACATCCAGCAAAGCAGCGTCGAACATCCATCCGTTATAGGCCGAATTAAAGTTCGGCAAGATACCTACCACTTGCCGGTAATGGCGTGGCTCAACTACTGCGGCATGTTGGAACAACAAGGCCTGAGGTCGCCAGCGGCTGCCAAGCAACGTGCTTAACATTTGCATGCCTACGCCCAACGCCCTTTCCACGGCATGGCGCGAACCAAATACAGCAGTATCCGTAATCGCATAGGAAAGAATCGCGTGGCTGCCATGCTCCTCCAGCGTTACCGCTGCAGCACCGCTGTGTACGTAAAACTGACGCGTCAATTCATTCAAGGCCGTTCGCACATCCTTGGCATTACGCATCAGGTAAAACAGGGGCCCAAACAAGCTGACATCCTGCGATACCCCATATTGCAGGGCGAATAAGCGATTGCCGCTATGCAGATCGCAATTATTCAGCAACGCAACCAACTTGCGAAATGGAATCAGGTTATCGCCGTGTTGCTCTACGTCGCTGGGCAAACCGACTTTCGCCAACATTTCCATTGGCTGGAGACCTTGGCTGATAGCAAATGCGGAGAAATCAGAAAGCACTGAAGCGCGAGCGAATACTGCCATGCCGGGCCCCTCCATGGTTAAAAAGCGGCGTTAATTTGTCGCCAATTGGAATATTCGTGACGCCAATTATCAAATTTTTATTGATCAATTAGAGCAGCATAGCCTCAGATTCACAGTCCGAAAACAGCGGATGGTAGAGAAGTAAGTAGCTTTATGTGATCCAGCCGGATATTCGCAGCGCGTATTAATCCGACAGGTGAATTACGCCAGATAACAACAATGAGGATTCAACATGGCTTTCTCCAACACCTCCAAACTCCTTTGTGCGCTGATTGCGCTCAATAGCGCACCGCTTTACGCAGCGGATTGGACACATTACGACCGCAACCCTGACTTCCAACCCACGACGTTACCCACCGGGGCAATTTCCAATATAGAAGAATTGCTCAAAGTAAAACCGATGCTGCGTATTGGCCCGATGGCTGATGCCAAAGCGCTTCCAGTAAACGAAAACACGTGGGTGATAAACGGCTACTTCTATGGCCCAGTGATTATCGAGACCGAAAACGGTCTACTGGTATTCTCTTCAGGCGAAAACACAGAAGACGGCAGCAACTTCCGCCGAATTATTCGCGAACAAATCAGCACGAAGCCAATCATCGCGCTGTTTTACGACCATGCCCACTATGCCAAAGGCGCCTCCACCCTGCTGGACGGCGACAAAGCCATGATCGTAGCCCACCCGGATTCCAATAAAATTTTGCGCGAGTCTGGCTCGCTCACTAACCCGCTGATTCCGGAGCTACTACCCTCGCTCGACGGCCGCGCGGAAATACATTTCGGCAGCAAACATCCAACCACCGGGCCCGACGCACGTATGGATGGCACCAACCTTGAGCTAGGCCGTGAGAGCGGTTGGATGCCAGCTACCAAGACCCTGACCGATGGCGAAACCATGACCGTTGATGGCGTCACCATTCAAGCCTTTCACGCCAAAACAGATACCGAGGATTCGCTGACATTCTGGCTGCCAGAAAGCAAAATGGTCATCGATAATGTCTTGTGGCCAATCGTACCTAACCTCTACACCCTGCGAGGCGACCGCTACCGTGACCCGCAAGAATGGATGAAGGCACTGCGCAAAATTCGTGAGCTTGAACCCGAAATCGAAATTTGCGTTGGCGGAGGCTCGCTACCGTTGCGAGGCAAAGAGAACATCGCCGAAGCAGGCAATGCCCTGCACGACTCTGTGGCCTACATCTACGACCAGTCGATCCGTCTTACCAACCTCGGCGTGCCGATGGATCAATTGGGCAACAACATCCACTTGCCCGACTCGCTGCGCAAGCACCCTTACGTGAATGAGCTATACGGCCAGTTTGAAACCTGGCCGGAAGCTATTGCCGAACGCAGTCAAGGTTGGTTCTCAGGCTATGCCGAAGACCTGCACCGCCTGCCACGCGAAGTCTATGCAAATAATCTGATCAAACTCGGGGGCGGCGCAGACAAAGTGCTGCAAGCATATAAAGACGCGATGGCCAAAGGTGAATATCTCTGGGCCAAAGATCTTGCCACCGAGCTGTATTACAGCGACCGCGACAACGCTGAATACCGCCAGGCACTGGCCAGCGTATTCCGGACGCTGGCGCAGTACAGCCCAGGCTCAATTGTGCGTAACTTTTACACCGCTGCCGCGCTTAGCCTCGAAGGCAACCAAGACTTCAGCCTTGGGGTAGTGCAGCCAGCAGCCTGGGTCAAAGAGGACACCAATCGAGCAGTCAACTCGATGCGCACCCGTTTAAACCCGGAGCTAGCAACGGGGGCTGAGGGTGTCTTGAGCTTTAACATTGATGGCAACGTATCGGCCTTGCACGTCCGCAACTCAGTGGCTGAGTACGTACCAGACCCAGGCAGCCACTACCGCCCAGTCGATGCCACGATAAAAGTCGACAGCGACACCTTCACCGATTATTTCCGCGGCGAACTGTCCACCAAAGATTTTTTGTCCAAATCGACTATTACGGGCGAAAGCGCAAAGCTGATGGGGCTTTTTGACGAATACCACCGACTGCCGATGTACCCAACTGAAGCGTTGTTAAATAACTGATATTTAGTACTACCAAAACTAAAAAAGCCCTATAGCGAAACGGCTATAGGGCTTTTTGGCATCTGATTCGCAAATGAGCAGGTAAAAAACTGGCTGCAGGTGTTCTCTTGGCCGCCGGTACACGCCAGCCCGATCAGCTATCCGACCGCGGCGGCATCGGGAAATGCATCACGTTACTACCACTATCACCCTTAGCCTCGCTGATCTTGGCCGTACCTACCCGCTCAACTTCGTCGATGCGAATAATCGAGTGAACAGGAATGAAGCTGCGTTTGACGCCATCAAACTGGTTTTTCAGTTTCTCTTCGCCCGGATCAACGAGCAGCTGAGAGCGTTCACCGAAGATCAGCTCTTCGATTTCCATAAAGCCCCACAGCTCACTCTGGAAAATCTGCTGCGCGTAGAGTTCAAACACCTGTCCCTGGTTGTTGAAGATAATCCGAAAGACCGGCTGACTTTCTTTACTCATAGCGGGATAACCAACACCTTGAAAAACGCGTGAACGCCGCGGCGGCTGCCGTTCGGCGGGCGCGCATGATAGCACAGCGCAGGGCATAACAAAGGCCCCCGCTTGTGTGTATAATCGCCCCTTTTCTCAAGTGATGCCCAGCGTATATCCCATGGCCAAGAAACTCTTTATCCAGACCCACGGTTGCCAGATGAACGAGTACGACAGTTCTCGTATGGCAGACCTGCTCGGCGAGCACCAGGCAATGGAGCTAACCGACCGCGCAGAAGACGCAGACGTCATTCTGCTCAACACCTGCTCGATCCGCGAGAAGGCACAGGAAAAGGTGTTTTCCCAATTGGGTCGCTGGCGTCCGCTGAAAGAGAAAAACCCTGATTTGATCATCGGCGTGGGCGGCTGTGTGGCTAGCCAGGAAGGCGATGCCATCCGCAAGCGCGCGTCTTACGTGGATGTGGTTTTCGGCCCACAAACGCTGCACCGCCTGCCTGAGATGATCAACGCCGCTCGGACCACACACAAACCTCAGGTTGACGTGAGCTTTCCGGAAATCGAGAAGTTTGACCGCTTGCCAGAGCCCCGCGTGGATGGCCCAACGGCCTTCGTCTCCATCATGGAAGGCTGCAGCAAGTACTGCAGCTTCTGTGTGGTGCCCTATACCCGCGGGGAAGAAGTCAGCCGACCCTTTGACGACGTCCTGGCCGAGGTAATTCACCTAGCTGAGAACGGCGTGCGTGAGGTTACTCTGCTGGGCCAGAACGTGAATGGCTTCCGTGGCGCAACCCATGACGGCAGTGTGGCCGACCTGGCAGACCTGATCCGTGTGGTAGCCGCAATTGATGGCATCGACCGCATTCGTTACACCACCTCGCACCCGTTGGAATTCTCGGACAGCCTGATTCAGGCCCACGCCGAAGTGCCGGAATTGGTGAAGTACCTGCACCTTCCAGTGCAATCTGGCTCTGACCGGGTATTGGCCGGCATGAAGCGCAACCACACCGCGCTGGAGTACAAGTCACGAATTCGCAAGCTGAGAGCGGCAGTACCAGACATCATTCTAAGCTCGGATTTCATCATCGGTTTTCCCGGTGAGACTGACCGTGACTTCGAGCAGACCATGAAATTGGTAGAAGATATTGGCTTCGACTTCTCCTATTCCTTTATCTACAGCTCACGCCCGGGCACCCCGGCTGCCGATCTGCCGGACACCACCCCGGATGAAGTCAAGAAGCAGCGCCTGCAGATCCTGCAGACCCGGCTGAACCAGCAGGGCTTTGAGAACAGCCGCCGCATGGCCGGTACCACCCAGCGCATTCTGGTGACCGACTACTCGAAGAAGGACCCTGGCATGCTGCAGGGCCGTACCGAGCACAACCGTATTGTTAATTTCCGCAGCAATAACCCGCAGCTGATTGGCCAGTTTGTCGACGTGCTTATCGATGAAGCACTGCCCCACTCGCTGCGCGGCACACTGATCAGCGAGACGCTGCATTAACGCCATTTATCCTGCACACTGCAGTGATCTGTCTGACTCCGGCGCTCGGCTTCCGACCGCCGGAAAATGGCAGTGCTTTGCAGGGTTAAATTTGCGCGCTATTCTGTCGTTTCATCCATGCCATCTGGCGACCTACGGACTATTTTGAACGCACCTCTACATATCCATCGTTTCAGTATCGAACCCGTTGACCCCCGGCGCTTTGCTGCCCTTTGCGGTCAGTTCGACGACAATCTCCGTCTTATTGAGCAGCGCCTCGGCATTGAAGTACGCAATCGCGGAAACCACTTTGAGCTGATTGGTGAGGAAACCCTCACCCGCTCCGCCGAGGCCGTGCTGCGTCAGCTGTATCGCGAAACGCGCGACAGCAAGGACCTCAGCCCCGATACCGTGCATCTGTTTTTGCAGGAGTCCGGCCTCGAGAACCTGAGCGAAGCGCTGAACAGCAGCAGTGACCACAAACCGGTGATTCTGCGTACGCGACGCATGACTATTCAGCCGCGTGGGCCAAACCAGCAAAGCTATGTGCGCTCGATTCAGCAACACGACATCAATTTTGGCGTTGGCCCTGCCGGCACTGGCAAGACTTATCTAGCGGTAGCCTGCGCGGTAGACGCGCTGGAGCGCGAGCAGATCAGCCGTATCCTGCTGGTACGCCCAGCAGTAGAAGCGGGCGAGAAACTGGGCTTTCTGCCTGGCGATCTAGCGCAAAAAATCGATCCCTATCTGCGCCCGCTGTACGATGCGCTCTACGAGATGCTCGGTTTTGAGCAGGTCACCAAGCTGCTTGAAAAGCAAGTTATTGAAGTCGCGCCACTGGCCTACATGCGCGGCCGCACGTTAAACAATTGTTTTATCATCCTGGATGAAAGCCAGAACACCACGCTGGAACAGATGAAAATGTTCCTTACGCGTATTGGCTTTGGTTCTACCGCAGTGATCACCGGCGACATCACTCAGGTTGATCTACCGCGCGGTACCAAATCCGGTCTGAACCACGTTATTGACGTACTCAAAGATGTACCCGGCATCGGCTTTACGCACTTCCTGTCCAAGGACGTGGTACGCCACCCGCTGGTGCAGCGCATTGTAGAAGCCTACGACCGCTTTGAAACGCAGCAGGAAATCGAGCGCCAGGAGCGCAAAAATGAGCATTGAGCTCGATATCCAGCGCGCCTCCGATGCGCCCGACCAACCAGACGACGACAGTTTTTTACGCTGGGTCGGGCTGGCATTGGGCGCCGGTACCGGCCGTGAACTGACTATACGTCTGGTGGATATGGACGAAGGCCAGAGTCTGAACCATACCTACCGCGGCAAAGATTACGCCACCAACGTACTGTCCTTTCCCGCCGATCTGCCACCCGAACTTGACCTACCACTGCTAGGCGACCTGGTGGTTTGCGTTCCGGTGGTTGCCCGCGAGGCAGCCGAACAGCACAAGCCGCTGAACGCCCATTGGGCGCATATGGTCATACACGGGTGCTTGCATTTACTGGGTTACGACCATATTGACGACGCCGAAGCAGATGAAATGGAAGCCCTGGAGCGCGAACTACTTGCGCAACTCGGCATTGCCGACCCCTATCTAGATGATGAGTAAGGATCAATGAGCGAAGATCGATCGACTAATGGACACAAGTCCTGGCTGGACAAGCTAGTCCAGGCTTTTGTCCATGAACCCAAGAACCGCCAGGAACTACTGGAGTTGCTGCGCGAAGCGCACGCCAACGAAGTTCTGGATATCGAGGCCCTGTCGATTATCGAAGGTGCCCTGCAGGTCAGTGACATGCAGGTCCGGGACATCATGGTTCCACGCTCCCAGATGACCACCATCAAAGCCAGCCAAAGCCCGCGTGAGTTCTTGCCGGAAGTCATCGAAGCAGCGCACTCGCGCTTCCCAGTGACCGGCGAGAGCATTGACGACGTGCTCGGCATTTTGCTGGCCAAAGACTTGCTGCCGCTGTTGCTTGAAGACCACATGGAACGCTTTAACATCAAGGATATCCTGCGCCCAGCTACCTTTGTGCCGGAGTCCAAGCGTCTGAATGTGCTGCTCAAGGAATTTCGCGCTACGCGCAATCACATGGCGGTGGTGATTGATGAGTACGGTGGCGTATCCGGACTGGTGACGATTGAGGACGTGCTCGAACAAATCGTCGGCGATATCGAAGATGAGCACGATGTGGACGAAGACAGTCAGATCAAGCCGCTGCCCAGTGGGGACTACTTGGTCAAGGGGCTGACGCCAATCGAAGAGTTCAATGAGCACTTTGAAACCAGCTTCCCGGACGAAGAGTTCGATACTGTCGGCGGGCTGGTCATGAACGCATTCGGGCATCTGCCCAAGCGCAATGAAGTGGTCGAGTTGGATGGCTTCCGCGTGCGCGTGTTGAACGCTGATAGCCGCCGCGTGCATCTGCTGCGGGTCACGCTGGTCAACACCTAAGTACACCTAAGGAACGGCATGTCTCTGCCTACTGCTTTGCTGGCCCGGCTACGCGGCCCCGGCCTGATCGGTCACGTGATCGCTCTGCTGGCCGGTGCGCTCAGCACGCTGTCATTTGCGCCCTACAATCTCTGGCCGCTTGGCATGCTTTCAGCGGCCTTACTGTACCAAGGGTTACAGCAGGTCAATGGCAAACAGGCCGCCTTGCGTGGCGGCGCCTGGGGCTTGGGCCTGTTCGTCTCGGGCGTGTCCTGGATCTACATCAGCATTCACCTGCACGGCAACGCATCACCGCTACTCGCAGGCATTCTGACCGGCGGGTTGGAGCTGATTCTATCGCTGTTTTTCGCGCTAATGGCATGGGTGTGGGTACGCTTTTTTCGCAACCACAGCCCCTGGTTTGGCAGCCTAGGTTTCGCCGCTATTTGGGTCGCACAAGAAGTATTCCGCAGCTGGTTTTTGACGGGGTTCCCTTGGCTGTACCACGGTTACGCGCATACCCACACTTGGCTGAGTGGGTGGGCACCGATTGGCGGTGTGTGGCTGCTGGGCGGTATTTCGGTATTTATCGCCTGCCTGCTCAGCGAGTGGCGGCTGGTGCGCCGCCCCTTACAGGCCAGCTTGGCTCTGGCACTGGTGGCCACACTCTGGCTTTCCGGTTACGGCCTCAAGCAAGTGGACTGGACGCACTCCAAAGGCAAGCCACTGAGCGTGAATCTGGTGCAGGCCAATATCGAGCAATCACGCAAATGGGATCCTGACTACATCACCCATACTCTCTCACTTTATCGCGACCTGACCTACGCACAACCAGCAACCGACCTGGTGGTTTGGCCGGAAACTGCGGTTCCCGTACTGCAGAGCCAGGGCCAGTATTTTGTCGATGGCATTGCCGCCAATCTAGCAGAGCGAGGCAGCACTCTGATCACCGGGATTCCTGTTGATGACATGCAGCCCGACGGAATGAAAATCTATAACGGCATCATGGTCGGCGGCAGCGATCCGCAGAGCGAATACCTGAAACAGAAGCTGGTTCCCTTCGGTGAATATGTACCACTGGAAGATCTGTTGCGCGGCTTGATCGATTTCTTCAACCTGCCGATGTCGAGCTTCAGCCGAGGCCCGGCAGATCAACAACCGCTACGCGCGGCTGGCTATAACCTGGCCCCGCTGATTTGTTATGAAGCTGTTTACCCCGATTTTGCCGCCAAACTGGCAGCCAAGAGCGACCTACTGATCACCATCAGCAACGACAGCTGGTTTGGCAGCTCCATCGGCCCATTGCAACACTTACAAATGGCGCAGATGCGCGCGATTGAAAGCCAGCGCTGGATGATCCGCGCTACCAACAATGGTGTTACTGCACTGATCGATCAATATGGCCAGATTCGCACCCGGATACCACAGTTCCAGCAAGAGGTGCTGATCGGCGAAGTACAGCCCATGCAAGGGCTTACGCCCTACCTACGCTGGCGCAGCGCGCCTCTCGGCGTGCTGGTCGTGTTAGCGTTGCTGGTTTGTGTGCTGCAGCGCAGGCGGCAGCACACCCGGTAAAGAAACGTGGGAATCCAGAGTCAGGAGGATCTGCCAGAGCAACGCCAGATCCTCCTGACTCAACCCTTGCAGCTCCAGCTCGGTAACGCCCCCACCTTGGTAGTCGGCGAGCCATTGCCGGGTATATGCCATGTCCAACGCCTGATCAAGGCGGCGCAGAATGCGACCGTATGCACAGTCCCTCTGTCGAGTTGCCAATGTCTCAGGTGTTCTCCAGCTCATGCATACCTCCATCAAATAAATGTCAGATCGGCTCCCTCCCAAGGTCGCGCAGCCTTATGCCTCCATCTGAGGATAGACCCGCAGCGCAACGCGCAAGGTCCTCGGCGACGAATGGCATATGACTACCTGTGACAAGCTTGGTGGTGTATCCTGCCCCATTACTTTTTCGCCGCTATTCGGCATCATCCGCCCAAACGAGCCTTCAGACCCACGCCATGCAAGAACAGTATTCACCGAGTGATATAGAAGCCGCCGCACAGACCGACTGGGACAACGCTGAGGCGTTCAAGGTTACCGAAACACCCGACCAGGACACTTTCTACTGCCTATCGATGTTTCCCTACCCCAGTGGCAAATTGCACATGGGGCATGTACGCAACTACACCATCGGTGATGTGATAGCGCGCTATCAGCGCATGCAGGGTAAAAACGTGCTGCAGCCCATGGGGTGGGATGCGTTTGGTATGCCCGCGGAAAACGCGGCGATGAACAACAATGTTGCCCCCGCCAAGTGGACCTACTCCAATATTGACTACATGCGCACCCAGCTGAAAAGCCTGGGGCTGGCCATCGACTGGTCACGCGAGGTCACTACCTGCAAACCCGACTACTACCGTTGGGAGCAATGGCTGTTCACCAAGCTGTTCGAAAAGGGCGTGATCTACCGTAAGAATGGCACAGTGAACTGGGACCCGGTCGACCAGACCGTGTTAGCTAATGAGCAGGTCATTGACGGCAAGGGCTGGCGCTCCGGCGCCTTAATCGAAAAGCGCGAAATCCCCATGTACTACTTCGCGATCACCGATTACGCCGAAGAGCTACTCAGCTCGCTGGACGATCTGCCAGGCTGGCCCGAGCAGGTCAAGACCATGCAGCGCAACTGGATTGGTAAATCAGTCGGGATGGAAGTGCACTTCCCCTATGACACTGCCAGCATCGGCGAAGCGGGCAAGCTCAAGGTCTTTACTACTCGCCCAGACACCCTAATGGGCGCCACCTACGTTGCCGTTGCCGCAGAACACCCGCTAGCCACACTGGCAGCGAAGAATGACAGCAAACTGCAAAGCTTCATTGACGAATGCAAGCGCGGTGGCGTTGCCGAAGCCGACATCGCCACCCAGGAAAAGAAAGGCCTGCCTACCCCGCTGTTCGTCAAACATCCGCTGACCGGTGAGAAAATGCCGGTATGGGTCGCCAACTACGTATTGATGACCTACGGCGAAGGTGCCGTCATGGCCGTACCGGCCCACGATGAACGTGATTTCGAATTTGCCACCAAATTTGATTTACCCATCAAACCCGTCATCCGCACCTCCGCCGGCGACAGCACACCTGCGCCTTGGCAGGGTGCGTACGGCGAGAAAGGCGAGCTGATCAACTCCGAAGAGTTCGATGGGATGGACTTTGCCAGTGCCTTCACCGCCATCGGCGATGTACTGGAACAGAATAATCTCGGTGCGCCGCGCACCCAGTTCCGCCTGCGCGATTGGGGTATTAGCCGTCAACGCTATTGGGGCTGTCCGATTCCAATCATTCATTGCCGCGCCTGTGGTGATGTACCTGTACCGGAAGATCAGCTGCCCGTTGTGCTGCCGGAAGACGTCGTACCCGACGGCGCCGGTTCGCCGCTGGCCAGAATGCCCGAGTTTTATGACTGCAGCTGCCCAAAATGCGGCGCTGCAGCCAAGCGTGAAACCGATACCATGGACACCTTCGTGGAAAGTTCCTGGTACTTTGCCCGCTACGCCTCGCCGCACTACGAGCAAGGCATGGTTGATCCCAAGGCCGCCAATCACTGGCTACCAGTAGATCAATACATTGGCGGTATCGAACACGCCATTTTGCACCTGCTGTACGCTCGTTTTTTCACCAAGCTAATGCGTGACGAAGGCTTGATCGAAGCCAGCGAGCCATTCAAGAACTTGCTGACGCAGGGCATGGTGATTGCCGAAACTTACTACCGCCTGGAAGCCAACGGCAGCAAGAGCTGGTTCAATCCAGCCGATGTGACCGTCGAGCGCGATGCCAAGGGCAAAATTCTCGGTGCCAAGCTGGAAAGCGACGGCCTGCCGGTGGTCATCGGTGGCATCGAAAAAATGTCAAAATCGAAGAACAACGGCGTAGACCCGCAGTCCATGATCGAACAATACGGCGCCGATACCTGCCGGTTGTTCATGATGTTCGCCTCTCCACCGGACATGAGTCTGGAATGGTCCGACTCCGGGGTAGAGGGCGCTTTCCGCTTCCTGCGCCGCGTCTGGCGCTTGAACCACACCTATGCCAACAATGGCGGCCCAGCTGGCAAGCTTGATTTGAGCAGCCTTAGCGACGAGCAGAAAGCCATCCGACGCGCCATCCACCTGGCTATAAAGCAAGCCAGCCAGGATATTGGCCAGCATCACAAGTTCAACACCGCCATCGCCGCGGTAATGACGCTGATGAATGTGCTTGAAAAGGCACCGCAAAGCAGCGAGCAAGATCGTGCATTGCTGCAGGAAGGCTTGGAAACGGTTGCGTTGTTGCTGGCACCCATTGCCCCGCATATCTGCCACAGCCTCTGGCAAGCGCTAGGTCACAGTAATGCGGTGATCGATGCACGCTGGCCTCAGCTAGATGAAAGCGCGCTGACCCAGGACACCCTGCAACTGGTTATTCAAGTGAACGGCAAGCTGCGCGGTCATATCGACGTTGCTGCCGACACTAGCCGTGATGCCATTGAGGCTGCGGCACGAGACAACGAAAATGTACAGCGCTATACCGAAGGCCTGACGATCCGTAAAGTGATCGTGGTGCCGGGTAAGCTGGTTAATATAGTCGCCAATTGATTCATGCAACGGAGAGCTAAGATGTCCCTGAACACACCTCGCCTGCTGCTGAGCTGCGCCTTATTGGGCGCGGCTCTGCTCGCCTCCGGCTGCGGCTTTCAACTGCGCGGCACTGGCGTTGACAACGTCGACCTGAACGAGCTGGATGTGACTGCCCGCAATCGCTACGGCCAGACCTATCAGCAAGTGCTCGAAGCACTGGAAATTGACGGCGTGCGCGTTAGCTCGACTGCGCCCTATCAGTTGCAATTACTGGAAGAGTCTACTGGGCGCCGCGCTGTCAGCTACACCAGCCGGGCAACTCCCGCAGAGTATGAGCTGACCAGCGACCTGACCTTTCAAATTGCCGACCGTCAAGGTCGCTCACTGATTGGTCCGGAAACCTTGAATACGCGTCGCACCTACGTCAACGACAAAGACAACATCATCGGCACCACCGAAGAAGAGGAGCTGTTGCGTAGCGAGATGCGCGGTGACCTGACGCGGCAACTGCTGTTCCGTCTGTCTAGCCTGACTGAGAGCGAACTGTCTGCTCGCGAGCAGACCCTCGACGAACAGCAGACGCCATAACCCTATGAAGCTGAACGCGGCACAACTGCCACGCCAGCTCAAGGAAGGCTTGGCACCGGTATACGTGGTGAGCGGCGACGATCCGCTGCTCACCGGCGAGGCTGAAGATCTGATCCGCAAGGCCTGCCGCGCCGCCGGTGCCGAAGAGCGGCAGGTATTTCACGTCGACCGTAGCTTCGACTGGTCCCAGCTATACGAAGCTAGTCATAGCCTGTCACTGTTCGCACAGCAACGCTTGCTGGAACTGCGCCTACCCTCAGGTAAACCTGGCGATACGGGCGCCAAA
>Ga0207892_1000073_pt1 | contig 27217 bp, 27 predicted proteins | sample LinPmetageLP54_FD_184063 | JGI IMG/M metagenome (GOLD analysis project Ga0207892, IMG submission 184063) | Marine viral communities from the Pacific Ocean - LP-54 (SPAdes) | ecosystem: Environmental > Aquatic > Marine > Oceanic | place: Pacific Ocean | collected 2010-02-09 | reverse complement strand
ATAGCGGGAGCGCCGGCAGAAGAAAGCCCGGCGCTGGCGCGACGCTGAGGTTGCGTCGCCGCCTCAGAAATTAGCTGGGGTGGTGGCGCTGATCAGCAGGCAGTCTTCTTTGTCGGACGGATTGCGGAAGCGATGTGGCTGGTTGCTGTCGAAGTAATAGCTGTCGCCGCTGGCCAGAATGTAAACCTCGTTGCCCACGGTGACTTCCAGCTGACCTTTGACTACGGTGCCGGCTTCTTCGCCTTCATGGTTGAGCATATCCGGACCGGTATCAGTGCCGGGTGGGTAGGTCTCATTCAGGAAGGAAAAAGCGCGGTTGGGGTGGCCCTTGCCGACTAGCTTCATTGTCACGCCACTGGTGCCGATATCCAGCAGTTCGTCAGCGCGGTAGATCACTTTACGTTGGGCGTCTTCCTCTACTTCCAACGAAAAGAAATCGACCAGTGAAATCGGAATGCCGGAGAGCACTTTCTTCAGCGAGCTGACCGAGGGGCTGACGCTGTTTTTCTCGATCATCGATATGGTGCTGTTGGTAACGCCGGCTCTTTTGGCCAGTTCTCGTTGTGATAAAGCCTTGAGCTTACGGATGGTTTTTAGGCGAGCACCAACGTCCAAAGGCAGATTCCTCCAGGGAATAGTCAGACAGGTTACACAGGCAGGTGTGCACAATGAGGCGAATCATTGCACGGGCGTTCAGAATTTTCAACAGATCACGGAATGAACAGTCCGCTCTGTGCGTTGTGTCGCTTAGCCTAGATATCGGCGCGGTACGCGGTTCAGGTTGCAGAACAGCTGATAGGGAATGCTGTCTGCCCAGGCTGCGACTTCACTGGCGTTGAGGCCTTTGCCCCAGAGCCGGATTGTACTGCCCAGACCGCTGCCGGGCAGGTCGGTCAAATCAACCGTGAGCATGTCCATGGAGACGCGGCCTATTAATTGGCTGCGCTGGCCGTCGACCAGTACCGGGGTGCCATCTTTGGCGTGACGCGGATAACCATCGGCATAGCCCATGGCGACCACGCCGACGCGGGTGGGGCGCTGGGTGATAAAGCGCGAGCCGTAGCCAACTGGCTCGCCAGCCGGCAATTCGCGTACCGCGATGATCTTCGATTCCAACTGCATCACCGGCTGCAGCTGCTCAGCCTGTGGTTGAGCGAAGCTGAAGGGTGTGGCGCCGTACAGCATGATGCCGGGGCGCAGCCAATCACCGTGGGCGCTAGGCCAGGCCAATATGCCCGGCGAGTTGCATAGGCTGGCGGGGCCGTTGAGCCCTTCAGTCGCCTGGGCAAATACGGCGAGTTGCTCTTCCGTGCGGCCCGTATCGGGCTCGTCCGCTCGGGCGAAGTGAGTCATCTTGGTCAAGCTGGCGACCTTGTTGTTGCGCTCCAGCCTGCGCCACGTATCGGCGTACTCGGTGGGGCTAAAGCCGACGCGATGCATGCCGGTATCCAACTTGAGCCAGATGTGCAGCGGCGCGGCTAGTTCGGTCTGCTCCAGCTGATTTAATTGTTCCGCATGATGCAGTACGGCCCAGAGGTTGTGCTCCGCCAATAGTGGCAACTCATCGGCTTCAAACCAGCCTTCCAGCAGCAAAATCGGCTTGCTGACGCCAGCGGCGCGCAGCTCCAGCGCTTCTTCTATACAAGCGACGGCAAAACCATCGGCTATGTCTGCCAACGCTTCGGCGCATTGCACCGCGCCATGCCCATAGGCGTTGGCCTTGATCACCGCCAACGCGCGCTGGCCGGACAGGGATTTAGCCAGCAAATAGTTCTGGCGCAAAGCGTTGAGGTCAATCAGGGCGTGGGCTGGGCGCATGAATAGGGTCTTGAAAAAAATGCGGGCTGAATGCCCCGCTAAGCTAAGGGACGTGCTGAACAATTCCGCAACCTCTGGCCTGAAGGTCTCAAAGGCGAGCGCTCAAGCATACATCTGCACGCTTGAGAACTCGCAGAGAGTCTGTGGAATTGCTCAGCACGTCCCAAGATTATCAGACGCGGTTCCTTGGCGGGAATGCGCGACTGATGAGGGGGTAGGTTTAAATTGCAGCGACCACTGACATCTCGACCAGAATCTCGGGCTCGCACAGCTTGGCTTCCACGGTCGCGCGTGCCGGTGCGGTGCCAGCGGGTAACCATTGATCCCACACGCTGTTCATGGCGGCGAAATCGGCATCGATGTCTTTCAGATAGATAGTGACCGAGAGGATCCGCGTCTTGTCGGTGCCCGCTTGGGCCAGCAGCGTTTCGATTTCGTTAAGAGTACTGCGCGTCTGCGTTGCCGCGTCCTTATCCAGATCCTCATCAGCGGCCACTTGACCTGACAGGTAGAGGGTATTTTGATGAATCACAATCTGACTCATGCGCTCATTAGTGAGCAGTCGCTGGATGGCCATGGTGCGCGGATTCCTTGTGTTGATCGTAACGGTTGAGATTGTAGTCGCCGGCGTCGATGGCGGTTTTTTTGCCATCAATCAGGTCTGCCAGCAGTTGGCTGGAACCGCAGGACATAGTCCAGCCCAGCGTGCCGTGGCCGGTATTAAAATACAAATTGCGTAGCTTGCTGGCGCCAATAATGGGCGTGCCATCCGGTGTATTGGGGCGGAAGCCGGTCCAGAACGTTGCCTCGCTAACCGCACCTGCCTCCGGGAACAGGTCGGAAACGACCATCTCCAGGGTGGCGCGACGCTTCTCACTAAGGCTATTGTCAAAGCCTGTCAGTTCAGCCATGCCGCCCACGCGGATACGATCGGCAAAGCGCGTCATGGCGACCTTATAGGTCTCGTCCATGATGGTCGAAACCGGTGCCATCGCATCGTTGGTTACTGGCAGGGTTAGCGAATAGCCCTTGATCGGATAGATCGGCAGCTCCATACCCAGCGGTCGGGCGAGCTTGGGTGAGAAGCTACCGAGCGCCAGCACGTAGCGGTCGGCTTGCAGGGTTTCGCCGTTGGCCAGCTTTACGCCGGTGATTTGGGCGCCATCACTGAGCAACTCGTCGATCTCGCAATTGAAGCGGAACTGCACGCCCAACTCGGCAGCCTTGTCGGCCAGGCGGGTGGTGAACAGATGACAGTCGCCAGTTTCGTCATTGGGCAGGCGCAGACCGCCAACAATCTTGTGCGCGCTGGGTGCCAGGCCCGGTTCGGCGGCAACGCAGCCTGCCCGGTCGAGCAGCTCATAGGGCACGCCGCAACGTTCCAATACAGCGATATCCTTGGCGGCAGCATCCATCTGCTGTTGAGTGCGAAACAGTTGCAAGGTACCAAGCTCTCGGTGCTCATAATCCACGCTGCTGTCGGTGCGCAGTGCCATCAGGCAGTCGCGGCTGTACTCGGCCAGGCGCATCATGCGCTCCTTGTTGACCGCGTAACGGGCTGCAGTGCAGTTACGCAGCATTTGCACCATCCAGCGATATTGCAGTGGATCGGTCGTAGGTTTGATAGCCAGCGGTGCGTGCTTGGCTATCATCCATTTGACCGCTTTGAACGGCACGCCGGGTGCAGCCCAAGGCGCAGAGTAGCCTGGGGAGATCATGCCCGCGTTGCCGAAGCTGGTTTCCAGCGCTGGGCCGCTTTGGCGATCGACCACGGTCACTTGATGTCCAGCCTTGGCTAGATACCAGGCGCTGGTGATGCCGATGACGCCGCTACCAAGAATAAGAACCTGCATGGCACTGCTCCACAGAAGTAGAATATTGCCCTATGGGCGATATCACTATTCTATGGCAAGTGATCTGGTCTAATTTTTCGTTTATTTTGTATTTAATGACGAAAGATTCTTCTCGATATTAAATATTCAGAGGTTTTTTATGAAAACCAAAAAAGCCTCCAGCCGCGAGCTGGACAAGATTGATCGCCACATTCTGCAATTGCTGCAGGATGAAGGGCGCATGTCCTATGTCGAACTGGGAGACAGGGTCGGCCTCTCTACTACGCCTTGCATGGAGCGAGTAAAGCGGCTGGAGCGGGAGAAGTTTATCCTCAGCTACGGCGCGCGTTTGAACCCACAAAAACTGCAGGCCAATTTGCTGGTGTTCGTCGAGATCAGTCTGTATTCCAAATCGGCCGACATCTTTGACGATTTTCGCCGTGCCGCCACCAAGTTGCCGCACGTATTGGAGTGCCATTTGGTATCCGGAGACTTCGATTATCTGATCAAGGCGCGCATTTCCGAGATGGCGTCCTATCGCAAGCTGCTCGGCGACATTCTTTTACGGTTGCCGGGGGTGCGGGAATCCAAGAGCTATATTGTGATGGAAGAATTAAAAGAGACGCTCGCCATTCCGATCCCGGAGCCGGATTGACGCCTGGCGTTGTTCTGCCGAAGTTTAGTGTTTATGCTGCTGTAAATTTTTATTGACACTAATGCGCCTATTTCAAACGGATATCCCATGTCAGCCAGCGCCACGCATACCCATGAGCATGCTCCTTCTTATTACGCGGCCAGCGCCAATCGTCAGCTGTCCCTGCCGGTCCTGCAAGGTGAAGAACATGCCGATGTGTGCATCATCGGCGGCGGCTTTACCGGGCTGAATACGGCAATAGAACTGGCGCAGAAAGGTTTGTCGGTGGTGTTGTTGGAAGCGCATCAAATTGGCTGGGGCGCTAGCGGCCGCAACGGCGGGCAGATCATTCGCGGTGTTGGTCACGATGTGGATCAGTTTGAGAAGCAGATTGGCGCAGAAGGCGTACGTAATCTCAAGCTGATGGGCATCGAAGCCGTGGATATAGTCAAACGGCGTGTTACCGAATTCAGTATCGATTGCGACCTGACCATGGGCTACTGCGATCTGGCGAATAAGCCGGCGCATATGGAAAGCTTTCTGGCTGACAAAGCAGATCTGGAATCGCTCGGTTACAGCCACGAAATGCGCATGATTGAACGCGATCAGCTGCATACGGTAGTCAACTCCGATCGCTATATCGGCGGTATGACTGACATGGGTTCAGGTCATCTGCATCCGCTGAATCTAGCACTGGGCGAAGCCGCCGCCGCGCAGCAACTGGGCGCACGCCTGTTCGAGCATTCAGCGGTAACGCAGATTGATTACGGCCCCAACCTCACTGTGCACACCTCAACCGGCAAGGTTAAAGCCAAGCAGCTGGTGATCGGCTGCAATGGGTATCTGGGTCGCCTGCATCCCAAGTTGAGTGGCAGCGTGATTCCGGCGGGCAGCTATGTGATCGCTACCGAACCGCTGGGTGAAGAGCGGGCACGTGCGTTGATTCCGCAAAATATGGCGCTCTGCGATCAACGTGTGGCGCTGGATTACTATCGGCTTTCTGCCGACCACCGGCTGTTGTTTGGCGGCGCCTGTCATTACTCGGGCCGTGATCCGGCAGATATTGCCGCCTATATGCAGCCCAAAATGCTGAAGGTTTTTCCGCAGCTGGCTGGCGTAAAGATCGACTATCAGTGGGGCGGCATGATTGGCATCGGCGCTAACCGCCTGCCACAGATTGGTAAGCTGCCGGATCAACCCAATGTATTTTACGCGCAGGCCTATTCCGGCCATGGTGTTAACGCCACACACCTGTCTGCCAGGTTGCTTGCCGAGGCTATCAGCGGTCAGGCCAGTAGCGGCTTTGATCTGTTTGCCAAGGTGCCGCACATGGCGTTCCCCGGCGGGCAGCGGTTCCGTGCACCGCTGCTGGCGATGGGCATGTTGTGGGAACAGACCAAAGAGCTGTTTTAGCAGCCCGAAACGGTCGTCGAAAAAGGGCAGCCGCTAGCGCAGGGCTGCCCTTTTTTGATTCCGTAATATGCATCCGCATTTACTCCAAGGTACGTCTCTTTTTCCTAGCCAGATTCTTGCTCGCGCCGGCCTTGGGTAAGCAGTTTCGAGTTAAAACGGAACAATGGTTTGTAGACTGATTTCGCACAGTAATCATTAAGGCGTTTGCTTTATATGTCGATTGACATCTAATATGGCTAATCACCTTTCGAGTAATCCAGCATGAAGTCGAATACCGCGTCGCTGAGCGAAACCGATACCCGTACCACGCGCTTGCTGCAGGCGCCCGTACTGCCGTTGTTGCTTATGCTCGCTTGGCCGAATGTGCTGATTATGTGCGCGCAGGCATCCACGGGGCTGATCGAGACCTGGTGGGTGGCCAAGCTGGGCACGGATGCACTGGCCGGTATGGCCTTGGTATTTCCCGGCGTAATGCTGATGCAAATGATGTCGGCTGGAGCCATGGGAGGCGGTATTTCATCTGCGGTGGCGCGTACTTTGGGGGCTGGCAGGCGTGCCGACGCCAACGCGCTGGTGCTGCATGCGCTGGTGATCAACTGCAGCATCGGGCTGGTTTTCTCGCTGTTGTTTCTGCTTTTTGGTGCACCGCTGTATCGATTGATGGGCGGAGAAGGGCCGGAACTGGACGCCGCCTTGCAATATTCCAACATTGTCTTCGCCGGCAATATCGCGCTTTGGGCCATGAACGCGCTGGCCAGCGTGATTCGCGGCACCGGCAATATGCTGTTTCCCGCGCTGGTTACCTGCGCTGGTGTGGTTGTGCTCATCCCTTTGTCTCCGTTGCTGATTTTTGGCTTTGGCCCGCTGCCTGGCCTTGGTATTGCTGGCGGCGGCGTGGCCATGGTGATGTTTTTTGTGGGTGGCGCGGCGGCGATGCTGTGGTTCATTCTTTCCGGTCGGAGCGTGGTCAGGCTAACGCGTACCGCCCTTGGCTGGCGCTACATGCGGGACATTCTGCGTGTGGGCTTTCTCTCATCTGTGACTACTTTACTGACCAATATCATCATCGCCGGAGCCACCGCGTTGGTCGCTTTTGGTGCTGGTATGCAGGCTGTGGCGGGCTTTGGCACCGGCGTACGTCTTGAGTACCTGTTGGTGCCGTTGGCTTTCGGTATAGGTGCGCCGCTGGTGGTGTTGGTGGGTACCAATCTGGGCGCCGGGCAGCGCGAGCGTGCATTGCAGATAGGCCTTATGGGCGGCCTGGTCGCGTTCATCGCCACCGAAGCCATTGGCTTGAGCGCCGCCATCTGGCCCGAGCACTGGCTGCGCCTGTTCACCGCGGATCCGATTGCGCTGGCTACCGGTGCCAGCTATCTGCGCATTGTTGGGCCAACGTACGGGTTCTTCGGGCTGGGGTTGGCGCTGTATTTCGCCTCGCAGGGCGCAGGGCGTCTGCGCTGGCCGCTGATTGCCGGTTTCATTCGGCTGGGTATTGCGCTGGGCGGTGGCTGGCTGGTGCTTTATCTGAGCGATTCAATCAACGCGGTTTTCTACGCGCTGGCGTTGGCCATGCTGGTATACGGCCTGCTGATTGCCTTGGCTGTTTGGCGACGCAGTTGGTTCAGCGGCTTGCAAACGGCTGACGCAAAAAAACTCACTAACCCCCTTCCCGCAACAAACGCCCAAGGCCGTTGAGACCGGGCGTGCAACCCTGAAAAGGTACTGACGAATGCAGCACACAGTTGAGTTCTTCTTTGATTTTCGTAGTCCCTACAGCTATATGGCGTACAGCCAACTCTCGAACATGGATGTCGAGATCATTTTGAAGCCGATGGTGGTGTTGAAGGTTATGGAGCAGGTCGGCAACGTGCCCACCACTCTGATCTGTGGCGTTAAAGCCAGGTACGCGCGGGTTGATCTGGGCCGCTGGGCAAAGCGCTACGGCGTACCGCTGAATCCGTCTGACATGAAGGCAAACGACGGTGAGGCCTGTTTGCGTGCGGTACTGGCTGCCAGCTCAGCCAAGGACGCTGCGACTATAACCAGCGCCTTGTACCTCGCCTGTTGGGGGGGAGCCAAGCCGTTGACCAACAAGCAAGACATCATGGCGGTGATCGCCGCTGCGGGTGTTGATGCCGACGCGATTGGCGAGCGTATGGATGATCCTGCGGTGGTGGCCGCGCTTGAGAGCAGCACTAACGAAGCAGCCACGCGGGGTGTCTTCGGTTCCCCCACCATGTTTGTCGGGGAGCAGATGTTCTTCGGCAATGACCGTATGGACTTTTTGCGCGAAGAACTCGCGCTGCAAGCGGAGTAGACCTCATGCAAAACCAATCCAAACCGCTCGCGCTGGTAACCGGCGTTGGCCCTGGAACGGGTGCTTCCGTGGTGCGTCGTTTCGCCGAAGGGGGTTATCGGGTGGCCATGCTGGCGCGTGATGCTGATCGTCTGGCAGCGCTGGCGGCAGAAATTCCGGACGCCATCGCACTACCGTGTGATGTGACTGATGTAAAGGCGCTGGAAGCTATCGTTGCTCAAGTAGGCGCGCCCAACGTGGTGGTGCATAACGCAGTGGGCGGCGCGTTCGGCAGCTTTATGGATATTGAGCCTGAAGTGCTGCGTCAGAACTTTGAGATCAACACCATGGCGCTGCTGAACCTGGCGCGCCTGACCACGCCGGCGATGGTGGCCGCAGGTGAAGGGGCGTTGATCGTCACCGGCAACACCTCGGCGCAGCGCGGTAAAGCACACTTCGCCGGTTTCGCGCCGAGCAAAGCGGCACAGCGGATTCTGGCCGAATCCATGGCGCGGGACCTAGGCCCCAAGGGCGTGCATGTCGCCTATTTGATAATCGATGCGGTGATTGATGTGCCCTGGCAACGCGAGCGCCTGCCGGACGCGCCGGATGATTTCTTTATTCATCCCAAGTCGATAGCCGATGAGGTGTTCCATCTGGCGCATCAGGCGCGTGATGCCTGGTCTTTTCTGGCAGAAGTACGGCCGTTTCACGAGCCTTGGTAAGCTTTTGGCAAGAGAGCGGGAGCGGGCCTTAGCGCTGCTCCAGCTCGACCAGCCCGTGGGGTAGCTCGGCTACTTTGCAGGGCTGGGCACTCAGGTCGATCAGGTCGCCGTTATTCGGTACTAACCCGCCAAGACCAAGGCTGCGGCCAAACTGCATGTGCGCCTTCTGGTGATATAGCTCACCATGCACCGGCAGCAGATATCGCGCTTTCAACCAGCCGTAGAGTTCACGCAGGTCTACTTGCGGTGGATGGCCAGAGGCGTGGATCGGTGCCATGTCGTCGTCGATGATCTGCACCCCCTGCTCTTTCAGTCCTTGTTTGATGCGCGCGAGCGCCTCTTCGTTTCCGGGAATCAGGCGTGAGGAGAACACCACGGTGTCGCCTGGTTCAAGGCTCAGCTGCGGATGATTGCCGCTGGCCAGCCTGCCCAGTGCTGCGGCGGGCTCGCCTTGGCTGCCGGTACAGATCCACATTTGTTGCTCACGTGGCAAATGCCCCAATTCCCAAGGGCCAATAAAACCGGGGCGGCTGTTCAGGTAGCCTTGGGCGCGACCAAAGCCGTGCATGTTCACCAGGCTGCGGCCAAGCAGTGCAGCGTAGCGTCCGCAATCAAAAGCGATCTCGGCCAGGCTATGCAAACGCGCGAGGTTGCTGGCAAAACACGTGACAATCACCCGCTCGCGACACGGGCGAATAACGTCCTGCAAGCCATTTTGTACTGCGGCTTCCGAGCGGCTGGCGCCAACCACTGGCGCATTGGTTGAGTCGCCGATGATCACGTCTACACCCTGTCGGCCAAGCGCCTGCAAGCGACCCTGCGCGGTTAAACCACCGACCAGGGGCTCTGGGTCGAGTTTCCAGTCACCGCTGTGGTAGAGCCGCTTACCGGCAACCTCGAGCATGATGGCGTGGGATTCAGGGATGGAGTGCGTGACCGGAATCCATTCGGCTTGAAAGGCACCTATGCCAATTGGCTCCAGGGGTTGTATCTCATGGATGCGCGGCCAGGTGAGGCCGGGATCGAGCTTGGCGCGAATCAGCCTTGCGGCAAAGGGACTGGCGTAAATGGGGCAATCCATGGCGCGCCAGATATGCGGGATGGCACCAATGTGGTCTTCGTGGCCGTGGGTGATAAGGATCGCGGAGAGCTTGATGTCATGGCGTTCGAGCGCCGACAGACTAGGAACCGACACGGCGTTGCGCCCGCTGGGTGTGGCGTTCAGGGCAAAGCCACAATCAATCGCAATCCATTCGCCAGCGGAGCCATAGAGATAGAAGTTGGCGCCAAACATCCCGGCGCCGCCAAGGGCGACGAACAGGGGGCCGGGCTGGCGGTGTAGTTGTTCAAAACGCGGAGCGGGCATGCGGTCCTTCCATCGGCAGATGCGGCCAGCTTAGCAGATGATGCCGCTACGCTGGCTCCGACCTCAGCCGAAAAACCAGTAGCAAACCCCAATCGCGGTCAACATGCCCGCCAAATCGGCCAGCAGAGCGCAGCCCAGCGCGTGGCGTACGCGACTGATGCCGATGGCGCCGAAGTACACAGCCAACACATAGAAGGTGGTCTCGGTACTGGCCTGGAAGGTGGCGGCCATTCTTGCCGGGAAGCTGTCCACACCGAAGGTGTTCATGGTTTCGATCATCATTGCCCGCGAGCCGCTGCCAGATAGCGGTTTGATAAAGGCAGTGGGTAGCGCATCGACAAAGCGGGTATCCCAACCAAAGGTCTCGGCCAGCCAGCGGATGCCGTCCAGCCCGGCATCCAGCACACCGCTGGCGCGTAGCACGCCAACTGCCACCAGCATGGCGACGAGAAACGGCAGTAGCGAAATGGTGACTTCGAAGCCCTGCTTGGCGCCTTCGATAAAGCTGTCGTAAACGTTCACTTTGCGCAGGGCAGCCACTAGCAAAAAGGTGATGATGATGCCGAACAGGGTCAGATTACCCACCAGCGTCGAGGTGGCGGCTAACGCCTCGGCGGATAGCCCGGCGAGGGCGGTCAAGAGCAGGCCAAGCAGCGCCGCACCGCCAGCCAGATACCCCAGCACTACCGGGTCCCAGAGCTTCAAGCGTTGCATCAACGCAACGCTGAGCAAGCCCACCAAGCTGGAAGCGGTAGTGGCTAGCAGGATAGGCAGGAAGACCTCAGTAGGATCGCTGGCGCCTTGTTGCGCGCGATACATAAATACCGTCACCGGCAGAAGCGTGAGCGAGGAGGTGTTGAGCACCATGAACAGGATCTGCGCGTTGCTGGCGGTATCCTTGCTCGGGTTCAAGGTCTGCAGCGAATACATGGCCTTGATGCCGATGGGCGTGGCGGCGTTGTCCAGCCCTAGCACGTTGGCGGCAAAATTCATGGTGATATGCCCGAGCGCCGGATGGCCGCTGGGTACTTCGGGCATCAGCCGGCGAAACAGCGGATCAAGTAAACGTGCCATCAGGTTAATCAGCCCGGCTTTCTCGGCGATGTTCAGAAAACCCAGCCAAAGCGTCATGGTGCCGACCAGCACCAGCGTGATCTCAACGCTCAGCCGGGCCATCTCGAACAAGGCGCTGACCAGCCGGCTGAACACCTCGGCGTCACCCATTCCCAGCCATTGCCAGAGGGCGGCGGCGAAGGCGCTGAGGAAGAATCCAAGCCAGATCCAATTGAGCATGTAGTGCGGGTGTCCTGTGATGCTGATCAATAATGCCGACATTTATGTCGCGCGCCGCTGGCGTAGGCCGAGCTTGCCTGCTTTGCTGACAGTTAGTCCAGTCTTGCCGTAAAGGAAGCGCCATGCCCAGTCTTGACAGCAGTGCCAGTCAAATTAAGACCTTGAGTGACAAGGTGCCTGCCGATGCCGCAATTCAGATGCTCAATCTGCTGCGCTTCAACGCGCACGGCGAATACCCTTCCGGGACCGACGCTCATCCCTGCTCCGGACGCGATGCCTACGCCCGGTATCTGCGTGCGGTGGCCGACAGCATGGCGGCGGTAGGCGCGCATATCAGGTTGCAGAGTCGCGTGCTACACACCCTCATTGCGCCGCAGGGCGAGCAGTGGGATGAGGTGCTAGTGTTTGAGTTTCCGTCGCTGGCCGCCTTTCTCAGCTTGCTGGAGGACGAGCAGTACAAGGAGGCAGCGGTGCACCGGACGGCTGCGCTGATGGATTCGCGATTGGTGTGTACCACTGAGGCGTAGGTGAATTCAGCAGTACTTGCCCTTGCGCGGGCACCAATGCAGCGAGCAGTGCAGCTGTCTCACTGTCTGGTTGCCCGTCGTAATCGGTTTGTCGGAAGCGCATCTGAAAGGCGGCGATAACGTTGCGGGTAGCCTTATCCAGCTCGCCGTTCTGCGGCACGCTATAACCCCAAGCCGCAAGGCTTTGCTGGAACCAACTAACAGACGGAGTCCGGCCAGCCAGCCAGTTTTGCATTACCCGTACACGCTCTGCATCAGGCCCGCTGGCGACTCCGGCAGCGACCAGCTGTTGCCATGGAAAAAGCGGTCCCGGGTCGACTTTGCGTTGCGGCGCCACATCGCTGTGACCCACAACGGACTCCGGTCCTAGTCCCTGACGCTGCTGAATATCGCGCAGCAGTTTGATCAGAGCATCTATCTGCGGTTGATCCCAGGCTTGCCACTGGCGGCAGTCGGCGCGATCCACATAACCGTCGTTGACAATTTCAATGCCGATGGAACTGGCGTTGAGCCAGGTCCGGCCTTGCCAGCTACTGTCACCTGCATGCCAAGCGCGACGGTTTTCATCGACCAGACGGTAAATCACCGGGTCGTGGTCACTGATTAAATAGTGGCTGCTGACGTCGCCCTGAGTCAGCACATTGAAGGAACGTTCAAAACCGGACGAAGTATAGTGCAGCACTATGTACTGCACGCGGTTGTCCTGCCCGCTGGCGCGGTAGCGATCATCGATCACCAGTTGTTCACTACAACCAGCGAGTAACGCCAACGCTGGCAGCAACCCTTTCCAATAGCTCACAGAGATATACCTGTTGCGGCCGAAAAAAAACGCAGGTTAACACGATGGGCTCAGGCGACGGCGGTGTGTGTATCCTGCACTACGCGGTTGCGGCCTTGCTCCTTGGCCCGGTACATGGCTTGATCCGCGCGTTCGAACACGGCTTCAAGAGTGTCGCTTGTGCAGAACTGGGTATAGCCGATGGAGATGGTGACGGGAACGCGTTCATTTTTGAAATGGAAGGGGCTGCCTTCAATGCCTGAGCGCAGCTCTTCAAGAGCAATTGCGCCTTGGTCCAGCGTTGTGCCGGGCATCAACACCACAAATTCTTCTCCGCCAAAACGACCTATGTAGTCGGTTTTACGCAGGCGTCGTGATACTTGCATGGAGATAAGGCGCAACACCTTGTCGCCAGCCAAATGACCAAAACGGTCGTTGATCGACTTGAAGTGGTCCACATCCAGCACGACTAGCAGCAGTTGTCCGCCGTAGCGCTGCCAGCGTTCATACTCTTCGTTCATGCGCTTCTGCAGGCCTGCGCGGTTGGGAAGTCCGGTGAGGCTGTCGATCAGTGCTTGCTGGCGCTGCTCTTCAAGGTGCGAGCGGAAGGTTTGTGCCTCAACTTCCATGACCTGAATGCGCTCAACCATGGTTTTCAGTCGATCCGATACTTGATCGTCGCGCTTGTCGCGTAGTTCCTTGGCCTGATCGACTTTGCTCAGCAGCGCACTTAGCTTGGCCTCGACGTTGGCTTTTAGGGTATTCAGGTCATCGGCTTCACGCACGTCTTCGTGGAGTACTTCAACTTCGCCACGTATGGCACCTTCGAGAGATCTGCCCTCTTCCAGCGAGTCAATGTAGGAGTTTTGAGCCTCTTCAAGATTGCCCTGAAACTGGCTGAGGCGCTGGTTGAGCTGTTTCAGGTAGCGCTCAAATTCGACCTGTCGGCTCTGCTGCGCGTTCAGTACGAGCGCGGAGAGTGCTTCCAGCGCAACTGTTAGCTCATACCAGTTCAAGCCTTTGCCCACCTGGTCACGCAGGCGCTGAGATTCTGCTTCCTGTTGATCGAGTAACTGGATTTCGCTAAGCAGGTTGAGCAGGATAGATTCGATATGCGCGGCGACTTTGGAGTAGCTCTGTTCTTCGCCACTGATATTGCCGCTGACTTTTGCTGGCGCTTCGCCGGCTATGTCGACATCAGCTGGTGCGGTTTGCGCCTGCAATTTAAGCGGCGCGTCCTCAGCTGCTGGCTGCTTGGCCGGTGAATCTGCCGGAGCCTCCGTCAGTTCGCTGGTCTCGGCTGGCGTGTCGGTTGCTTCGCTCGACTTGTTAAACAAGCGTGACCAGAGTCCGGCAGGGGCTTTTTCCGGGGGGCCGTTTAAGGTGGCTGCTTGCAACTGCGTTAGCTCTTGCAGCAGGCGGGGCATGCTCAGGGCTAGATTCTCAGGCGCATCCAACTGTTTGCTGAGGGCACGCAGCGCCTTGTCGGTGTCTGTTGGCGGCTCCTGATCCTGCAATTGACGGATCAGCTTCTTCAGCAGAGCCCGGACGTCGTCGCTACGCTGCTGACGCGTTTGATCGGCGGCCAGTACGGCGCGCTCCAGATCGGGTAATAATGCGCTGAGCATCTTTGGTGGTGCATCGCTACGCAGGGCGTTACGCAACTCCTTCAGTCGGCGATCCAGCAATGGGTCGATGCCATCTGCCGCGATACTCACCCTCACCAAGCCGCGCTTGAGCAGCTCTTCCTGTTCGCTTGGCCCTCTTGATGACGCAGAATCGGGCGCGAATGGGTGAATGTCAGACATGGAGGCTCCAGAAGGTTTTTCCAGAGATTATAGGTGAACTTGAGCTTCTGGCTAGCTCTTACCGTGTGGCCGACATAGCGTGGCCGGAAGGCGGATATGCATGGCGACCGGTAAATGGTCGGAAACGGCCAGCGGCAGCACGTCTACTTGCTCAATGCTCAAGCTAGGACTGATCAGAATATGATCCAACACTTTAGCTGGCTTCCAGCTTGGATAGGTTCCGGGCAAGGTGGCCGTGTGCAGCTCGCTACCCTTTAACGGAGACTTTTCCAGCAGGTCTTCGGCGTGGGTGTTCATGTCGCCCATCAGCACCACGTGACGGTGGTCGGCAATCCGCTCACGAATGTAAGCCAGTTGATTGGCACGCCCCTTGGGGCTGAGCGCCAGGTGCATCATGACCACCAGCAGCGACTCTTCACCCTGGCCAAACTGGGTGAGAATAGCGCCTCGGCCTGGCAGTATGCCCGGCAGTTTGTGATCTTCCAGCAGATCGGGAGCGTAACGGCTGAGCAGCCCGTTGGAGTGCTGTGCAAAGCGCCCGAGGTTGCGATTTAGCTGCTGATACCAGTAAGGAAAGCCGCTTTCGCGTGCCAGATGTTCAACCTGGTTTACGAAGCCTGAGCGCAGGCTGCCACCGTCCACTTCCTGCAGTGCCACCAGGTCGAAATCACCGAGCAGCTGGGCGACTTTGCCCAGCTGTACCTGACGACCGGCGTGCGGCAATAAGTGCTGCCAGCTGCGCGTAAGGTAGTGGTGATATCGCTGAGTATTGTTGCCCACCTGAATGTTGAAACTGAGCAGTCGCAGCACATCTGGCAGCGACTGCTCGGCTGGTTGGCAGTGGGTATTGGTGCGCAACTCGGCTGACGACATTGAGCCGCGAGTGTTGCGGAAACCCGCAATGTTGCCAGTCGATAGCATGCGATGGCTCCCGTTTACTGAGCCTGACGTTCCTGCTCAACCAGATATTCGGCGATTTTCAGCATGTTCTCGAAGCTGCCAGCCATCTTGCCTTCAATACGGTACTTGCCGTTCACGATCAGGCAAGGCACGCCGCTAGCGCGATAGGCACGAGCTAGTTGCTCTGCTTGGTTCATTTTGCTCTTCACGCCAAATGAATCCCAGGCTTTAACAAAGTCGTCTTTGCTGATGCCGTAGGGCTCAAGAAACTCAACCATTGCATCTTCGTCTTTCAGGCGATTGTTCTGCTTGTGGATAGCGTTGAATACGGCATCGTGGGTTTCGTCCAGCTTGCCGAGGCTTTCCAGGGTGTAAAACAACTGAGCGTGGGTGTTCCACTCGCCGCCAAACATAGCAGGCACCGGACGGAAGTTAACGTCGTCAGGTAGTGTCTTTGACCATTCGTGCAGGGTCGGCTGGAAGGAGAAGCAGTGTGGGCAGCCATACCAGAAGAGTTCTGACACTTCGATTTTGTTCGGATCAAGAGTAGGCGCTGGTGTAGGCAGTACGGCGTAATGCACGCCAGCCTGATAAGGGGCATCCTCCGCCTGAACCATGCCGAAGCTGCCGAGCAGCCAGATCAGACCAACGGTTAACAACGCGCGCATGTAGTTCTCCAAAGCAGGTAATCAGGTAGTTAATAAAAGATTGTCGATTTTCAGACCCGACAGTAGAGCAAAGATTCCCTGATTGCTAGATGCAAAGCTGTCGCACTATGTTGCTAGCAAAGACTTTTTTTTGCATAAAATGGGGATAAAAAAAGGATGGCCTAAGCCATCCTTTTTTGTAACGCAGGGCTGGGTAATTAACGCAGGCCTTGAATGTAGGCGGCAACCGCTGCGATGTCTTTGTTGCTCAGACGGCTAGCGACTGTTTGCATGATGGCGGCGTCGCCGTCATTGGTACGATTGCCTTCGCGGAAGTCAGTCAGCTGCTTGGCGGTATAGGTAGCATGTTGGCCAGCCAGATGCGGGAAGCCCGCAGGTGGGTTGCCCTTGCCGGTAGGAGAGTGACAACCGGTGCACGATGGCAGGCCAGTGGCCAGATCACCGCCACGGTAGATAGCTTCGCCACGTTCGGCTAGCGTTGGGTCTGCGGCGCCCATGGCTTGGGTTTGCGATGAGAAATAGGCGGCAAGGTCAGCCAAGTCCTGTTCATCCAAGTCGGTGAGCAAACCGGTCATCTCTACTACGTTACGACGGCCTTCCTTGATATCGGTCATCTGTTTGAGCAAATAACGCTCACCTTGACCAGCCAGCTTAGGAAAGTTGGGCGCGGGGCTGTTACCATCCGCTCCGTGACAAGCTCCACAAACGGCTGCATTGGCTTGGCCTGCTTCGGCATCACCTGAAACGGCGTGCGCAGAGGTAGCAAAGCCCAGAGTCAATACCAGACTAACGAGTAGTTTATTCATCAGCTAATCCAATTACGGCTAAAAGAAAAATGGTGGCTTTACCTGTTGTCCGGCCTTAATGACCGCGTTTTCTTCACAGGTTGCCTTTATTTCGTTCATGCTAGCTGCCGCCTTCGCCCGGCGCAATGGCCGAACTGCCGCAGGTGCACGAATCTGAGCGAGTAACACTGAAAAATCGCCTGGACGATGAACGTCTAGGGAATTGTTCAGTGCTTCCCACAACCGCGGCATTATATACTAAGCACGCCGCAAGCGTGAATGTCATCAGCTTTCCAGCCCGTTGGGCGGAATCAAAGGTTCCCCATGTCGTCTACATCTCCCCTTATATCTCTCTGCCAGCAGTCTACTTTCATCAAGAGCGCTAGCCTGGTAGAGCAATGCCCGGCCGATATTGGCTTGGAAGTGGCTTTTGCCGGGCGCTCCAACGCCGGCAAGTCCAGCGCGCTCAATACGCTCACCCACGCCCGTCTGGCGCGCACGTCCAAGACGCCGGGTCGTACTCAGCTGATCAACTTTTTTCAGCTGGACGAAGACCGCCGCTTGGTGGATCTGCCGGGTTACGGCTATGCCAAGGTGCCTTTGGAACTAAAAGAGCATTGGAAAAAGCATTTGGATGCTTATCTCACTCAGCGCAATAGCCTCGCTGGCGTGGTGCTAGTGATGGATATTCGGCATCCGCTGTCAGAATTTGACTGCATGATGCTCGATTGGGCGCAAATGAGTCAGATTCCTGTCCATGTCTTGTTAAGCAAGTCTGACAAGCTGGCGTTCGGCGCGGCAAAAAATGCGCTGCTGAAAATTCAGACCACTATGCGCAAAACCTTCGGCGAGCTTTCTACCGTGCAGTTGTTCTCGGCGCCCAAGCGTCAGGGCATCGACGAAGCCTACGCGCGTTTGGAGCAGTGGTTGTTCCCGCCAGAGGAAGAGCTTCTGGTAGGTGACGATCTGGATGAAGACGAGCCGGAAGAACTGAGTGATGACGAGTGGGGCGATGATTCTGCTGACTAATCGTCGGCAGTAAATCGCAGGCAAAAAAAACCCCGAGCATCTATGGGGAGGGAGGCTCGGGGCTAACTACCGGGCTGTGCTAGGAAAGGGAGAGCCCGGTTTTCTGCCAACACTAAATCACATCTAAGGAGCATGAATGGCTGTTAAGCCGTCCATGTAATATCTGACGAGTGAGTTGCAGCTAAGTTCAAAAAAACATTTAGATCGGTTGGTTATGAAAACCCCGTCGCTTAGCTGCTGGAGTTTCCGTCTTGAATGCCAACCTGCAAGCGCCAGCAAGGCCTGCTGATATAGCTTCAGGTTTGCCGCTGCGCGCCGCCAGCAGGCGCGCCTTAGTGCGCCTCATCCCAGTTATTACCCACGCCCACTTCCACTAGCAGGGGCACATCCAGTTCAGCGGCTTGCCCCATCCGGTCTTGCAAGCCTTTGCTGACCGCATCTATTTGATCTTCGCGCACTTCCAGTACCAATTCATCGTGTACCTGCATGATCACGCGGGCGTCCAGTTTGCTGTCGGTCAGCCACTGGTCGACCTTGATCATGGCGCGCTTGATGATATCGGCCGCAGTGCCTTGCATAGGGGCGTTGATTGCAGTGCGCTCGGCGCCCTTGCGCATGGCCGGGTTCTTGGCGTTAATTTCTGGCAAGTAAAGGCGCCGACCAAACAGCGTCTCAACATAGCCTTGCTCGCTGGCCTGTTCGCGGGTGCGCTCCATATAAGCCAATACGCCGGGGTAGCGGGCGAAGTAACGGTCGATATAGGCCTGCGCCTGTTTGCGGTCGACGTCGATCTGCTTGGCCAAGCCAAACGCGCTCATGCCATAGATCAGACCGAAGTTAATCGCTTTGGCGCTGCGGCGTTGGTCGGTAGTGACTTCATCAAGCTCTACCCCGAATACTTCGGCTGCGGTGGCCTTGTGCACGTCGAGGTTATGTTTGAAGGCGTGCAGCAGACCCACGTCCTGGGCTAGGTGCGCCATGATGCGTAGCTCAATCTGAGAATAGTCCGCGGCCAGCAGCTTGTAGCCCTTAGGTGCAATAAACGCCTGACGAATGCGACGGCCTTCGGCGCTGCGGATCGGAATGTTCTGCAGGTTTGGATCAGACGATGAGAGACGTCCGGTTGCCGTTACCGCTTGGTGATAAGAGGTGTGGATACGACCCGTACGCGGGTTGATCTGTTCCGGCAGGCGATCGGTGTACGTGCTCTTCAGCTTGCTGACGCTGCGGTACTGCATGATCACTTGTGGCAGCTCGTAACCTTGCTCGGCCAGCTCGGCAAGTACCGATTCTGCAGTGGATGGCTGGCCCTTGGCGGTTTTCGATAGCACCGGCAAGCCCTGCTTCTCATACAGAATGGCACCCAGTTGTTTGGGTGAGCCGAGGTTGAACTCTTGTCCGGCCAGTGCAAACGCCTCGCGTTCCAAGGCGACCATTTTGGTGCCCAGTTCAATGCTTTGCTCACCGAGCAGCTTGGCATCGACCAGTGCGCCGCAGCGTTCAATACGCGCCAGCACCGGCATCAGCGGCATTTCGATCTCTTGCAGTACTTTGGCGACGCGCTCCTGCGGCTGTAGTTTGGCCCACAGGGTTTGATGCAGGCGCAGGGTCACGTCGGCATCTTCTGCCGCATAAGGCCCGGCCTGCTCCAGCGCAATCTGGTCGAAGGTCAGCTGTTTGGCGCCTTTGCCGGCGATGTCCTGAAACTTGATGGTGCCTTGGCCCAGATACTTAAGCGCCAGGCTGTCCATGTCGTGACGGGTAGCGGTGGCGTCGAGTATGTAGGATTCCAGCATGGTGTCGAAGGCCACGCCCTGCACATGAATGTCGTAGTGGGCCAATACGTTGATGTCGTACTTAGCGTGCTGCGCGACCTTGGCTTTTTTAGGATCTTCCAGATAGGGTTTGAGTGCAGCCAATACCGCATTGCGGTCCAACTGGTCAGGCACGCCCATGTAGCTATGGGCGACCGGTATATAAGCCGCTTCGTGCGGGCTGACTGCGAGCGACACGCCAACTAGCTCTGCCAGTTGCGCGTGAATGCTGGTGGTCTCGGTATCAAAGGCGAACAGATCCGCAGCTTTGAGTTTATCCAGCCAGCGCTCGAAGTCGGCTTGCTCGGTAATAGTCTCGTAGTTATTTTCCTGCTCGGGCTCGCTGACCGGGGCAGCATCACCGTTGATGGCCTCGGCCTTGGCGTCACGCTCTAGATCGACCAGCCAGGTCTTGAATTCCAGCTCTTGATACAGCTCGGCCAGCGCTTCGCGGTTAGCTTTGGTGGGCATCAGGGCATCAGCGCGAATCTCCAGCTCCACATCCAGTTTGATGGTCGCCAATGCGTAAGACATGTAGGCCATGTCTTTATGCTCGGTGAGCTTCTCGGCGAGTTTTTTTGCGCCGCGAATCGGCAGCTCAGCGATCTTGTCGAGATTGGCGTAAATCACATCCAGCCCGCCGCCAAGCCCGGTCAGCAGGCCTAGCGCCGTCTTCTCGCCTACGCCCGGTACGCCGGGAATGTTATCGACCTTGTCACCCATGAGCGCCAGATAGTCGATGATCAGCTCCGGGCCAATACCAAACTTTTCTTTTACACCTTCAATGTCCATTACCGTATTTGTCATGGTGTTGACCAGGGTGACGTGACCGTCAACCAGCTGCGCCATGTCCTTATCGCCGGTAGAAATCACCACCGCGCGACCATTCGCAGCGCTTTCGCAGGCCAGCGTGCCTATTACGTCGTCGGCTTCGACGCCCTCGACACACAGCAGCGGCAAACCCAGTGCCTTGACGCTGGCATGCAACGGCGCGATTTGCACGCGCAAGTCGTCAGGCATGGGCGGGCGATGGGATTTATATTCTTCAAACATGGTGTCGCGAAAGGTCGGGCCTTTGGCGTCAAACACCACCGCTATCGGGCTATCCGGATACTGTTTGCGCAGGCTCTTGAGCATGTTGAGCACGCCTTTGACCGCGCCCGTGGGCAGGCCTTTGGATGTCATCAAGGGCGGCAGTGCGTGGAAGGCTCGGTAAAGATAGGAGGAGCCATCGACTAAAACGAGGGGGGCTGTGTCAGTCATGCGTCAGGTCAACATTTCCGGAGGTAATGGAGCTAGAATAGATGTGTCGTCAAACAATAGGACAAGACTACCATGATTCGACTATTTGGCCGTGGCTTGGCCGTGCTACTGCTGGCGTGCAGCTTCTCGGTAATGGCGCAAGATGCCATCACCGCCGAGCCTGATGTAACTATCCGTGAAGAGGGTGACCGCACGGTTGAAGAGTACCGCTTGAACGGCTTTCTCTACGCTATCAAAGTCACTCCCAAAAGCGGTGCGCCCTACTATCTGGTTGCGGTAGATGAAGACGGCAACTATGTGCGCTCGGATCAGCCCGAAGGCTTGCGCATCCCGTCCTGGAAAATCTTTGAGTGGTGAGCTGAGTTATGTCGGTATTTACAGAAGTCAGTCGTGCTCAGCTAGAGGCCTTCCTGCAAGGTTTTGAGTTGGGCCGGCTGGTTGAGTTTTCCGGCATTGCCGGTGGTAGCGAAAACAGTAACTTCTTCGTCAGCTGCAGCTCTGGCGATTATGTACTGACGTTGGTTGAGCGCGGCGATGTTGAGGCCTTGCCGTTCTTTATCGAGTTGCTGGAATGCCTGCATCAGGCGGGGCTTTCGGTGCCCTACGCTATCGCCGACCGTCAAGGGATTTGCTTGCAGCAGCTCAACGGCAAACCGGCGCTGATACAGCCCCGCTTGCCAGGCAAGCATATTGAACACCCAGACCCCGCACATTGCGAGGCCCTGGGTCGTTGGCTTGCGCAGCTTCACAATGCCACGGTCGACACGGCATTAGCGCGACCCAGCGAGCGAGGTCTGGAATGGATGCTTAGCGAAACGCGTCAGCAGCTCGCACTCAGTAGCGGTGCTCAAGCAGAGCAGTTAGACGCGATGCTCTGCTTGCTCGCCCAATGGCAGCGTGAAGATCCAGGCTTACCGCGCGCGGTGCTGCACGCAGATCTGTTCCGCGACAACGTCATGTTCGATGGCCACCATCTTAGCGGCGTGATCGACTTCTACAACGCCGCCAGCGGCTGGACGCTTTACGACGTTGCCATCGCAATTAATGATTGGTGCCTTAACCCTGATGCCAGCCTGGACCCGCGCCGCGCCAAGGCGTTGCTCGCCGGCTACGCCAGCCAGCGCTCCTTTACGCCTGCGGAGCATGATTGCTGGCCAAACATGCTGCGAATCGCCGCCCTGCGTTTCTGGCTGTCTCGCCAACTGGCGGTAGACCAACACAGTGGCCAGAGCGGCGTACTGATCAAAGACCCGGATCACTTTATGCGGGTATTGCAACAGTGCGAGCGCGCGCAGACCGGTCTGCCATTGGCGCTTTAGTGTTGTTTTGAAGAGGCTCCATTGGCGGCTGTTTTGGTGGGCGGGTTGCGGGGCGGCCGTGTCAGTTGACTGGCGCGCCAGCGCAATCCAGCTAAGCTTTCTTTGGCGCTTGGTTACCTCCTATTAATGGGTTGGCGGTAGCTTCCTGGTTACCGGTTAAGCGCTGAGCCGCGGCGTAGTAGAGCAGTGCCGTTTTGTGATCTGAAGATCACTGATCCGCACGTCTAACTCTCGAGGCTAGCCGCATGATTCCTGTCGATGGTAATTTTATTCTCGCGGTAGCACCGCGTTTTTCCGGCTCGTTGGCACAGGCGCAAATGCGCATCGTGGGCGACATTTCTGCCGCTTTTGCGCCCACTCTGAACCATTATCAAATCAACACCCGGCTGCGCATTGCGCATTTCATGGGTCAGGTAACGCATGAGTGCGCGGGCTTTCGTACCACTGAGGAGTTTGCCTCAGGCGCGGCGTATGAAGGCCGGCGAGACTTGGGTAATACCCAGCGAGGTGACGGCAGACGTTACAAGGGTCGGGGGCTAATACAGCTGACCGGGCGGGCGAACTATCGCAGCATGTCGGGGCGCCTTGAGCTGCCGTTGGAAGACAACCCCGAGCTGGCAGCCGACCCGCTGACGTCGCTGCGCATCGCTTGCGAGTACTGGGCCATGCGCAACATTAACCCGGTCGCAGATCGGGATGATCTGATTAAGGCCACGCGGCTGGTCAATGGCGGCCTCAACGGTCTTGAAGACCGACGTAGTTATCTGCAAAAGGCAAAAACCGCGATAGCGGCCATTGAAGCCATTGGCGTTTCGCAACGCCAGGGTGGCAGCACCGCTGCGTTACGTCGTGGCTCTTTTGGCGATGCAGTGGGAGAGTTGCAGGAGCTTTTGGCTGCCAATGGTGTGCCCCTGGCGATTGATCGCGACTTTGGCCCGGCAACCGAACTGGCCGTGATGAACTTTCAGTTGTCACAGGGTTTGTTGGCTGACGGTATTGTTGGCCAGAAGACGTGGGCGGCGCTGCGTGACTGAAGGATGGGTCTAAACGTAAGCAATGGCTGCAGGGTGTTTTGCTGGTAATCTCGCATCAGGCGCGGTGCATCAGCTGTGTATTAGCGTCACAGATTTTTCGCATTATTGGCCTATATTTCGCATTGCACTCACTTTTCAGCGCAGCACAGGATATTTGCATGAGCACCATTCACTTCGTAGGTGGCGAGAAGGGCGGCGTTGGTAAGTCCGTCGTCTCGCGCGTGTTATCGCAGTACTTTCTCGAATACGGCCTTTTGTACGCGGGCTTTGATGCAGATCAGTCCCACGCTACGCTCACCCACTATTACCCCGAATTCACTCAGCCCATTGTGCTGGATGATTTCGAGAGTATCGATCAGATCGTTGAAATAGCGACTGACGAAGAGCAAAAGCAGCTGCTGATCGACCTGCCGTCACAGAGCCAGCGTTTTCTGGATCGCTGGTTGGAAGACAGTGGCGTGCTGGAAATGTGTGATGAGTTAGGGCTCAAGACGGTGTTTTGGTACGTGGTAGACGGCGGCCGTGATTCGATCAGCCTGCTTGAAGAGTTCCAGCAGAAATACGGCAACGTCATGCCCTTCGTAGTGGTGAAAAATCACGGCCGCGGTAACGACTTTAGCGATATAGATGCCGTATTAGCCAAGGGCCGCGCGGCTCGTCTGCTGGGTGTAGTAGATATTCCGGAACTGCATACGGCCACGTTACACCGCATCGACAAACTGTCACTGGGTTTCTGGTCTGCCATTAACGTTAAGAGCAGTAATGGTGCGCACCTCAGCATGATGGAACGTCAGCGCACCAAGGTTTGGCTGCGCAAGGCATTCGACTCCATCGGTGCCGTGTTCCGGAGCATTTAACCGGTCGTATTAATGCTCAGCGCATTGCTAGGGCTGCACCTTACCTGCATGGCCAGGTGCAGCAGCAACCATTTAACCTTGGTTTTTAGCGGTCTTGGCTTTGTGCAATGCGGCCGCATTGTGCATCAGCGCGTAATGCAGCACCGCACCCAACAAGGCGCCCAGCAACCAGGCGTAACCGTGCAGCTGGCTAACGGCTGGCACCCAAACTGAGGCGACCGAGAACACCGAGGCCACGGCGAACGAGATCATCGCCTTGCGGTTCCAGCCGCCATCAAAGTAGTAGGTTGAACCCGCCTTGGCGCTGAACAGATCCTGCAGATTCAGCTGTTGCTTACGCACCAGGTAGTAGTCCGCGACTATGATGCCGTACAGCGGCGCCAGAATCGCACCCAAAGTGTCAACGAAAGCCGCGATGCCCACCTGACTGATAAACGACACCCAGAGCGCACCAATAAAGAAGGCAATAGCCGCAGTGATAAAGCCACCGGTACGCGCGCTGATGCGTGAGGGCGCCAGGTTGGCAATGTCGTAGGCCGGTGGAATGAAGTTGGCCACCAGATTGATGCCAACGGTGGCGGCAAAGAAGGTGAGTGCCGCGATGATGGTTAGCGTCAGGCTGTCTACGCGAGCGATAATATCGGTCGGGTTGGTCAGCGTTTCACCAAACACCACCACGGTGCCGGCGGTAATCACCAGCGCAATCAGCGAGAAGATTGCCAAGCTGACGGGCAAACCAAGAAAGTTGCCCTTGGTCATCTGCTTCTCGTCTTTTACAAAGCGGGCAAAGTCGCCGTAGTTAATCACCACCGCCGCAAAGTACGCGACCATGGTACCCACCACCGCAAAGAAGGCCGCCACCGGCCCGGTCTCGTAATCACCGCTGCCACTAAAGATGCTGCCCAGCTCGTTCCACAGACTCGGGCCGGCTTGATACCAGATGATCAGCATCAGCGCGATCATCACCACATATACCAATGGGCCTGCCCAATTCAGAAAGCGCGTGATCCACGCCATGCCGCGCACAAACAACATGACCTGAAAGGCACACACCAGGCAGTAGGACACCCAGCCGATCAGCGTCATACCCAAAAAGGTAGCGGCATCTGCCGGCGATTCCAGCACTGCGTTCAACAGCAGGGCAACGGCGGTGGAGGCAAAATAGGTCTGCACGCCATACCAGAAGATAGCCACAATCCCGCGAACCACCGCCGGAAAGTTAGCGCCACGCACACCCATGCTGGAGCGCGCCATCACCGGAAAGGGGATGCCGTACTTAACGCTGGGTTTCCCGGTCAATTGCACCAGTCCCATCACGATACACCCCGCCAATACGATACCGCCTAGTACCGCCCAACCACTCAGGCCGTAAGAGATAAATAGCGTAGCGGCCAAGGTGTAGCCAAACAGGCTCTGAATATCGTTGGACCACACATTGAATATCTCGAACCAGCCCCAGGTGCGCTTGCTCGGCGGTAGCGGCGCGAGATCGTCGTTGTAAAGCGACGGGTCGATTTCGCGAATCTTGAAGTCGTCGTTAGCCATGGGCCGTTCCTTGCGTCTTGTTGGATTTGCCAAGCAAGGCTGCATCTCACAGCCCTACAGGTTGCGCTTGCACGTTCTGTTCCGCCTTCGCTGCGCCGGCCAGTTGGCCGCTACAGGCCCAAATCAGGGCCAGAACCCAGGCCGAATAAAGCCCAAGTGCGTGAAAAGGTCGCACATTGTGTACAAAAATGTAGCAGCTTTGTATTCAATAAATGTAGTGAATGCTAATTAATCGCTACAAAACGCGGGAGAGCTTGCGCTATGGCAGTGCCAATCAGGCAATAGGCGAGCGCTACGCCAGCAAAATGCGGGTAGCCGCAAGCACACAAACAACCTGCGCTTTACCCCGCCCCGATATGGAGCTACCTTCGAGCTATGGCAATACGCCAGTTCACAGGAGCCCAAGGATGGCGCACAGACCTACCGCAAAAGACCAGAGTGTCGCCCTGTCGGCAGAGCGCTCAACTTCCTTTATTGATATTCAACTTATAGCTCAGACAGTCGCTCGCTTGCGCCAGTTGAGTGGTAACGATGGGGGGCAATGCATGATGCCTGGCATTTCATCCAGTAAGCTGTTAAGTGCCCATGAAGATTATCGCCAAATTCATATTATGCGCTCTACTCTTTTGTGGAGTTGCAATTGCAGACGAGAAAGTAATGAGTGAGCAAGACGCACAGAAAGCCTGGGACGAATATCATGAGCGGATAAAGAATCGCCGCCTTGCCCAGGCTAAATTTATTAATCTAGAGCTAGAGAAAAATGATATAACTAGCGAAACAGATTTAGTTCTAGACTTTGGCTTTTTCACGCAGGATGAGGCTGGTGCAAATGGCATTAAAAACCAGCTCAGTGAAAGCTACGAAATGACCATCAGTAAAAAAGATGAGTATTGGCATATTAATGGCACGTCGCGGCCATACGCCGTAAATCTTACTGCTGAGCAACATTTGGGCTGGGTAGAGTTCATGCATGATGTCGCGCTATCTTACGGCTGTATCTTCAGCTCTTGGTCAGTTACAGAGCCAAAAGGGAAGCATGTTTGGTCCAATGAGAACATAGAAACGGAGTTCGACTAATGCAGCACTTAACAAAGCCAGCAAATCTGACCTCCGCAAGCTGTCTTCTTTTTTGCAAAAAAGAGGCAAAAAAAATCCATCTTGCTCCGGCAGTTTCTGGCGGCGTTATTTGCCTATAGAGATGTATTGAATGAACATAGTAGCATTGGTATTTTCAATTTTGACAATTGCCATACATGTACTGGTTTTTGTAGGCGAAAGCTTATTGTGGGGCAACCCTCTTATTATAGAGAGGGTGCTATTAAAAATTGATGCTCCTGCGGGTATAAGCCTCAGCGATCAAGCTCAAGTACTAGAAGTTCTTTTTTATAATCAAGGCTTCTACAATTTGTTTGTTGCCCTAGGGAAGGTCTGAAATACCGGCCATATGGGCGGCGATTATGACCTCGGCTCACAAAAAAAACATTTCAGGAACGATTTCATCGCCCTCAGTCGC
>Ga0207892_1000070_pt1 | contig 28070 bp, 24 predicted proteins | sample LinPmetageLP54_FD_184063 | JGI IMG/M metagenome (GOLD analysis project Ga0207892, IMG submission 184063) | Marine viral communities from the Pacific Ocean - LP-54 (SPAdes) | ecosystem: Environmental > Aquatic > Marine > Oceanic | place: Pacific Ocean | collected 2010-02-09 | reverse complement strand
AGGACAAGGTCTTGCAACAGGTCCTGTCTCCGTTGCCCGGCGGTCTCCGCCGCCTTAAACTCATTTTCCATCCCAAGTGCCGCGTCGGGATGGGGCAGATTCAGGAACTCTCCTAATTCATCCACGCGAGGGACGAGTTCGTCCCAGCTTTCTTTCAGACGCTTTTCCAATTGTGCCGATTTTTGGGAATTGCCAGGACCCAGAATGGGTCGTATTTTACAACCATGAAGAGGCAGAGGGCGATCATCTGGGTTTGCGTGTTTGTCCTGATCGCAGGTGCGGTCGGGGGTCGCTTTGCTTGGTGGCGTCAGCAGGATGTGACGCAGGCCTATGAGGCCGGACAGGCCTTGGCGGATTCGCAGAAATGGGAAGAGGCTCTGGCTTTGGCTCAGCCCTATGCCGGTCGAGATGATCCCCGCATCAACGGCCTACTGGCCGATGCCTATATCAACGGGCCAGACAGCATCCAAGACATCGACAAAGGTCTAATCCTCCGCCGCCGCGCCGCAGAGGCAGGCGATATGCGGGCTGCCTATTTCATGGGAAGGTGGATATTGAAGCATGAGCCGACAGAGGCGCAGGCCAAGGAGGCGGTTGTTTTTCTGCAAGAGGCTGCGGATTGCGGCATGCCAATGGCGAATTATCTTATGGGAGCGTTATATAGCAAAGGGGAATATGTTAAGAGAAACTATCCACTATCTATAAGATACTCAGAGCGAGCTGCATTCGCTGGAGTCTATAAAGCGGCGTCAAATGCTGCAATTGCTTATGGGAGATATTACCAAGAGACTAATCCCGCGGCTGAGGAACGAGAAAAAGCCATGCTGTATTGGATTTTCATAGCATCTAAAAATGGCCTGACTGACGCAAAAGATGTCCTCGATGAATTTTTGAAGGAGGTAAATGAAAATGAACAAGGCGAAATTTTGAAAATGTTCAAGGATTTAGAACGAGAGTCCATCGAGTTTTCAAAAAGAATTAAAAACCTCGATGGACTCTCATGTTCCAAGCTAGGATCTTAGGTCACTCATTGCTAATCAGCTTTCTGCCGATTTTTTCTCCAATTGGTATGAAAATGGGTTCTGTCCCAGGGGCAAGTTTACCAGCCGCTTTGCCAGAGGCATAACCAGCTATCGCTCCTGCAAGAACGGCGTTTTGGGCGTTTCGTGTTTTTGTCGCGAGTTCGTCTACGAATGTGGGATTTTTTTTCATGTAATTTTGTATCCCAATCACGTCTTTGGTCGACAGGCCGTGTTTCCTTATCATGGATTGCATGACGTTTTTTTCGGCTGTATCGAGGCCTTTCACAACAGAGGCCGCCTCGGCACCTGGACCACTCACAAATCCCACAAGAGCTTTGGCACGATCTAGCATCGTGGGCGCAACGTTGCTCTCTATGGTGTTAAGAGTTGATGCCGCTCTCAAAGGAGGAACAACACCCAGTATGGAGAGTGCAAGATTTGTCTTATTGTCCAAATGACGTTGTTGCGCTGTTTCTGCACGGGCTATCCCAAACCCAAGGACCTCATCTAATTCTGCGTTAGGAAGTTTTGGGTAAAGCAGTAGCGCTTTATTTTCGGCATCCAGATTTTGACTAAGAATCTCAAGAATTTCCTCACTCACAGCAATTTCTTCATCAACTGCACCAGCACTAATTGATGGGTTTTGAAGTGAGGTTTTCCTTGCTGCGTGGAGTTCTGTGAGAGTTTGAGCCTCTGAAATTACCCTAGAAAGAGTTTTGTTTGCCTTCTCGGCTAGTACTCCCCTTTCATTATTATATTTTCTAAAACCTCCCGGATAATCTTGATCTAGTTTGCGAGCAGCAGTTTCAAATTCTGAATAGCGCGCATGAAATGAAGGATCTTGTATCGTGGATGCTACATCTTCGATTTGCTTTGGTATTTCAAGCCCACCACTATTATTTGAGGAGGTTAAGGATCGAATGAGTATTTTCTGCAAACCAGCTGCATATGGAAATGCTTCTTTGATCCGCATTCTCAATTCTTCTGTATTCATAATATTGCTATGACCAGTTAAGTGCTTTTTTACTTCCGAAAGCAGAACATCCCGCTGCCTGAAATCTGAGATTGTTTCAGGTGTGATGATAGCATTCACATCCCCGATTGTGGCGGGGGTGCCGTCGGCGGTTCGGACGAGGTCTCGGGTTTTGGCATCATACAGATAGGCGTCGCCGGTATGTGGGTTGCGTTGCACCTCATAGGATTTTGCGGGGGAGTCTGATGTCGCGTTAGACTCTGGGTTGGGTGCCGGTGCCTGAGAGGGGGCGTCTGGATGCGGGGATGCTGTCCGCTCCGGGGGCTGCATCGTGGGCGGTTGAGTTGCCGCTGGTGTGGGCTGGCTGTCAGGCTGCGCGGGCTCGCGCGGGGCCTCTGGATGCGGGTTCGGCGTCGCCTGAGACGGGCGTGTATCCTGAGATGGGCGATGATCCCAGCCCAGGGCTTTCTTTGCCTGGGTCATGAAGTCTTGATGCGCCGCTTCCCGGCGGTGGGCTGGCAGGTTCTGCCACAGTTGATCTGAGATATCCTGGAATTCCGCCTTGAACTGGACCGGGTCGATATCCTGTGCATCTTTCAGGATTGGCAGGATTTGTGTCGGATCCGATGCCCGCGCCATCGCCTCCGCCAAGCGTCCATTGGAGGCGCGCGCCTCTGCAGACAGCGGTGACGGGCGTTTCGGTGTCACGGACATTGGTTTTGGCGTCGGTGCGGGCGCAGCGGCCTTTGCCTGTTGCTGAGTCTGAGCCTCAACGCGGGATTTCCAGGCCTGGATTTGGTCGCGGCTGGTCTGTGCGGCGCTGGGGCTGTCCGGTTGGGTGCTGGTAAACGATACAGGTTCATTTTTATGGGGCTGCCAGAGATTATGAACCTCTGACCCCTTGCCGGTGCCGGTTGAGGGCAGTTCATTAGAGGAAGGGCTGGGAGGATCGAGGAAAGGCAAATGCTGGATTGCCGCATCCGGAGGCGTATAGGACGGCATGGGCGTCGGAGTGGGCGGGGGCGTTGATGCTGGGCCAGTGCCCGCATCACCCAGACTAGATGGCCCATAGGAAAGCCCAGGGGGCAAGTTAGATGGCCCAGAGGGCAGGTTCGCCCCAGAGGGCGTGGCGGATGTCGGCGTGCCTTTTGGTAACAGATCGGTGGCTGTGGTGCTGCTGGTTCCCATGATGGGTCTCCTTAAAAGTAAAAAGACCCCGGACAGCCATCGACAGGCGGGGAGGATATCCCCACCGTATCGTGGCGTGACCAGAGTCTCAGTTGGATTGAGTTGCTTGAGTTTTAATGGAAAGGGAGCCCGTCCGAATTTGGACGCAATTGTGGCCCCATCCCGAGATATATATTATCTATTAAAGAGAACATGTCAAGAATTAATTTATGATAGTCACGGGGCTGCCTTAGTGCGCATGTTTAAAGCTGGGCCGCGCGGGCGCGCATGTTTAAAGCTGGGCCGCGCGGGCGCGCTCTTGGGCCGCGCGTTTGCGGGCCAGACGCTGTCGCCGTTTCAGGGTCTGGCGGCGTTGCTGGGCGCGCAGCTTTTTCGTGAACTTCATCGTCAGGACAAAGCCCGCCCAGGTTCCAGCGATGGTCCAGGGTATGCATCCCAGAAACAGCGGCACACCCCAGGTACGGAAGATCTCCACCGTATAAACCCATAGTGAATCCAGGAAACTGGAATCCTGGGCCAAAACGCCTTCGATATGGGCGCGGAACGCATCAAAGCCCAGTGATGTCGTGTCGCCCATTAGCAGTCGCCCTGTCATCAGGCACAGATAGTAATAGGCTGGTGCGGTCAGCACGTTGGTCGGCCAGGTCCAGGCCAGGGCGACCAGAAGATTGAACTTCCATTTCGGCTTCAGCCATTTTGCCAAGGCCCAGAAAATCAGGATCATGGGCATCTGAATGCCAACCGTAGGGGTCAGGCCAAAGAACAGGCCAATGGCGGTCCCGCGCGCTGTGACGAGGCCATTATGGCGGCCCCTGGCAATAGGGATGATCAAGCGATAGCGTAACAGGCGCGCCAGCCCCTTCACGCGGCGTGGTTTTGGCTCTGGGCCGGGCGGGGAAGTGTGGTTTGTGGGCTCGATCTCTGCCATAAAGTCTTGTGCGGTTTACCAGGGTTTTTGAAAGCACGAGGTCGCGCGTCACGAAAGATTAGCACCTTATCGTGAATTTGATATGTGACAACGGTTGATGTGTCGCAGGGTCTCAAGTTACCGCTTGTTTCGGTTTTGTCGGCCTGCCTGTTACATGGTATAGCTGCCCCCTGTCGTGCAAGAACACGATGCTCAAAAATTTTTCTAAGGGGATGGATATGGCAACCGCAATGGAACGGATCGGCAGCGGGTTTAGCGACAATCCCGCATTGGATATTCTGCGACAGCGCTTTGGAGAGCGCGCCACCAGCGGTCAGGCGATTTGTGACCAGCATGGCCGGGGGGAGGGCTGGTATCCGTCCGCACCGCCGGATCTGGTTGTCTTTGCCGAAACCACAGAAGACGTGGCAGAGGTGGTTCGAATCTGTGCGGAGCATAAAGTGCCTGTGGTCCCATTCGGTACTGGCACCTCCTTGGAAGGCCATGTCGCGGCCCTGAAAGGCGGCGTCAGCCTGGACCTGTCTGGTATGAATAAATTGCTGGAAGTGAATGCGGAAGATCTGGATTGCCGCGTGCAGGCCGGTGTGACGCGCAAGCAGTTGAATGAAGACCTGCGCGATACCGGACTGTTCTTCCCCATCGATCCCGGCGCCAATGCGTCTTTGGGCGGTATGGCGTCCACCCGTGCGTCGGGCACCAATGCGGTGCGCTATGGCACGATGCGGGAAAACGTGATGGGCCTGACGGTGGTGACCGCCGATGGCCGGATCATCAAGACCGGGGGACGGGCGCGTAAATCTGCGGCTGGATATGACTTAACCCGTCTGTTCGTAGGGGCAGAGGGAACCCTGGGCGTCATCACGGAGGTGCAGTTACGCCTGTATGGCATTCCAGAATCCATCCGTTCGGCTGTGTGTCAATTTCCGGATCTGGAAAGCGCGGTCAATACGGTGATTTTGACCATCCAGTTGGGCATTCCCGTCGCGCGGATTGAATTGCTGGACGAGGTTCAGATGGATGCCTGTATCCGCTATTCCAAACTGGAAAATTTCGAGGCGAAGGTAACCTTGTTCTTTGAATTTCATGGAACAGAGGCCAGCACCCATGAACAGGCACAGCAGGTTCAGGAAATATCCGCAGAACATGGCGGCAGCGCCTTTCAATATGCCGCGACCCAGGAAGAACGCACAACCCTGTGGGAGGCGCGGCACAATGCGTTTTATGCCGCCTGTGCCGCCGTGCCCGGCAAAAAGGGCATGGCGACGGATGCCTGTGTGCCGATCTCAAAACTGGCGGACTGTATTCTGGACACTAAACGGGATATTCAGGATTCCGGGCTGTATGCGCCGATTGTCGGGCATGTTGGCGATGGCAATTATCACCTGTGCCTGATGTTCGATCCGGATGATCAGGAAGAATTGGGACGGGCCAAGGCGCTGGTGGAACGGATGAACCACCGGGCGATCTCTTATGGCGGCACCTGTACCGGGGAACATGGCATCGGCTATGGAAAAATGCATTTCCTGACCGCGGAACATGGGGAAGCGGTGGCGGTGATGCGCCAGATGAAGAAAGCGCTGGATCCGGATAACATCATGAACCCTGGAAAAATTCTAAGTCTGTGACGGAACAAATAAAAGGCCGGGACGTTAATCCCGGCCTGTCTGGCTGATGTGAGTTCACGGCGGATAGGGGGCCGCCTGTGCCTCATTTCACCCAGAATGGTTTGACCGCTTCCACCAGCATTTCCTTATGGCTGAGGCCAATATCTGCCAATTGCTCATCGGTCATGGTTTCCAGCTGACGGCGGCTTTTCCAGCGGAAATGCCACAATTTGATCAGGCCGCCCAGGGTCAGACCATCCCGCGTCAGTTGATGGGCATAGCCGGTATAGGTGGTGTGATATAAAGCATCGCTCATGATCTTCACTCCGTTTGTAAATCTCTATTTCGTGCTCTCTTGAAGAACAAAATAGGAGTTGCTCTGTGTGCCCGCAAACGCGAAGATTGAACCCTTAGGCTTAGAAAAACTTATTGAAGAGGTGCGCGATGCGGCGACTTCCCCCCCTGAAAGCGGTTCGCGCCTTTGAGGCCTCGGCCCGGCATGACAGCTTCGTCGCGGCAGCAGATGAATTGGCGGTGACGCCCTCTGCGATCAGTCAGCAGGTTAAACAATTAGAAGCCTGGCTGGGCCAGCCCTTGTTTCGGCGCCTGCCCCAGGGTTTGATGCAGACCGATATTGCGCGGGGTTACCTGCCTCATATAACGCAGGCACTGGATATCATTGATCAGGCATCCCGGGCGATCACCTCTGGTCAGACAAACCGCACATTAACGGTAACCTGCCTGTCCTCCTTTGGGGCGCAATGGTTGGGACCGCGTCTGCATCGCTTTTATGCGGCCAATCCCGGTATCGATGTCTTGTTGGCGACATTTGATAGAACTGTTGATTTGGAAACAGAGGATGTTGATATCGCCATTCGGTATGGCAAGGGCGACTACCCCAACCTTCATGTTGAAGAATTGGGTGAGGACAATCTGGGGGTCGTGTGCAGCCCGGAAGTATTGAATCATCCCAAATACCCTCTGAAATCATATGCGGATCTTGCGCATCATGTCTTGTTGCATGATGCCCATGCACTGCCAGGGCATTCCGTAGAATGGACAGGTTTTTTGGATAAGCAAAAGGTGACGGGGATTGATGCAACCCGTGGCCCGCGCTTTAGCGACAGTCACATGATTGTGCAAAGCTGTATCGCGGGCCGGGGCATAATGATTGGGCGGTCGGTTCTGATCGAAGATGAGCTAAACGCGGGTATTCTGGTTGCCCCCTTTGGGATGCCACAACAATCATTGATGCGCTATCGCCTGTTGATGCGCAAAGGCGCCATAGCCGATCCTAAGATCGCGACGTTTCGCAATTGGCTGTATGAAGAGTTGGGCAAGACCCCCCCTGACTTTTAAGGCTGACTTGGGGGCGTGTTGTGCAGTTGAAGAGAAAGGCCGTTGAGCGTTTGATCCAGAACCGCAGGCGTTGCATTTGGGCTGCAGTTTGCAAAGGCCTCCATCGCGTCCTCTACGCCTTTTAGACCCGCAATGGACAGCAGTTCCGATACATTGGTATCGATATACGCCATCGACCAGTCTGTAAAAACCGGATACTCAACGGTTTCATCTGTCAGGATCGTTAAATGGGTATGACGGGGATCTGCCGTGATGCGTCGCAAGGCCGCGTCGACTTTCCCCGGCGTCCCTTCCAACACTTGAGCAAATACGCCTTGCAAGTGCAAGAGCAGGCCAGTCACACCATCTCGCCGATTGTTGCGCCGGCTGACGTCCAGAATTGTGGCGATGTCTTTTTCGGATGGTCCAGTCATGGACCTTGAAAAGTATACCAACCGCCGAACAGCCATGTGTCGTATCCCAATTGCATCATACTGTCAGGGTATACGCAGGCGCGCATGGTCTTAGATCACACCGAGGCGGATCGCATCGGGTGCCCAAGACCATGCGGGTATCGGCGATCAGTGCAGCTCTGCGCGAATACGCTGACGGAAGGCGTCAATCGGAACGGCGGCCTTTTTCAGGTCGGATTTGACCTGCCAATAGGTCCAACCATTACAGGACGGTGCCCCTTGAACCAGGGCACCCACCTGATGGATGGAGCCGCGATGGTCGGCAGAGATAATCGTGCCATCGGCGCGTACTTTTGCCGTGTGACGGTTACAGGGGCTCACCAGCACCGTACCGGGGCTCAAAAGGCCGCGTTCGACTAATAGGCCAAATGGTATGCGCGGTTCTTTGCGCTTGGGCGTCGTATGGGCGATGGCCTCGCTGTCGGATGCTTCCGGTTCAGCGGCGATACGCGCGGTTGCGACCTTGATGTACTTGTCTTCCCGCTCAATCCCGATCCAGCGGCGACCCAGGCGCTTTGCCACAGCCCCGGTCGTCCCGGTGCCGAAGAAAGGATCCAGCACAACCTGACCCGGCTGGGTCGATGCCAGAATGACGCGGTGAAGCAGGGCTTCTGGTTTTTGCGTCGGATGCGCTTTTGACCCTGTTTCGTCCTTCAGGCGCTCACCACCGGTACAGATCGGCATGGTCCAGTCGCTGCGCATCTGAAGGTCTTCATTCAGGGCCTTCATGGCCTCGTAATTGAAGGTATAGCGGGCATCCTTATCTTTCGAACACCAGATCATGGTTTCATGGGCATTGGTGAAACGGCGGCCCTTGAAATTTGGCATCGGGTTGGTTTTCACCCAGATCACGTCGTTCAGCATCCAGAAGCCGATATTCTGTAAAGCCGTGCCGACGCGGAAAATGTTGTGATAGCTGCCGATGACCCAGATCGTGCCCGTGGGCTTAAGAATACGACGCGCCGCTGCCAGCCAGTCGCGTGTAAAACGATCATATGCATCGAAATTATCAAATTGATCCCAGTCATCGTCCACCGCATCCACTTTGGAATGGTTGGGTCTGTAAAGAGAACCGGCCAATTGTAAGTTATAAGGCGGGTCCGCAAAGATCATATCTACGGAGTTTTCTGGAAGTGACCGCATGTGTTCAATACAGTCCCCTTTCAGAATTTGATTCTGAGGAAGTTTTACCATGATTCTTCATGTGCCTATGTGTTTGCCAGGACCTGAATCATGATTCTTTAAGGACTCGCGGTCAACAAGTAATTGATTCTACTTGAATTTTTCTACATGTAGAGTCATGCCTCGCGTCGAGGACTCTATATCTTGATATCATTTTCCAATCGTGCGCGGATCGGGGCGAAGGATTTGCGATGGTGCGGTGTGACACCCAGTGTTTTCAACCCGTCCTGATGCGCCTTCGTGCCGTAGCCCATATTCCGATCCCAGCCATAACCGGGATAGTCCCGCGCCAAGTTCCCCATTAATCTGTCACGGTGGACTTTTGCGATGATCGATGCCGCCGCGATGGATAGAGAATGACTGTCCCCTTTCACAATCAGGCGGGTCGGCAGGCACAGCCTGGGGTCTCGATTGCCATCGACAAGCGCACCCATGACCGGCACAGGTAAAGCCGATAAGGCACGTCGCATGGCCAGCAGGCTGGCTTGCAGAATGTTCAACGTATCGATTTCCGGGGCGCTGGCGGACCCAAGACCATAAGGGACGGTCGCGCATAACAAATCATACAGCGCGTCCCGGCGCGCCGCCGTCAGTTTCTTGGAATCGTCGATCATTGATACAATTGACAGTGGCAGTCCTGCATCATCCGCCATCGGATCCGGCAGGATAACGGCACAGGCGATCACCGGCCCGGCCCAGGGACCACGACCGACCTCATCCAGGCCTGCAATGGGGCAGGGGCCGGACACACCAATATCGTCAATCAGGGCGCGTTCAAAGGATAAATCAGGCATCGTCCTGATCTGGATCCGATGATGTGCGTGCAGAAGGTTGTACCGTCTTTGCAGGGCTGGCCGTGTTATCGGATTTTGTTTTTGTCGTTTTTGATGTTGGTGAACTTGGTCGAGACGCCTTTGCTTTGGCTGCGCCCTGCGGTGATGTTTTTTTGTTCGCAGGCAGGGTTTCATCCATTTCTGCATCGGCAATGACAGTGGTGGCAGCGCCATCTATGGTGCCGCCAATGCGATTTTGCGCATCACCGGCATCCAACTTTTTACCAACTTCCCGCCGCAGTTTTTCCAGCCGCAATTGAGTCCAGGTCGCAACTTGGAACGCCCCGCTATAACAGGCCTTAGAGGCTTGTTTGGTGACCTGCCATTCGCGGAAATAGGCGAAGCGGAAGAGGCCGCTAAGGCTAGAGATGCGGCTGGCGGCACGATGTTTGATTCGACGGTTCAGGTCGAACATGAAGGGGCTGACAATCAAAGAAATCACCGTCAACGCGACGATCATTTTATGGATTTCGTCGCTGATTACAGCAACGGAGGATGCCAGCGCCGCCATGACAAAGGAAAACTCTCCCAATTGTCCGATGACCAGAGAAACGGAAAAGGCGGTCTGCCAGCTTTGCCCCTGTAGCCTCAGGATCAGAACATTCAGGGCTGTCTTGAAGATGATCACAAACAGCAACAGGCTCAGGATCAGCCAGATATTATCCCAAACGAAGGGCAGATCGATCAACAGGCCGATGGACAGAAAGAAGACCATGATCAGGATGGCTTGAATCGGTCCTGCATTCTCATGCACTTCTTGTCGCTGCGCACTGTTACCGACAATAAGGCCAGCTAGAAAAGCCCCAAAGGCGGGCGACAGGCCAATGACCCCGGCAATTGTTGCGAAGCCGAAACAAAAGGTCAGCGCCGCCAGTGGCTTTAGATCTGAATTGGGGCTGACAATCTTGTGGAAAGGCAGGTTCACCTTGGATCGCCGCGTCAGAAAAAGAATGATTGCCAGCAGTATCCCGATGGAAAGCGATACTTCCACAATCATGTGGATCAAACCGCCTTCCTTCTGAGCGGACATATTGGAGATCACAACCAGCATGGGGGCGACCGCCAGATCCTGGGCAATCAGGATGCCGACTGTCAGGCGCCCGGTATTGTTGCGCAACTCCCCGGTTTCTTCCAAAACCTTTACCGCAACGGCGGTGGAAGACAATGCAAGGCAGAAACCAAACAATATGGCCCATTCAACCGGCCATTCAAACAACCCACCCAGGATGTATAGTGCACCCACGGACAAGCCGATCTGGGCCAGGGCCGAGATGATGGCAACCTTCCAGATTGTGCGAAAGCTGCGCAGGCTGAGTTCCATGCCGATGAAGAACAGCAGCATGATCACGCCCAATTGGGCCAATAAATCGATGGTTTCGCGGTTTTCTACAAGCGACAGACCGTTTGGCCCCAGGATCAAACCGGCAAAAATATAACCGATGATGGCTGGTTGGCGCAGGCGCACCATGGCCATGCCACACAGCATGGCGGCAACGGCTACAATTGCAATTCCGGTGATATCAGAAATTCCGTGCATAATGTCTCAGCTTAGCACGCTTTTACTGAGGCGATAGCGTTAAATCCTTCAATCCACGAGCTTTTTTCCATCCAGCTGATGCGACTCGCGGGCCTTCTTTGCGGCGTCCTGACCTCGGGTCTTTGTCGATATGCCATGTTTTGCCCGGTTTGCATCTGCTGTCGCTTCTTTATGAGCACGGGCTTTTTGTTTGCGGGCGGTTCTCAAGTTAACGATATCAGCCATTGAATGCCCTTTTTTATCTATTGGTCACAGGCTTAGTTTAATCGCTTCCTATTGACCACGTCTAGGCAGACCTGCGAAAGGTATTGCGGTTTGGGTAAAGGGGGCCTTTGGTAAATGGCGGAGAGTGCAGATACGCCACAGCGCGGTCAAAGCAGGCGCAGGGGTCGCATCAGGCTGTGGTTGGCCGGTGCGATTGTCGTGGCAGTCATTGGGCTGCTGTGGGCCGGGCCGCGCTTTGTTGATTGGAGCCCCTATAAAGCGGATGTTGCATCCCTGATTTCGAAACAATTGGGGGTGACGGTCGTTTTGCGGGGCGGATTACAGATTGAGATACTGCCCCAACCGCGCATTACCGCCGCCGATATCGCTATTACCGGCGAGTCTGTAACCGGGGCGATCCGATGGTTGCGCGGTAGCTTGAATCCCCGCGCCTTGCTGTTTGGTCGATTGATTCCAGAGGATTTAGAACTGGTCGAGGCCGATCTGGAATTTCCCCTGCGTCTTGCCGCGACCGGGCGGTATGATGGCGCAACCTCTGTTGTTATTGAGGAGGGGCGCCTGCGGTTCCAGGATGGGCCCGATTGGCTGCCCGATCAGTTGGAGGCAGTGAATGGGCGCTTAACGCTTGGCGCAGATACGAAGACCGCCCCCAACCGGCTTTATGCCTTTGATGGTGAAGCGCGGGTTCTTAATGAACCGTTGGGGGTTTCGGTGGAAGGTCGCATGGATGGCGCGGTCAGCCTGTCGGTTGGGCATGGCCCCAGCGCCAGCGATCTGGCAATCCAGGGGCGCCCGACGGAAAATGGTGGGTGGTCGGGCAAGGCAACCCTGGTGCTGGAAGAAGTTGGCTTTTTGTCTACCCTGAAGGCGGATGCGATCACCCGTCTGTTGGGGGAAGGAGCCGCAACACTGGATACCCGCATCGACTCCAGCGCTGATAATGTCCTAAGCATCACCCTGGAGAATGTGCAAAGCAGTCAAGTGACCGGGGCCGGCACTGTGACGCTGGTTTCCGGGTCACGACCGGCCCTGGACATCAAGCTGGATCTGTCCCGGGTAGATATGACAGGGCTGGACCCGGCACAGGTTGGTACCTATGGCAGCCATTTAATCACTGATTTCATGCAGGGCGTTCGTCTGTTTTCAGGTGTGGATATCACCAGCCTTATTCGGGCAAGATCCATAGCCTTTCAGGATCAGACCCTGCGCCAGGCGACAGTGTCTTTTGCATCGGGTGGCGGAATTGCGGTTGTTGATCGTGCCAGTATCGCGCTGCCGGGTGATGCGGATCTTAGTGTGCTGGGCACGTTCGAGGCAAAAGAAGACACCTGGCAGTTCGAAGGGGAGGCCGGCCTGGTCGCTCGAGATATTCGCCCTGTTCTGGCATGGCGGGTGCCGGAACTAACACCGCTTTTGGATACCCTGCCGCCGGATCGGTTAAGTGCCGTCGATGCGACCGCCAAGATGTTGATTTCAAATGGTGGCTTTGAATTGACGGAAATTAAGGGGCGCCTGGACGATACCGTTTGGGCAGGTGCAGTATCGGTTTCCCGGGTCGGGGATGGCCCATCAGTGCAAGCAGTCTTGCAGGGGGACGCCCTGAATTTAGATCGTTACGGGGCGTCCGGAACGGGGGTCGATGCGATATCTCAGATTTTGGCGCTGTTGGGACGTGGCCCGCAAAGCGTCACCCTGTATCTGGACCGTGTGATCTTCAACAGTGTTCCCGCAACCGCCATCACGCTGGATCTGCGCAGCAATCAACAGGATATCGATGGCATTGAAGGAGCCCTGGCGATCGCGGATCTGGCCGGGGCACAGGTTATGGGACAGATTTCCCTGAATGCGGCGCAGGCGGGTCAAGCTCAGCTGGCGGCGGAAATTCCTGCGCTGGATCGCGTTTTAGGGGCCTTTGGCGTCGCGGCGCGCCGTGCGGCCGGTTTTGCCTCCTTCGGACAAACATCGGTGACACTGGACCTTTCCCTGGCTCCAGAACGGGGCGTCGGATATGCCTTTGAGGCCATGGGCACGGGTGGTGACGCGCGGGTGAACGGTGTCTATACGCCAGGTTTAATCCCCAGGCTGACGATCAGTGATGGCAGTTTCAATGGCAGCATAGGGGGGTATGATCTGACCCTGTTTGATCTGGCTGCCGGATGCGATGGCGATGGCGGCGGTGGTTTTATGTGCAAAGGTGCTAGCGCCGCAATGCCGGGATTGAGGGTAACCGGCGACGTGACCGCCGCACGCACAACCGATGCGGTTGATGTGACAGTGGCGTTGCAAGAAAGCATGGTGGATCTGGGCCTGTTTTCGGCGCGGGCAGGGTTGCCGCTGGTGCCCGATGGGTCCGCGATCCTGACAGGGGATCTGGTTGGAACGGGCGCGGCGCTGGATGCCGCCATTGCGACCCTGTCGGGGACCATCGATGTGACCGGTACGGCATCCCTTGTGCTGCGGTCCCGTGGGGGTGGACAGATCGGCAATGTGGGCCGTCTGCGGGGCTATATTCGGCAGGCCTTTGGTCAGCCCGGCCTGTTGAACGGACAGATTGTTCTGGCACCGGACGGGCTGAGCACAAATCTAAGATTGCAGGGGAATGATGGGGTATTTGCTGAAGGGCAGGCCAGAGTGTCCCCCGGACTGGAAACCCTGAATGCCTCCATGAAAGTCAACAACCCGAAGGAGACCGGGGCCCTGTTATCGCTTACCGCCACTGGGGAAGTCGGTGCCCCCAGTGTGCGCCTGAAAGGATCATGGCTGCGCGCCCAGTGATGGGTCGGCCTCTACATCATTGGGCGACGCTCGGCGGTGGGGGCTTGATTGCATCCATGTCGCAAGGCGCTCCGCCTGGCCCAGCGCTTTGTCCAGGGCTTTCATCGTCTTTGCCAGGTCGTCGCTGTCATCCTTTTCCCAGATCCGCAGGCAGTGCAGCCAGACCACACTCAAGCCTTTAATCCGCATGGCCCCGCGCAGTCCGTCGGCGGACGTTCCTGCAGCCTCAAGATACCAGCCCAATGCCGTCATGCCATGGGGGGCAAGGCATAGCAGGGCAGCGGGGTCTCGTCCCACGTCCTGCAGTATCGCCCGCAGGGCGGGGCGATAGGGGGTCAGCGCATCGAAGCGCCGCATTAACAGGTCGAACAGACGGTCGCGCACGGTCTCCTCTGGTCCGAAACCGGCATCCTCGCCCAGGACATCTGCGTCCAGGCGGCGCAGGAACAGTTTCAGGATATCCAGCTTATTGGCGACACGTTGGCGCAATGCGCCCAAATCCATCTCGGCGCGGTCTGCGATGTCCTGCAATCGAACGGCCGCATAGCCGCGTTCTGAAAACAGCGCCATTGCCGCGTCGACGATCTGGGCGTCCAAATCAGTCTCTGGTTTTTTTGCCATAACAACCTCTTTCCCTTTGCTCTTTCAAGTGGGGCCTAATGCCTTTGAAGACAAGCCTTCGCTTTTCAATACAAAACTTGACGAACCCTGTGCTAGGGTCCGGCACATGAGACTATTTAAGGCGCAGGATTATAAGGAAATACCGTGGAAAAACGGTGGCGGCATCACGCGGGAAATCGTCCTGAAAGAGGATGAGGAGGGCTTCCTGTGGCGATTGAGCATTGCCGATGTCAGCAGCGATGGCCCCTTCTCCAGCTTTCCAGACCGGCATCGCATCCTGACCGTGGTGTCGGGCGTTGGGATGCGCCTGAAGGACAAAACCACCGGGGCGGTTATCGAAGCACTGCCGCAGAAACCCATCGATTTTCGGGGTGATCAGGAAATTGACAGTGAATTGCTGGCAGGCCCGATCCAGGATTTCAACGTCATGTTTGACCCGTTGCGGGTAAAGGCGGAGGTCCGGGTTCTGCGCGATGACACAGTCTTACCGCGACCAGACGGTCAGCACGCCCTGTATTGCTTGTCTGGGGCCGGGGCGCTGGATCAGCAGGATTTATGTGCCGGTGAAACAGCGGTCTGGACAACGGGGGAGGATCGATTCCTAACCCTGCCAAGCGATTGCGCGATGTTGTCCATTCACTTGGCCGTGGTTGGGTAAGAAAAAGGGCGGCGCTTCTATGGGTAGAGAGGGGAATAAAAAGTGGCGCAAAATTTAACATATCGAGAATCCTAAAAAATAATGTAAAGGTAGATCTTCATGAAATATACAGCTGGAGGATGTTGTGCGTTATATGTTTCAGAGAGTGGTTCACAATGAGGCTTCCTGGAAGAAGCCGACAATCGGGCGATTAAATACCAAGATTGATAAAGGCTACATTGTAGAAAATGGATTTGGTCATGAGGATTGGAATTTTAGTGGTGATGTAGCTAAAGACAAATATGTGCATGGTTATTCCTATCAGATGCCGAAAGACAGCTCTGGGAATTTTATAATTGTATTTGCGGTCTACACTCGTGGAATCGGGTGGTCGGTATGTGGATATTATGAAAATGTGATTTTTGATTCAGCGGGCGCGGATTTTTCTGACTCGATTTTAAGTCGACGAGCTGAAGAATTATTGTATCTCCGCCAACATGGATCGTTGGGTGGGGAATTTCAGCGTCGTTCCAAAGCCACAATAATCGCAAAACTTAAAAGTGAAAAATCTTTTTACCGGCTCAAAGTTTCCCCAAATGACGTTCACTCTCTCCAGGTTCCTGTCAATCTGTCAGCAGATTTTACAAACCGTGTAGAGACAACAGGCAAAAGATTTGGTGCATACTTTAGTACAATGACAGAGATCTCTACAAATGAGTGGAAACACATTAAAAGCGTAATCTCAGATTTTGTCGATCAACCCCGGTTAGACGACTTCTCTGACGGAGGAGATGTGGAGTTTCCAGAGGGAGCTAAGGTTCAGAAGAATCACTTTTCGTATGAAAGAAACGCGCAGCTTGTACGCGAGGTTAAGGCAAATTTTTTGAAAAAACATAAAAGGTTGTTTTGCGAGGTTTGCAATTTTGATTTTAGAGAAACCTACGGAGCGCTTGGTGATGGCTTCATCGAGGCACATCACATTGTCCCTTTGAGTGAAAGCACTTCAAAACGAAACTCGAGGCCGAGTGACCTCGCTCTAGTTTGTTCCAATTGCCACAGAATGCTTCATAGGAAAAGGCCATGGGCTGGAGGTATTGCAGAATTGAAAGGGCTTTTAAAGGACAGGGGTTGAAATATACCAAGCAGTTAGGAGCGCATTTAAGATAAGGTCCAACTACTAAGAAAAAGGGCGGCGCTCCCGCAGGAGGCCGCCCTTTCTGATCTCAGCGCGGGGCTGAGCGGGGATGCTTACATCATGCCGCCCATGCCACCCATGCCGCCCATGCCACCCATATCAGGCATGCCGCCGCCGCCTTCGCCCTTCGGCTCGGGCTTGTCGGCGATCATGGCTTCGGTGGTGATCAACAGGCCAGCAACAGAGCCCGCATCCTGCAGGGCACAGCGCACAACCTTAGCCGGGTCGATAACGCCGTCCTTGATCAGGTTCACGAATTCACCGGTCTGGGCGTTATAGCCCCATTCGGTATCCTTCGATTCCAGCAACTTGCCGACGATCACGGCACCATCTGCACCCGCGTTGTCAACAATTTGACGGGCCGGGGCGGTCAGGGCCTTGCGGATGATTTCCACGCCGACTTTCTGGTCCTCATTGGTGACCTTCAGGCCATCCAAGGCTTTCAGACCGTACAGAAGCGCGACGCCGCCACCAGGGACGATGCCTTCTTCGACGGCTGCGCGGGTTGCGTGCAGGGCGTCGTCAACGCGGTCCTTCTTCTCTTTCACTTCGACTTCGGTCGCGCCGCCAACACGGATCACGGCAACACCGCCAGCCAATTTGGCCAGACGTTCCTGCAGTTTTTCACGATCGTAGTCGGAGGTGGTGTTTTCGATCTGCTGTTTGATCTGGGCAACGCGGGCACTGATCTCTTTTTTCTTGCCTGCGCCATCGACGATGGTGGTCTCGTCCTTGGAGATGGAGACATTCTTCGCCGTACCCAGCATGTCCAGCGTCACGGCTTCCAGCTTGATGCCGACATCTTCGGAGATGACCGTACCGCCGGTCAGGACCGCGATGTCTTCCAGCATTGCCTTGCGGCGATCGCCAAAGCCTGGGGCCTTCACAGCAGCAACCTTCAGGCCGCCGCGCAGCTTGTTCACGACCAGGGTCGCCAGCGCTTCGCCTTCGACATCTTCAGAGATGATCAACAACGGCTTACCGCTTTGCACGACCTGTTCCAGAACCGGCAGCATGGCCTGCAGGTTGGACAGTTTCTTTTCGTGCAGCAGGATGTAGGGGGATTCCAGTTCCACCTGCATACGCTCGTTATCGGTCACGAAATACGGGGACAGATAGCCACGGTCGAACTGCATGCCTTCGACGACGCTCAGCTCGGTATCCAGTGATTTGGCTTCCTCAACCGTGATAACGCCTTCATTGCCGACTTTTTCCATGGCTTTGGCGATCATTTCGCCGACGTCCTTGTCGCCATTAGCGGAAATCGTGCCGACCTGGGCAACTTCGCTGTTCTGTTTGATCTTGCGGGCGCGCTTGGCGATGTCGGCGGTAACCGCTTCGACAGCCAGATCAATGCCGCGTTTCAGATCCATCGGGTTCATGCCCGCAGCAACAGCTTTCGCGCCTTCGCGGACGATGGCCTGGGCCAGAACCGTTGCGGTGGTGGTCCCATCGCCTGCCAGATCATTGGTCTTGCTGGCAACTTCTTTCAGCATCTGGGCGCCCATATTTTCGAACTTGTCTTTCAGTTCGATTTCCTTGGCAACCGTGACACCGTCCTTGGTGATGCGCGGCGCGCCGAAAGATTTGTCGATGACCACGTTGCGGCCCTTGGGACCCAGGGTCACCTTGACCGCATTGGCCAGAATGTCGACGCCTTTGAGCATCCGCTCACGGGCATCAGAACTGAATTTTACATCTTTAGCTGACATAGTCGCTACTCCATTTGTCGTGTTTTAATGTGGCAGTAACGGGATTATGGAAGACCCCGAAAAGGCAGCCTTCGCTTTTAAGCGGCTTTCTTGGACGCAGCCTTCGTTTCAATCACGCCCAGAATGTCACTTTCCTTCATGATCAACAGGTCTTCCCCGTCGATCTTTACTTCCGTACCGGACCATTTTCCGAACAACACATGGTCGCCCGCCTTCACATCCAGGGTACGGACGCTGCCGTCTTCCTGAATCTGGCCATTACCAACGGCAATGACTTCGCCTTGCATTGGCTTTTCCTTGGCGGTTTCGGGGATGATGATGCCCCCAGCGGTTTTGGTGTCTTCTTCTACGCGGCGCACAACAACGCGGTCGTGCAGGGGACGGAATGCCATGATTGAACCTCCTCAATTTTAGACAAAGGTTTGTCACGCTGTAATTAAGGTTGGCACTCTTGGCATGAGAGTGCCAACCCTCGTGCGGTGGATGTATTAAAATCGGTCAAAATTTTCAAGAGGGAGTTTTGATTTTTATCAGCGCTCTCGGTTGATTGCTGCTAATGCACTGAATTATAACATTTTTATTGCAGTGCAAAGAAAATCGGTGGCAGACTTTCACATCAAGGGATGCGTCTGTGACCACTGAGAATCGACCCGACGATTGGTCCTGGGCGCTCTCCGCAATGTGTTGCTCTTGCTGTTAAGGAGATTGTTTATGACTCAGTCTTTTTCAACCCCTCTTTCCCCGGCTTATGACGCATCAGAGGTGCCACAGGATGGCCTGTCACAACAGTTAAAGGGCTATCGTCTCGCCACAGCAGAGATTATCTATCACATGCCGGACCACCCTGCAGTTTTGCAATCCTTTCTGTGGCAACACCTGGATATCGCCCCTAAATATCCGGAATTACATAAATTCCTGGATTTCTGGGTAGAGGAAATTGAAGGTTCGCTGCATTCTGTCCATGTGGCGCGGTATGATCTGGTGACACCGGGCAACAGCCGGCATGTCGATGCTTGGATGCGACTGCACTGAATGTGCTCTAAAGGGTGAGCGGCTCCGTTACCATGCGGCCGTCTTGATAGATGCTGAGCACGTGCTGGGTTGGGACAGCGGTCCAGCGGGCGCGGTCGGTGTCCAAAGGTTCTGATACAACGGTTAACGCGCCCGAGCCTGATCCTGTATGGTACAGGGTCGGCGCATGAGGGTCACTGGAATAGCGGAAGGCGATCAATCGGGTGCCGTCGGACAGGGCGGCGGTGAAGCGCAAGGGATCTTCGACCTCTGCGGCGATCATTTCCCGTTCGACCAAAGACAGGCTCTCGCGCATCGCGCTGATCGGGTCGTTGTCCAATCCAAGGGACAGGGCCAACAGAAAAATCAATTCGGAATCTGTGGTTCCCTGGCGACCGCAATACAACGAGTCTGGCAGCCTCTGCTCCAGCTTGCGCCTGATTTTCGCATAGCCGCCGATCTGACCATTATGCATGAACAGCCATCGTCCATGGGTGAAGGGGTGGCAGTTGGACCGCGTCGTTGATGTACCTGTGGACGCCCGGACATGGGCAAAGAACAGGCGGGACCGAATCTGTGCGGAGAGATGCTTTAAGTTATCATCGTTCCAGGCAGGTAGGATTTCACGATACAGGCCCGGCTCTGGCCGCTCCCCATACCAGCCGATGCCAAAGCCATCACCATTGGTTTCGGATTTCGCCTCGGCTGCATGCAGGCTTTGATGAATCAGGGAATGATCCGGTTTGGTGACCAGTTCTTCCATGAACAGGGGTGGACCCCAATAGGCAAGCCATCGGCACATATCAAACGACCACTGTCTTCATTCGCGGTTACGATGGGTTCAATACAGCCTGCGTTGCCCTATTCTGCAAGGCCCTAGCTCAGTAGGCGTTGCTCGAACGGATATCTGGTCAGATTTTCAAATCCGGTCTCGGTGATCACCACCTGGTCTTCCAGCTTCACACCACAGGTGCCGCCAACCTCACCGACATAGGCCTCTACACACACGCACATGCCGGGTTCCAACATGCCATCATAGCCAGTCGATTCCCAGTCTTCCGGATACATCACGGCGGGATATTCGTCGCACAGGCCAACGCCATGATACATCACGCTATAGCGTCGTGCGCGGAATTTTTCTGGCAGGGGTTTCGCCCCTTGCATCAATTCCTTGAAGGACACACCGGGTTTCAGCAGCTGCATATTGTTCTGGATTTGCTCATAGGCGACTTGATAGACCTCACGCTCTGCATCCGTGGGCTTTCCGTCGCCAATCTTGAAGGTGCGCGACAGGTCCGCGCAATATCCATAGGGGCCGACCAGATCCGTGTCATAGGCCAGGATATCCCCTTCCTTCATGATCCGGGGGCCACATTCCTGAAACCAGGGATTGGTGCGCGGGCCAGAGGACAGGATGCGGGTTTCGATCCATTCCCCGCCGCGGATATGATTGCCCTTTTGCAATTCGGCCCAGGCGGCAACTTCGGTCATGCCGGGGATTACGGCGGCCTGCATTTCCGCCATCGCAGATTCACAGGCGGCAATCGCACAACGCATGGCGTTCAGCTCATTCTCGTTCTTCACCTTGCGGGCATGTTCGGTCATTTCCTGACCGATCCTGATCTTGAAGCCGATATTCTCAAGCGCCCAATAGGTTGCGATTTCGCTCTTATCCAGGCCCAGGCGGCGGTTATCTCCCGCATGGGCGCGCACGATGGTATCGACCTGCTGTGCGAACAGGGCGGCGCGTTCTTCCGCCCGCTGGGCGGCATCCATATAGAAGAAGTCGGCGCCGGGATGCACTTCCTTCACCAGCGGCAGATGCGCAGACAGATGGCGCGCCGGGGTATAATCCCACAGCGCCATATGCCCATCTGGCAGCACCAGACAGGCGCGGCAGAAATTATGCATCACCCAGATCTGCATATTGGTCGTGTCGGTGGCATAGCGGATGTTCAACGGATCGAACATCAACAGCCCGCCCAGATCATGCTTATTGACCTGTTCCACCAGCCGCGACAGGCGATAGTCCCGCAGCGAGGGCATATCCGGTATTGTCAGCCCCAGTGCCGCCCATTCCGCGAAGGCCAGATCCGTCGGCCCGATCTCTACCCGGTCACCATCATTGGGTGTCCCATCCGGCAGGAATTCGGTCAGTGAGGAAGGGCGGCGCGTCGGATCGATCTTGCGATTGGACCCAAGGACATAGGGATCATATGGCATGGCCTGTGGCTTTCAGAATGGATGGCGCAACAGCGCTCATTCCAGGTTATCTCTGGCGATAAGCTTGATCCCGGTTTTGATTTTCCGTCAATTCTAATAGCGGCGTGAAATGCCGGAAATTGGCTGGGATGCGACCTGTCTATACTTTCCCGATACCGACACGATTGGTGAGAATAAGACAGTTGAAGTCGCAGGGCGATTGTCGCGGCGGATAAAGACGCGCGATTGTCTGCGCTAGATGCTTATTTCTCATTTAAAAGGGTTGGTCATATGAAGTCGCATGCACAGGCGGTGGTAATCGGGGGCGGGGTTGTTGGATGTTCGGTACTGTATCATCTGACCAAGCTGGGCTGGAAAGATGTGGTCCTGATCGAACGATCCGAACTGACATCCGGGTCGACCTGGCATGCGGCGGGCGGTTTTCACACCATCAATGGCGACCCGCAGGTCGCGAAGCTGCAATCCTACACCATTGATTTGTATAAAGAGATCGAGGAGATTTCCGGCCAGTCGACCGGTTTCCACCTGACCGAAGGGGTGTTCCTGGCCGCGACGCCAGAGCGCCTGGAACTGCTGAAAGTGATGCAAAGCCAGGAGAAGCTGCTGGGCATCGAAACCGAATTGCTGACCCCGAAAGAGGCGGAAAAGATCCTGCCGATCATGGATCCCAAGGAATTCCTGGGGGCATTGTGGACGCCACTGCATGGGCATCTGGATCCATCGGGCACGACCCATGCCTATGCCAAGGCGGCCAAGCTGGGCGGGGCGGAGATTTACCTGAGAAACCGCGTCACCGACCTGCAGCAGAATCCGGACGGCACCTGGACCGTGATCACTGAACAGGGAACCATGCAGGCCGATCATGTGGTCAATGCGGGCGGCCTGTGGGCGCGGGAAGTCGGGCGCATGGTTGGCCTGGAACTACCGGTTCTGGCCATGGAACATATGTATCTGATCACCGAAGACATGCCCGAAGTGGCGGAGATCAATAAATCCACCGGCAAGGAAGTGCTGCACGTCGTTGATCCTGATGGTGAGATTTATATGCGCCAGGAACGTCAGGGCATGCTGATGGGCACCTATGAAAAGGCCTGCGTGCCATGGTCACCAAAAGAGACACCCTGGGATTTCGGCCATGAATTGTTGCAGGAAGATATCGATCGTATCGCCCCATCGCTGGAAGTCGGTTTCCGTCACTTCCCGCCATTCCAGCGCGCCGGGATCAAACAGATCATCAATGGTCCCTTCACCTTCGCGCCCGATGGCAACCCGCTGGTCGGCCCGGTGCGCGGACTTAAGAATTACTGGTGCGCCTGTGGCGTTATGGCTGGGTTCAGCCAGGGTGGCGGGGTCGGACTGGCGCTGTCGAACTGGATGATCAACGGTGATCCGGGCTTCGATATCTGGGGTATGGATGTGTCACGCTATGGCGATTGGACGACCATGGCCTATACCAATGCCCGGGTGCGGGAAAACTATTCCCGCCGATTCAAGGTCCGCTTCCCGAATGAGGAACTGACCGCCGCCCGCCCGCTGCGCACCACCCCGATCTATGAGCGCCAGAAGGCCATGAATGCGGTGTTTGGTGTCGCCTATGGCATGGAACAGGCGCTGTGGTACGCGCCCAAGGGCATGAAGCCGGTGGAAAACATCACCTTCCTGCGCTCCAACGCTTTCCCGCATATCAAGGCGGAATGTCAGACCGTCCGAAATGGAGTCGGACTGGCCGATATTTCGTCCTTCGCGAAATATGAAATCACCGGACCAGGGGCGGAAAGCTGGCTGAGCCATATGCTGGCAAACAAGATGCCGCGCCAGGGCCGCCTGACCCTGTCGCCCATGTTGAACGAAAAGGGTAAGGTGATTGGTGATTTCACGGTTGGCAAACTGGCCGACGAGCAATTTTTCATCTTCGGGTCCGGCGCGGGTGAAGCTTATCACATGCGCTGGTTTGAATCGCATTTGCCAGAGGACGGCAGTGTAACGATCAAGGCTCATGGCCTGGGCCTTGTCGGCCTGACCATTGCTGGTCCAAAGGCCCGCGAAGTCCTGGCTCAATTAACCGACGCCGATGTCTCCCATGATGCCATTAAGTTCCTGGATTTCAAAAAGATGGAATTGGGCATGGTGCCTGCCATGGTCGGGCGGGTCTCCTTCACCGGGGATCTGGGCTACGAGCTTTGGGTAAAGCCGGAATTCCACCCCCGCCTGTTCGATGACATCCTGACCGCTGGGGCCGATTATGGGATCAAATTGTTTGGGTCCCGCGCGATGCGCTCCATGAGCCTGGAAAAAGGATTCGGTTCCTGGGCGACGGAATATCGCCCGATCTATGGTCCTTATGCGGCGGCGATGGGCCGGTTTGTCGATATGAAGAAGAATGACTTTATCGGTCGAGAAGCAGCGATGAAGGAATTGCAGGACGGGCCCGCAAAACGGCTGGTGACTTTCACCCTGAAAGCAAAAGAAATCGATGTGATGGGCAACGAGCCGATCTATCGTGACGGCAAGACCGTCGGCTATGTGACGTCGGGCATGTATGCCCACCATGCCGACAAGTCCGTCGCCATGGGCTATATCCCCGCCGAGATGGCAGAGGAGTTCAGCGAGGATATCTTCCGGGTTGAGGTGTTTGGAGAAATGTTGCCAGCCACGATCCTGTCAGAACCATTGTTCGACCCCAAGGCTGAGCGCATGCGCGGTTAGGGGTATAAATAGGTCACTTTTCTCCCTCCCCCTAGAGGGGGGAGGACGGCTCTGTCTGCTCCCTCCCCCTAGAGGGGGGAGGACGGCTCTGTCTGCTCCCTCCCCCTAGAGGCAGGGGAGGGTTGGGGTGGGGGTGATAGGCCGCAAGGCCTTCGCCTGCAGTAGACTGAATTGCGGAGGAGAGAGCACCCCCCTCCCAACCTCCCCCCCTCAAGGGGGGAGGAGCAAGATATGGAGCTCCCCTCCTCAAGGGGGGAGGAGTAAGATATGGGGCTCCCCCCTTAAGGGGGGAGGGGTAAAACATGAGGCTTCCTCGCTAAGGCAAAAGAGGGTGGCAGGCTTAGAACCTATCCACCCGTGATCCGGCCTGGGCGTCCTGACCTAGGATATGGGCAAGCGACGGCATGCCGATATTCAGGGTTTCTTCCATGGGCCAGATCGGATTGAGCAACAGCAATCCGCTGCCGGTCAGGCCGGCTTCTTCGCGGTCGGGCGCAGTGACCCACACTTCACAGCGCAGGCGTCCCCGGTCTGTGGCGGGCAGCGCCTCACTCAATTTATGAGTCAGCACATCGCCCAGCGCGCGGGTCTTGATAGGATACCAGATGGCGACACTGGCGCTGGGGAATCGCACCATGCCGTCGACCACGGCTTTGACGATCCGGGCGATTTCGTCAGGTGTCTCATAGGGGGGATCGATCAGGACCAGGCCCCGTCGTTCCTTGGGCGGCAGGGTTGACGGGATTACTGTATATCCATCCCGCTGCAGAACCTGGGCAGCACGGGTCTGGCGCAGGGTTTCGCGCAACAGGCGGGCTTCCTCTGGATGGGCTTCCACAGCGATGAAGCGGTCCCCTGGGCGCAGGGCTTGGGCGACCAGCCAGGGGGATCCCGGATACCAGCGCAATCCGCCGTCTGGGTTCAGGTCGCGGATGGTCTTTGCATAGGCTTCAAAACAGCCTGGCAGGGGCTCTGCATCCAGAAACCGGGCGATGCCTTGTGCCGCTTCGCCGGTGCGTTCCGTTTCTTCCCGGGCAAGGTCGTAGAAGCCCGCCCCGGCATGGCTGTCCAGCACGAAGAAGGGTTTGTCCTTCGCACACAGACGCTCCAGCAACAGGGTCAGGACCCAGTGTTTGTGTACATCAGCAAAGTTTCCCGCATGAAAGGCGTGGCGGTAATTCATGGCGTTGCTGTGTGCCGCTTTTCCATCACCACGAACAGTCGGAACCCGATCAGGCTGCCCATCCAGGGGATTAGTTTGTCCTCCAGGCGTAGTAAGGGGTCGACGAGGGACGCGGGCAACAGGGACCAGGCCTTAAACCCGCCAGACAGGGGATAGGCAAACAGGCTCAACCACTGGCGGCTGACGGTGCGCAAGGCAGGCACCCCTTCGGACAGGGATATGCGGTGTTCTTCGCGCCGGTACAGAAGGGTGGGAATGGCTTGGTTGGACTCAAACGGGTCCTTTGTTGCGCCATACTCTTGTTTGACCATCGGGTCGACAGACATATCCACGGGTTCTTCATGCAGATAATTATAGAAGACCCAGCTCAACGGCGTGATGCCCGGTTCGATCAGCGCGATCCTGCCACCGGGCTTCAGCACCCGTGCTGTTTCGGTAAAGAATGTCTTTGGATCGGCCAGATGGTGCAGCACGTCGACCATGAATATCCCGTCAAAGGCATCATCCGGGAAGGGCAGATGATGGGCATCGGCCACAGTATCGACCCAGGGCGCTGGCAGGATGTCCAGTCGGGTGACGTCCATGCCCTTTGTGAAATCCCGGCTGTGCCCGGACCCGGCGCCGACCTCCAGATGGGCCCCACCTTGGGGCAGGGCGGCCAGCATGCGGCGATAATAGTCGCCATAGACTGCGCGCAGCCCGGCCTTTTTAGACCAGACCTTGCCATGGGCGGTCAGGCGGGGATCGATGCTCACAATCAGAAGGCCTTCAGCTTGCGCCAGGCGAAGACGACCATTTTCAGCAACAACCAGCCATCGCGGAACCGGCTGATCTGCGGCTCACCATAGGTGCGGTCCGCATAGCGCATCGGAATCTCAATGATTTTTAGGTTCTGCTTTGCTGCGCCAAAGATCAGGTCAAAGTCGCCGAACGGATCAAAATCCCCGAAATAGCTGCGGCCTGCCTGAATCTTGTGATAGTCGGCACGCGTCAGAACCTTCGTGCCGCACAGCGTATCGGTGAAACGCTGGTTCAGAAGGAAAGAAAAGATCATCGCAAAGGTCCGGTTGGCCCAATAATTCAGGAAGCGCATCGCCCCCTTCTCCATGGGATAGACCAGGCGGGAGCCATTGATGAACTCCCCCTTGCCGGTGGCGATGGCCTCATAGAATTTTGGCAGTTCTTCCGGCGGCATGGTCAGGTCGGCATCCAGAATCATCAGGATATCGCCACGCGCCTCGTCAAAGCCCTTGCGGACGGCATCGCCCTTGCCCTTGCCCGGCTGCTTGAAGACCTTGATGTCCCAGGCGCCATTTTCAGGCTTCGCATAGTGATCGCGCACCCGTTCGCATTCCTCAAATGTGCCGTCTGACGAATTGCCTTCGACATACAACACTTCCATATCTTTGCAGAAGCGTGGCAGGCGCGTGATGGCGCTTTCGATATTGCCTTTCTCATTTCGGCAGGGAACCAGAACCGTGGTCGACAAATCCTTGCGCTTCGCCTTGCGCTGGGAGCGGGCGACGATGAAATGACGCAGCGAGAGTTTCCGGATCAGGGGCAATGTCCCGATATAGCGATTGATCGCGGTTCCCACACCAAACAGGCGGGCGGGCACCAATTGGCGCCATTCGGTCTTGATTACATCGAAATCCGACAGGCCCAGAATGTTGCTGATATCGGCGGGGCTGAGGAAGTTCACTTCGGGCTGGGGCATTTTCAGGCCCGTCGCCTCCCCAGCGCGCAGCACCGGTTCCCACAAATGACTGTAATAGGTGATGACGATGCGGGTTTCCTCATCACACAGGTCGTGAATCTGTTCCAGCATCGCCTGACAGTCATCGACAAAGCCCAGCGTATCGGACAGCAGGATAAAATCATACGGACCCTGCAAGTCCTGGCGCAGGCTGTTTAACTGTTCGACATCGCCGACGCGAAACTGCAGCTCGGGATATTCATGTTCAGGATACGTGCTGCGCGCAACATCGACCATATTGGCGGAGAAATCGACCCCCATGCCAAAGGACGGCTTTAGGCCTGCCAATTGTGCGCCGGTGCCACAGCCCAGGTCCAGGATGCGCGACCCTTCCGGGATCAGGAATTTCAGGAAGGCCATATCATCGTCATAGAAACCGGCATTCTTGGCGCGCCAGTCATCCCGCTTGGCCGCCATCTGCTGATTGTATTCCAGGATTGCTGTTTTTCGGGCAGATAGCGTGTTTTGCCACCCATTTCGCCGAGGGATGGACAAGGGAGTTGTGGTTGTATCTCGGGATGTCTTGCGGGGCGCCGCTTTCTTAGGGCTCCCCTTTTTGGCGGTGCTTTTCTTTGAAACCGCCTTTTTGGCCGCAGCTTTCTTCGCTGTCGCTTTCTTTACGGTCGCCGTCTTTGCCACACTCACTCTCCTTTTTCCACCAGGGTCAGGGCTTCTGCATCCGCGCGGGTGGTGCCACTCATAAACCACACAATGCCGCCAACCAGTCCGACGGCCAGAATTTCCAGTCCCATTACAATGGACAGGGCAACCGCCCCCCCGGCATCGCCGCCGATAAGGGCGAATCCGGCTGCCATCGCACCCTCACGAACACCCCATCCACCAAGCGAGATTGGCAATGTTGCGATCAGGATAGACGTTGGCACGATAATCAGGCAATCCCAGTATGTGAACGGCAATGCCAAGGCCTGCGCAGAGATATAGGCCGTC
>Ga0207892_1000051_pt1 | contig 32288 bp, 27 predicted proteins | sample LinPmetageLP54_FD_184063 | JGI IMG/M metagenome (GOLD analysis project Ga0207892, IMG submission 184063) | Marine viral communities from the Pacific Ocean - LP-54 (SPAdes) | ecosystem: Environmental > Aquatic > Marine > Oceanic | place: Pacific Ocean | collected 2010-02-09 | reverse complement strand
TCATGCCCGGCAGGTAGGGCGCACTTTCGCCGGCAGCGTTGCGGCACATCAGCGTAACCGGCGGATAGATTCCATAAATGGCGCAGGACGCCATCACCGCTGAACGGATCAACACATTGGGTGAAGTAATAGCATTAAGCAGGCGCGGGGCCTGCTGCGTCGAAAGCCCCGTTACCGTGATATTCAGCTTGCGCCCGGTCAATTCAAAGGCTTCTTGGAAAGTGAGATCAGGGATTATTTTAGCTAAATAGTCGCGCAGATTATCCGCATCCATCGCCGGCCTGCTATTGCCCAGCAACGACAAGGCCGGCCGTATAGCCGTGGTCTCTTCTACATCATGGTGCAGGTTATTGGTGCTGAGACGCTCGCGCAGTTCATCGTCATGGTGGGTGCAGGCGGTGGCAGCGAGAATTGAACCGGCACTTGAGCCCGAGATAATTTCCGGCAATAGGCCCTGTTCAAATAGCGCTTTAAGCACGCCCGTATGGAAGAACCCAAGTACTGCGCCGCCGCTTAGCATCAGGGCGGAACGGCCGTTGCAATGACTGGCCCGCAGGAAGAAATCCCGTTTTTCCTCCAGAGAAATGATGTCGTCGGAAACCTCATTGAGGTCATTCAAAGCCCCGCACAATTCATCGATATAGCGGGTAATGAGGGTTTTAGTGCCCAGCCGCGCTTTGTTGTACAGCGACGGCTTACCCATACCACCTAAATTGCCGTGCACTCCTTCGTTCAGGGCAAATAGCAGTTGATGGAAGTCGCCGCGAAAGCGCAGATCCCGCAGTACATCGAGGCGCTGGCGCAAGGAGCGATAATCATAGCTCTCGCAGGCATCGTCCTGCTTCCAGTCATCCAACCCATGCTCATGATCATACTCTCCTGCCAACTCAGCCCAATCGTCATAGGTCTCGGCCTTTTCCATTGCCTGCAACATGGATTTGCTGCGCCCGCGCTGAAACAGTTTCAAGCCCATATCCGTACCCCTGGCGCCGCTGAGGCGCTTGTTGTCTGTAACAAAAACTAGCGTGTATGAGTGGCCGAGCGTGCCGACGCCACATCGGACGCTTTAGCCTCAGCCTGAGCTGCGGCGACGTTATCACTCTTGCGTTTACGCGCTGGCGTGGCCTTATCATGCTCTGCCTTGTGCTCGGCCGGCTTTTTGTCAGGCGAGCTATTGCTCTTATCCGGTGATTCCAGCACTGACGACTCAGATACAAGCGACACCAACTTCTGCTGTTCAGCCTGCTTCGCTTGGGCTGACTCCAACTCCTGCAACAACCCTTGATACTCCTGAGTGGATGCCTCTACACAGGCGATGTAGGTGTCCATATCACCCACTATTTTGCGGTCGGCCACCACACCCAAATTCAGCTCATCATAGATACCCGTCATGCCGTGACTAATGCCCATACCATCGGAGATAGGCACCAGAGGGAACACGTTGACGATCTTTGCGCCCGCAAAATAGCGTGGCTGCATACCAGGAATACCTGGCACGTTAGTAATGACGGTATTGAACAGGGGATAATGACCGACCGCGCGCACGCGGTTTTGCGCCCAGGCGCCAAGCGCACGCATGTAAGGCGGGATCATGTCGCCAACCGCATTATTCAAATCACAGAGCACTTCCTTGGCTAACGGCACACCTTTGGCCGTTCTGCGCTGAATCGCTTGCAGGCGATCTACGGGATTAGGAATATCCGTACCGATGCCGATGAACATAGCTGCAATCAGGTTGCCGCAGTCTTTGCTAGCCTCGCTAGGCCGCAACGACACCGGGCACATGGAAACCAACGAACCATTTGCCGGTAGCGCGTTGTGATGGGCCAGGTAACGACGCATACCGCCGGCAATGATGCCGATCACCACGTCGTTCAAGGTGCTACCAGGACATAACTGACGCATGCGTTTAAGCTCTGAAATCCGCCAGGTAAAGGCCCCGTAGGAACGATGGGGCGATATCTGTACATTGAAGACCGTTTTGGGCACCCGGGTCTGCTCCGGCTTGGCCTCATCACGCAAGCGGCGCGCGAGCTCCAACCCTTTGCGCCCAACCGTCAGGCTAGCCTTCATACTGCGCAACGTCTGGCTCATCATCCGGGGCGTCGTGCGCGCCCACATTTCCAGACGCGTAGGCGCGCGCTCGGCAACCTCTACGCGGTCGCGGCGGCCGTACTCGTGCTCAGCGGTATCCTCCATCATCGCCGTGGTCAACTCAAGGCTGGCTTTGCCGTCCACATAGGCATGGTGAAAGCGGATGAGTACCGCAAAGCTGTTGGGTGGAATGCCCTCTACATTGTTAACGCCCTCAATGATGTAAATCTCCCAAGGCGCGCGCTCCATATCGACGCTGCGAGACATGGTCCGTGCAGTGAAGATGCACAGCTGCCGCCAATCTCCTGGCTGCGGCAAACCCACGTGACGCACGTGGTACTCAAGATCAAAGTTCTCATCATCCAGCCAGTAAGGGTCGTCCAACTGAAAAGGTGCATGCTCTAATCGGCGGCGAAAAAAAGACGTGGTGTTAAGCCGATCAGAAATGTACTGCAGGATTTCCTTATGTCGCACCACCCCGCCCGGCGCACTGCTCTGATCACAAAGCCAAAGACTGCCAATCATCATGGGTTGATTGGGCGCTTCAAAGTAGAAAAACTGAGAATCCATCGGGGTGAGCTGTTTCATTATAGAAGTCCTCGTACCGGGTCAGGTGTATTCGATTCATCGCCAAGCATCGCCGTTTGGTGGCCAGCGGGCCTTGATTCAAGTCAAGCAGTTAAAGCAAAAATGTAAAACGCTCCAATAAACAGCTATTGGCAAAATAGATGTGATTTGAGACCAAGTAGGATAATGCAATTTTGTGACCAATTGGTCACAGTACTTGAAATACTCGTAGCAGCTCACACAAAAAATTACGTTGCGAGTGTCTTGTTGGCGCTTTACACGCAAATAGCCAAGCAACTGACTCTCGAATCGGATTCGTCTGCTCGGCAATCATTGCAACAGCGAGGCACCATAAAGGTGCGTATCTATGATTATTGCGCGCGATCTCGCCATCCTTTATTCCACCTCATTTACCCGCTGATTTGATGCAGACCCGCGGCACAAATCCCGGCAAGCTAGCCTTATTGAGGCCGACCCCATCTCGGCTCATACAGCCACGTGCAGCCGCCGTTTTGGAACGGCATAAGACCTGCTGACCCATACCCATACAATGAGAGCTACCCATGTCCAACTCTGCCGGTGATTGTTTTGTCGTAAACAAGAACGATCTTCATGACTGCCAGCAACTCCCTCAGGCTTTGCTGAACGAGGCAGACCTAAAAGAAGGCGAGGCGCTGCTCGCAGTGGATCGTGTGGCTTTTACCGCCAACAACATTACATACGCTGCTTTAGGTAGCCGATTTAAGTATTGGGACTTTTTCCCGGTGGATGCGCCCTGGGGACAGATCCCGGTATGGGGCTTTGCCGAGGTGGTTGCCAGTAAGCATCCGCAAATCAGCACGGGTACGCGCGTATATGGCTACCTCCCCATGGCGCCGCAACTTAAAGTGCAAGCAGGTGACCTAACTGATAACGCCTTTACCGACATAAGCAGCCATCGCTCCCATCTCGCACTGGCCTACAATCAATACCAATTCACCGATCGAGACCCAGCCTACCGTAAGGAAAATGAGGCGTTGCAAATGCTGTTGCGCCCCCTGCTGATCACCTCTTTTTTGTTAGATGACTATTTAGCCGAGAACAACTTTTTTGACGCAGAACAGATCATCCTCACCAGCGCCTCAAGCAAAACAGCCTTGGGTCTGGCCTTCATGCTCCAGCATCAACGAGCCAAGCGCGGAAAGTCGCTAACCATCACCGCGTTGACGTCCAACAGCAATCTTGAGTTCGTGCGCAATCTTGGGTACTACGACAAGGTGGTCAGTTACGACCAGATCAACGAACTGGATGCCAGCCAAGCCACAGTGTCCGTCGACTTCGCCGGTAATGGGCAGGTATTGGGAGAGGTTCATAAGCATTTTGCCGAGCAGTTGCTCTTTAGTTCGCTGGTCGGCGCAGCGCACTGGGATCAGCGCGGTGGAGAGAAAAACCTGCCCGGTGCTACACCTCAGGTATTTTTCGCCCCCGGCTACTGGGCAGAAAGAGCCAAAGTACTGGGTGCCGCAGAGTTGATGACGCGCTTTGCAATGCTATGGCAGCCGCTGGCTAGCTCTGTTAGCAAATGGATGGAAGTTACCGAGCTGGCTGGCGAGCAAGACATCAAACAAGGCTACCTTGATACCCTGGATGGCAAAATCAATCCTCAGCAAGGCATCATAATGCGGATGCAGTAAGGTCCAGCACTCAGCCCAGCTTTACAGCGCAGTCGAGAATTGAGTTAATCCAGAGATACTTCTGGAACCAAGTCGAGACGAAAGATGTGTGAACTGCTGGGCATGAGCGCCAACGTACCAACGGACATCTGTTTCAGCTTCGCCGGTTTAATGCGCCGGGGCGGAGGCAGCGGGCCTCACCGCGACGGCTGGGGAGTCGCCTTCTACGAAGGCAAAGGCTTACGTTGCTTTCACGACCCCAAGCCTTGCCACGACTCGGCGATAGCCAAGCTGGTCGAGTCCTACCCCATCAAGTCTGAAAACGTCATCTGCCATATTCGTCAGGCCAACGTGGGGGCCGTCAGCCTCGCCAATACACACCCTTTTACCAGAGAACTATGGGGGCAATATTGGGCCTTCGCCCACAACGGGCAGCTGGCCGACTTTACTCCTACCGCCGGACCATTCCGCTCCGTCGGCGATACCGACAGCGAAGCCATCTTCTGCCACCTGCTCAACACACTAGTAGCGCATTACGATCAGCCACCCAACACGCCAGACCTGATCGGAACCCTAAGCCAAGCCTGCCAACCACTGCTAGAAAAAGGCGTATGCAACATCATGCTCAGCAACGGCGACTGGCTCTACACCCTTTGCACCAGCAAACTCCACTGGATCACCCGCCGAGCACCTTTCGGCGCAGCGCATTTGAGTGACGTAGAGGTAAGTATTGATTTCACGGAGCACACCAGCGCCAAGGATGTGGTGACAGTGATTGCTACTGAGCCCCTGACTGATAATGAGCGGTGGAATGTGTATGAGCGGGGGGAATGGCGGTTGTGGCGGGAGGGGGTGACGGTAAACCGGGGACAGATTAAGCTTTATCCGCTTAGACCTTCATGAAAAATTACGTGCATACCCTCGCCGCACCTGACGGCACCAACAGCATTGCGCTATCGATGCAAGCCTTTGGCTAGCGGTATGCCCACTACCTGAACTCTCGCAACCACCGCACCGGCACCTTATGGGAATGCCTTTATCGCTCCTGCCTGGCCCACTCAGATAAAGATCTGCCAATGCCGACGTTATATATAAGTGAATCTGGTACGCATAGCCATGGTACCAGCACTCAGAGCCTACCGCTGAAGCAACTATCGCTCACACAAATATGAAAATCGCCACGCCTAGTAACGTTTCCCACCTTATAGCAACAGCTCAATAGCACACCACCGAGGCGCCAGTCCGTTTTCGCAGTTTGTTCTCAGAACACCTTCAGTCGAGGCAAGCGCAACTATTAAGCCAAACAACATAAAGCGGGCTAGCATTGGGTAACGACAAATCCAAAGACCAAACTGAAAAACTGAAAGGGCAATCGGCACAGACTGGCAAAGCAAAGTGTCCAACTAAATAATCATGCTCATTTGAACCCAATTACAAAAGCATAAACATCAAACCCCAGCGGGCCGGGGTTTGATGTCAAAATCTGAAGCTAACAACCGAGATAAAGGTCAAGCAAAAAAAACCATCTAACCCCAATCACTTGATTTTCCCGGCTTCTCAGTTTCCCTCGTCTTAGCGACACTCAGAAGGGGAGAGGTTAGCTTTATCGGTTGTACATTTCCACTGTACAGCTGCAGCAGGAGGAACACCCGCAACAAGAGCAGGAGTGGGGGTCATTGTCAACGCAACACTACCCGCTTTAGCCGTGGAAGTAACAGTGATAACCCCTACGTCGCTAATAGCAGTAGCTCCGCAATTATTGGTACCTGGGTTCGCTGTGTAACCACTTGCCAATGGAGCACCGCTGGAAGCGTTTTCCATAACCGTTGTTTTAGCGCCAGCCATCATACCAACGCATTCTGCAACACGAGCCCGCACCGTGTAATCTTGGTAAGCTGGCAAAGCAATCGCTGCCAAAATACCAATAATCGCTACCACAATCATCAGTTCGATTAGCGTAAAACCCTTTTGTACTTGAGCTTTCATGTGATTCTCCATTAAATGTGATTTAGCCCTGCGGCTGATTATTCCAAAGCAAATATCAGGCCAAACACCAAACCCCCGCCTAAAACCTCGACTCTCTTAGCTTTCGAGTCTTAACTAGCAACTAAAATCCGTCGCCGAATGTCTGCTTGTGACAAATATCGTCACTCGCAATCCAAAAATAAACTCCCACTGCACCACTCGTCTTTGCAGTGCAAGATAGTGGTTACTTGTAATATAGTCAGTCAGCCCTAAAATTAAATTCGTAATTTGTTTCAGAGATTCTATTGTTTATGGATAACCCATCCCTTTCTGGTCTTGCCCGACGCATCGTGCAAGACCAGCTGCTTGATGCCGCAACAGCGGCAAAAGCCAGTCAGCAGGCGAGCCAAGATAAGATTCCGCTCATTACCCATCTTGTGCAAAAAAAAATGGCCAGTGCACGCGACCTCGCAATGGTCTGTGCAGAAGAGTTCGGTTATCCCTATTTCGATATCTCAGCTATAGATAAAGACGTTCAACCCCAGGATCTCGTCAGCGAAAAGCTGATTCGTCAGCATAACGTCTTACCCTTATTCAAACGCGGCTCTCGCCTTTATCTCGCTATTTCAGACCCAACCAACCAGCAAGCGCTCAGCGATATTCAGTTCAATACTGGTCTGATGACTGACGCGGTTATCGTCGAAGATGACAAGCTGCATGCTGCGATCGAAAAATTTCTTGACAGCCCCACAGGCGGCTTTGGCGACATGGCTGACGCGGATCTGGATGATCTGGATATCCAGGCAGTCACCGATGATGACAAAAAAGATGCAGGCGGAGACACCGATGACGCCCCCATTGTGCGTTTCGTCAACAAGATGCTCTTGGATGCAGTACGCATGGGCTCTTCAGACCTGCACTTTGAACCTTACGAAAAAACTTACCGTGTGCGTTTCCGCACAGACGGTATCTTGCATGAGATCGCCAGACCACCCCAACAGCTTGGCGTTCGCATCGCCGCGCGTTTGAAGGTGATGTCATCCATGGATATGGCCGAGCGGCGAAAGCCGCAAGACGGTCGTATCAAGATGAAATTATCCAAGAACAAAGCGATCGACTTTCGGGTGAACACGTTACCCACTCTTTGGGGGGAAAAAGTGGTGTTGCGTATTCTTGACTCAGAAAGTGCGAAAATGGGTATCGATGCGCTGGGCTACGAAGAAGACCAAAAAAAGATGTTTATGGCCGCCCTGGAAAGGCCGCAGGGTATGATTTTGGTAACCGGCCCTACCGGCTCAGGTAAAACGGTTTCTCTTTATACCGGTCTAAATATTTTGAACACTGTGGAGCGTAATATTTCCACAGCAGAGGACCCGGTCGAAATCAACCTTGAAGGTATTAACCAGGTTAACGTCAATCCCAAGCAAGGCCTCGACTTCGCTAAAGCGCTACGCGCTTTTTTGCGGCAGGACCCCGACATCATAATGGTCGGTGAGATTCGCGACCTGGAAACCGCAGAGATTGCCATCAAAGCAGCCCAAACGGGACACATGGTGATGTCTACCCTGCACACCAACAGTGCAGCCGAAACGCTTACGCGCTTGCGGAATATGGGTGTACCCTCGTTTAACATCGCCACCTCAGTCAACCTGATTATCGCTCAGCGGCTGGCTCGCAGGCTTTGTAAAACCTGTAAGAAGCCTATGGAGGTGCCGACAGAAACATTGAGAGAGGAAGGTTTCAGCGAAGAGAAAATTGCAGCCGGCATTACAATTTTTGGGCCTGTGGGTTGCGAAAATTGTAAAGATGGTTATAAAGGACGTGTTGGTATCTACGAAGTCGTCAAAATAACCCCAGCAATGCAGCGTATTATCATGGAAGACGGCAACTCCATCCAGATTTCTGATGTAGCCCAAAGCGAGGGCTTTAGAAGCTTGCGCCAGTCCGCCCTGATGAAAGCAGAAGAGGGCGTTACCAGTCTGGCGGAAGTTAACCGAGTGACCAAGGATTAAGTCATGGCGCAACAAGCAGCACTAAAAAAGAACCCTGCCGCTGCCAAAAAAAAGGCCAAGGAAGCGAAACTTTACCCGTTCAAATGGGAAGGTAAAGACCGTAAAGGCACCAAAATAACCGGTGAAATCCAGGGTTCAAACGCAGCACTGATCAAGAACCAACTGCGCAAGCAAGGAATCCTGGTTACCAAAATCAATAAAAAGTCGACGCTTTTTGCCAAGCGTGCGAAAAAAATAAAACCCTTAGATATCGCCTTTTTTACCCGTCAGCTGGCCACTATGATGGAGTCTGGCGTCCCCATCATTCAAGCTTTTGAAATTATTGCCGAAGGCTCAGAAAACCCCAATATGGCTAAGTTAGTCAATGAGGTGAAGATCGATGTTGCAGCAGGTAATACCTTGGCCGACTCATTGCGCCAGCACCCTCAGTATTTCGATGATTTGTTCTGCAACCTGGTTGAATCGGGTGAGCAGTCAGGCCGGCTTGAATCGTTGCTGGATCGCATTGCAACGTACAAAGAAAAAACCGAAGCACTGAAGGCCAAAATCAAAAAAGCAATGACTTACCCAGTGTCCGTCGTAGTCGTAGCCATCATCGTTACCGCTATCATGCTTTTGAAGGTAGTACCCAGCTTCCAATCGGTTTTCTCTAACTTTGGTGCAGAATTACCAGGTTTCACACTTTTTGTTATCGGTTTATCCGAGTGGTTACAGGCTTGGTGGTTCATCGTTCTCATAGCCATTATTGCGGGCGGCTACGCCTACGGAAAAGCCCACGTAAAATCCAAAAAACTTAGGGACGCCGAAGACCGCGCACTACTAAAAGCGCCGGTAGTGGGCGATATAGTTTACCAAGCAGCGGTTGCCCGTTTCGCTCGCACCCTATCCACCACGTTTGCAGCCGGTGTTCCTTTAGTAGAAGCGTTGGACTCGGTTGCAGGCGCGGCGGGAAATGTAGTGTTTTACAACGCCGTAATGAAAATTAAAGAAGATGTTTCTGCCGGTTCACAACTTAACTTCTCGATGCGTACAACCAATGTTTTTCCGTCTTTGGCTGTACAAATGGCGGGTATTGGTGAAGAGTCAGGTAATCTCGACGGGATGCTGGAAAAAGTAGCTGATTACTACGAAGCAGAGGTTGATAATAAAGTAGACAACCTCACTACGCTACTAGAGCCCATGATAATGGTCGTTCTAGGTGTTCTGGTTGGCGGTCTTATCATCGCCATGTACCTCCCTATATTCCAGCTTGGGGCAGTTGTTTAAAAACATGCAGCTTCTCGACTATTTGGCCAGCCACGCGCTGGCCTTTATTTTGCTCGCTGGCTTGCTAGGTCTGATCATTGGCAGCTTCCTAAACGTAGTCATCCATCGTCTACCCAAAATGATGGAGGCTCAGTGGTTGCAACAAAGCCGCGAGATGCTGAATCCGGAAGCGTCGCAGCCTGAAAAAGTAACCTTTAACCTTATTCTGCCGCATTCCCATTGCCCCCACTGCAAGGCCGAGATCAAGGCCTGGCAGAACTTGCCGGTCATTAGCTACTTGCTGCTAAAGGGGCGTTGCGGGCAGTGTAAAGCTCCCATTAGCCCTCGTTATCCTTTGGTTGAGTTGCTGACTGCTGCGCTGTCAATGGTAGTGGCATGGCAGTATGGTTTTGGCTGGCCGGCGGCGGGTATGCTGGTGCTCACTTGGGGGCTGATCAGTCTCAGCATGATCGACGCTGATACCCAGTTGCTGCCAGACGTACTGGTTTTACCGTTATTGTGGCTCGGGCTGATTGCAAATAGTTTGGGCGTTTATACCTCCTTGCACGAAGCGCTCTGGGGCGCGGTGGCTGGTTACCTCAGCCTGTGGTCGGTTTATTGGCTATTCAAGCTGGTGACGGGCAAGGAAGGCATGGGTTACGGTGACTTCAAGTTACTGGCCATGCTCGGCGCTTGGGGTGGCTGGCAGATTCTGCCGCTGACTATCTTGTTGTCCTCTTTAGTCGGTGCGATTCTCGGTATCATTATTCTCAAGACGCGCGGCCAGGATAACGCTACCCCCCTACCCTTTGGCCCGTATTTAGCCATCGCTGGCTGGATCGCTCTGATCTGGGGTGAGACAATCACTGATCGTTATCTGCAGTTTGCCGGTTTCTGAGCTAGCGCACCTTCACTGAGTGTGGGTACGCGCTTAATACACCTACGGAATCAAACACTACCCGCTATGAGTATGATCATCGGCCTAACTGGCGGTATCGGCAGCGGCAAGTCCGCTGCCGCCAACTATTTTGCCTCTGCGCATGGCATCCATGTGGTTGATGTGGACGTCAAATCCCGCGTGGTGGTTGAGCCCGGCAAACCCGCATTGGCGCATATAGTGGATCGCTTTGGCGATAGCATCTTGCTGGCGGACGGCAACCTAGACCGCGCAGCGTTACGTCAGCGCGTTTTCACCAACCCGCAAGAGCGCGTCTGGCTCGAAGACTTGCTACACCCGCTGATTCGCGAAGAAACTATTCGCGATCTTAGTAGCGCCACTTCACCCTATGCGTTGCTGGTTTCGCCTTTGCTGATCGAGTCGGGCCAGCACAGCCTCGCCAGTCGGATCATCGTGGTGGACGTGCCTGAGGCCCTCCAGCTAGCTAGAACTGCAGTGCGCGACAAGGTTTCTGAGGATCAGATCAAAGCCATTATGCAGGTACAAGCTCAGCGCGAAGATCGGCTAAAAAAAGCCCATGACATTATTATCAATGATCGCGATCTCTCACATTTGCATCAACAGGTAGATGCACTGCATCAGCAGTATCTCGCGATGCTGCAGGAGAATAACTCATGACACTTAGCGTCGAATGCCCAACTTGCCAAGCTCCCGTTACGTGGGATGCCGCGTTTCCAGACCGCCCATTTTGTTCACCCCGCTGCCGCTTGATTGATTTGGGCGCCTGGGCATCTGAAGAACATGTTATTCCTGGCAATGAGCAGGAACAGGATGTATTTTCCGAGGATTTGTCTCGGCAATGATCGCGAAATTACTGCTCACCAGAATCTCCTGATGCGCCGCATTCATGTCATGGCAGGCGTCATTACCAATCCTAGCGGCCAGATTCTCATCGCCAAGCGGCCTAATAGCGCGCATCAAGGCGGCTTATGGGAATTCCCAGGTGGCAAGCTGGAGGCTGGCGAAGAGCGCGTTACAGGCCTGCGTAGGGAGCTACAGGAAGAACTGGGCATCAGCGTGGTCGACGCTCACCCTCTGATAGACATCCGTCACGACTATTCCGATAAGTCTATTCGTCTGGATGTGTGGAAGGTGACTCTATTCTCAGGTGAAGCACATGGTGCGGAAGGACAAACCGTGCGATGGGTGGAGCCACATGAGCTGCCTTGCTTCGACTTTCCTGCCGCCAATCAGCCGATACTAAGCGCCGCACGGCTGCCTGATCACTATCTGATAACGCCGGACACTGACGAGCTATCATTTTTTGCCGGGCTGGAACGCGCCAAAGCCAAAGGTATACGACTCGTCCAACTGCGCCAAACGCAGCTCGATTGCTCCGGGTATCGGGTGCTCGCCGCCAAGGTAGCTGAACGCTTTGGCGGGGACTTTCAATGGCTTTTCAAAGGCAACACACCTCCACCTTGGCCTAACAGCGGCTGGCACCTTACTAGCGCTCAGTTACGCAACCTTTGGCAGGCTCCAGAACAACACGCAAACTGGCCTCTGGCAGCCTCCTGCCACAACGCGGAAGAACTGCGCATGGCGATGGAACTTGGTGTCGACTTCGTCACTTTGTCGCCGGTCTCTGCCACCCGCAGTCATCCCGGTAGCGATACGTTAGGCTGGGATACGGCACAAGACTTGATACGCACAGCAACCGTGCCAGTCTATCTGCTGGGAGGGATGGCACCTGAGCAGCTCAAGCAAGCTCAGGCCTGCGGCGCGCAAGGTGTGGCGGGAATACGCGCGTTTTGGCCCAAAGAGATATAAGTTAACCTTATACCCATAGAGGCACGTGGTTATGGAAGTTCGCGCTAAATCTCAGCCAGTGAACTGCTCGGCGAAATCACCCCGGATATTTAGCCCATCACAGCAGCAGAGTATTTATTGATACTGCTGGCCGGGATGGAACCCGGCCTTCCAATGTGCGGCGGGTAGACGGGTGGTGATTTGGGGACAAATTCTGGGGGCTTAAGTTTTGGAAGGTCGAGCTCCATCTCGACCAGCGAGCTACCCGGCGACAAGACTCTGGATATTCAGCACATAACAGCAGCGGTGTATTGGGTGATGCCGCTGGCCGGGATGGAACCCGGCCTTCAAAGACGGCCAATCCCGCTGGCGTCAAGCTCCTCTAGGCGTGGTACTAGCTGAGGGATATGCGCTTGGAAGCTTCAGCTTCAAGCCTAACCAAACTACAGCCTCACTCGACCTGAACCACTCGCAGCTCTTTAGGCATACTGAAAACGATATTCTCTTCTTGCCCTGCGAGCTCTTCTGCCCCGGTCGCGCCTTGTGCATGCAAATGCTGGATCACCTGCCGCACTAGCACATCAGGTGCTGAGGCGCCGGCTGTTACGCCAATATTGGACACCGCCGTCAGCCACTCAGGCTTGATCTCATCTGCGCCATCAATCAGATAAGCAGGGGTGCCCATTCGTTCAGACAGCTCCCTTAGTCGATTGGAATTAGAGCTGTTTGGGCTGCCAACCACCAAAACCAAGTCACAATCGCGAGCCAACTGCTTGACCGCATCTTGGCGGTTCTGGGTCGCGTAGCAGATGTCATCCTTGCGTGGTCCGTCGATCGCCGGGAAACGTTCGCGAAGGGCATCGATGACCCGCGCGGTGTCATCCATCGACAAGGTGGTTTGTGTGACAAAAGCCAGGCGCTCAGGGTTCATCACTTGCAGCTTGGCTACATCTGCTTCGTCTTCGACCAGATAGATAGCGCCGCCCTGACTGGCGTCGTACTGGCCCATGGTGCCTTCGACTTCCGGGTGGCCGGCGTGGCCGATAAGTACGCATTCGCTGCCATCACGGCTGTATCGCGTCACCTCCATGTGCACCTTGGTAACCAGCGGGCAAGTCGCGTCAAAAACCTTGAGGCCACGATCGGCTGCTTCCTGGCGCACTGCCTGAGACACCCCATGGGCACTGAAGATAACGATGACGTCATCTGGCACCTGATCAATCTCTTCCACAAAGATTGCGCCACGGCTACGCAAGTCTTCCACCACAAATTTGTTATGCACTACTTCATGGCGCACATAAATGGGTGGGCCGAACACTTCGAGGGCACGGTTGACGATCTCGATGGCGCGATCAACGCCTGCGCAAAAGCCGCGGGGGTTAGCCAATTTGATCTGCATGAGTACCTCGGAAAGAGAAAGCTGATATCGGCGGATTATCCATCATCAAGAAGGAGAATACGATTTTACGCCAATGGGAAAATACAGAAGGCTTTCCTATGCCGCCTGCACATCAATAATTTCGACATCAAATGTGATGATTTTACCCGCCAACGGATGGTTAAAGTCGACCTCAACCACCGTTTCATGGATGGTTTTGACGACGCCAGGCAATTCACCGCCAGCGGCGTCTTGAAATATCACCAGCAGGCCTTCTTCCAACTCCATTTCATCAAACTGATCGCGCGAGATATTCTGCAGATTTTGCGGATTGCCCGGGCCAAAACCACGTTCAGGCTCGATCTCGAAACTGCGCTTATCGCCAGCCTTGAGCCCAAACAGCGCCTGCTCAAACCCGGGCAGTAAACTACCATCACCTACTTTAAAGGTAGCTGGCTGCTTATCTAGAGTGGTGTCGACGACGTCGCCGTTGGGCAATTTCAGCGTGAAATGCAGGGTAACCAAGGTGTCGTGGTTGATGCGCAGATCAGTCATTTGGGTATCTCAATATTGATTTTAGCGTGTCGTGCTGAATTTTACGGGCGACCTGCATTTAAGCAGGCCAGATTAAACATTCTGTCAGTGTCTTAGCAAAAGCCTAGTCATTTCTGGCTCTCAATACCGGAGCGACAGCATGAGCGAGCGGGTGTCTGTTTACAAAGCATCCTAGGCAGGAAGGCCAGGGGCCGTACGAACTGCACACTCGCGCTACCTTGCATCACCCACCAAAGGCGCTACTGGCTAGGGCGCTGGTCGAGATGGAACTCGACCTTCCATAAACAAAACCGTGTGCATCACAGGTACTGAGCCAACTATAAGACACCGCTCTCCAGAAAGCCGGGTTCTATGCCGGCCAGCGAGCTAACCGAACACTCGCACTCCGCCGTTTTACTTACCAAAGGCGCTGCTGGATAGGTTGCTGGCCGAGATGGAACCCGGCCTTCCATAAACATAACCGTGTGCATCACAGGTACTGAGCCAATTATAAGACGCCGCTCTCCGGAAAGCCGGGTTCTATGCCGGCCAACGAGCTAACCGAACACTCGCACTGCGCCGTTTTACTTACCAAAGGCGCTGCTGGATGGGTTGCTGGTCGAGATGGAACTCGACCTTCCATAAACAAAACTGTGTTGCATGGCAGATACTGGGACAACGATTAAATACCGACTCCCGGACGCCGTCGTTGCCGCTTTTAGCTTTCAGCTTTCTTCTTACCTACAAACATATCCAGAATCAGCAGCCCAGCACCAACGGTAATCGCGCTATCGGCAATATTGAACGCGGGGAAGAACCACCTTTGTTGCCAATGCACCAGAATAAAATCAACTACATGGCCTAGTACCACGCGGTCGTACAGATTTCCCAAAGCGCCGCCGAGTATGAGCGCAAGAGCAATAGCTTCCAGGCGTTTGTTGCGGTCCAGCCGTGACAACCACACACAAAGCACAACGCTCACCACCACCGCAATCGCTGCAAACAACCAACGCTGCCAGCCAGCGGCGTCAGCCAGAAAGCTAAACGCGGCGCCCGTGTTATAGGCCAGGGTAAAGCTGAACAGATTCGGTATGACCGGTACCTGCTGGTACATTTCCAGGTTGCTTACCGCGCCCCATTTGGTCAACTGATCAAGAGCGATAACTAGCAGCGACAGCCAGAGCCAAGTCAGACTGCCTTTTTTGGTCTCAGGCATGCTGACGAACCTCACCAGCGCCTTCGATGTTGTCTACGCAGCGGCTGCAAATCTCAGGATGTGCGGCGTGCGTGCCCACGTCGGCGCGGAAGTGCCAGCAGCGCGCGCATTTGGTTTCAGTTGATTTAAGAATACGCAGCTTGAGGCCAGGCAGCTCAGTCTCGACCGCATCGGCGCCAGCCTCTGCCAAGGGCGCCAAGGCCGCCTGGGAAGTGATCAACACGAAGCGTAGCTCATCGCCCAGCTTCGCCAGCTGCTCGCTCAAGGCCGGCTCCACAAAGAGGGTGACTTCTGCCTCAAGGTTGCCGCGAATGGCTTTGGCACTTCGCAGGTTCTCTAGTTCTTTATTGACCGCTTCTTTAACACCCATCACGGTGTTCCAAAATTCGCGACCTAAGGCTTGATCCGCTGGCAGTTCAGCCAGACCGTCATACCAAGCATTCAGCATCACCGAATCGTTATGCTCGCCTGGCAGGTACTGCCACAGCTCTTCCGCCGTGAACGAGAGCACCGGCGCGATCCACCGCACCAGCGCTTCGGCAATGTGATACAACGCGGTCTGGCAGGAGCGGCGCGCAATACTGTTAGCCTGCGTGGTGTACTGGCGATCCTTGATGATATCCAGATAGAAGCCGCCCAATTCCTGCACACAGAAGTTATGCACTTTTTGGTAGACGTTCCAAAACTTGTAGGTGTCGTAAGCCTCGACGATTTCCGCCTGCAGCAAACGCGCCCGATCAACCGCCCAACGGTCCAAATCCAGCATCTGCTCTGGCGGCAGCGCGTCGACCTTGGGATCGAAGCCATTCAGATTCGACAGCAGGAAGCGTGCGGTATTACGGATACGGCGATAAGCATCGGCACTGCGCTGCAGGATCTGGTCAGATACCGCCATCTCACCTGAGTAGTCACTGGAGCAAACCCACAGACGCAGAATGTCAGCGCCGAGTGTGTCGTTGACCTTTTGCGGAGCGATAGTATTGCCCAATGATTTGGACATCTTGCGGCCGTTCTCATCGACAGTAAAACCGTGCGTGAGCAAACCGCGATAAGGCGCATGACCATCAATCGCGCAACCTGTCAGCAGAGACGAATGGAACCAACCACGATGCTGATCCGAGCCTTCCAAATACAGATCAGCCAACGGGCCCTGAGCATGCCCCATAGGGTTTGAGCCACGCATCACGTGCCAATGGGTGGTTCCGGAATCAAACCAGACATCCAGCGTATCGCTGATTTTATCGTACTGCGCTGCTTCATCACCCAGCAGCTCGCTGGCGTCCATATCAAACCAGGCATCGATACCGCCCTGCTCTACTTTCTGAGCAACTTGCTCAATTAGCTCGATGGTGCGCGGGTGTAGGTCACCGCTTTCCTTATGCAGGAAGAAAGGGATCGGCACGCCCCAGTTTCGCTGACGCGAGATACACCAGTCTGGGCGACCGGCGATCATATTATGCAGGCGCTGCTTGCCCCACGCAGGTACGAAATCAGTCTGCTCAATCGCGTTAAGTGAGCGTTCACGCAGGGTTTCGCCGCCCGCGACGGGAATATCCATGCCGACGAACCATTGCGCCGTTGCGCGATAGATCAGTGGCGTTTTGTGACGCCAGCAATGCATATAGCTGTGCTGGATGCTCTCATGCTTGAGCAACGCACCCACTTCTTCAAGCTTGGTGACGATGGCCGGGTTGGCCTTCCAGATAAACTGGCCACCAAAAAATGGCAGATCGGTTACATAGACGCCGTTGCTTTGAACTGGGCTGAAGATATCGTCATTGGTCATGCCGTAGCGCTTACAGGTGCGGAAGTCATCTTCACCATAGGCGGGTGCTGAGTGCACCACGCCGGTACCGGCGTCCAGTTCAACGTAGTCAGCCAAATAAATCGGTGACAGGCGGTCGTAGAACGGATGACGGAAGTTGATCATTTCCAGCGTCGCGCCTTCGGCTGTAGCCACGACTTTGCCTTCCAGACCATAACGAGCCAGGCAATCTGCAACCAGGTCTTCAGCTAGCAGCAACAGCCGCTCGCCAGTATCAACCAGCGCATAGGTAAATTCCGGGTGAACGTTCAAAGCCTGGTTGGCAGGAATGGTCCACGGTGTGGTAGTCCAGATCACAATGGCCGTAGGCTTAGGCAGTGCTGCCAAACCAAAGGCTGTCGCTAGCTTATCTGCATCTTCTACCGCAAATGCAACGTCGATAGCCTCTGACTTCTTATCCTGATACTCAACTTCAGCTTCAGCCAGCGCCGAGCCACAATCGAAACACCAGTTGACCGGCTTCAAGCCCTTGAAGACAACACCCTGCTCAACCATTTTACCCAGCGCACGAATCTCGCCAGCTTCATTGGCGTAGTTCATGGTCAGGTAAGGGTTATCCCAATCACCCAGCACGCCTAGGCGAATAAAATCAGCCTTCTGCAAGGCAACCTGCTCGGTGGCGTAGGCGCGGCTAAGCTCACGCACCTTGTCCGCGGGTAAATGTTTGCCGTGGGTCGTTTCGATCTTGTGCTCAATCGGCAGACCATGACAGTCCCAGCCGGGCACGTAGGGCGCATCAAAGCCGGATAACGTCTTAGAGCGGACGATCATGTCTTTAATGATTTTGTTCAGCGCGTGGCCAATGTGAATCACCCCGTTGGCGTAGGGGGGGCCATCGTGCAGGATGAATTGCGGGCGACCCTGGCTGACTTCACGGATACGCTGGTATAAACCATCAAGGCGCTTGAGGGTCTCCGGCTCGCGGTTTGGCAACCCCGCTTTCATCGGAAAATCCGTGGCGGGCAGGTTCAGTGTCGCTTTGTAATCAGTCATCTAGATTCAGGCTCTTTTAAGTTCACAGGCCCCATTGGGCCCTGGCCGCGGCAAAATCAGCCTTGATTGCCGCCTGCAATGCATCCAGCGAGTCGAAGCGTTGCTCCTCTCGCAATTTTTCGTGAAATACGACATCCAACCGACGACCATAAAGATCGCCATCAAAATCGAAAAGATGGACTTCCAGGTGCGCTTTGCCGTCACTCTTCACCGTCGGCCGCTTACCAATGTTGGCAACGCCTTTTTGCAGAACACCATCCAACTCGACGCTCACGCGGTAAACGCCATGCAAAGGAGGATTAACACGCTTCAATTGAACGTTCGCGGTGGGTGCGCCAATGGTGCGGCCAAGTTGTTGGCCGTAGAGCACACGCCCAGCGATACTGAATGGCCGCCCCAGCAGCCGCTCGGCCAAGGCAAAGTCACCCTCTGCCAACACTTGCCGCAAGCGGGTACTACTAATGCGTTCGCCGCTTTCGGCAACGGTGTTGGCCGCCTCGACAGTGAAGCCATGTTGCTCACCGCTACTTTGCAGGAAAGCAAAATCGCCGGAGCGATCACAACCAAAGCGGAAGTCGTCACCGACCTCCAAGTGCTGGACACCCAACCCCTCAATAAGCACTTGCTGCACGAACTGCTCGGCGCTTAGCTCACGCAAGCGTCGATTGAAGGCCAAGCACAATACTCGGTCAACGCCCTGTGCTTGCAGCAACGCCAGTTTCTCACGCAAGCGCGTCAGACGCGGCGGAGCCGCATCGGGGGCGAAGTACTCGCGTGGTTGGGGTTCGAAAATAACCACGCAACCAGGCAGGCCGAGACGTTCAGAGTGCGCCTGCAACCTGGACAGAATCGCCTGGTGGCCAGCATGCACGCCGTCGAAGTTGCCGATTGTTGCGACACAGCCCCGATGCCGGGGCCGCAGATTATGTAGACCGCGGACCAGTTCCATAATGCTCGTTAGTGGTGAATCAGTCGAAACCCTGGAGTATACAGGTTTGCGACTACCAACGTCATTCCCGCTGTGGCCGAAGACGCTTACGGGCAGTCACCTCTGACGGCAGCGGCAGAACATGTGGCAGGGGGCTCATAGCAGCAGCTGAGCGAGCACCCAAGCCGCTGGCCAGATGGAACCCGACCCTCCACATCGCCAAGTGCGCTTTTGGAAGTTGGAAGGTCGGGTTCCATCTCGACCAGCGGACCAAGAAACAGCTCAGTTAATTTCCGACCGCCATAGCGGCAAGAGCCCGCACCGTTTCTTATGCCTTCAGCAAGGGACTTCAGCTATGCCGAAGCTCACGCAAGCGCAAACCACCGACGACCAGAACCAGTAGGTATGCGCCCATGCCCGCACCAACCAGGAGGGTCATTTCCCACACCTTGCGCTGCCACCCCCAAACCAGCCAGTCCTGCGTAGGCGGTGCTAACCACAACAAGACCAGCGCCATGGCCGTGCAAGCCGCCAGCAGACGCAGGCTAAACTTCAACCAGCCTCGCTGCGCCTGGAAAACACCTGCCTTACGCAGCCCCCACCACAACAAGCCCGCATTCAGCAAAGCGGATACCGACGTCGCCAACGCAAGCCCCACATGCGCCAAGGGCCAGATAAAGATCAGATTGAGGGCCATATTGGTAATCATGCAGATGATCGCGATCTTGACCGGCGTTTTGGTATCTTGCCGAGCGAAATACCCAGGCGCCAATACCTTAATCAGCATGAACGTCATCACCCCGACGGAATAGGCTCGCAAGGCAGCCGCAGCCTGAAACACGTCCTCGTCGGTCATGGCGCCGTAGTGGAACAACGAAGCGATCATCGGCTCCGCCAATAGCAGCAACGCGATGGCCGCAGGCACGCCGACCAAGAGCACCATACGCACTGCCCAGTCCAGTGTCCGGGCAAACGCACGCGGATCCTCTGCAGAATGTTGGCGAGACAACGCAGGCAAAATCACCGTACCTATCGCAATACCAAATGCCCCTAAGGGCAACTCAGAGAGGCGATCCGCGTAATACAGCCATGAAATACTGCCGGTCTGCAGGAAAGACGCCAGTACCGTGTCGAGCAACAGGTTGATCTGACTAACCGAGACTCCGAACAGCGCGGGGATCATCAACGTCATGATACGTTTGACGCCAGGGTCTTTGCGATTCGGGCGTGGTGTCGGCAACAACTTGATCTGCGCGAGAAAAGGCAGCTGGAACAGCAATTGAGCAACGCCCGCGACAAATACACCCCACGCTAGCGCCATGATCGGCCGGTCGAAGTAAGGCGTAAAACAAACGGTTGCGCCAATCATGCAGACGTTCAGCAACACCGGCGTGAACGCTGGCACCGCAAAACGGCCATAGCTATTGAGAATCGAGCCACACAGCGCAGTTAATGAAATCAGAAACAGATACGGAAAGGTGATGCGCAGCATGTCGGTAGCCAGTTCAAGCTTACCGTCGTCGTCATGAAATCCCGGCGCAAACAGCATGACCAGCACCGGCGCCCCCACCACACCCAGCGCCGTGATGGATGCCAGCGTCAACCCGAGGGTGCCGGTTACTCGGTCCACTAACTGCTTTACTTCAGCCAGAGGCCGCCTGGTGCGGTACTCCGACAACACGGGCACAAAGGCCTGCGCAAAAGCGCCCTCGGCAAATAAACGGCGCAGGAAATTGGGTATTTTGAACGCTATAAAAAAGGCATCGGCTTCAGATTGCGAGCCAAAATAGGCCGCCACTACCACATCACGTACCATACCCAGCACACGTGAAAGCAGGGTCATTATGCTGACAACCATGCCGGACCGCAGCAGGCTAGGCGCCTTAGGCGGTGGGGTATCAGTAGGCAAAGGTTGAGACATTGATATGTGCGCCGAGAAAAGCCGCCATAATAACGCTCTACCCTTAGCTTTGTCAGGTGCCACAAGCGCAACCACCAACAACTAAATAGAGGTACGCAGGCCACTTTGTCTGTATACTCTGCGCACCGCGTCAACCGTCGACGAGCCTTTGCTGATACATAGCAAATCCGTCTATCGGTTTTCTACAGCCCTCTTGACATTAACCCGTCCCGGCTGCATAGTACGCGGCCTTATTTGTACCTAATTCATCCCGATTTTCTGAGGAGCACGACGGTGGCCAACTCACCTCAAGCCAAGAAACGCGCCAAGCAGGCCGAGAAGCGCCGCAATAACAATGCAAGCATGCGCTCCATGGTCCGTACTTATATCAAGAACGTGGTTAAGGCTATCGACGCCAAAGACCTCGAACAAGCCAAGACTGCCTACACTGCAGCTGTACCGGTCATTGACCGCATGGCTGACAAAGGCATCATCGCCAAGAATAAGGCCGCTCGCCATAAGAGCCGCCTGAACGCACACATCAAGGCAATGGCTGAAGCCGCCTGATCTGCGATTCTTGCAATAAAAAAACCGGCCTTGAGCCGGTTTTTTTATGTCTTGCGTATTGCCTCAAGCTCAGCAGTAGAGCCAAGCCTTAACAGATTCATCGACAAACCCGATTTGGTTTTTCCCTGGGAGGGTCGAGTTCCATCTCGACCATAGACGTCAAAAGCAACACCGCTGGACGAGATGGAACTCGTCCTTCCCAGCAGGACAAACCAGCCTGCGCACCATCCGGGGCTATCGAGCTATATGTAACGCCGCAGAGAAAGCCAAGAGCCACTGCCCCCACGAATCAAACCAGTACCAGATTATCCTTGTGTATCAACTCAGGATCATCGATATAACCCAGAATCCGCGCTATCGACTCGGTCGGCTTACCGAGGATACGAGCTGCATCCTGAGCACCATAATTAACCAGGCCTCGAGCAATCTCGCGCCCATCCGGAGCCACACAGACAACCATTTCGCCGCGCCGAAAACCGCCCTCTACAGCAATAACGCCCACCGGCAGCAAACTTCGCCTTCCCGTAGTTAGAGCTCTCACTGCACCTTCATCAAGCAACAATCGACCACGGGTTTGCAAATGACCGGCCAACCACTGCTTGCGCGCGGCCAACATGCCCCGTTCTGGCAACAGTAGCGTGCCCAGCGCCTCACCTTGGTACAGGCGCGACACCACCCGATCAATACGCCCGCCGACAATCACCGTCGCCGCACCGGAGCGCGCCGCCAAACGTGCAGCACGCAGTTTGGTCTGCATACCGCCACGTCCCAGTGCTCCCGCACTACCGCCCGCCATAGCATCCAACACAGGGTCGTCTGCCATAGCTTCTGATATCAGCTCAGCCTGGGGATTGTGGCGGGGATCGGAGGTATACAGACCATCTTTGTCGGTCAAAATCACCAACAAATCAGCTTCGACCAGATTGGTAACCAAGGCACCTAAAGTGTCGTTATCACCAAAGCGAATCTCATCAGTCACCACGGTATCGTTTTCATTGATAACCGGAATAACATTCAAATCAATCAGCGCGCGCAGAGTGCTACGAGCATTCAGGTAACGCTTGCGATCAGACAGGTCGTCGTGGGTTAGCAATACCTGGGCGGTAGACAGGCCATGCGCCTGAAAACTAGACTCCCACGCTTGCACCAAACCCATCTGGCCGATGGCTGCAGCTGCTTGCATGTCATGCGTGGTTTTGGGCCGCTCAGTCCAACCAAGACGACTCATGCCCGCCGCCACCGCGCCAGAGGACACTATTACCAGCTCAGCACCGCTAGCACGCAGGGCCGCGAGTTGCTCGACCCAAACCGCCATAGCGGTCCGATCAAGGCCACGACCATCGCCCGTCAACAAGGCGCTACCAATCTTGACCACCCAGCGACGGGCTCCGGTTACCTTTTCACGCATGCTGATTCGATTCCATCAACAGATTGCCCAAGTTAAAACCAGGCCTGACTACAGACAGCCAGACCTCAAACGTTGCCGATCCAGCGAATCAATGGACGTAAAAAATCTCTGGACCATCTTCATCATCGCCTTCGTCATCGTCGCCTTCATCTTCACCATCAACGACAATACCCTGCTTGCGCAGCGCTCGACGATCATCCAGCGCCTGGATGTGCGATCGCGCCTCGTCTTCGATCTGTTGATCCAGGGCAGCCACTTCAGCAGCATACTCTTCATCATCTTCAATCAGACGCACGCGCTCATCCAGCCAATTCATCACAGCCTTGGCCAGCTCTGCAGTACCCTGACGCTCGGAGGCGGAGATCACAAACACCGGACCTTCCCACTCAAGGCGCTCAACCACATCATCCAGCACTGCCTGCTGCTCATCTTCCAGCAACTGATCACACTTATTCAGCACCAGCCACCGCTCACGCATGGTCAAAGCAGGACTGAACTTACCTAGCTCGTGGAGGATCGTTTCTACCGACTCAACAGGGTCAGCTTGATCCAGGGGCGCCATATCAACCAGGTGCAACAACAGACGCGTACGCGAAAGGTGCTTTAAGAAACGCGTGCCAAGACCCGCACCCTCAGCAGCCCCCTCAATAACACCCGGAATATCAGCGACCACAAAGCTGCGCAACTGCCCCACATCCACTACGCCCAAGTTCGGCACCATAGTAGTAAAAGGATAGTCAGCCACTTTTGGCTTGGCCGCAGACACCGAACGAATAAAGGTGCTTTTACCAGCATTCGGCAGCCCCAACAGGCCTACGTCTGCCAGTACTTTCAGCTCCATCTTCAGGTCGCGCAATTCGCCAAGCGAACCGTTGGAGGTTTGCCGCGGGGCACGGTTAACGCTGGACTTGAAGCGCGTATTACCCAGACCATGAAAACCACCCTGCGCTACCAGCAAACGCTGGCCCGCCTCGGTAAGGTCACCAATGATCTCTTGGGTACCGGCATCAATCACGGTAGTACCAACCGGCACCAGCAGCACCATATCTTCGCCCTTGGCACCCGTGCAGTCGCTGCCGCGCCCGTTTTCACCGCGCTGCGCATTAAAGCGGCGGGTGTAACGGTAATCGACCAGAGTATTCCAGTTAGCGTCGGCTTCCAGAAAAATGGAACCGCCGTCACCACCGTCGCCACCGTCCGGCCCACCCTTAGGGATGAACTTTTCACGGCGAAAACTCATGCAACCATTACCACCATCACCGGCCTTGACCGTGATGGACACTTCATCAACGAATTTCATCTATCTCCCCTTCCCTATCGGGACGGGCTAATGGAAAGAGTACGCTACAAACAAAAAAGCCCCGTCGCAAGACGGGGCTTTTCAGTAGTAAAGAGCTATCAGGCGGTTACGACATTAACGTAACGACGACCGAACTTGCCTTTAACTTCGAATTTCACCACGCCTTCAGCTTTGGCGAACAAGGTGTGATCCTTGCCCATGCCAACGTTCTTGCCAGGGTGGAACTCAGTGCCACGCTGACGAACAATGATGTTACCCGGAATGATGGCTTGGCCACCGTACATTTTTACACCAAGGCGCTTCGATTCGGAATCGCGACCGTTGCGCGTGGAACCGCCTGCTTTTTTGTGTGCCATGAGTCTATATCTCCTGAATCAGCTTAGGCAGAGATGCCAGTAATCTTGATTTCGGTGTACCACTGACGGTGGCCCTGACGCTTCATGTGGTGCTTACGACGACGGAACTTGATGATGCGGATCTTATCGCCACGACCGTGAGCGCGGATCTCGGCAGTCACCTTAGCGCCCTCAACAACAGGAGCACCAATCTTGACGTCATCGCCATCTGCAACCAACAGAACCCGATCAAACTCGATGCTGGCACCAGTTTCAACTTCCAGCTTCTCTACTTTCAGGTACTCACCTTCAACGACTTTGTACTGCTTGCCGCCGGTAACAATAACTGCGTACATGTTGCTTTCTCCGTAATCCTGCTCACCCAGCGCTTAATTAGAATCGTTAGTGGCTGGCATGGCTGCAAGTGGCTCCGCCTATCGGACCCGACCTTGCCATTGTTAAAACAGGGATGCTGTATCTCAGGGGCGAGGATTGTACGCAAGCCAACCGCTTTGCGCAAGCCTCTGTCAAGCCTGATAGACTGCGCTTTTCTTGACACTAATAGGCCTGCCACCTAGCATGCCGCGGAACCTTTTCAGGAAGTCTGCAACCGATGACCACCCTGCCATTCTATGCACCGGTATCCGATGATTTTGATGCGGTGAACGAGCTCATCCTTGAGCAGCTGCATTCCCGCGTTCCGCTGGTAGAGAAGATCGGCCACTATATTATCAGTGCCGGCGGAAAACGCCTGCGGCCGCTGGTCGTTTTGCTCAGTGCGCGCGCATGCGGGATGAGTGATCCCCGCCAGCACAGCCTGGCGGCCATCATCGAGTTTTTACATACGGCCACCTTGCTACATGACGACGTAGTGGACACATCTGACCTGCGCCGCGGCCGCTCTACCGCCAATGCCCTGTGGGGCAACGCACCCAGCGTACTGGTCGGAGACTTTCTATATTCGCGCGCCTTTGAAATGATGGTTGCGCTCGGCGACATGCAGATCATGCGCACCCTGGCCAATGCCACCAACGTGATAGCTGAAGGCGAAGTCCTGCAACTATCCAAGGTGCGCGACGCCAACACCGATGAAGCTACCTACATGGAGGTCATCCGCAGCAAGACTGCCATGCTGTTTGAAGCGGCTTGCCATACCGCAGGCGTATTAGCCAACGCCAACACCGAGCAAACCGAGGCATTACGCCAATACGGTAACGCCCTGGGTATTGCCTTTCAGCTTATGGACGATCTGCTCGACTACAGCGGCGATGCGGCCGAGATGGGCAAGAACGTAGGGGATGATTTAGCAGAGGGCAAGCCCACGCTACCGCTGATTTACACCATGCGACATGGCACCCCCGAACAAGCGCAGCTGGTACGTAACGCCATTCAGAAAGGCGGCAGCGATCAGATTGAGCCCATTCGCGAGGCCGTAGCGGCATCTGGCGCGCTTGATTACACCGCGCGCTTGGCACGCGAGCAGGCGGACGAAGCCGTACGCTTACTGCAAGCATTGCCGGCATCCGAGTATCGCGACTCGATGGAACAGCTTGCCCGCTTTGCGGTGGATCGCAGCTTCTGAACGTAGCGTTCAGCTCAAACCCGCGGGTCCGAAATGGCAATGCGAAACGTTATCTAGACCAGCGATACAGCTTTTTGGAAGGTAGGACCCCACCTCGGCCAGCGACATCAAAAGAGCGCAGCGGAGAGTATGTGCCAGGGATACACACCTTTTTCGTCGGTTCGCGCGCTGGTCGAGATGGAACTCGACCTTCCACTAACCCCATGCAGAGACCTAGCGGCGCACACGCGACTTCAGAGATTCCGCTAATTGGAAGGTCGTGTTCCATCTCGACCAGCGGTAGCGAAGATCGCACCTGAGATAAAGATAAAACACCACCTTCCCGCGCAAACCATGTAGCCCGCTCTACCACAGCAGGCCCACAGTCGAAGTTACAGTACCTTCAGCAGCTCAATATCAAACATCAACGCGCTATGCGGCGGAATGCTGTTACCTGCGCCGCGCTCGCCGTATGCCAGCTCGGACGGGATAAACAAGCGCCACTTGGCCCCTTCCTGCATCAGTTGCAGCGCCTCGGTCCAACCCGCAATCACGCCACCCACTGGAAACTCAGTCGGCTGGCCACGCTTGTAGGAGCTATCAAAGACCTCACCGGAAATCAGCTGACCTTCATAATGAGTCTGAACCGTGGAGCTGGCATCTGGCGTAGCACCCGTACCGGCAGTCAGTACTTCGTACTGCAAACCCGACGCCAAAGTTACCACGCCGTCACGCTTGGCATTTTCAGCCAAAAAGTCAACGCCACCCTGTGCCGCCGCCTTGGCAGACTCTTGAGCAACTGCGCGCATCTTTTCCTGCAATTGCTGGAACGCTGCCTGCAACTCAGCCTCACCAACCTGGCTAGGTTGCTGGCTGTAGGCATCGCGCAAACCGGCCGCAACCAGATCCAACGTCAAATCAGGAATGTTGCTGCTCAGCAACTGCTCGCCCATCTGGCGGCCAATGCCGTAGCTGACGCGTTGCTCATCGTTCTCAAATGCATTGCTCATAAGCGAGCCTCCAGTCAAAAAAAGGGGCGTCAAGCCTGACACAAGACCAGCAAAAATTCACCCACAGCAACGAATCCGCTACAATAGCCGGCTTTCTGCCCAAACCTCGGAAGCGCCCAACCATGCTTGAAAAACTCTTCAAACTTAGCGAACACGGCACCAATGTGCGCACCGAGCTACTGGCAGGGTTAACCACCTTCCTGACCATGGCTTACATAATTTTCGTCAACCCAGCGATGATGGCCGACGCAGGCATTGATCCGGGCGCCGCCTTTGTAGCAACCTGCCTCGCCGCCGCCATCGGTTCTTTGATCATGGGCCTATGGGCTAACTACCCTATCGCCTTGGCACCAGGCATGGGCTTGAATGCCTTTTTCTCCTACACCGTGGTCGGATCCATGGGCTACACCTGGCAAGTCGCACTCGGCGCCGTTTTTCTGTCTGGCTTGATGTTTTTTCTGCTGAGCATCTTCAGAATCCGCGAATGGATCATCAACAGCATCCCTATGGCCTTACGCTCAGCCATTGCTGCCGGCATTGGCTTGTTTCTCGCGCTGATTGCCCTAAAAAGCGCGGGCATCGTCGTCGACCACCCGGCCACGCTGGTCTCGATGGGTGACCTCACTCAGCCCGGAGCGCTGCTCGCGACAGCCGGTTTCGCCATCATAGTGGCGCTGGCTTACCGCAAGGTCACTGGCGCGGTCATGATCGGCATCTTACTTATAACGGCAATCAGCCTTTTGACCGGATTAACTCAAGCGAACGGTGTGGTGTCCGCACCACCCAGCTTGACGCCCACATTGATGCAACTGGATATCAAGGGCGCGCTTGAAGTCGGCATGCTGAGTATCATTTTTGCGTTCCTGTTTGTTGACCTATTCGATACTTCAGGGACGCTGATTGGCGTTGCCCAACGCGCCAACCTGGTCGACTCGGACGGTAAGATGCCGCGTCTGGGCCGCGCGCTAATGGCAGATAGCACCGCCACCATGGCCGGCGCCGCACTTGGCACCTCCACCACGACTAGTTATATCGAATCCGCCGCTGGCACCGCTGCAGGCGGGCGCACAGGCCTCACAGCCTGCGTGGTGGCCCTGCTATTCCTGCTCAGCCTGCTCTTCTCCCCTTTAGCCGGCGCCGTGCCGGCGTTCGCAACCGCTCCCGCACTACTTTTTGTTGCGGTGCTCATGACCGGCGGACTAGTACAAGTCGATTGGGATGATCTGACTGAAGCGGCTCCAGTAGTGATTACCGCCATCATGATGCCGCTGACGTTCTCCATTGCTAACGGCATCGCAGCCGGCTTTATCGTCTGGACTGCAATCAAGTTGCTATCCGGGCGCTGGCAAGATCTCAACCCGAGTCTCTATATATTGGCCGGGCTTTTTATCATCAAATTGGCGTTATTCAACTAATGGGCCTCGCATTCAATCCAGAAAACTACGCCGACCAGTTGGCGGAAAAGCGCGAGCGCTTATGCAAGTTGCTCGCTCCATTTGAAGCACCTGAACCACAGGTTTTTGCTTCCGCACCGGAGCATTTTCGCCTTCGCGCCGAGTTCCGTCTTTGGTACGACAAAGGCCAGCCCTATTACGCTATGTTTGAGCAAGGCGATAAGCGCAAGCCGGTGCTGATTGACCAACTGCCGATCGCCAGTCGCCGCATTAACGAGTTAATGACACCGCTACTCGAGGCCTGCAAAGCAAATCCACTCTTGGGTCGCAAGCTATTCCAGGTAGAGTTTCTCACCACACTCTCAGGTGAAGCGCTGGTTACCCTCTGCTACCACCGCCCGCTGGACGAAGACTGGGACGAACCCGCCAAGCAGCTTTCAGAAGTACTAAACATCCAGCTAATTGGCCGTAGCCGCGGGCGCAAGCGCGTACTCGAGCGTGACTTCGTTGTGGAACAACTGGAAGTGGCTGGCCGGAACTGGCGTTATCAGCAGGTAGAGGGCGGCTTCACTCAGCCTAACGGCGGCGTCAATCAGCATATGCTCAGCTGGGCACTCGATGCCGCTGGTAGCAATGACGATGATCTGCTGGAGCTGTACTGCGGGAACGGTAACTTCACCCTTCCTCTTTCCACCCGCTTTAGGCGCGTAATGGCAACCGAACTGGCAAAAAGCTCAGTGAAGTCCGCTGTGGAAAACCTAGCCATGAATGACGTTGAGAACGTCACTCTAGTACGGCTGTCTAGCGAAGAAGTAACCCAAGCACTGACTGGCGTACGTGAGTTTAGACGTCTTCACGATATCGAGCTGAGTGAATTCAACTTCGGCACCGTTTTCGTAGACCCACCCAGAGCAGGGCTGGACACTGCAACGCTGGAACTGGTCAAAGGCTACCCGCGCGTAATTTACATCTCCTGCAACCCAGAAACCCTGGCGCAGAACCTGGAAGAGCTGAGTGAAACCCATCGAATAACGCGTTGCGCGTTATTCGATCAGTTTCCGTATAGCCACCATATGGAGAGTGGGGTGTTGTTGGAGCGGCGTTGAGGCACCCCAACGAAACTACGAGTGCTCACCGGCGCCAACAAAGGTCATCATCCGGGGCAGTTACACCAATAGCGTTCATAGACATAACCGCACAATCATCTCCAGCCATCAATCCGCCACCAACAGCGGTCGCCGTTACAACATAACCTCCATCCGCGGCAATACCCGCACCAAATGCTATGTTGTAAACGGCAACGCCGCCAGCGGGGCTTTGGTTAGGCATACCAGCGCCTGAATAAGCACCGTTTTGCGAAAAGTTTCGCTCCACGACTTGAACAGCTTCCATAACAACCGCTGCGGCCTCTGCGCGACGGGTTTTTCTAATATTTTCTACGTAACTCGGATAAGCGATTGCCGCCAAAATACCTACAATCGCGACGACAATCATCACTTCAATCAATGTAAAACCTTTGCTATTCGGGTTCACTGCAATTGTCTCCACATAATTCGCCGAGATATTCCAGGCGAAGCTGCCGCACGCTCATCTAAGAAAACATTCTGGCCCGTCGACAGTAGAATAACCTTAGTCTGAGTAGTCTTCTCCCCACCCTTATCAATAATAACCGGCAGACCTGGCAGGCCGCCGCCTATATTTATACCGCCGACTCGAACGTCACTATCATTAATATTGCCATCTCCATTGGTATCCAGCACCTCGTAACTGAGCATTCCGCCGGTAAACAAGTCCAATTCAACGAGCCGACCGCTGCCAGAGCTAGTACAAGGGTCATTTGCATCCACTTTCGCAGTAACGAAAACAACTCGACCTTCAGTCGTCTGTGCTGGATAAATAACTCTTTCACCCTCTGCATTACCATTGTAAACCAAAGGCATGTACCAACCACGCTGAGTAGCCCAATCTACTGGATTAGTGCTGGTATAAAAATACTCCAGGCCCCCGATACTTGCTTCCCCAGTGATGCTTTGCTGCTGTAGAAGTGATTGAGTGATCGGCAAGTTCGTCGCGGGCCTATCCCATATGGCATAAAATGCTTGCGATGTCTTATCAAGCTTGTCAGCTGCTTCTAAGAGCTTACCTGTACCGAAAGACACCATGTATCCTCCCTCAGGATGCGCTGTCACCAACGGCTTCACAGAAATAGGTTGGCTTTTACCTGCAGCATATAAATTAGTAGATGTCCATGTCGTTATTACCGCACTCGGAATAGAAAACTTCCACATGTTGCCTCGCAAATCACCTGCATAAATCCTCTCGATCTGATGCTGAGCATTTAAGACTAACTGTGGAGAGGAAAGGCCGTTGCCGGCAGCCTGCTCCGCCGCAGTCCCCGTGGCATTCTGATCTACCACTATCTTACTGATCAAAGAGCCATCAGCGAGACTAACTACATATAAAGCTGCCTTTCCTTTATAGCTGCCATAGCCGTTACCAAAAACCGCTACCCAACGGTTATCGGGCAAACGCGCGATAGCAGGCTGAGAATAGGTATAGCCTAAATCGTTCCACGTATTCGCTGGAGTGTCCGTTGTAGGTGCTGCCACTTCCCACAAAGCTTGAGGAGTATTAGCACCAACATTAGACTCTTGAAAGATGCGCACTGCGAACATGCCTTTACCACCAGCTCCTTGTCCCGCTACGGCGACAGTGGACCAGGTAGTATTAATCAGAGCATCCGAAATACTGATTTGACCATCTGCGGCAAACGTATGATATCCATTCTCAGCATAATCCTTGTCCGCGAGCACGCCAAGCTTAGCCATAGCCGGCGACGGCATATATCCATAACGATGAGATCCATTATCCGAATTCAAAATATGAAAGAAACCATCATTACTATTAAATAGTAGACTTGGACTTAAACCGGACTTCTTAAATGCAAGATAGCGGTCGTAAGTCGTATCGCCCGTAATAGCACCTATAGATTGGGTCTCCGGCGCTACACGCTCCAAATTAGAGTTAATGATATCTCCCAGCAGAACTGTACGGGCGCGCAAATTAGAGTTCGCGCCACCCTTTGCCCAGCTCAATAGTGACGAGCCCGTCAGGGGCGCTGAAACCTGTCCATCAAGAGCTGTTTTTTGCGAGGGAGACAAGGACGCATAAGCTAAAGGGATAACCGCGTTAGTGGCAGTGTTATAAGTTTGATAAGCTGCACCATTGGCAGCCGGAGTCACAGTAGTATCAGTACTCCATAACAAGGTATCGGTACGCCCGGTGGTGGGATTGAGCCGATAAGCCTCTACTGTGCCGCTCCAACCTGCCGGGTCGTAGAGTGTTTTATAGTAGACCGTATTGGTGGACAAAGTAGTAGAACTGGACGCCCCGCCCCCGCCTGAACCGGCTTTAGCCGCAATCTCGTTAATCGCCTGATTGAGACGATCAGTTAGCTCATCCGCGTCATTTGCGGTGTAATATTTGCCGTGTCCGTAATCTGCAGCGTCTTCCAGCATATCGTTAGAAACTGCAAATCCGACGGTATAAGTAAGCATATTTTGCTTAGGAAAGGCAGGATCGTTAAAGCTTTTTCCTGCCTGATCTTTATCATTCGTATTACGCAAGTCAATATCGTACGCAAACTTAGCAACATCATCCAAATAAAGGGTATCACCCTCTTCGTTACCGCTTAAAT
>Ga0207892_1000038_pt1 | contig 37058 bp, 36 predicted proteins | sample LinPmetageLP54_FD_184063 | JGI IMG/M metagenome (GOLD analysis project Ga0207892, IMG submission 184063) | Marine viral communities from the Pacific Ocean - LP-54 (SPAdes) | ecosystem: Environmental > Aquatic > Marine > Oceanic | place: Pacific Ocean | collected 2010-02-09 | reverse complement strand
GAGAAGGGACGCGCCAATTTGATAGCGGTTTGGCGCGTCCCTGTATTAAAAAGCTGATTGCCTATCAATCAACCTTTCGACCGGCAATAAGGTGCCAGTCTTGGTGGGCCCCGAGCGGGATCGCCGCCATCCCCACCTCCGTCCTTGATCCGCCCCTCACGACGGCGTCTCCGATGGTCCCCGCGCTTATCGGGTCCGGGTCCCCGTTGGTAAGTTACTCGCGCTCAAGGTCACGGGTGTCAGCACCAACTGCATCCATTACTGATCGAAGCTCGCCGAGCATTGAGCCATGGTGTCGTTCCAGATAGTCGGCAATGGTTTCATTTTTCAGAAGTTTTGATAGGTAGCCCTTGGCGACGACCAATGTGAACATCGTGTCTCCAAGCGTGTCTTCGACATTTCGGTATTCTTGCTGCAGGCGTTCCATCTCCCGTTCCATCCGCGCAATGTCCTCAGGAGAAACGCCTTTAAGCATGGTTTTCTTTTCTGGTTTCACGAGCTTGTCCGGGTTCATTGCGGCCAAAAGCACCTTGGCATAGGTGACAGTGTACCGGTTTGCGGACATCATCATTTCGCAAGCCTCGATCTGGGCCATTGGCTTCATCTTTCGGAGAATGCCAAAGACCTGAACACCCACCATTTTTTCCTTCAAAAGCTCGACGGCTTCTGGCGCGATGTTTCGGAGCATGTTTTGGCGCTCCCTAATTCGCTTTACGTCCACGTCTAAAGCTTCCGCGATTCTTTCTTGTGAAACGCCACGCTCAATCGCCTTGACGATCATATTGTGTTCTTGCACGGCGCTGAGGCGGTTCACACGCCGATTGTATGTGAAACTCTCGTCGTCTGTTGAGACCAGGCAGATGGCCTCTGTTTCTCCAAGCTGTTTCAGGGCTTCCAGCCGAAGGTGTCCATCCAGAAGGATGTAGTTCTTCTGTTTACCTGATCCTGAGTCGGGAAATACCGCCAATGGTTCAATGATCCCCACGTCTTTAACGGAAGCCAGGATCGTTCGGTATTTTCGTGTCCGGTGAAGTCCCTGTGAGAGGGGCCTTGTAGGTGCGATGCGGTCAAGAGGGACCTGAATGGTGTCATCCAGGAATCCTTTGGTAATGGCGGTCATGGATGCAGCCTTTCCGCAAGAGGCTGCGGCATATCGCTGTAACCTTCTGCTCTTAGGAGCGTGCGAAAATGCTCATCCGCCAAGAGGCGACGAAGTGCCGAGATCAGAAACAACAGGCGCTGCTCATTCACGTCGGCCTTCTTGATCAACAGTTTCTGTCGGTTGACCTCGTCTTGATAGGTTTGAACCAGCTTGCGGGTTGAAAACGGTTTGTCTGTTCTTCTGGCATGAGTGCGATAGCGTTTGCCCATGAAATGACGGCGCTCAATTATGCGGCGTACTTTGATGAGCTGATCACCTCGCAAGGCCCCACTTTCATATGCGTCGGTCAGCCCCTTCTGTAACTCGTTTTCGCTGCTGCGTGAAATTTCGACGGCCATGCTTAGCGGGATTACGTTTTTTTCAACTGCAGCAATTAACCGTTCTTCTCCTTCTTTCAGCAGGTGAGAGATGCCACGCACGTAGGTCACGTCCAAGTCTGTTTTCTTGGCGATTTCCCGGGCGCTATAGCCACGTTCCTCAAGATCCTTAATGCCATGGAGAAGGTCCATATTGGTGTGTTGGCGACGAGCTATGTTTTCAACCAGGCTCATCAGGTAGCAGTCTTGTTCTGACGCCTTGATGACCATCGCAGGAATTTCCGTCTCGCCGAGTGCCTGGTACGCCTCAACGCGTCCCTGACCGCATACCAGGTCATATCCATTCCGTGATGGAGTGACGGTGATAGGCCTTTTCAGTCCAATTGAAGCGATGTTATCGACGATCCCGGCGAAAACTTTCTTGTTTCGGACACGGGGATTGATCACTCGTATTTGGTCAATCGGGATCATTTGGACTGAGGATGAAATAGGCTGGCTTTGCATTATGCGACCTCCTTCAAATTGACACGACGAACGAGGCGATAAAGGTAGTCCAAGCTGTCAAATCGATAGATGTCGAGATTTAATCCGTTCTCCTCGGCAAGCCGAAGTCTTGGCAGAGTCATATCGATTGAGGGAAGTAGGTAGTAATCAAGTGGCTGGTCGTTGCCATGGGCCATTCGAACGGCAATGGTGATATCGGGTCTTAGGCCAGCGTCGAAGCGGATATTCCATCGAAGTGATCCCGCATTTGTTTCTTGGCAGCGGCTTAAGACCAATGAAACGGTGAATTCTCGATTGATCCACAGAAGCCCAGTATCAGGATCTATCTCGACTTTGCTGCCGAGTGCTTCAATGTTTTGCACGGTTGATGCAACGATGTCCGGGTGCATTTCCCGAAGGTGGCGATTGATTTCAATGTACCGATAGTCTCTATCCGGTTTATAGCCGATCTTGCGGTAGGCGCGGATGAGGCTGCCAAAGCGATGCCGATAGGCACCTGACGACGGCATTCCTTCAGTTTCGTCGATAATAATGCCGGAAAGTGTGCCATGCTGTTGTAGCAGTGTTGAGAGGTGCTCAAGCATTTCGTCATCAGAAAAGCGGCGGTTCCGTTCGTCGATGATCGCCTGCGCTGCTTGAAAGATTTCTGGGTCAACGATCCCTTCAAATGCCCCTTCATTTCGCACCCACATCTCCGGAGGGTTGTCGACACGCTTATTTTTGAGTTTGCAAGAGGAGCGGTTGTAGACGTTGTTGCCGATGTATTTTTCGTTGGTCAGTATTTGATGAACGGAAGCTCTGGTCCATGGCCGATTCAGATCCGTGAAAATCCCACGCTCATTTAGTTGTGCGGCGATCTGGGTTTCATTTTTGTCTTCTTCAACAAACGCACGATAAATCCAGCCTACGGTTTCCACCTCGTCGTCAGGCCCGGGTATGAGAATGACGCGATCCGTCTGGAGGCTTTTCCGATCGCCACGGTTTAGGACGCCTTTGGGTGAGCCGGTTTCATCAACCATCATTCGGCGGAGGCCATAACCGGCAGGGCCGCCTTGTCTATAACCGAGTTCGATGAGGCGGCACTGTCCCGCAAAGACTTTGACGGAGAGCTCTCGACTGTACTCGCCAGCCATAGCTCTTTTCACTGTTTTCACGATGGTGGAGCTGATGCTTCCGTCATTCTCAAATTGCTCGGCACAGTATTCGACGCGGATGCCCGCTCGTTTGCAAAGGTACTCGTAGAACGCACTCTCGTCAGAATCCTGGAAACGTCCCCAGCGGCTGACGTCGTAAACCAGAATAACGGAAAAGTCGGCCTGTCCTGTTTCGACATCATTGATGAGGCGTTGCAAACCATCTCGGCCATCTATGTTGAGGCCGCTGCGTCCTTCGTCAGCATAGGTTTTGACGATTTGGTATCCCTTACGCGCGGCATATTGGTGAATTGTGTCACCTTGGTTTTCTGTAGAGTATTTTTGGTGCTCTGTGGACATCCGAACGTATTCAGCCGCCCGGATGAGCGTCGCGCTATTTTCTGGAGATTTATCCGGGGCTGAATCCTGCTTTTCTGTCACCAAGGCAATCCTTCTTTTGTGCCGTTTCGCCGACATATGCATATGGGCGAGTTCGGCCTTCTTCGAGACTGCATGGAACCCCAGCGTGCCCTATGTGAAGTCACGAGACTCTAAAAAATCAACAGATTGTACCGAATTTGTCAATGATTAAATATACAAAATGTTGGAAGATGTGTAGCTGGAAAAGGCTTGGAATTGCAGAAAATAAGCGGATATTGCGATAGATATGTAGCCTGTTATCAAAAGTAGATACACAAAATGTTGTTGTATGGGTTGATGAAATGTTGGATTATGAAGTATGGACAACAGAATTAGTGAACTTCGTAAGGCAAAAGGGCTGACCATTAAAAGGCTGGCCGAGCTTGTCGGGACGAGTAACCAACAAATTAGCCATTTGGAGAAGGGGCATCGCCGATTGACGCTCGAGTGGATGGAGCGAATCGCGGAAGCCTTGGAGTGCCATCCGTCAGACTTGCTCAGTGGCGGAACGCGCCTCGAAAATGATCGGGAACGGGCAATGGTTGAGCTTTTCCGAGGTCTTTCGGACGAACAACAGGAAGCATTTTTACAAGCGACTGCTGCGTTGGCGAAACCGATAGAGAAAGAAGATAAAAAGGTCAAAACCGGGTAATCGGCAGGACCGTTACGCAACTGGCTTTGATCTCCGGTTTCAGTTTAGGTCGCGCTTCCGTTGAGACTATCGAAGATGTCAGAGGAAATGGAAGTAGCAGCTGCTTTGACAGGGTCGGCGGCGAGATGTGCATACCGGGCTGTTGTTTGAACCTGGGTGTGTCCGAGAAGTTTGCCGATCATGGGAAGGCTCATTCCTTGTGCTACAGCGTTGGAAGCAAATGAATGTCGCAAATCATGGATGCGGACATCTTCAATGCCAGCCCGCTTGCGGATCCGTTGCCAGAATTTCTGGATCTCTTTACGATTGGTTCCCGGGATTTTGCCGCAGATAACCCATGGGTTCTTTGGCTGCCGTGTGAGATTTTTAAGGAGATCAAGGGCAGGGGGGCCAAGATGGACAACCCGTGCGCCAGTCTTTGAATCAGATAATCGTAGGCAGCTGTTTGCGAAATCAACCTCTGTCCATTTGAGTGACATGATTTCGTTGAGGCGGCAGCCGGTGAAAATGAGGAGGCGGATAGCAGAAATAGCGTAGATATCATCGACACCCATTTCTTCGGCTTCGTTCAGCACTGAGCCGAGGTCGCTCAGCTCTTTTTGGCTGAGGTAGCGTTCGCGTTTTTCTTCCGGGTATTTTTTGATGTGCAGTCGAGGATTTGATCCGTCAGGGCGCATTCCCCACATCTCTGCCATTGAGAACATTTTGGAGATGACTTCAAGGTTCCGGTTTGCCTGGTATGGGATGTGGCGTAAATCGTGGTGGAATTTGGCGACTTCGGCCCGTGTTACATCAGCAACCTTCAGTCGTCCGAGGGCTGGCAATATGAAGCGGCGGAGGTTGCGTCGGTATTCTGTGGCGGTGCCCGGCTTAAGGCGAACGGAAATATGCTCCTGGTCGAAGCGTTCTGCCAGCTCATTCACCGTGCATGCTTTTCGGGCTCGGGAACGTTCGCCAGCAGGATCTTCTCCGTCCTTGACGGCTGCTAAAACCTTGAATGCCATGCGGCGGGCTTTTTCGGGGGTGAGGACGCCATGGGCTCCAAGGCTCATGCGTCTGTATCGATTGCCGATCCGGTATTGAACGATATAGGAACGGCGGCCACTTGGTAAAATGCGAAGGGCAAACCCGGCAAGGTCGTCATCGCAGATGATATAGTCTTTGTCTTGTGGCTTGGCAGCTTCGACAAGGCGTTTGGTGATTTTAGGCATAAGGCACCTCTTTGCGGCTGATTAACTCTCGGTGATTGCCGCGCCGTTCTTAATCTCTGGAATCATAGTGGAATCATGAGGGCTGGTTTTGGCGAGCAACCGGTCGAATGACAGCGTAAAGCGATGTCTAAAATAGTCCAGTAATATCAATTAGTTAGCGTGTTTCTGCGAAATCTTTAGAAATGCTGAGAAATGGCCATATCACGGCTCATAACCTGAAGGTCGTAGGTTCAAATCCTACCCCCGCAACCAAATATTCCAAACACTTAGCCCCGCTCTCACCAGCGGGGCTTCTGCTTTAGGAAGCATATAGGAAGCAGGGGTGGAGGCGCATTAGGGAGCACAAGTTCTGCGTTTGCTACCATATTGGACGTATTCCGTGGCAATCGGGAAGATTTGTTGCTAGCCAAAAGCCGAAGTTTCTTAACTTTCTGTTCATTGCTAACGGATTGCTCCAAAGAACTTTGGGGCTGCCTATTTTGCTAAACTCTTCCCAGAGGTCATCCAACAGCGTTCTTATGGTTAGTAAGGCATTGGTGGTGATCTCCCAGCACCTCGATCACTCTGCAGTCTTCAATGCGGCCACCGCTGCACTGTTTGATCATGCGTTCAAGCTCTGTTTTCAAGGATTCCAGTTGCGTAATTCTTCGCTCGACCTGTGCCAGTTGGTCCCGGGCGATAATGTCAGCGGCTGCACACGACTGGTTTGGATCATCGGACAAGCTGAGCAACTCGCGTATAGCGGCGAGTGAGAACCCCAGTTCGCGGGCATGCTTCACAAAATATAGTCGGTCGACATGACATGGTTCATAAATGCGCTGATTGCCCACTGATCGGTCTGGGGCTGGAATCAGGTCAATCTGCTCGTAATACCTAATTGTCTGCACCGTGCAGCCGGTGGCTTTCGCTACCCGTCCGATCGTCAATAAAACGGCCATGTAATTTTCCTCTTGAACCTACAATAACTATAGCAATTAGAATGAGGGTTCGATCAGGTTACTACAAGAGGATTGAGACCAATATGAGTGGGTGTTGTGGAACAGAGGCGAAGTTCGATGGGGCGTCTAAGGATTTCCGACAGGCTTTGTGGTGGGTGATTGCCATCAACGCCACGATGTTCTTCATCGAGATGGCAGCCGGAGCCTTTGCCGGGTCACAAGCGTTACAAGCCGATGCGTTAGATTTTCTGGGAGATACTCTGACCTACGGGATGTCTCTCTTTGTGATCGGCATGTCACTCCGGGTACGCGCTACCGCTGCTCTTATCAAAGGGATCAGCCTTGCTGCTATGGGCGTATGGGTATTTGGATCGACCGCGTATCAAGTTTTGATCCTTGGGGTGCCAAGTGCCCCGATTATGGGAACGATTGGAATTCTGGCGCTCACTGCAAATGTGGTCAGTGTTCTTATCTTGCTTCGGTTCAAGGACGGGGATGCGAATGTTCGCTCGGTTTGGCTATGCAGTCGAAACGACGCAATCGGCAATGTCGCAGTTATTGGAGCGGCCGGTACCGTATTCCTCACCCAGTCCGCGTGGCCGGATTTGATCGTGGCAGCCCTGATGGCGGGGCTATTCCTATGGTCTGCATTTCAAATCGTCTTACAGGCACTGAGGGAGCGGCGGCATCATGCTGCGACCGCTCCAGCAGAGTGAAGGGCACGAGCAGGTGACCAGCAGATCCTTACAGAACTCCGCGCTCTCGTTGGCCTGGATCATTGCTCTCGTATCGACTTTGGGGGCGCTTTTTATCGGTGAAGTTATGGGGCAGACGCCTTGTGTTCTCTGTTGGTATCAGCGTATCGCCATGTTTCCTCTGGCCCTGATCCTGGGTATCGCCGCTTATTTGGAGGATACAACCATTTACCGTTACGTGTTGCCGATTTCAATCGTGGGCGGACTGATCGCTTTTTGGCACAGCTTGCTCTTTATCGGGATTGTCCCGGAAATAATTCAACCTTGTGAGCTAAGTGGGCCGTCATGCGCCGGTGCAAAACAGACGGTTTTCGGCATTGTCCCGTTGCCGTTTTTGTCCTTTGCGGCGTTCGTCGCTATCACTTTTCTCCTTCTGCACCCTTATCTGAAGAGGTTGTCATGAATCGTCGGACTATTCTCGTTTCAACCGGTATCGCGGCTGTCGGTATTTTTGGCCTTGGAGCGTATATGTACGTTCCAACGGTGGACAAAAACGCTGTTAGAAATGCAGCGGATGAGACTTTCCTTGTGCGTTCGCATGCACCCGTCCTTGGGCCAGTGGACGCTCCGGTAACGATTGTAGAGTTCTTCGATCCAGCGTGCGAGGCGTGCCGTGCCTTTCATCCCTACGTTAAAAACATCATGTCAAATTTCGAAGGCAAGGTCCGAGTTGTCCTGCGATACGCCAATTTTCATCCGCAATCTGAAGCCGCTATTCGGATTCTGGAAGCTGCACGCATGCAAGGAAAGTTTGAAGTGGTGCTAGAACGGTTACTCCAGACTCAACCCCTTTGGGCCCCGCACGGACGCGCAGCAGATAGCGTTTGGTCCGTCATTGCCGGTACAGGGTTGGATATAACCCGCGCCAAGAAAGATGCCTTGTTACCAGAAGTTACAAGGGTGCTTGATCAAGATGCTTCGGATGTGAAAGCAGCTGGCGTAAAAGGTACGCCTACTTTCTTTGTGAACGGAAAGTCGCTGCAAGAATTTGGTCCCCAGCAACTCTATGAACTCGTGCGGTCTGAGGTTGAAGACAATTGAAGAAAATCCGATACATTCTCTGGGGGACCGTTGCGATCATGTTGGCCGTGTATATCGGCTTCTTTGTTTGGCGCGGCACAGGAAACCCAGTTTTTGAGGCATCGTCACAATCCGAATCGAATGCCTTCTCGCCAAGTTTTATGCTTGTTGATCACCAAGGGAATACAGTCACCGAGAAGACCTACAGGGGGCAGTGGCTCTTAGTCTTCTTCGGATTTACGAACTGCCCTGATATCTGCCCGACGACGCTTTCGGACCTTGCGGTGGTCATAGATCAGATTGGTGGGAAGGCAGCTAGCGTGACACCACTTTTTATCTCAGTTGATCCTGAGCGTGACCGCGTTGAAAGTATGGCGGAGTACGTGTCGGCATTCCATCCTACTATCGTTGGGCTGACCGGCGCCGAGAAACAGATTGCCAGCGCCGTCGAAACCTTTAAGGCCTATTATGAAAAGCAACAGCCGGATAGAGATCAAAGCAACTATGCCGTAGCTCACACGTCTGCGGTCTATCTCATCTCACCCGACGGTACCTTCGTACGAACCTTCGGGTACGGCACCGCGACGGAGGTTTTTGTCACGGAACTAAATAAAAGATTGTAAGGATTATTGCTGATGTTCAGAATAAAACAGACCGCTCTTTTCGTGTTTATAGCAGTTATCGCGGTTCTATTGACGTCTGCAGCCGACGTTTATGCGTCCGATCTTGTTGTAGAGAAACCATGGGCTCGCGCGTCAATTGGCGTATCAAGACCAACTGCTGTTTATCTCACAATTCGAAACGGTGGAGCCGTTACCGACGTTCTTACAATGGTCACTACACCTGCCGCTGGTATGGCTGAGGTCCATAAATCAGAGGTTAAAGACGGTCTTGCGAGAATGAGTCCTGCGGGTAATGTCGAAGTTTCTGCTGGAACAACGGCCATCCTGGAGCCAGGGGGATTGCACATCATGCTCATGGAATTGAAAAATCCGTTGAAAAAGGGGGAAACCATATCAATGACCCTGCACTTTGAGAATGCAGGGCCAGTTGATGTTGCGGTTCCCGTCTATGGGATAGCCGCCTCAGGCCCAAAGTTTTCAGATTGACAAAACTCAGACTTACCCAATCCGCCACCCGACGTTGGTTTTTCAAATGGATAGAGATTGATAATGCGACATCATGTACGAAACGCCATGGCGGCCTTTCTATTCGCCGTCCTTTTGACTGGCGTTGATATCGGCACGAAGTGGTACGTGCTAACAGTCATCATGGACCCTCCTAAACGTATTCCCATCCTCCCATTCTTCGACTTTGTGCTTGTCTATAATCGCGGCGTTAGTTTTGGGTTGCTTGGCGGTCTCGGGGTATGGGGGCCATTGATACTGTCAGGGCTTGCTATTGTGATCATTGGGGTTTTTGGGTTTTGGTTTTGGCGTACGCGACATCGGGGCAAGATGTACATATTCGCCGCAGTTATCGGAGGCACGCTGGGTAACGTTGTTGATCGAATGCATGACGGAGCGGTCACGGATTTTATCGCTCTATATGTTGGTTCGTATCATTGGCCGGTTTTTAACGTCGCGGATATTTTCATCACGGTAGGTGTAGTGTGCTTACTTGCGTTCACCATGAAAACGCAATCCAGTAAATCTAACCAGGAAGAAGATCAATCACCGAAATCAAAGCCGCGCGGAAGTCAGCTGGATACTGGTCAATGAACGGCGCAGTTCGTCAATTGATTGTGTATATTGCAGGCGGCCTCGGCTTAGTCGCGATAACACTGTTCATTGGTTGGTGGCAGGTCGATGGTCCAGGGCGAGCTATCGACCCCTATTCAGTTGCATCACAATCTCTCCCACTTCCATTTTATGAAATGAACTTCCAACTAACGGATCATTCAGGTCGGACACACCCGAAGGACTGGATCGGACGCCCCACTCTTGTATTCTTTGGGTTCACATATTGTCCTGATGTCTGCCCAACAACCCTATCCAACATATCGGGATGGCTGGAAGAACTTGGCGATAAAACGTCTCCCATCCAGGCAGTTTTCATTACGGTTGACCCTGAACGGGATACTGTTCAGGTGATGGCGGATTATGTCAGCAATTTCCATACAGCGATCACCGGTTATTCGGGCTCGGCTGGTCAAACGCTCAAAGCCGCCGAATCATTCAGAGTCACGTATGAGCGCGTAACGGTGGATGAAAGCTACACAATGAACCATTCCGCCAGCGTGTTCGTATACAATGCTAATGGAGAGTTCGTTACCACAATCGATCAGCATGAACCTCCAGGAGTGGCCGTCCAAAAGATACGCCGGGTGTTGTAGCTTCAAGCCGCCACAGCGTTACCTGTGAAGAAATAAGGTGCAATGGAAACATTTCTCGCCTTGTTGGAAGAGTATGGCTTGCTGGTTTACGCCTTGCCTATCCGCTTACTGCAGTTTGAAGAGTGGAGCACTCCCCCTATTCGCGGGTTTCGCGGCCTACAAGGGCGCATTGGACCCAAGTATCGTTCTGATCTTGAGCTTTGCGGGTGGGTATCTGGGCGATGAGCTGCGGTTTGCATTGGCGCGGCGCTATGGTGAGCACATTTTCGCAAGATGGACCTGGACCCAGGAAGCCATAAAAAGAGCGCGTATCCTTATGGCCCGATACGGCATCTTGTACTTGTTTATATATCGCTACCCTAAGGGAATGCGCACGATAGGTGCAATACCTGTTGGTTTGGGAGAAATTCCGTGGCGAACCTTTACTATATTAAACGCAGCGTCCGCAGCTCTTTGGGCTGGCATACTGGTTGGAACTGGCTACTTCTTCGGAAACATTGTTGCTTCCGCCGCTGACAGAAATTGGGGGGTCGTTAGTGTCGCCCTTTTGTTTGTTTTTTTGTGTTAACTTACGTGGCGTGGCGTCAGGTTTGCCGGTCGTTGGATGACGTGTCACAGTTAAGATGACCGCGTCAGTGCCGTTGAGACCGTCACGAACTCCCCTTGGTTATGGCTGATTCCGAGACGTTAGTGGACCATCCCCGGTCATTCCTTTATGAGGTCGCGAAGTCGAGTCCGATTAAGGGTTCTAGTCGCGTTCGAGTTTCAGTGGCTTTGTCCCTAAGTTCTTTAAACCCGAGTTCTTCTCGGTATCTCCTGGCAAGACGGTAGGCCTTCCAAGGAAACTGTACATCAATATGGTCGAGGTTATCAACATTCAACGCAATCACATTCAGTAGACACCCCACGCCTTACATATTACTACTCCTGATTGCGCCATGTCATTGAAGAAGGGGGTGTTACAAGGACCCCCCTCTTGGGTTTCCGAATGTTCAAAACCAGAAAAGAAAGAGCGCACGCTAGCGCGTGCTTGTTCCGACGCTGCGCGCCGGGGCCGCTTTGGGTTTTAGGGACGGGTAGACAGAAAGGGAGGGGCAGGCTCAGAGCCTGCCCCTCTTTTGTGGCGGGTGCGGAGCCAGACTGAGAGAGCTTACGCTCTGTGTCTGTCTGGACCGCAATCGTACTGAAGATTTCAAGCAAGAGGCAGTTAGGATTGCACCAGAGGTCGCCGAATTCCCGCTTTCGGACTTCTCCATGCCATCGTGGGTTTCGGGAAAACACAAGTGTGTTCTCCATTCGAACGATACGCCGTGCGCGATATTGTGTCGGATGATGAAGCCGGAGCGGGCGGCTCGGCACCAGTTTTCGAGCATGCTGCGGGCAGCGTCGTCCGTTACGCTGGCAACGTGCTTATCGAGTATCGTGATGAGCTGGGTAAACGGCTGCGCATCGGTTTCCGGCCGAATTCCTTTTGGGTCGATCTTCTCCAGGACCCAGATGGCACGCTCAAGGTGGTATTCGATGTTTGCAGCAAAGGCGATGATCGAGGCCAATTTCGGCCCAACGATTTGGTCCAAGCCCAACGCCGCATCGAGCTGATCGGCTCGTCCGAATTCCTGGGTGTGTTGCTTCATCATGTGCCCGCCTTTTCTGCCGTGTCTTGGGTGTGGCCCTCATTGATTGGCCGATCGACCGGGAGAGGAGGGTTCTTTGAGCAGGAAGTCCGGCCAACTCTGAGGCAGCTGGTGGAGGATGGTGCGTACCACCTTCTGATCCAACGCCCGTTCGAGTGCGCGCCCGAAATTGGTCATGTTGCTGACGACGGCATCTCGGCGGATGGCGTGCCTCCAGTTGATCGCAGCGCCTCGGGGCAATGTCCAGTTCAGCAAATGCGTGAGCGCCATGTGCCCAAACATCATGCCTGCATCGTCATCGGCGGCGAAGTGAAGTTCGATGTGGGTGTCGCTATGGGTCTGCCGTTCGGCCAGATCCCATGTCGTGAAGAGGGTCGTTACGTCTGGGTCAAGCGCGTTGGCAGCCTTACCCTCCGCGACGGTGAATCCGATCTCATCAATCCGCATTTGCCACTGTTCGGTGACCGTACCGTCATGTTTTTCGGTGGCGAGTAGTTTTTCCTTCCTGCAGCGAAACCGTATGCCCGCACCCGGAGCGATCTTGTAGGCGACATCGCCGGCGAGAACGCCGAGCAAGTTCTCTTTCATGGCGTCGCCGAAGCGGATGTTGAAGTTCTTGCGCGCCTTGGCGAGGTGCCGCGCTTCGAAGAGTATCCATATGCCATGATGTTTCCAGGCGATGAGCAGCGGCATGTTAACGAGGGTGGCATAGGCTGTAAGCCGTTCGAAATATTCGGGTGTGAAGGATAGGGTTTGCTTCGTCTTGGATTTGATCTCGATGAGCAGAGGGCCGGTGTTCTCGAATTGCGCCAAGAGGTCCGGAACCTGATAGGTGTCTCGGGAGGTGAGAGGCGCCTGGTGTTGATCGAGCTTGTGGACGAGGCGCGCTTTGCCGAGCCAGCTGCAGATCGCGGTAAACTCGTCCTCGGCGGGCAGCCCGACGTCGAGGCGTCGAACGCGGGCGGCAATCGTCTTTGGATCCGCCTCCCAGCCTAGTTCGGAGAGCACCTCCTGAATTAGCCGGTCGCCATCGCCTAATGGTTGCATGATGTCGCTCTCTCGGATCATACTCCAAACTCCGCACCAGGCGCAGAGTTTGCAATATTAAACTTGCCTCATTGGATTTATCATATTATTAAGTCCGCTGAAAGCGCGGAAATATGCATATGATTCTTGATCGCCCATCCAGCCTGGCAACCTATGCCGAAGAATTGGCATCGACCGGGCATACCTGCTTCACGCGTGAGAACGCGATGGACGCGCTGGGAATCAGCCACGGCGCATTTCTGGACGCTGCTGCGCGCCTTGCGAAGCGGGGGCACATCTTCGCACCCCGCCGCGGATTTTACGTCATCACGCCAACGCGCTTCCTGAAATGGGGCGCGCCGCCACCCAACTGGTATGTCGACGCGATGATGGAAGAGGCCGCGCAGCCCTATTACGTGGGGCTGCTAAAAGCGGCGGAGTTGCATGGCGCAGCCCATCAGGCCGTCATGGAATTTCAGGTTGTGACCGACCGGCAGTGGAAGCCGATCCGCGCCGGCCGCTCAAAGATCGTGTTCTATTTCCGCAAGGACATTGGCGCGATTGAAGCGGGCATTGTTCGGCGCAAGACCGATACCGGGTCAATGCGGGTTTCCTCTCCTGCGCTCACCGCCCTTGACCTGTTGCGCTATCCTCAGGCGAGCGGTGGACTCGATCATGCCGCAGGTGTCCTCAATGAACTTGCATCCGAAGTCGACCCGAAACAGCTTCGTGTGTTGGCGCCAGCGTTCGAGCGATCCGTCGTGCAGCGCCTCGGATACCTTTTTGATCAGCTTGGAAGTGAGGAGCCCGCCGCATCCCTGCATCACCATCTCGGAAGCGGCAACGTGCCATGGGTTGAGCTCGATCCAAGCGAAGCCAGCAGGGCAACCGATGAGAGCGAGGTTCAGCGTGACCGACGCTGGCGTGTCATCGTCCGGAAACCGATCGAGATTGACGAACAGTGATACCGGAAACCAACATAACCGCGTGGAGCCAGACTGCCCCCTGGGCCGAACCGCGACAGGTCGAGCAAGATCTCATCATTTCGCGCGCGCTGGTCGAAATTTTCAATCACGACCGGCTCGGATCGGCGCTGCGCTTCCGGGGCGGCACAGCGCTCAACAAGATTATCTTCCCGACGCCTTTGCGCTATTCGGAGGACATCGATCTCGTTCGCACCGAGGCAGGCCCGATCGGCCCAGTTCTCGACGCCGTACGCGAAGTACTGGAACCTTGGCTGGGGCAGGGGAGCTTCGCTTCAAGCCAAGTTGCGCCAAAGCTGCGCTTCCGCATTCCCGCCGAAGATGATCCGGCCGCACAGATCCGGCTCAAGATCGAGATCAACATCGCTGAGATTGAAGCCTTTGATACGCCAGTATCTGTTGACTACACGGTCGACAATCCCTGGTTCCGCGGCTCGGCGAAAATTGCCACCTTCTCGGCGGAAGAACTGCTAGCCACAAAGCTGCGGGCGCTGCTCCAGAGGGACAAGGGGCGTGATCTCTTCGACCTCGATCATGCGCTCAGGACACTACCTGGGCTGGACATGGATCGCGTCGTCTCACTGTTCGCCCGATATCTGGATCAGCAAGGCCAAGCCATTGGGCGACCGGAAGCAGAGAAGCGGATGCTTGCGAAATACACCAAGCACGATCTTCTCGGTGACATACGTGCCCTTCTGACGCCAGACCTAGCGGATTCACTCGACGATGCCGCAGGACGTGCCGCATTCATCAGGGTGTTCACAGACGTGATCGGGCGGATTCCGGGTCAGCAGTGGGCGCGTACCGAGGAAGTTTCGCTTCAGCTGGGTCTCTCTGAAATTGCCGAGAGATCGTCATGAGCATGTGTCTGGCGGAGCGGCAGATACCGCGTAGACCCGGTCGGAGCGAGATCCACAGCCGAGCGCGAGCTATTGATATACATAAAATTATGTGGCAATCTACATTAAACTATGTGACCAAGAACGATATGCCATATGCTGATTTCCTCGTGGTGCTTGGCAAAGCGGGACTGAGCATTCGCGCATTCGCCGAACTTGTCGGAATGAATCCCAACTCGATCTCCAACTATGCGCGGACCGGCGAACTCCCTACGCACCTAGCTTTGATTGCGGTCCTGATCGCCGGAATGAGCGATTTGGGCGGCGACTACCGCCAGATCATGTCAAAGGTGGCGCTGACGCCAAAGAAAGCTCGCGGCGGTGCCCGGAAGGGTCACTTTGGTGGTGATCGCCAGAGCAGCTTGGACCTCGTCCGATGAGCGGAGCGCGCACATTTCCGGCCGGCCGATGCTGTCCCGATACGGGGTGCTGCCATGGCTGACTTTCAAAGCAATGTTGCGGAGTTTGGCGCCGATCCTGGGTCGTTGCACTTATTCGATCGCGATGGTCCAGATTTATTGCCTTATGCCACGCTGCTCACGGCCCAGCGCGCTGGAGATGAAGATCTAGGAGTGGTTCGGGCGATTTACGAATGGCAAGGGGCACCGCTGATCTTTCTGGTTGATGCTGACTCAATCACTGATGAGAGCCAGCTACACCGCGTAAGGCGCTTACTCGCTATGCGCGGCGACGCGCCTTACCTTGGACTTGTCGCGCCCGGGCAACTCCACGTCTATCGGCTTGCGCTTGATCGTAAGACGCCTGCGGAAGCGCGCGTCGATTGGGGGGATGGCGGCGATGGGAATGCAACTGCCTTCGCTCGTCTCGGAAATATTCGTCCCCATGCAGCAATCAGCAAGCGAAATTGGATATCGAACGTTGTCCTCAATCTGCTTACTGGATCGATCGACAAACTGATAAAAACCGGCGGCGTTCCGGACGAGGACGCCATCTCACTTGTCGGCCGCGCGCTGTTTACGCGTTTTCTTGCAGATCGCAACTTGTTGCCAAAGAGCATGGCCGCCCAAACGGTCACTGCCAGCCTGTTCGACAATCGTGAGTCTGCGGAGAAGACATCGGTTTGGCTCGACAAGACCTTTAATGGCGATCTTCTGCCACTGTCCGATGATATTTTTTCGCAGATGCCGGACAATGCGTACCATGTTCTTGGCGACGTCTTGCGGCGTGCGCCGAATAGCCAACTCTTTCTCGGATGGGAAGAGAAGTGGGATAATCTCGATTTCTCGCACATCCCGGTAGGAGTGCTGAGTCAGGCTTACGAACTTTATCTGCGCAATCATGCGCCGGCCCGACAGCGACGCGAAGGCGGCTACTATACGCCCCGGTCAATAGCTGATCTCCTCGTTCGCGCTTCATTCAGAGCTCTAGAACGGCAGGAAGTAAGCCATCAGGCTCGCGTTCTCGATCCCGCAGCTGGGGCCGGCGTCTTCCTCCTTACGGCATTTCGCGAACTGGTTGCTGAGCGTTGGCGTATCGAAGGACAACGACCCGACACCAGGGCGCTTCGCTCAATCTTGGACAACCAAATTGTCGGATTTGACATCAACGAAGCCGCGCTCAGGTTCGCCGCCTTGGGCCTATATTTGATGTCGATCGAACTCGATCCGAACCCGCGACCGGTCGACAAATTGCGTTTCAAAAATCTGCGCGGCAAGGTGTTGCACCGCGTCTCAGCTGAAAATGAAGAGAAAGGTGCGTGGCTCGGGAGTCTCGGTCCGCTGATCGGAGATGAGCATGTCGGACGCTACGATTTGGTGGTGGGCAATCCGCCATGGGCGAGTGGCACTAAATTACCCGATTGGGATTTGGTTTGTGCGACGGTTGGACGGATTGCTGCCGGTCGCGGGATCACAGAAGCGCCCCCGTTGCCAAACGAAGTCCTCGATATTCCGTTTGTCTGGCGAGCCATGGAGTGGGCCAAGCCAGATGGCCAGATTACTTTCGCATTGCATGCTCGCCTGCTGTTCCAGCAAGGCGATGGCATGGCGGAAGCCCGTCAAGCCTTGTTTGACGCACTCGATGTTAAATCGGTTATCAATGGCGCAGAATTACGCCAAACAAAGGTCTGGCCTGAGATTGCGGCACCATTTTGCTTGTTGTTTGCGAGAAACAGGAGATCTGATGGTAGCGTCGGCTTCCGTTTTATCAGTCCACGTATTGAAGCGTCGCTAAATGATGCAAGCGTCATGCGTATCGACGCGTCAAATGCCGAAGTGGTCCCCGCGCGCCAGCTCTGCGAAACGCCGGAAATTCTCAAAATCTTGTTTAGGGGGACGAAGGCTGACCTCGGGATAGTCGAGAGGATACGTTCCCAGGGGCACCCAACGCTGGAAAATTTTTGGCTCGAGGCAATCGGCGGGACCCATAACGGCCATCTCAAGGGAAGCGGCAACGGATATCAGCGCCTGAGGCCTAGCAGCCCGGTTCGGGCTCAAGGGGACGGCTTGCCCGGATATGATGCGGGTTCGCTGCTGGGTCTGCCAGAGATTACAGCGAACACATTTAGTGAAATCGCGATTGACTACTCAAAGTTAGCGCCCTTCGATCAGGAACGAGTCCATCGTATTCGCTCCAGAGACCTCTTCATAGGTCCGTTGGTTGTAGTGCATAAGTCGCCACCTGCTGTCACCGGTCGCGTAGGCGTGTCCATTTCCAGAGAGGACGCCGTCTTCAATGAAACGTTTTATGGCTATAGTCCTGGAGAGTTCTCAGACGCGCGCGGTTTGACTCAATATCTGGCGCTCGTATTGGGAAGCCAACTCGCGGTTTGGTTTGCACTCGTAACCAGTGGGGAATTCGGGTTCGAGCGCGAAGTAATAGAAAAAGCAACATTAGATCGCATTCCGCTGCCTGACTTCAGGAAGTTTAAACGCGAGAAAATAATCGAAATCAAAGCGCTCTACCGAAGTTTACGCGCCGGGGAAGTGACGTGGCAAGAAATCGATGAGTGGACTGCAAAATTGTACGGCCTCGGGCGGCGCGACCTACAAGTCGTGTCTGACACGTTAGAATTCAACTTGCCGTTTGCGAAAAACAAGCGCGATGCCCAAGTTGCGCCGACGCAACAAGAGCAAGTGCGTTTCTGCAAAGTCCTGACTGAAGAGCTCGACCCTTGGTTCACACGGCTAGGCACCGAGGTCCACGTTGATCTGCTAGATCATCCGCGTGCCTCGCCTTGGTATGGGTTGGTGGTGCGGACATCAAGGAGCAAACCAGACCCGACTTCAGCTAGCGACTGGGAGAGTCTCTTGCGTGCCGCAGACGAAGCTGCGGCATCGGAGATGATACTGCATGACGGCTCGGGAACCCTGCTCATTGGACGACTTTCCCAGCGGCGCTACTGGAGCGAAACCCAGGCTCGTCTACTCGCCCAACGTATTGTCTGGTCTCACGTGGATTTTCTGCAAGGGACGGCGCAAGGATGAGTTTACCTGCGATCCGGCCGCGTCCCGACCAAATAGCCGAATTAACGCGCGGGCTCGAACTCCCTCTCCCGAAAGTGTCAACTGTCCACCTTGAGATCATCGCAGAAGGCCTTCTCAACGCCTTCAGCCAGGTTCGCGCATCTTCTCCCACCACTGTGATGTCGGGAAGCGAAGCGGAAGTTACTGCACTGCTTGAGGCGCGCCTCAACAGCATGGTTGAGGAGGATCCGTTATGGCGCCAACTGGTTTTGTGCGTTGCCCGTGGGAAGGAGAGTGTCAGCTACGACGGTTCACACCTTGAGAAAAGGCCCGATCTCTCGATTTACCTGTCCGGCAAGCACCGAGGCTTCCCGCTCGTCGTTGAGGCTAAGATCATTGACGCGGCAACTTCGAAAACGGAAGCACTCTATTGCGACAACGGACTTCGTCGCTTCGTGGATGGCGAATATGCGTGGGGTAATCGCGAGGCATATATGATCGCTTATGTTCGCGACGGTTCATCCATCGACACCAAGCTGACGCCCTTCCTCGCCAATGCCATGGCGCAAACTCCTCCGGGATATCTCGTTGAAGAGCTACCGTCGGCCGTTGGGGCTGGAGAAATGGATCTGGCGCATACGCGACATGGCCGAAACTTTATCTATTGCGGGTCATCAGCTTCCCCAGCGCAACCGGGATCGATCTCGGTTTGGCATTTGTGGATGGTATGAGGTGATATGATTTTTCACCGAGACATTTTTTGCTGTCTGTGAGAGTAGCTTAAGGGTTAACGTACCGCCTCGAGAGCACCTAGTCCAAGGAGAGTGGCAAGACGCCCATGGGTTAGGTTCGCGGGGGTTTCGTGCCGTTGCCTTACGCCGCAGCGCAATACAGCAATTTGAGATGGCTGCGGGCCCCCGCAACCAAACATTCCAATACTTTAGCCCCGCTCCTCAAAGCGGGGCTTTTGTTTGGGTAAGCAGGTGAGATCTGATGGGTGGTGTCAGACAAATGCGAACTCGTCTCAATTTGCCAATTAATAGAACGATTTATGCAGCAGCGAGCTGCTGCCATTCAATGATCGCAGCTTCGCGTTTTGCTTGGTACTCGTCTCTTTAGGTCAAATGGCGTTGGTGGTTGAAGTGATTGTGGATTGAGGCATGGGTGGATGAGAGTTTCTGCAGGGTCTTTATATTCCTGAACCTGGCCATTGCACCTTCTCGTCGCCTGAATGGCTGATGTGAGTTTTCAGCCCTGTTGTTCAGCCATCGACCGCAGACCTGGTGGGCGGCATTGCCGATTACACTCATGGTCGCCCGATACGATCGGAGCCTATCCGTAACGATCACTTGGGGCAGACCATATCTTTTCATGGTCTTCTTCAGAAATCGCAGTGCGGCCTTGCGATCCCTGCGTTTCGTAGCGAAGACTTCAAGAACCTCGCCCTCATGATCGACGGCGCGCCAAAGGTAATGTCGTTCGCCATTGATGCGCACGAGCACCTCATCCAAGTGCCAACGTTAGTTTGAAAATGAATGCGTTTTTACTCGGCGTTTCCTTATCTTGGCCGCGAACAATGGGCCGAACCGGTTCCACCAAAACCGAACCGTTTCATGACAGATGTCGATCCCGCGTTCGTGCAGAAGATCTTCGACATTTCGAAGTGACAATGGGAATCTGACATACATCATTACCGCCAAGCGAATAACCTCGGGGGATGTCTTGAAGTAGCAAAATGGTGAGCGATTTTTCATCTGGAAAAGTTAGCGGAGGGCGCATCCGTGGTCAAAAACGATTTTCCTCTGACAGTGCCCGTTTCCATATTGATTTAGATGCTAGCATCCAACTGCTCGAAGCCCGCGTTCAACGGTTCGTTTTCACGTTAGAAATGTGGCGGTGTCTCTTGGCGCAAGCCTTCGACTCGTTCCCTCTCGTTGACGGGTGATGAACGAAGAATGGGTCTTCATAACACTCGTCCTAACTCTCTGACATTTGGAACCTAAGCGCGGGATATGCTGGTTCAGCATTTCTGATGGTGGTTAATCAGATTCTATCGTGTTGCCATCAAAAGGCTTCCGCTAATCATGAAAGTACCACCGGTATAGCCCATCCGTCGTCTTGCGCGCTGGCTTTGAAATAGCATTCGCGCGCGCGCCGCAATCAAGGCGTATCCTGTAAGTAAAACGATGACGACAAGGCTAGATGTCAGCATCAAAACTGCCAGTTGAGGTGCAAGATCAGTCTGTGGATTGATGAACTGGACGAGAAAGGCCATGTAAAAGATGATGGCTTTAGGATTCAGGATAGCGGTCACAGTGCCTGCCAAGAAACTCCCCCAGGCAGAGTGTGCCTGGTCATCCGTTTCGGCACATTCTTGTGCATGGCGTGCCTCCACGATCTGCATGTACCCTAAATAGGCAAGATAAACTACCCCTGCCCACTTTACGATCTGGAACAGAACGGCGGACGTGGCGAGAATCGCACCAACCCCTGCAAAGGATAGACCCATCAAAACAATGCTTCCAATTACGTCGCCAAGAATACACATCATTGCGGCACCTTTTCCCCGTGTCAGTGATTGTCCAATCACGAGCAGTACACTTGGCCCCGGGATAAGCGTCAGCACGATGCATGCAGTTGTAAACGCAAGCCATGTTTCGAAGTCCAATGAAGTTTCCCTTCCAAGAACTCGGGGTGGTCAATAATAAAGCGCAACGGAACAATATCTGGATACCGTTTCTGCCTCAATTGAGTTTTTTCTGATAAAGCTCAATTTATTCATAATAAAAGGCCCCAGATGCTGTTTCCGGGGCCTTGTGCTATGGTTCTTCTTAGTCTTGTGCAAGTGGCGTAGGGAGCGATATCATCTAGCGTCAGATTCAGTGTACGCCGTAGGTTGTGGGGCTAACATCATTGTAGATTTCCTGCATCAGGAGTGCGACCAGCGCATCTTCATCCGTCCGGTCAACATTGGCCAACAGGGAATCCCATTTAGTGACCAGCGTATCTAAGTCGGCACGGTAGATTTCAGCATTCTCCACCCCGAGAGTCGTTTTCACGATTTCGAGCCCGCCACCCATGTCGTTGTCGATAAATACCTGTTTGGCGGCAGCGAGTTCGGGCTTCGTTTCTGGGAAGTTAACGCCATTCGCTTTAGCAACTTCCACCGCATTCTCTAACGCCTCGATATAGGCTTGTTCCAGCCGCACTAGGGATCTTGCTGTTACCGACAGGAATGTAGAACGATCCTCAATTGATAGGTCCTTCCAGAATTTTGCACTGAGGGCCCAAGGTGTCCCAAGGAAGTAGGATCCCAAATCGAGTGTTACCACATGCTTCGCCACCTCCATAAAGCGAGAGGAGACGAGGGTCGTGGTATCGGCGGCGACACAGTCGATTGCGCCGCGTTCTAGCCCGACATAGGCTTCTGAGAATGGCGCATTGACAGGGGTGGCCCCGACCGATTCTGAAAATCGGGTTAAAAGCGCGCCAGGGGTACGGATCTTCTTGCCGGCAAGGTCGGACAACTCGTAGATCGGGGAGCGGCAAAAGAGTTGGTAAAGTGGCGTGTTCATACCTGCGATGAAAACTAGGCCGTTATCCTCCCACTCCTTACGCATATCGGGTGTTTCCATGACAAATTCGGTATAGGCGAAAGCAAGCGACATCAGATTTGTATGCATGAATGATGTATCATCCACAGCGTTGTTGCGTGGAAAGTTTTTCGGATAATAAGCGGCGGCGACGAAACCAATTTGAGCAACACCATCCTTCAGGCCTGGAAGTGTCGTGCCCGCACCCAACAAGGCGCCACCAGCATGGATTTTGAATTCGAAACGCCCATCTGTTGCTTTCGAAATTTCCTTAGACCAATCGGTTAAGGGAATCTCCACTAACAGATTTGTGGGCGGCAGCAGGCTGACCGCCTGATAGGTCTCGGCATTGGCGCTTGCGGTCCAAAAGACCAAGCCAGCGGCAATAAGGGTTTGAATTCGGATCATTTTCTTTGATTCCTCCTTAGTTGATTATCATTAGGGAAGGCAGGGCTGTGACGATCACGGGGAAACTAATCAGCAGCGCGAGAACGATGCAGTCGACAATGACGAACCAACTGACCCCCCGAAAAATTGCGTTGAGTGTGACACGATCGCCAAGCGCGCCTTTGACGACAAAGACGTTCAATCCGACAGGCGGTGTCATCAGTCCGATCTCAAGCAGCTTTACCGTAATAATGCCGAACCAGATGTGATCGAAACCGAACTGGCTTAAGATTGGCTGTATGATTGGCAGCATGATCAGCATCAGGGAGATGCTTTCTACGAACATGCCAAGAAGAATGAAGATCACCGCGATGATGAGCAGCACCAGATACGGCTGCCCACCAGTCAAAACCATGAACACGTCCAGCAGATATTGCGGCAGTCCGCTAAGGCTTACAAAGCGGGCGAAGAGGGCGGCGGCTATGGCCACGAAAAAGATAGCGGCGGTACCCCGAGCGGTCTGGGAGATGGCGGCTAACAGCGTTTCGCGAGATAGTTTGCCCGACTGAAATGCTATGAGAATTGAAACTGCGGCACCAATGGCACCGGCTTCAGTCGGTGAGAATATGCCGGAAAATATTCCACCAATTACGAAAATAATCAGCAATGGAAGTGGCCAGACAGGGTCTTTCGGCGCGCTTAAATCTTTGTCCAAAGGCACTTTCGGGGCGAGGCTGGGGTTCAGCCAAACGCGGATTGTGATCATGGCGGCAAAGGCGAATGCGGTGAGCAGTCCTGGCAGAATTCCGGCAATGAACAGTTTGCCGATTGAAACCTGCATGAATACGCCATAGAGCACCATGAGAATGCTGGGCGGGATCAACGAACCCAGCGTACCTGCGGCTGCCACACAGCCCGTCGCAAGACCCGGTTGATAGCCAGCCTTGAGCATTGGTGGTACAGCAATCCGCGCCATCGCCGCCGCTGTAGCGACACTAGATCCTGAGGCAGAGGCGAAGATGGCGGCCGCACCAACAGAGGATGTTGCCAGACTGCCGGGCAGATGTTTCAGGACGCGCTGCAGGGCTGTAAAAAGACCCGTCGCTATTCCAGTGTTCGAGGCGATATACCCCATCAACAGGAACATCGGAATGGCGCTAAGGCTCCATTCCCCGGCGAATTCAAAGGGCAAATTGGAAGCGAGCGACATTGCGACATCTAGGTTCATTAGCTGTGCAATGCCGATAAACGCCCCAAGGAAAAGTGCAATGCCAATTGGTACACGCATGCCAATGGCAACAATAATGCTAGTGCAGATGAGACCGCTGAGGAGGATACTGGTCATGTCTTGCTGGCCTTGCATTGAAGGGGATTGAATAATGGTTGCAAAGCCGTCCCCAGTGTCACCAGAAAGGCCACTGACAGACCGACCGGCAATATGAAGCGAGCGGGCCAGATCAGAATGGTGCGAGCGCCGAGAACAATTTCCCCGTCATGATACGCAGTAATTGCGGAGCGACCAGTTAGGTAGATGAGAATGCCATAGGTGGTCAGAGAGAAGCCGTGATGCAGGAGTTTTTGGAGCTTACCCAACACCGAGTTGGTCGCGGCGGTGAATAAATCGGCAACAAGATACTCCCTGCGGTATTCCACCGCGGCCAGCGGGAGGAACACTACTGCTATCATGTAATAGAAGGAAACGTACTCAATGGTTACCGGGATGCCACGTCCTGCGATGTTGTTAAGCAGAACGTCGATCACAATCTGTACCATCATTGCGGCAACAGCAAAGCCGCTAAGCAGCAACAGCGTGCGTGAGAAAAACTCGCACAGACGGCTCATCGCGATGACCTCTGGAACACTGATGGTATGACCTGAAGCATCATGTCAGGTCACCTCTCCAAAGCCGCTGCTGCCGTCAAATTCTGTCTTTTCGTCTAACACGCCCTTACCTGGGACGAAGCACATTTCAAGCCGGATGCCATCGGGATCCTCAAACAAGACGTAGTAATAGCCAGGAGCCCAGTCACCCTTTTCGGGGCCCCGTACGATGGTGGCACCTGCTTGCTGAAGGTAGGCCCCCAGAGCGTCGATATCCTCCCGGCTTCTTGCGCGGAGTGCTAAGTGGTGGAGGCCAACCCGAAACTGGATGAAACGACCGCCGGCATGTTCTGCATGCTCTTCCTGGATGCCGATTGCGGTGCGGCCGCCCACCCAGTAGTGGAAGCTGTCACTTTGAAACACTTTGTCCATTTTCAGGAAGGCCATGAGCGGTTCATAAAACGGCAGGGCCGTTCTAAAACTCGTGACCGTTAGAATTGTGTGGGCAACACCGTTTGGTTCGATCATTTGGTTGCTCCTAACGTTTAAGAAATTGTGTTTTGCCGAACATGACGTCATGCGCGCTGTCGGTATTGGGCACGCCTGTAAGGTGCTCACGAAGAAGGGCGAGGCCGCGGTCAACCGCTGGGCGTGCGCGAATGTCGCCATACCAGCGCTTAAGGTTCGGCTTGTCCTCAAGTGTCAGATTCGCAAGCTTGTGGATGCGCACCCAAGGAAAGCAGGCCATGTCGGCAATAGAATAGTCTCCTGCAAGGTATTCCTTGTCAGAGAGCTGTTTCTCCATCACCTGCAGTAGGCGATCACCTTCCTTGGTGTATCGGTCAATGGAATACGGGTACTTCTCTCGGGCATAGGTCCAGAAATGCTGTCCCTGACCCAGCATCGGGCCAAGGCCCGCCATTTGCCACATAAGCCATTGAATCGTGGAGGATCGCCCGGCAGTATCTGTGGGAATGAACCGTTGAAACTTTTCAGCGAGGTGCAGCATGATTGCGCCGCTTTCAAAAATCGGCAGTGGTGACTTGCCGTCACTATCTACAAGCACGGGAATCCGTCGATTTAGGGTAAGCGCTCCAAAGCTGTCGGAGAATTGCTCTCCACTGAAAATATCAACCGGGTGCATCTTGTAAGGCACGTCCAACTCTTCCATCAGAATATGGACTTTGTGGCCATTGGGTGTGGCCCAGGAATAGAGATCGAGTGTCATAGTGCGTCCTTCGTTTTAGGGTTTCATAGACCCGTGAACCTGGCGGGCCGTTTCTCAATGAATGCAGAGAACCCTTCCTGGGCGTCAGAGGAGGCAAAGAGCCTGGCGATGTTCATACGTTCTTTGGCAAGGCCAGCATCTAGTGCGGGAGAAAGACCGTCCATCAGGGAGCGCTTTATCATTGCAATCGCAAGCGGCGCCCCATGGCTCAGTTTGGTCGCATAGTCGTTTGTCTGCAGTGCTAATTCCTCGGCGGGATAAACTCGGTTGATCATGTTCAAGGCAAGCGCGCGCTCTGGGTCAACGAATTCTCCGTTGATCATAAGGTCCAATGCCGTTGCGGGCCCGCTCAGCGTCGCGAGCCGCTGGGTCCCGCCATTGCCGGGCAGGAGTCCAAGCTTTGCCTCAGGGAGACCTATTTTGTAGGACCCTTCGGCAGCAAATCGCAAATCGCAGGCTAGCGCGATTTCAAAACCACCCCCCAGGCAATGACCGGCAATCTCAGCGATATAGATGCGGTCGCTGGCAGAGGGGCGACGCAAAGTTTCGTGCGCAAAGGCAATCAACTCCACATTCTCACGGGCACAATTTGCGTGGAACGCTTTAATATCCGCACCACCACAGAAGAAACCAGCAATCGAGCTTCGTATTATAACGACCCGGCATTCTCCATCGTTTTCGGCAGCGGTGATTGCGTCAGAAAATTCACGCATGAAGCTGATCTCATAGCTGTTGGCTGGAGGGCGGTTCATCGAAATGGTTCCGACGGCACCGGATCGTGTGTAGGTGATGTGACTCACGGGGTATCTCCGATTTCTGGGGTTGCGGGATTTGGCCGCTGAAGCGCGTGCTTAAGTAACTTTCCAGAGGCGTTACGAGGCAACGCATCGAGAAATACAAAAACCTTGGGAATCTTGTAGCGGGCGAGCATCGTTTCACACTGGGCCGCCAGTTCGGCGGCGTCCGGGCCAGTGGGTTTGCTACGCACAATAAAGGCGCAACCGCATTCACCCCATTTTTCATGCGGTATGCCGATCACGGCGCAATCAGCAATGCTTTCGAATGAGGTGAGCACACGCTCAATCTCAGCCGGGTAAACATTTTCACCACCAGAAATGAACATTTCCTTGCGACGGCCTACAATTTGGATGAACCCGTCTTCGTCACGGCGCACCGCATCGCCGGTCCAGAACCAACCATTTTCGTCAAAATGCGCCTCAGTGCCCCAATACCCATCGCAGACCAGGGGCCCACGAACCGCCAATTCACCTTCGTCGCTAGGTTGGCATCTATTGTCGAAGTCGAAGATTTCCGCTTCAGCGAACAGGCCGCCGAAACCAGTGGTTCCGAATTTTTCGGATGGGGTCTGCGGGGGTACGGCCAAGCAGATCGGGCCAACCTCGGTCATGCCCCAGAACTGGCGCAACTCCAGCCCCACATCGGCATAACGGGAGATGACTTCCACTGGACAGGAGGCACCAGCAACCGCCAGAATGCGAAGATTGGATCGTGCCAGTTTCTCGAAAGCAGGGTTCGCCTGCAACATTTGATGCATCGTCGGCACTGCCATCAAGTGAGTAATACGGAGGTCGGGGTCGGTTAGGGTGGCGAGAGTTGAGGCAGCATCAAATTCGCGCATGATGACGTTGGTGGCGCCCCGCAGGAAGACCGGATTGGCAAACACGTTCAGACCCCCGGTGTGAAATGTGGGAAGTACTACTAGATTGCGCGTGTCACGATCCACATCGAAATCCACGATCGCGCTCATGCTGTGCCACAAGATCATGCCGTGTGTAATGCGTGCCCCTTTAGGGCGGCCGGTTGTGCCAGAGGTATAGATCAGCGCGCAGAGATCAGTTAGCGTCGCCCGTTGGATCGGCGCTGTAGGTTGTGCGCCCGCGATGGCGGCTTCATAGTCGCTTTCGGCACCATTTCTGTGGTTCCAGGTTCGCATTGCCGGACGCTGTGCGGCCAGATGGTTGGCGCAGGCAGTAAATTCTTCGCTATAAATCAACAGACCTGCGTCACAGTCCTTAATGATATAACCGACCTCTTCTGGAGCAAGGCGCCAGTTGATCGGCACGAAGATAAGATTGGCGCGTATGCAGGCAAAAAATATCTCGAATACGTCAATGTCGTTTTTCATTAATACCGCAACTCGGTCACCCTCAGACAGGTTGAGGTCAACCCTCGCTGCCTGAGCAAGCCGTGACGCGCGATCATCGGCAACACCGTATGTGCGTTGTCGACCGCTGGCCAAATCGATTAGGGCGACTTGCTGCGCGGTCATCCTGGCATGATGTTTGATCCAGTCAGGGGCCTTAAAATTCTGTATCACTTCTGTTGCTCACCAAATTGGGATGAATTTCATTTGTAGCGGAGAGTAAAAGTAATCGTTGGTTGAGGTCTTGAACGTTCTTGCCAAGACGGAAACCAAATGTCAGGGGCCATGGTCAACCCGCAAGATCGTTCAAGACGTGGATCACGGCGTGGGCTAAACAATACTGTTGGAATAGTGAAATTCTTGCCTTGGGAGGAACTTGGCCATGCCAATAGTCAATGGGAAAACCCAGACTAGGCCCCACTGTTGGATTGTCTCTGACCAGAATGGGATGATGTTCTATAATGGTCACTACAGTCATGAATTCATGGAACATGCCCATGATGACCTGACCTTTGTTCTGGTGACAGGCGGCGCAGTTTCGATTGTTATTGATGGATGCGAGCAGACTGTCGGGCCCGGGGAATTGGCCGTCATCGGGCCACAGCAGATCCATGCCGCACGCCCGATCTGGAACGAAGGCTGGTGCATGCGGAGTCTACAAATTCTGTTGGATTCGTCTGAGAGTAATAGCGGCATGGTTGGTCAGCCCGTCGGACTGGAAGAGCCAATATATGGCCCGTCCGATCCTTTGACGCAATGGTTTCTAAATTTTCATCTCGAAGCGGAGGCACGATCCTTTGAACCCGTCGCTGAACAAGGGATGTATTCTCATATGCAAAATATGCTTGAGGAAGGGCTCTCGATGTTTCGCGTTGAGCCTTGTGGCAACGCTGGAGATGAAGTGATCAGCGAAATTCGGATGTTGTTGAGTGACCCGGACTCTGACAATTTTCCGATTCAGGATATGGCGAACCAGTTCGAGATGTCAGAATTTACGCTGATCAAGAAGTTCCGAAACAGGTTTGGTATCAGTCCGCATCGCTGGCGGCTGCAATGCAGGGCGAATGAAGTGTCGCGCCGGCTGCGTACCGGATACAGCCTGGCGGATGCGGCAACTTCCTGTGGGTTTTCAGACCAAGCGCATATGTCACGCACATTTAAACGCGTTTTCGGTGTGACACCGGGAACTTTTTCCGAAGCCTTTGGTCTTTAGGGGGGGACCGCAGAGTACTGATCTGCTCCTGCAGAATCGGACCATTTTGAGCTGGAATTTTCCAATTATGATCCCGGTGTCGGGAGAGGGAGATTTCCATGAAGGCGTCGAAGTTTTCGGACGCACAGATTGCGTTTGTTTTGAAGCAGGCTGATGAGGGGACGTCGGTGGCGGAGGTTTGCCGCAAGGCAGGTGTCAGCCAGGCGACATTCTATAACTGGCGCAAGAGGTATGCAGGGCTTCTGCCCTCTGAGATGAAGCGACTACGCCAGCTTGAGGATGAGAACAATCGCCTGAAGAAGATCGTCGCGGACCTGTCTCTCGACAAGGCGATGTTGCAGGACGTTCTGGCAAAAAAGCTCTGAAGCCTGCTCGTCGCCGTCAGCTTGTGGATGAGGTGCGAGAGATCTGGCGCGTGTCGGTTCGCAAGGCCTGCAGCGCGCTTCGGATTGATCGGTCTCTGTATAGCTACAAGTCGAAGCGCGGCGATCAGGCTGCCTTGCAACAGCGGATCAAGGAGATCTGCGAGACCCGGGTGCGGTTTGGCTATCGGCGGGTTCATGTGCTGCTGCGACGGGAGGGTTGGATGATAAACGAGAAGCGGGTGCGCCGCCTTTACAATGAGTTGGGGCTGCAGCTACGGAACAAAACACCGAAGCGGCGGGTAAAGGCGAAGCTTCGGGAGGATCGTAGAGAGCCTACCCAAACCAACCAGGTCTGGGCGATGGACTTCGTGCATGATCAACTGGCGACGGGCCGTAAGCTGCGTATACTGACGATCATCGACACCTATTCCCGCTTCTCTCAAGCGACAGGCCCCCGGTTCAGCTATCGGGGCGAAGATGTCGTGCAAACGTTAGAGCGCGTGTGCCGGAACGTCGGCTATCCAAAGACGATCCGGGCTGACAATGGCAGCGAGTTCATCTCGCGGGACCTTGATCTCTGGGCCTATGCCCACGACGTGATCATAGACTTCTCACGACCGGGGAAGCCTACGGACAATGCGTATATCGAATCCTTCAACGGCAGCTTCCGCGCGGAGTGTCTGAATACGCATTGGTTTATGAGCCTTGACGACGCGCGGGAGAAACTGGAAGCTTGGCGTAGAGACTACAACGAGGTTCGGCCTCACAGCGCCATCGGCAACAAACCGCCGGTGGCCATGCTATCAGGCTCATGCGGGCAATTGCCCGCATGAGCCATAACCCCGGAAAATCACCCAGCAGGGTGGTCCAAATACGGGGAGCAGCTCAATCAACTCAAGGACTCACCTTCTGAATGGAAGAAACTCAGGTCGCAGGTCAAGAGTTCCTGTTTTATCTACTGATCTGTTGTCCAAAGTAAATTTTTCAGAAGAATCCGCAATCAAGGATGAACGAGTTGATAACGGCCTCGAACCGAGTTAGGCACGACTAAAACTTGTGGACAGCCCCTACAACCAATCATTACAACGACTTAGCCTCAACCTTCAAAGCGGGGGGTTTTGCGTGAGCAGAGTATGCTTCTTTTTCAGAGAATGCGTGTCTATATCCCAAGGGCCATGCCATCATGGCCGGGGTCGGCGGCACCGGACCAGGTGTTGTCTGGATTGCGTTTCAGGCCATGCACGGCGGCAAAGCCATAGCTGAGTGGGTTTCTGATCACATCATAGCCGCGCTTTTCCAAATCTCGGGTAACAAATCGTGGAATTCTGTTGCTGACATCGATCGCGCTGCTGGTTGCGGAAAAGCGCGGCGCGACAATCGCATCCAGGATGGGCATATCAAATTCAAGCACATTTAATGTCGCCTGAAGCACACCCATGGCAATCTGTGTTCCGCCGGGTGCGCCGATGACCAGTTGCGGGTCCTTGTCCTTAAAGGCGATGGTGGGGCATATCGAACTGAACCGCGCCTTGCCGGGTGCAATAGAGCCCGCCCGTCCGGGTCGGGGATCAAAAACGGCCATGCAGCCGTTATACATAAAGCCCAGACCCTCCGTGATAATGCCTGACGGCATGCCGAGAGAATGGGTCATGCTGACCAGGTTTCCAGCCGCATCGGCAACGGAAATATGCGTTGTATCTTTCGATTCCTTGAAGCTGTCTGTCAGGCGCTCAACGGTGGCAATTTCACCCGCCTTGATCTTTTCTGCTTGCGCCCGTGCATAGGCCGCATCGATCAGTCTTTCGATGGGAACGTCAAAGAAATCAGGATCTCCGACGAATGTGTCTTTGTCGATGGTGGCGCGCTTCATCGCCTCAGAGACGATGCGCACATAGTCGGCCGAGTTGTGACCCAGTGCCTTAAGATCAAAATTCTCCAGTATTTGAAGCATTTCAATCAGCATAACCCCACCGCCCGGTGGTTGGTTGCTGGCAATGTCATATCCTCGGAAGCGTCCCCAGAGGGGCTCGCATTTGGTTGTTTGATAGTTCTTCAGATCATCCGACGATAGCAAGCCGCCATTGGCCTGCATATCAGTGGCAATCATGTCTGCAATCTCACCTGTATAGAAGACGTCTGCGCCTTCTTTTGCGATCTTCCGAAGTGTTTGGGCTAAATCAGGATTCTCCAGCCGGTCCCCAGGGCGTTTCAGCGTGCCGTCTGGATGAAAATAGATGCGGCGGCCGGACTCCGTCAGGGCCAGGCGGTCTGTTGTCAGAACACGTCCCATGCCATCATTGACCGTCCAGAAGAAATACATATGCGGGCGTATGACGACACCGCGTTCCGCATGATCGATCGCAGGCTGAACGATATCGGCCCAGTCCATAATGCCATGTGTGGTCTGTGCCTCATAATAAGCCTTCAGGCTGCCGGGCACGGTAATGGATTGATAGCCCGCATCATTGACATGACCTTTCAGGATAAAGCCGAAGCCATCCCGGGCTTCCCCTTCGATCAAATGCTGCCACATATCCGGCTTGGCGGCGGCCGGTGTCTTGCCATGAAAATCAATGAAGCCGTGATAACCCTTTTTCGGCATATAGATTTGCATACTGCCAAAGCCGGCAATGCCGCACATCTGGGGATCTACGACGCCCTGAACCAAGGCGGTCGCGATTGCGGCATCGACCGCGTTGCCTCCCTGACGGAGGATTTCGATTCCAGTTTCTGTCGCCTCTGGTTGTGGGGTGCTGATAAAGGAGTTTGCCTTCATATCTCAATCCTTAGAATCCAGAGTCAGGTTACCGGCTTGCAATCCCCAAGGCATCGCGTGTGCGATAATAGGCAATCGCTGCCGCCAGGATGGGTTTGCGCAATGTGTGAAAGGGAACCTTCGGGGCATCCACAATCGGGAAACCCGCAGACTGCCCCATACAATGCTGTGCCGCCGCCTTACCAAAGGCGGTTGCCATGGCAACACCGCGACCGTTGAACCCGACAATGCCGTATAGTCCGGGTTGCGGAGAAGACAGTCGGGGCAATTCATCCATCGTGATGCCGATTTTTCCGGCCCAGACATGGGTCCAGTCCTGATCTTCAACCGATGGAAACAGCCGCACGATGGTCCGGACCAATTGGCGTACAACGCTGTCGTCAATACGCCCACTTAAAGGGCCACGACCAGAAATGATAATACGGCCATCGGCATCCAACCGGATGGCATTGGCCAATTTACGAGTGTCTGACAACGCGGAGGCCCCCGGCAACACACTTTTTAAAACATTGGATGAGAGGGGGGCCGAGGCGATCTGCATGGCATGAACCGTCATAAAGCTCTTAGACCACCCTAGCACCAGATGATCGCTGTAGGCACCGGTCGCCAGGATGACCTTGTCTGCCCTCAGAACCCCCTGATCGGTTTTGAGGTGCCAATGATCACCTTGCCTGGAAAGGGATAGGACGGGACTGTTTTGATGCAGTTGCGCGCCCTCGGATTGGGCCGCTCGGGCCAGACCGCGGCAATAGGACAGGGGCTGGAGCCTGCCAGCGCGGCGGTCGATCATCCCCCCCACATATCGATCTGAACCCAGCAATTGTGCAATCTGGGTCTGATCCAGCAATTCGACAGGCGCACCATGGCGTTCCCATTGGCGGGCCTGCTTTTCAATTGCGGGCATGGCGATGGCACTATGGGCGGCGCGCACCCAACCGCGGCGATCCGGATCACAGTCAATCGCGTGTTTTTCAATCAGGTCAAAGACAAGATCCGCAGCCCCAGAGGCAGTTTCAACAACCGCATTCCCAGCCTCACCATACCGGTGACGCAGATCCTCTGGGCCAAGCTTCAGGCCAGGAATGACTTGACCATTGTTGCGCCCGGATGCCCCTTCACCAAACACACCCGCTTCCAGAAGGCAGCAATCTATACCCGCCTCAGCCAGGTGAAGTGCCGCAGACAGGCCGGCAAAACCACCGCCGACCACAGCCACCGACGTTTTCGTGTCGCCACGATAGACATCGGTGGCAAGGGTCGGTTCTTTGGCCGTGTCATGCCACACATTTCCCAGCATATGGATTACTCTGCAGCCTGAGCATTTTTATAGAAACGATCCGCCTCGGCTGCCGTCAGCAGACCTTCTGCGATATCATAGTCGATATCGCTTCTGGCACGCTCTCGGGGATCCCCGTAACCGCCGCCGCCGCCGCAGAATACTTCGACGACATCACCCTTCTTCAAGTTGACAAGATTCTTGGAGCCGACAGTGATGACCTCGTCGCCCCGCAGAATGCGGCAATATCCCAAAGACCCGTCGCTACCCCCAAACAGCCCAGTTGCCGGGAACTTGTGGTGGTCTGAATAGATGGCAAAGCTCGCCCCCTCTTTCAGGATTTCGTAGCTGCGCAGGAAGCCCGCACCGCCCCGATGGCGACCATGGCCAAAGGAATCGGCAATCATCGCGTAGGATTTGATACGGAAGAAATCATATCCAGCATCCAAAGCCTCAACGGGTGTATTGGCGCAGTTGGACAGTTGGTTATCAATCGCGTCACATCCGTCACGGTCAAAACCACCGCCGAAGCCGCCACCATAGGGTTCGATATGAACTGCGAAACTGGTATCTTCCTGATGCGACAGACAGGCGATTGTGGTGCAGTCAAAGCCCATTGCCGTCACCTTTTCCGGGGCCGCCTTTGACAAGGCTTTCATGATGGCATCATAGGCCCGATAGGCTGGAATCATCCGAGCGCGGACCGGTGCGGGAGGCTTGGGATTTAGAATAGAGCCATAGGGTGCTCGGAACGTAATGGGCCGCCGCAAACCAGAGTTGAAGGGCACATCTGACCCGGTTAGTGCGACCTTAACGGCCGACAGAGCAACAGACTGCGTTGAGGCAAATGGGCAATTGATGTTGCAGCCAACCTGAGGGTCTGTTCCTTTAAAATCCACATCAATGGTATCGCCCTTTACCGTGACAGTCGCCCGGATCCAGACAGGATCATCGCCCGCAAAGGCGGCATCATCGATGCAGTCCTCACCGGTATAGACACCATCTGGCAAGTCCTGAATGGCCGCCCGGACCCGTCTTTCGGTATAGTTCAGCATTTCTTCCATGGCTTCGCGCACGGCATCAACGCCATGTTTCGTGCACAATTCTTTCAACCGGCCACCACCCATGAAGTTTGCGGCAAATTGGGCATTGAAGTCACCGATGGTCTGGGTTGGAACCCGGATGTTGGATGCGATCAGGCGCTCCAGGTTACCGCCATTCCAATCCCGTTCCATATTATACTTGGATGGCGGGATCAGCAGGCCTTCCTGATAGACATCAGATGCGTTCGGGTTCAGGCCCGCGCTGCCGCCGCCAAGGTCAAGATGGTGGGCAACGCTAGCCCCGAAGCCAATCAACTTACCTTCAAAAAAGACAGGATTGAAGATGAATACATCCTGCAGGTGTTGGCCGCCATGATAGGGGTGGTTGTTGATCAAGAAGTCACCTTCCACCAATGTTTCAGGCGGATATAGTTCCAGGCAGGGCTGAACGATCGCATCAATGGTGCCAAGCTGCATCGGGATCAATTCAGCCTGTGCAATGGTCCGCCCCTGCGCATCCAGCAAGGCCGCGGATCCGTCTCGGGCCTCTCGCAGGATGGTGGAATAAGCAGAGCGGATCAGCTTAACACCCATTTCGCGGGCGGCGGCATGAATGCCCTGGCTGATAACGGCATAATCGAGCGCACTGATTTTCATCCTTCAGCTCCTTTTCATAATCAAGTTGCTGGCGGCATCCAACTCTGCCTGCCATCCGGAGGTCACGAACGTCGTGGCAGTGCTGCCTTCGATGATCGTCGGTTTATCAATTTTAACACCGGGCTTTATGGATTCACTGGCCATATGTTGGCATGAAATCCACTCACCGCCATCAAAAACAGGATGCTCTGCGGGGGAATGTGCGGCGTCCCCTGTCGATGTCAGTTCAGGGATTTCCCCAACAGGGTAGGTCGCCCCCACCCGGAATGATACAATTTCGATGGGACGATTTGCCCCCACACCGTGATAGAACATGCGGAAATGTGCCTGTTCGAAGCCATCCCCGAAATCTTTCACGGTGAGAGATTTCAGACGATCTCCAGGAAGTTCGACGCCAAGCTCAAAGGCCTGTCCGACAAACCGCATGTCAGCGGTGTAAGTGAATTCCAATTTCTCTGAAGGGAGGCCCATCTGCTTGAATTCTTCCTTCAATTCGTCACGCAATTCCTGGAAAATGGCGGCGCCATCTACCGGGCCATCTTTCATCGGCATTTTCTGGGTGCGGTTGCCAAATTTTACAAAGTCAGAGGCCAGCAAACCGAAGGCGCTGATCACCCCGGCATTTGGCGGAATGCAAATCGTCTCGATCCCCAGTTCTTCTGCAATGGATGCTGCATGCAGCGGTCCGCCGCCGCCAAAGGGCACAAGCGCATAATCGCGCGGATCTCGCCCGCGTTCGGTCGACACCAATTGAATGGCCCGCACGATGTTGGAATTCACCAGCCGGACGACACTTTCGGCCGCTTCATCAATTGACATGCTGAAAAATTCTGCAATCTCGGTAAAGGCATTTCTTGCAGCCTCTACATCAATCTTCATGCGCCCGCCCAGGAATGCCTCAGGCCGAACAGCGCCGCGCACAACTTGCGCATCGGTCACGGTCGGCAGCTTGCCACCAAAGCCGTAGCAGGCCGGGCCAGGGTCTGCACCAGCGCTTTGTGGCCCAACGCGCAGCATGCCGCCGTCATCAATCCAGGCGATGGACCCACCACCGCCCCCGACTGTGACGATATCCAAGACGGGGGTCATAACCGGCAGCCCGCCAATTTCAGTTTCCATGGTCAGGGCCGGGCGACCGTTATCGACAAGGCACACATCCGTTGATGTGCCCCCCATATCGAATGTGATCAGGTTTTCAAATCCAGACTTGCTGGATTGACGCGCCGCCCCGACTACACCGGCGGCCGGACCAGAAAACAGCGCTGTAATCGCGCTGCGGCGCATTGCAGTAGCCGGCAAACGACCGCCATTGGATTGCATGACCGTCAAATGCCCTTTGAAACCATCCCCCTTCAGGGTGGCTTCCAGGCGCCCGAGATAGCGGTCAATGACCGGCTGAACAAAGGCAGACAGGCTGGTCGTCGACGCCCGTTCAAATTCCCGGAAGATGCGCACAATTTCGCTGGACCGAGTGACCAAAAGATCCGGGATCGCGGCTTCAATCAATTCGAACAAGCGATTTTCATGCAGAGGATTTGCGTACCCGTTCAACAGGCAAATGGCGACGGCGCCATATCCGCCGGCTTTCAGGGCTGGGATCAGTTTTTCCTGAACGGCTTTTTCGTCCAGCGCTTCGGTTACATCACCATTTGCCAGAACCCGCTCATGAACTTCAAAGCAATCCTGACGCTTCACGACGGGCTCTGGCTTTTGATATTTGATGTTGTAAATACTGCGTCGGTCATGGCGTTGCAGGAACAGGATATCGCGGAATCCCTCCGTCGCGACAAAGGCCACTTTTGCGCCTTTGCGTTCTAGAACGGCATTCGTCGCGACCGTTGACCCATGCGCAAGATCACTGATGGTACTGATGTCGATGCCCGCTTCCTTCAAAGCATTCAGCGCACCGATATCCGGACTGTGCGGTGTGCTCGGAACTTTAGTCACAGTAATCTTACCGTCTCCAACTGCGACCAAATCTGTAAATGTTCCTCCAACTTCAATACCTACGCGCATCAACTAGTCCTTTCTATATATCGTACCAATGTCCGGGTTGGGGAGGGGGTCACTGCATCATGGAAGGAAGCCAAAGGGAGATCATTGGGAATGCGATCAACAGGC
>Ga0207892_1000035_pt1 | contig 38886 bp, 45 predicted proteins | sample LinPmetageLP54_FD_184063 | JGI IMG/M metagenome (GOLD analysis project Ga0207892, IMG submission 184063) | Marine viral communities from the Pacific Ocean - LP-54 (SPAdes) | ecosystem: Environmental > Aquatic > Marine > Oceanic | place: Pacific Ocean | collected 2010-02-09 | reverse complement strand
CGTTCTCACTTCGCCATTCTCTTAAGTCGCGCTTGTCGCACTCCGCAGAGCACACAGGGAATTCAGACTCCCTTATCTTACACTTGACCATTAAAGCCGTGTCTCCAATATCAACGGGGCTGCCGCAGACATGACAACAGAATTTTTCTTTTGGTTCCCTGATTTTATAGAAATAGTTCATGGTGTGTTGGTCCTTTGTGTGTGGGGTGTGGTGTTAGTTTTGGGTTGTTTCGCTGTGGACTTTCCCATTTTTGTGCCAATAAGTTTCATGCATTATCTCGCCATTTTTCCATGTGCGCTTTAGACGCCGGTGCCCGCTTGGGTACCAATCCTCGGATGTTAGCATCCGTTTTTCTGAGGGTAGGAGCGGTTCCCATGGGTTGCTTGTAGCGTAGTGCGTCTCGGATTCTTTTTTGCCATTAGTGAACCAAGTAGTTGATTTGATTAGCTGGATACCTGACCGCGAATGTATCTTGATTAGCTCCATGCTTGTCTTACCGTTTGGGTAATTCCAAGTGTAGGTTAATTCTCTGGCCGTATACCGTCGTTTTGTGTTGCCTGATTTTCGTATCATGGAGATGTATTTGACGATTAGACCGTCCCTGCTTTTTTGTTCGTGCATTTTGTAATCCTTTGTGTGTGTGGTGTGGTGTTTGCCCACTATATACTTATATCTACCGGTGAGTCAACAACTGTTGTGGGTTGTCGATCGTTTTTAGTTATAGAATTGGGAGCCGTGCTGTTATGCGTTTTTTTGATGCACCATGGGCGGGAAAGCCGATGGCATAACCGCGATTTTTTCGAGTGCAAAGTGGACCTTGTTTTCCACCACACGTGACACACTGCGTTGCGTTATAGGTGGCGGGGCAAGTGACTACTTTGTGTCCTTTTGGAGTGCGAGTGATGCCTTTGCCCGCTGTTGAAGGTAGTACAACAACACAATCGAGTCCTTGTTCCAGTGCTTCATCCACTTCTGACAGGCTTTCACCACTTACATTGATAGCGTAATTTGCACCCGATTTCCTGATCGCGTCGCGGTTTGCTTTTCTGATTTTCCAATGCGAGCGTTTACCCACGACTGGCTTGTGCGTATACATTATCGGGGTTTTGCGCCAAGTTTTGTTCACTTCCGAAAATTGCTTGAGTAATTTTGCGTCGATATGCTCGGTGGTTTTCCCGCTCCACAGATCGCCGCCTTCGTTTAGGCGATAACGTCTTGATAAGTCAGGGATGATTTCGAAAAATTCATCGGTCGAAAGGGTTTTATACTCGTTCGTGTCTACTTTTCGACGATGGATGTTCCCGTTCCCCTGCTGGTCGTAGCATCCAGCGTCAAGAAGTGGGCAGCTTTTTGGGCAAGTAGTCGCCGTTGTTGATCGGATTATAGACATCGGGCCAGTTTTTTTGTTTTGGCTAATCATTGTCACGTGGTGTCGTGTTTTCATTGCGGCTTCCTTTGGTGTGTGGTGTGTGGTGTTGATTTACTTTTTAATCATATTAATGAACGCTTCAATTGCGCTTTCATCGCTATCATCAAACGTGCACGTTTGAGCGTTTGCGAGATAACAAACTCGCGGATCTGCGCTGGTGAAGCTTTGGATAAGCCGGTAGTGCTCTGCTTCTTGAGCATTTTTAGAGTAGTTCTCTGTTTTATTTCCGTCATGATCTGTGACGTTAACAACGGATAATAACATCCCGATACAAGCCTCGGCTGTTGCCAGTTTTCCTTTCAGGAACGTAATTTCATCAATGAGTTCTTCTGATGATCTGTTCATTTTGTTTATCCTTTGTGTGTGGTGTTTACACTGAGGAAGCCCGCGGGAGGCGGGCTAGGTAGTGTGGGGTTGGTGTTGGCTAGTCTTCAAAGACCTTGCGGTCTATTAAATCCTGAATTCCCTCCATTGCGCCGAGTTCTTCAGCTAGTTCTTCTGCGTCGTAATGCTCATGGGCGTAGTCCTGTTTTTCACTTATTTGATTATTCCAAGATGCCTCGTCTGAGTGCGGGATCGACCAGGTAGCAGCCCATTGATCGGGGCTTGGTGCCCACTGGATCATAAAGCTATCGTCTATGGCTATGTCGGCTGAATAGACGGGGCTGTCGGGGTAGATGGTGAAATCGTAGACTCTGATATCTGTTATTTTCATAGTGCGTATTTTCGCGTAGAGAATACACTCGAAAATTTCCTTGTCTGACAAATTCTCCGCTGCCTCTTTAGTGTCGATCAGGCTCTCGACGATCGACCCGTGAAGCGGGGAGTCGGGATCTGTGTCGATGTCCGCCATGATCGCGGCGTCTGACGTTGTCGGAGTCCAGCAGCCGATCGAGTTTTGCCCGCAAGCCGAAAGCCAAATTTTTACAACAATTTCTTCTGTTATTTTCACAATGCTTCCTTTGGTTTGGTGTTTACACTAAGGAAGCCCGCGAAAGGCGGGCTAGGTAGTGTGGAGCGTGGGGTTGGCTAGTCTTTGGGGGGATATTGTTCCTCGTATCTCGCTACGTGAATTTCTGCTTGTTCTTGATCCATCATGCCGAGGCAGAAGCTCATGATATCGATAGGGACGCCGTAGACGATTGCGATCCTGTTCTGTACTTCTGTTAGCCGCTCGATAAGTTCTTCTGATAATCTGCTCATTTTGTAATCCTTTGTGTGTTGGTATTGAGTTACTATTACCGCAACCTTGCCAAGGCGTCAACAACTATTGTGGGTTGTTGATCGTTGGTGTCAGTTCTAAAAGATCTGAAATAAATTGTTGGCATTCAACTAGGGTACCAACCCAAAATTCGACGCCATCGATAATTAACTCGTAACTGCCTTCGTCCTCTACAATTTCGTAATCGATATCCGAGGGGTAAAAGAAGTCAGCGTTCTCACATGCGCAGCGCGCGTACGGCGCGCAAGTGTGATGCGCTCGTTTGTATTCAGCTAGTCGCTCAATTGTCTGAAATGGGTCAAGGTCAATGTTCTTGATTGTCATGGTGGTGTTCCTTTGGGTGTTGTGTCGAGCTATTTTAAACACAGATTTGCCGAGGCGTCAACAACTATTATGGGGTGTTGATCGTTTTTAGTGTCGATATTCTTTTTTGGATCGCTTCGACATTGCTTCGACATGGGGTAAGCCTATGATATAACTAGGGTTATTACGGTTCGATGACGGATGTTAGTTTATTTCTAAAACTTTTAAAATGAGGATGCTACTATATAAAGAAAAGATCTCGGATTTTCCGTCATTCGACATGGAACCGTCATTAGGTGAGTAATTACAAGCACTTAAGGAGTGACGGAATGAGTGTCGAAAGGTTTTAGGGGTGTCGTTTCGACACGATTTGGGGGGAATGTAAGATTTTCTTTACATATTTTGGGGTTTTTGACGATGATTGAGAGGTATGGGGGGTTTTTGGGGGGGATATGTGAAAAGTAAGCATTTCCGTCATTATCAGACAAAACCACATCAAAAGACGGTCCTAAAAGCAATACCAAAGTTTTTCCACTTCCTAATTCCCCTTATAAATCAGCAATGTACAAGGTTTTCCTAGAAAGTTTCTAGCAATTCAACGTTAACTCACCGGAAAGAAGGATTCGACTCCAATGACCCATGAGCAATATACCCTAGACGACAATGAGGTGCGGGAAGTGGCTGTTAATTCAACCGCTGCGGTGACGAGTGAACTAGCCCTCACCGATACTCCAAAAGACCAAATCAGCGATATACTGAGTATATTTAGGGGTGACCAACAAGAGCTTTTCAGCGAGCAATCGGGTAGGCCGCTTCCGTCTCCACACGCAATAGAACAGACCGACGGTCATGCGTAGGGTCGGAGTGTTAGGCATACTGTACACTGCAGCAATAGTAAGTGTGCTTGCTTTCGTCGCGTGGGTAATCTGCCAAGGGTGATTGACGGGCCATTAATGCTTGCCTGCTAAGACGGCCCACTTGTTTGCCGGTGCGCGTGTGTGTGCGCCTAGCCGGTGGGGGATATTGGCGGGCCAAAAAGGGAGGCGGGCGGGGAGGTAAGATGGCGAGAATGGTTAGCCCACAAGGAATTATGGCGGGCCAAAAAGACTGACGGGTGAGGATTATCGGCGGGCTTGCTGGCTTGCAAGTTTGCAGGTTTGCGGGCCGAAATGACGACCCTACCCCCGGTGTCGCCCCCCGGCGTTAGTGTTAATCCCCAACAACACCATTTCCCCCAAATTCGCTCCAAGAACACTCGCCAGGTCCTTTTCCCCCACCCCGTCAAGGGGCTTTAAACAAACCCCGTCAAGGGCTTTTCCTCAAACCCCTCTTTGCACTATACTTTACTCACAAGCTCATACTTGTAGGCTTCACTCTGTTCTCGTTGGTGTAGGCAGAGTGTTGTTTTGGTGACGGGGGTTTCTGCGTTAGTCTCTTAGGCGAACCGATTCACCGCCCCTGTCACCTACCTTTTCCCTTGCTGTGTTTTACGCTTGGCGTGAGTTGCGTATTTTATTTTTTTCCCGAAATTCGCACCCGGCGGGAACATATTCCCCTAAGTCTTTTCTTGAGTGCATCTCCAATACCGTGGTATTTATGCTTGGGCATATACCAGGGGAGATATTTACTCATGCACACAGCGAAGCCGCCAAGCAAAAGAGGAACACCGCAGTGCAGAAGCACCTGTAGGTTAGCCGCACCGTGTTAGGGTTAACTGTAACGGACGTGTGTTTCCTATGGTCAGCCTTTTGGGTGGGGTTTGCCTTTATAGGTTCTTACGTTTACACTTCGTTATAGGCTATCACCAGCAGTACAGACACCGCAGAACCGGTAGCGGTTCCAGGCACATAGGTGCGGATAGGAGGTTACTTAAGTGGCCAGGAAAATATTCGACGCAAGGTCCAAGCGTTTAGCTATCCAGTACGACAAGTCCCTATCCAGCGGGTCTTCCCCATCCAACCTAATCAAGAATGAAGCCCTCGATAAGTTAGACGCCTTGATAGAGGAAGAGGGTGCTGCTGTAGAAATAAACCGCGAGATATCATCCACCGCCAAGCTAGACATATCCCTATTGCCCTCTTTGCATGGGATAATGAGCAACACGTATTCTGTAATCGACAACGAGATTCGACGGCTCCAAAGAACTTCTTCGGCGGAGGGTTTAGCCCCGGCCCAGTCTAAACACTTAGCTGTCCTCACCCGTTCACTTTGCCAGCTAGCCAACCTGGAGTTAGGCATACGCGAACAGAGTAACCTGGATTATTTGCCTGACGAACAGTTGATGAACGAAGCAGACAGGGCATTCAAGCGTTTGAAGAGCAACGTAGACTTAACCAAGGACATGGGGCCAAAGGTATGACAAAAGGACGCAGTATAGATAGGGCGCGTCTTCACCGAGATCCCACTCTGGGAGCCCAACGCTTTAGTGACGGCTGTACTGAGGCAGCCCCCAGGTACAACCCATTATTGCATGAGGATAAATTGCCTGTACGCATACGCAAGGCAGACGAGGGGGATGTTAGCTTTATCTATTCGAGCTGGCTGAAGAGTTACGCAGCACAAAACAAGGACCAACCGAAGTTCCTGGTATACGATATGCACCGAGAAGTTGTTTCAATGCTCTTGCAGGACTCGGTAACGATAGTTGCCTGTATGAACAACGACAACAGTCATATCTTGGGCTGGCTCTGTGCCCAACGCACCCCTAAGTTCTTGATTGCTCATTACTGCTATATAAAGGAGCCTTTCCGAAAGTTTGGAATAGCCCGCTCAATGCTCGATACTTTTGATTATAATGGAAAGGAGCCTATTGTAATTTCACACAAAGGTTACATTATTAAGGATTTAAAAGACCGGTATACTTTCATGTACGTCCCACACTTACAAAAACAGGGCGCTTTGGCACAAATGGAGGAAATTAAAAATGATAGTAGAGGCACTACAGCTAACAGCAAACGCAAAACCGTTACTAAATAACACGTTCATCAACACTCAGTTGAAGGAGCATGAATTATACGAGCTGACCATTGCTGATGGCGCAAGCATGATTAAGGTTCACCATAAGACCAAGGGGGTATTTATGATTCCCCTGACCTCTGTCTCTTGGTTTCGTCCAGCCAAAATTACCGCTGCCGTTACCGCCGCAACCATTGTTACACCGAAGAAACGCAGAACCCGCCAAAAGCCTGCTGCATCGACGGTATCTACTGCTATTGCAGGGGCTCAAGGGGCTAATTAGTGGCTACTCCTAAAGAACACGATGCTCGCGTAGTTCTTCGGGAGTATATTAAACGCTTTGGCGATACACCAGAAGAGTCAGACAATGACCAGGCTCCCGATAGGACCTACCGTTGGAAAGAGGACTTATTTGAATTCCAGCGCAATTTCATTGATGACCCGGCAAGTTTCAAGACTGCCCTATGCTCGCGTCGTTCAGGCAAGACTTATGCTTGCTGTTATTATTTACTTGAGACTGCGGCTAAGTATGCTGACAGTATCTCCGCCTACATTGGCTTATCGAGGCGAAGCGCCAAGCGGCTAATGTGGCAGGAAATGAAACGGGCTAATAGGAAGTACAAGTTAGGCATTCGGTTCAATAACTCTGAATTGGTTGCTACATTTAGAAACAATGCACAGATCATACTAACGGGGGCTAATGATGAAGCAGACATCGATAAGTTGCGTGGTTCTGCGTATCGTCTTGTCGTTCTTGATGAAGCGGCCAGTTTTGGCCCCCATATGGATGCCCTTGTTGAGGAGGTACTTGAGCCTGCTTTAGTAGACCACAACGGCACCCTTGCTATGATTGGAACACCTTCAGCGGCTTGTTCTGGGTTGTTTTACCGGGCAACCACAGATCCTAACCTTGGCTACTCTAACCACTTTTGGACTATCCTAGAGAACCCTTTTATCCCCCATGCTTCTGATTGGCTAAACCGTCGAATGAAGCAAAAGGGCTGGGCCTCTGACAACCCTATTTATATGCGTGAGTGGCGGGGTAAGTGGGTTCGTAGTTTCGAGTCCTTGGTCTACAGGTTTGATGAAGAGCAGAACGTTGTAAATACCCTCCCTTGGGACGAGCACGATTGGCAATATATTCTAGGGGTAGACCTTGGATATGAGGACGCTACGGCTTTTGTTATTGGCGCTTTCTGTGATGATTTGCCTGACTTCTATATTGTAGATGATTTCAAGAGCAGCAAAATGCTCCCCTCTGATATTGCTGAAAAGATTACCCAGTATGACCAAGAATACAGTTTCAGGATGATGGTTGCGGATACGGGCGGGCTTGGAAAGAGTATTGTAGAAGAATTCCGCTACAGACATGGGTTAGGGATAAGGGCAGCAGAGAAGCGCAACAAACTAAGCTATATTGAGCTAATGAATTCTGATTTGTCTGCGGGCAGGATAAAGGTGTTAGAGGGTTGTGGTATCTTGCATGAATGGCGGTTACTCCAATGGGACGAAGACCGCCCGAAAGAAGATGGACGCTTCGAGAACCACTTGGCCGATGCCGCGCTTTACGCTTGGCGTGAGTCTCGCCATTATGCGAGTGTTGCTAGGGATAAGCCGCCGGTATTCGGGTCGCCTGAATACTACGAAGAAGAAGCAAAGCGAATGGAAAAAACATTGCGTGATAAACTAGAACACGGCGAAAGGGGCTCATGGTGGGAGACTATCCGGCATTAGACGATAGAATAATGGAACTTATTATATTTATGCGTACAAACGGAGTATCCAAGCTAAGGGTTTCGGAAGACTTTATGGATATTGAATTTAATGACTCCGCGCCCCCGTCCCGCTTATCCGAGTTTGACCCTAGCGGCCCAGACGAAACGTCGTATTATTCTTATGAAAAGGACAAGAACTAATGTACCAGCCTGACGAATTTTGGTGGGAGAAGTCAACGAGCATTCATGATGATGTTTTCTCCACAATAAACACATTGGTCGAGGACCAGAACGACAGAGAAAAGGATAATCTAGACTGGCTGCGCTTGTTCTCTAATATCAATGCTAGTGGATTAGACTCCTCTAACTATTCTCGGCGTTCGGCATCCCCTGACGATGGTGTTACCTTAAACGTTGTACATTCTATGTGTACGACAGTAACGAGTAAGATAGCGAAGAACAGACCCAAGGTAACCTTCTTAACCTCTGGTGGGGATTGGTCGCTAAAGCGTAAAGCGAAATTGCTTGATAAATTCGTTAACGGGCAGTTCTACGCCACCGATATTTACACTGTTGCCCCTAAAGTTTTCCTTGACGCTACCGTGTTTGGTACTGGTGTATTGAAGATATTCCAAGATGGTGAGCGTATTGTCTGTGAGCGCGTTTTTCCTAACGAGGTCGTGGTTGATGACAAGGAATGCTTCTATGGGGATCCTCGACAGCTATTCCAGCGCAAGGTTGTATCTAGGGAGGTTTTGTTAGCTGCTTATCCCGATTTCAAAAAAGACATCTTGAACGCATCGAAAGCAGAAAAAACAGGTCATGGTGAAAGTATTACATCCAATCAGATTGAATGCGTTGAAGCGTGGCATTTGGCTTCTAAAAAGGGCTCTCCTGATGGTCGTCATTGCATTTGCTTGGATAACGTTACTTTGCTGGACGAACCCTATGATAAAGACTTTTTTCCTTTTGTTTTTATCCGATGGACCGAGAACTTACTCGGTTTTTGGGGGCAAGGGCTGTCTGAGCAACTTCTAGGCGTTCAGCTCGAAATAAATAAGCTACTAAAACGCATCCAAGAGCAAATGCACTTAGCTACCCCTAAAGTGTTCGTTGAAACGGGTTCCAAGATATCAAAAGCCCATATCAACAACGAGGTTTGGGGTGTAATTGAATACAGTGGTACTAAGCCTGACTTCCATGTTCCAAGAACGACTACAGGCGAGGTGTTTTCTCACCTAGACCGTCTATTTGCCCGCTCTTATGAGGTCGCGGGTATTTCTCAGATGTCGGCTCAAGCCAAAAAGCCAGCAGGGTTGGACTCAGGTGTAGCCATCCGTGAATTCTCAGATATTCAGTCAGAGCGTTTTATGTTGGTTGCTCAAGGATATGAAAACCTGTTCTTAGCCGCAGCGCATCAAATGATTGATATTGCCAGGGACATAGACAAGCAGGGAAATACTTACGAGGTGATTAGCCGTGGAGATAAGGCTATTGAACGCATTAAATGGAAAGATATTAACCTTGAGGATGATCAGTATGTCATGCAAACATATCCTACGGCGTTATTGTCGTCTACTCCGGCTGCAAAGCTACAGACGATACAAGAAATGGCGCAAACCGGCCTCTTAAACCCGACCGAAGCGCGGGCGTTGCTCGACTATCCCGATCTGGAGGCTGTTAACCAGTTGGCTACCGCATTTATTGATGATGTAGACCTCTTGATTGAGGAAATGATTGAAAAAGGTCGTTACCACGCCCCTGAAACGTATTCTAACCTTGAGTTTGCAATACAACGGGTACAATCGGCTTATTTGCGGGCTAAAATAGATAATGTACCAGAAGAACGCCTGGAATTACTCCGCAGATACATGGACGACGCTATTAGGGTTATTCAAACCCAACAAATGGCCAAACAAGCGACACAACAAGCTATGGAGCAACAGGCAGCCCCAGCAATGGAAGGGGCACCCCCAGAAATGGGAATGGAACCTGGGGCGATGCCAGAAGTGGAAGCAGACCAAGGTGCAATGCCTCCAGCCGAGGCGGAAGTTCTCGCAGGGATGCAATAATTACTTAAACACATATCAGAAGGAGATAATTAATGTCTGACGTAGCAGTATCCGCAAGTGATATCGTTAACCAGTCCACTGAGGTAGTAAATGAAGTTCCTACACAAATGCCTGAGCAGGCTCCGGTGGAAGGGGAAGCCAAAGAACAAGATGCAGGTAGCGGTGACGTGGTGGAGTCGGGTGAGTCACAAACTGAACGCTCTGCCTTCGCAAGACAGTTCGCCAACCTCGCAAGACAAGAAAGAAGAGTCAGAGAAGAACGGCAGCAGCTCAAAGGAGTAAAGAAGAAGGCCAACGAGCTAGAGGGATTACAGGACATGGCCAAGGATGACCCGATGGGTTTCTTGGATAAGTTTGGCATCTCTTACGACGCATTAACCCGACGAGTAATAAACGACGGGAATGTTGCTGTTGAGGATATTGTTGCCGAACAAGCGAAAGAAATCGAGTCTCTAAAGGCGTTTAATCGTAAACAGTCAGAAGAACGAGAGGAACGGCAGAAAAAAAAGGAGTACGAACAGACATATACGGGATTTGTTGACAAGATCAAAGAATTCGTTGACAATGACAGTAGATTCGAGATGGTTAAGGCTAATAATGCCTATCATACTGTTTATGAGGTCATGCAAGAACAATATGCCCATGATGGCACAGTGCTTGAGTATGACAAAGCCGCCGAAATGGTGGAACAGTACTATGAGGGTGAAGCCGAACGTTACTTTAAAAGTAGCAAGCTGAGAGATCGTTATAAGGGATACTGGCAACCTGAGCCAGAAGAAGCGCAAGACGTTAAGCCTAGCCAGCAAGCAGCGGCAACAAAACCAAGGCCGAAAACATTGTCAAACCAATTAACGTCGCAGACGCCTGCGCGTGACGATGGACTTTTGTCCAGAGAAGAGTCACTTGCTAGGGCGGCTGCTATTATGCGCGGCGAGATTTAGCCTTTTAGCTTTCTCGCCCCTATAGCGAGGAAATCATGGCTCTTACTACCGCTGTTACCGAAGCTCTCAAAGAACACTACAAACCCCAACGAATCAAAGAGATGGTTTATAAAAATAACCCTTTCCTTGCCCTTGTCCCGAAGTATACGAAATTCGGTGGCGAGAATATGCCAATGCCTATTGTCACCACCGGCCCACAACGGCGTTCGGCTACGTTTGCCACCGGGCAAGCTAACACCTCAACCTCTAGCCTGAAGCAGTTCCTCTTAACTCGCGTTAGTGATTACTCCTTTGCATCAATCGCGCATGAGGCAATCAAAGCGAGTCAGGGCAACGCTGATGCGTTTATCAGATACGCCACCATGGAAATCGACGGGGCTATTCATAGCCTTAAGCGCTCTTTGGCTGTTGGCCTATACCGTGATGGTTCTGGTTCTATTGGCCAGTCTGAGGATAACCCAAATGGCGTTTTTGCGGATATGACCCTCATTAATGAAGAGGATGTATCCAATTTTGAAGTTGGGATGGAAATTGCTTTCTACGCTCCTGACGGAAGTGGTGGCGGCCCAGGCACAGCCAGAAGTGCAACCCGCGTAATTAGTGCGATTGACCGATCCGCTACTCTTAAGTCGTTAACTTTTTCAGTAGCACCCCCCGTGGACGTTGCTTACCAGGACCATCTTGTTCAGGCGGGCGATTTGGATGCAAAAATTAGCGGCCTTGAAGCATGGTGCCCTGCGTCGGCTCCTGCCGCCACGTTGTTCTTTGGTGTTGACCGTACAACGGATACGAGTCGTTTAGGCGGCAATCGCTCTGATGGAAGCGCCAAGCCGATTGAAGAGGCGTTGATTGACGGCTTGAGTTTGGCAGCGCGGAACGGCGGGGCCCCAAGTCATATCTTTGTGGATTATGCCACCTATGCCAATATTGAGAAGGCTCTTGGGTCTAAGGTTCAGTATGACAAGCTAAAGGCTTCCGATGCCAATGTTGGCTTTACGTCTTTGAAGATTCATGGTCCCGCCGGTACCGTCGATGTTATCCCTGATGTGAATTGCCAGCCAGATGTGGCTTGGGCGCTTCAGCTAGATACTTGGTCCTTGAATAGCTTGGGTGAAGCCCCACAGATTCTAGACCTTGATGGGAACAACATGCTCCGCGAAGCTTCTGCTGATGCTTACGAGGTTCGTATGGGTTTTTACGGGAACTGCGCTACTGTTGCTCCTGGTTGGAACTGCCGCATCGCATTGGCTTAATTCTTAACTTAAGAAAGGAGCCTAGATATGGCGAATAGAGATTTTAAGGATGTGCAGGCGCTTCAACGCGAAGTTAAGTGCATTACCGGCAGCTTTGCTTTCCACGCATCTGATGGAACAACTACGCTTTCCTCCGACTCAGTGGGGGTTACGAGTGTTTCAGAGGCAACGGATGGGTTAGTTACACTCACCCTTGATGATAAGTACAACAAGTTCTTAGGAGCGCAGTTTACTTATTTAGATGCTACGTGGGCGGCAGCAAAATTGCCGATTGCAATGCTTGATGCTGAAACGGTAGCAACTACCAAGACAGTGGTGGTGCAATTCTCAAATGCTGATGATGGCGGAAAGTCGGCTGATGCTGATTTAGGTAGTGATACCGTGTACTTCATGATTTGGGTCAAAAACAGTGGTGTTACCTGATAAGGAGTTAAGCCATGCCTAAAAAAAAGGGGCTTGCTCTTATGATATTGTCTGGGGCTAAGAAAAAGCCCAAGGATGATAAAGATGACAAAAAGGCTCTTTTAGCGGCCTGTGGTACTTTTGCTAGTTCCATGGGTTTAAAGCTCTCTTCTAAAGAGGAAGAGGCGGCTTGCGAGGCCCTTCTAGATTTTGTCCATATAGCTATGGACTACGATGGGAATCCAGGTAGCGAAAAAGAAGAATACTAGTTAGTTGGGGGGCGTAACAGCCCCCCTCTTTCTTTGGAGGGGAGAAATGCCTACTAATGCAACGACCTTTGCCACCCTTATGACACGGGTCAGGCAACGTGCGGATATGGTTGGGTCTACCTTTGTCTCGGACGCTGAAATAAGAACGTGGTTAAACTCTGCTCTTGCTGAGTTGCACGACATAATGATTCTTTGCTTCGAGGATTACTATGTGAATGAGGCTTCTTACACATTTACCGGAACTACCGAATCAGGAACACTTCCCGCTGCGTTCTACAAGGCTCTAGGTGTTGATTTTACTTCTAACGGTAACACTTACACGGTAAAGCCCTTCTCTCTTCAAGAACGCAATATGTATAACGGAAACGCCGGTACTATTGAGGGCAATGTGGCCCCTCTGCGTTACCAAATACGCGGGGATAGTATCTATTTTATCCCTAAGAACCCCGTAGGAACGGTGACACTGTATTACGCCCCTGAGTGTGAACAGTATGCAACGGGTGGTGGGGTTTCTATTGGCGTTCTAAACGCCGACCCGTTAACGGGCTCAACATTTACATTAGCAACAACTTCCGATTCCCATAACTTCAACGTTGGTATGGAAATCGTTTTTGCTCAAAATAATACGTCAGGAATCCGTACTGGTGGAACAAGAGTTGTAACCGCGATAAACAACACAACAGGGGTTGTTACGGTTAGCGTGGCGCTTGATGATTCTCTTGGTTCGTCAGATCTTATCTTTGAATCCGGTGATTACGCACTTGCCGCCGACCTTTTGGACGACAGCAGCACCGTTGCATCAAAAAACAAAGCTATAGCGAGTGGCTACGAAGAATACCTTGTTGTTTCAGTGGCGATAAAATGCTTGATGAAAGAGGAATCTGACGTAAGAATGTTGCTTGCGGAAAAGGCAGACATCCGAAAAAGAATAGAGAACGCAGCTCCCCGTAAAGACGCAGGACACCCACATAAGATTATCGATGTTGCGGTAGGCACCTATAGTGGCCGCCCAATAAACTTTTTACGCTAGGTAGGTCATGGCTCAGGATTCTTTTATTAGCCCATTCGTCAGGCATCGAACGGGTGATCTGGGCTTAGAGTCTATCCAAGACAACCTAGAGAATAGCATTCGGTCTATCGAGGCTTGCCCCCTTCTAGACGGCGCATTGCTTGAGGATGTTGTGCTAGCTATCGGGGATAATGCCATCCCCCACAAACTAGGCCGTCGTATAAGAGGGTGGGTTATTACTCGCGTAAAGAATTCGCCAGTTGTCGGGACCTTGGAACAAACAACAACCCAAACGTCGGCAGACCCTATAAATCACACATGGAGCAGTACCCATAACTCAGGGGTTACGTGGTATATTCATTCAAGCGCACTTGCAGGAACGGCTAGTTTATTAATTGTCAATAATGATGGCACAACAAGTGGGTTGACTGACACAAGAGCGGTAGCGGCAAATGACCCTACTCTTATTGTCTACGATTTTCCCATATCTAATGCTATCTTTCGCTGGACGCCTAGTACGTCAGGTTCAAATACGATTATTTCCCGATTAACCCCGAAACCAACGCTGTATGCTCCGCTGTCTGTCTATGATAACTTGAACACAAGCAAGAATAGGGATTTAATACTAAATATTAATTCTAACGCGGTTTCTACTGTAGATATCTGGGTGTTTTAATGGCCTTAGAGAAGAAAATAATTGGCTTACCTATCGTCAAAGGCGCGAACGAGAAAATATCTGACCGCGTTTTGCCTGTTGGCGAACTGACCGAAGCTAAGAATGTTCAATTTATAAAGAGTGGCGAAGCTAAGAAGCGAAAAGGTTTCCATTGCCTCTCCAGCAGAATCCCGGCTATCGTCCCTGGTGATTCAGCGGTATCTCTCGACACAGGCAAAGCGACAGCAGCATATAATGACGAGATTCTGGCTTTCGACGGTCGATATGGTTACACGAAAACATCTTCCTCCGACGCATGGGTAAATAAGGGCACCATAGTCGGCTGCACCCTGGAAACTCAACGGGTGGAGGCAGGGACGAATCTAGTGCAGACCTCTGCTCAAATAGGCGTGGCTAATAATTTTGAGGTTCATGTCTGGTCTGAAGTTGACCCTACCGAATCAGTAAACATCATAAACACCGTAACTTCATGTGCTGGTGCTGGTGGGACTCTTGCCACAATTAACTTTGGCGCGGCGCATAACCTCTCTGTAGGGGGTAAGGTTGCAATCGATTTTGCGGCCACCTGGAAGGATGACCTCTATCTTATTAAATCAATAACGGACAGCGACACTTTAGTTATTGATTACGATGATACCCCGCCAGGTTCTAGCACGACAGGAGTAACCTCTGTTACCCTCGGTGTCGTTTGGCGTACCTATGCAAAAGTTATAGACAAAATAACTCGAACTAAAGTCATAGGGCGAACGTTAATCAACTCCTTTAGTACGAACAATGGTCTATACAATATCCCACGCGCTCAAGTGGCTGCTAATAGTCGCTATGTGTTCATACTGGTTCATGTAGGTTCTGGTAGAATTAAGTATGCGAAGGTGGATACTGGCGAAGGGGCGGGTTCGATAGGTTCGTCATTAAACCCTGACTTGCTTTTAAATACTGATTATGGCGTATTATTTGAGGTAGATATAACTAACCCTGATTGGTGTATCGAGGCTGTTAATAATGCCACAATAACGGAGGGTATTGCTGTCTTTAGGCGACACACTTCCGGCGACCAACGCTTACGCCTTTCCTACTACACAACGACAAGTGGGTTTCTTGCTGAAGAAGATGCTAGCCCAAGCCCTGTATCAATAAATACAGAGGTTCATTTTCCTTATACCGATTTGGTGTTCCGAATACCATGGCCAACCTCGATCTACACTACGTCGAAAAACACGTTTGAGATTGTTGGCGGCTTAATGCTTAAGGTTGTTACGCCTGCTGATAGTATTACAGGGGATTATATAGCAATTGGCTATACGAAGTCAGGAGACAAGACTACGGCCAGTGGCACCGCTGACGAACCCGATGGCATCGAGCTAAGGGTCTACGATAAGGACCTCGCCCTCCCTTCAGGTTCCGCTATACAGGTAGTAAATATAGATGCCGTACCTACAGCGTTTGTTTCTACGGAATTTCCTGGTCATATCTTAATCAATGGAACTGCCGGTAAGAATGAAACGAATAAGGTTCGATTCTTTCTGACTATGGTCGCGAACAAGACGAACGTACGGGCAAGGTCGCCTAGTTTTTTAGTAAACGCTTACGACTACAGTCTAAATAGTGATTTGCTTACAGATAAAAGCCTCGACCTTTACGGCATTACCGTAACGTCTGATTGTTTTGCATACAAGAACGACCTTTATCTTGGCGTTGGCCACGCAAGTCGCCCTAGTCAGGTGGCTTATGATGCTGACACGGCACACTCTGTATTTAACACGTCCGTTGGCATGATTATGAATCACCAAGGACAAGTAGTGGCCAAAACAGCTCTAAGTGCAGGACCATGGACACAGGAAATTGATTTTAGGTTTACCCAATTCATGGACTTCAATCGCGTCCATTGCATGTATGGCGTTTCTCGCGTTGTTGCTGATAGCTCTAGCGAGGTACTTACCGGCAGTATTGACCCTGGAGCTGGCGAATATGCTTCGGCTGGCGTGGTTACTGGCGAAGGTACTAAATTCCTTACAGAACTTTCTGTTGGTGACCTTATAACCGTATCTGGGGAGACTAGGCGGGTTGCAGCACTTGGGGATGATACCAACATTATTGTGTCTCCTGCTTTTTCGGATAATGATAACGATACTTCTCCTGAAAAGTATGTGGCGACAAAGTTTCGTTTCGGCTCTTCTAGATACAACGGGGTTAATACAAACAGTGATGGTAATGACATAACTGCAATGGATGCAGCTATTGGGATTATGGACTTCTCCCCCGTTCGGTACTTGCCTAGTGTTCAAGCAGATGGGGCGTTGAAAATAGCTAGCGGTATTCTTTGGGATTACTCAGGAGACTATTTTAAAGAGGCGAACTTTTTTCACCACCCCGAAATACATTCTGGTGATGTTTCGACAGGAAGCGCATTAACCGGCACGTTTAACTATAAAGCTATCTATGAATGGATAGACCACGCAGGGAAAGTGCAATCGTCTGCCCCTTCAGTCGAATGGAATACCGGAACCATTGCCGCAAAAGATGTGGTTCTACAGATATATACCCTACAGCTAACCTACAAAAGAGATGCTTCTTCCTTGGCGAACCCGCAAGGCTATACCGCTGTAAATTGGGGTGCGCGATCAGAAGTGAAAATAGTCCTCTATAGAACAATGGACGAAGGCAGCGTTTACCATAGGTGCGCTGAAGCCTTGATGGACTACTCTGGCGTTTTTCAGCAGATAACAGATACCCTCCCAGATAGTGAACTAGAGGATAACGATTCTCTTTATACTAATGGTGGGAACTTTTCTCACGTAGCCCCCCCTTCCCTGTATGATATCGCCGTATGGAAAAACCGAGTAATCCTTGCTACAACAGAAAATACGGTGTGGTTCTCCAATAGATTCGCAGAAAATACCGAAGCGGGCTTTAGTGACTCCTTTGTTCGTGCCGTAGATAACCGTTCGGAAAAGATAAGGGCTCTGTGTCCTAATTTGGAACACTTGCTTATTCTTGGTGCTCGTAATGGGTACTATATGTCTGGAGAAGGGCCAAGCCCATCCGGTGAAGGTCCTGGGTTCTCTCCTTTACGGGTGTTTGCTCCAGGGCAAGGCGCTATCGATGGTACTTGTCGTGTAGAAACCCCCTTGGGTGTATTCTTTCAGACCTCACAAGGGTTAATGCTCTGTGGGCGTAACATGCAGGTCGCCCACCAAGGGGCCAAGATAGAAGATCAGATAACGGGAACCAACTATGCTATTGATGCCCATGTGTTCGGTAAAGAGCATGAAGTTCGATTTACTGTTGCCGGTGGCCAGAAGATAGCTGTCTACAATTTCTTATTTGATCAATGGTCTACATGGGAATTGCATAACGATACAGGCGCAAATGCAGGCTCGGTAGTTGTCGATAACATTCATTACAGATTAAATACTAGGGGGCTCCTGTATAAGCAGCAGGCCGATGAAACGTATTTTGATAACATTGATTCATCATCTGGTGTCGGTGATAGTGATGATAATAGACCCTATGGGCTTCAACTAACTTCCGGCTGGATTAATATCGGGCAACTCCAACAAGTTGGACGTGTCTACCGGTTGTTAATGCTTGGGGATTTTAACACCACATCATTACCGCACTTTGTTATCTACACTGACTACAGCACTTCTGGGACTCAGATTGCTTACCCTTCTACCGGGCCAGGAACGTCTAAGTTTCAGTTAGAGCTGAAGCTTCCCAAGCAAAAGGTTAAATCTTTTAAATTTACGCTGTCTGAATCAGAGCCAGCAGCGGGCGGTGGTTACATGGCTATCCAAAGTATATCTATGCTTGTCGGGCTTAAACGACCAGAAACGAGTTTTAAACTACCATCGGCTGACCGGCTTACTGTAACGTAAGCATAGGAGTGAACTAGTGAAAGTATTCGGAGTTGATGTTGGCGGTGTTGCTGTTGGCGGTGTTGACGCATTTGGGCGCCCTCTTTGGCGACCTGGGTGGGAATCGGAGGGTAACGAGCTTGCTAACCTTGAGCGACTTGACCCAGAAACACAGGCGCAAATGGGCAGAACTGTGGAATCTGCCCGTGGTTTACGTGGGCGTCCGTTGGTTTCAGGTATGCTCGCTAAAAAGATGGGCGATGACGCGGCTAAAAGGCAGTTTGCGGCAATGAGCGGGGCACCTCCTGAAGCACAATTTGCTGCCTCACAAAAAGGCGCAACACTGGGGGGTACAATCCTGCAACAACAGGGCGGAAAAATGGTTGGCGAAGCTAGGCAGCGTTTCAATGTCGGCTTAAATGCAGCTAACGCCTGGGCACAACTGGAACGAGGACAGGCACAATCTGCCCTTATGGAGAGGCTAAAGCGGCGAGCCGACGAGCTAGGGATCTCACTAAAGGGTCAGGCTAGTACCTGGAAAGGTCTTGGTGATGTAGCGGCGCTTATGACAACGATACTAAAGAGCGATCCTGAAGATGCACCGTCGGAAATAAGGCTATAGGAGACAAATAAATGACCGCCCTGAATCCGTTAGAGATATTTAGAAAGCACACCGGCAGAGGGAAAACGACACGATGGGGGCCTGGTGGCGTTATCGAGGTTTCAGCCAGTACCCCCGGTGACGACCCACAAATACCCTACAGTCCAGAGCAGAATATCGGGCGTAGGAAGTATTTGCAGGACCTCGCAGAACTGCGGGAACTAAGGGAGACAGGGGGCCCAGCGGCGGAGGAGTCCAGGGCTTTCCAAAGGTCGGCGGCGGCAAAACAAATAGCTATGGCGCGTGGTCTAAATCAGGGCGGGCGTGGCCTTCGCATGGGAACCGAGGCGGCTGGACAGTCTTATGTTGAGTCAGAGGCATCTGTCGCTATGATAGTAGAGGCAGCAAAGCAGGGATACACCGAACAGGAGGCAAACGCCGCTGGATTGCTTGCTGCGGATGACGTTCTGTTTGACAGGGTACTAGAGCAAGCGGTTGCAGAATACCGGAGGGCTATGAGAGAAGCAGACCCCGGCTCCAGTATACTAGGCACACTGGGTCAGGCCACTGCGATGGCCACGAAACTTGGCTTTGCATGAAACGGGGTATCTTATGGCTGACACCGCAGCGGCGTCATTAACAACGATGGCTCTTCTTAAGAAACAAGACGAACGTATCAGAGAACTAGAGAAGTCAGGAAAGGGGAGTAAATAATGGTTGCAGGTACATCGGACCCTTCATACCGCGCTCGCATGGGGAGGTTGAGCGATAAAGACGCATTTGATTACGAAAAACAACGCCATATCCAAATGTTTCGGGATTTGGACAAAGAGCAGGTTGCTGCCGAGGAAGCCGAGAAGGAAGCTGCCGAGCGAGCTGCTATAGAGGCACTCGGTCCCAAAGAGGCTGCTTATCGTGAGCTATACGGTAGCCCTTCGCCGGATTATATTGCCTCCCTAGAGCGTTCCGCATCCCCAAATTGGGTGGAGGAAGACCCTGGTTGGAATGCACCAATGGCCTCCTCGACAGGGGCGCCAACCGCACCACCAGAGGCACAAGCCGCACAAGCCGGTCCACCATCAAATGAAGCGGAAGGCCGAGACTCCGGGGCCGAACTAAGCGAACTCCTGGACCGGTACATGGGGCCGGATGGGTTATTACGAAAAGCCGAGAGCACATGGGACACTAGGCGTGGTGAGATAGCCGAACAATATAGGGGCGGTGACGAGGCAAGGTTTACACAGGCCCAGCAGGAACTCAATAAGGCGAAGACGGTTCTAGGCAGAGCCACTGAAAAACTCGCAAATTGGGAAATTAACCCACAACGGGCTTTCCCTAATGCTTTCTCTAAAATCTCCGCTGTTATTAGTGTGGCTATGGGTGCTTATGCTCAAGGTCTGTCTGGTCAAAAAATGCCCAATACCGCGTTGCAGATTATCCAGGGCGCTATCAAAAATGATATTGACGCCCAAAAGATGGAGTACCAAAAACTCAAGGGCTTAGTGGACGAAAAGAGAAACGTCTACGGGATGGCTATGCGGATGTTGGGTAACGCCGAACAAGCAGAACAAGTTGCCTATAGCGCCGCGTACCAGACTTACCAGGCAGAAATTAATAAGATTGGGAAAGAGTATGGCCTTGAATATGGCGCTATCAACTTAGCCAGCGAGATTGACGATAGGAAACAGCGGCTTGCGGTAAGCGTAGTGAAGGGTGGCAAGATACCTACTGATATGAGAAAATCCATGACCGCTTTTGGTTCATTAAAGGACAAAATGAGGCGTATGTGGAGTCTGTCGAAGGACATAAACGCAGTCAGGAGCTACCTGGATGTCCTTGTGCCTGGCGAGACAAAACCGAAGGAGTTCAACCGTTTGGCCGAGCAAGCGGCGTCGGATATGGTTTACGCCGTTAGTGGGGTCACATCGCGGAAAGAGGAGTACGATCGGGCAAGGAAATGGGCGCCTAAAGCGACTGATTTAGAAAATATGCGGATCGCTAAAATGGTGGGGATTATGGAGTATTCCTTAGAAAGAGGGACAGAGCATTATGCCGCGATGACCCCTGCACAGAAAGCAGGGCTTTCACAGGAATTACGCGCTATGTACGAAATGACTGCGGAGCAGCGGCGGGGCGCAATCCTAACCCTTCTCGAAGGACAAGGCCACGACATTCAAGTCAAGGGATGGGAAGCAGAGGTTGGTGGTATAAAATCTAGTATGAAGTCGGATGGGTGGCTAGAAGATAGCTCTGGGTTAGGCGGATTAGGCGGGGAGCGCGTAACCGGAAAAAAGTAACGAGGGCGGGCGGTGGTACCGCTTTGCCCGGTTCGCAGTACGCGGCCTTTAAGGGTCAAGGCGGCGGTGACCGTAAGGAAACGGCGGCTATGGTTGGGGCTATTGCGAAAGAGCAAGGGATTGACCCCGGTACACTTGTTGCGATGGGTTTAGTTGAATCCGGCCTTAATCCTTCCGCGAAAGCTAAGAAAGGTACGGCTAAGGGGCTGTTTCAGTTTATCGATAGTACCTGGAGCGAAATGATGAATAAGCATGGGAAAAGGCTGGGTATCCCTTCCGACGCAAAAGCCACAGACCCGGTTGCCTCAACCTTGTTAGCGGTAGAATTCTTGCGCGGCAATGCTAGAGCACTAGCAGGCAAGGCAGGGGTTCCTGAAAAGCTAGGGGCGCGTGACTACTACGCGGCGCACTTCTTCGGGGCAGGGGGGGCAGCAAAGTTCTACAAAGAAATGCAAAAGGACCCAAGCGCTAAAGCAAAAGACGTTTTTCCGAAACCGGCAAAGGCAAACAAGAATGTCTTTCATAGTGGCTCTGGGACGGCTAGGTCATTAAAGGAGGTTTACGATTCCTTTGGGCGTAAACTAAGCAAGTACGGCGCAGGCGTGGGAGCATAGTGAATGCCTAGACTTTACAATTTCAAAACGAACTCTTATGAGGAAATCCCTGAAAACCTTATTAGGGAAAAAGTCTTATCACGGCAGTATGCTTTTGCGGATACTGAGAAAATCCCCGTTATTGCTCCCGATGGTAGCCGCCATTTTATCCCAGGCATTAACGCCAGAGAAGCTTTCAGCCGTGGGGGGAATTACGGGAGCACTAAAGACTGGGCGAGAATTGGTCGCAAAGAAGAATACGGTGAGGACTCTTGGGGGAACTACATCGCGGCTGCCGCAACCGGGTTAGCGCGTGGCGGCACTCTTGGAATGTCCGATATTGTCTTGCGCGAAATACTCGGTAAAGAACGAATGCAGACTTGGCGTGAGGAATTCCCCGGCACGTCCGTAGGCTTTGAAGTCGGTGGGGCTGCTCTCCCGGCGTTGTTTTCTGGTGGTGCGAGTACAGCAGGGACAGGGGCGCGGTTAGCGGCGAAAGGCATAAAAGCTAGCGATCTTCTTATTGCCTCTAAAGGGGTGTTTAAAGCTGGGCGGTATCTTGAAAAGGGCTTAGGCGGCGCAGCGCTTGCATCTAGGGCCGGAAATAAGGCAACCGCGTTAAGGATTCTCCAAGGTACGGGTGCTAAAGGCTTGGCGGGGATGAGCGAGGGAGCCCTGTTCGGCGCAGGTACAACATTAACAGAATCAATGCTTGGCGACCCTGAAGATGTTGGCGAATTACTTATGGCCAACATGGGCTACAGCGCTTTATTCGGAGGGGTTGGAAATGCCGGGATTCACATGATCGGCGTTACTGGAGTAGCGGCGGGAAAGGGTATGTCTAACGGTATCGCGTCACTTTATAAAAAAGCCACCGGAAGTGACCTCTCGATAGCGGGACAAAAAAAGTTCTCAAAATGGAGCAGCGGCGTTTTGGGACAAGACCCTGATATTTTAGAGAAGCAAGTAGCACCCTACGCATACAAGAAACGCGCTGAAGCTTACGCGGCTGAGAAGACGTTTAAGGGCAAGCAAGACAACATTGTGTCCAGCATAAATAGTGTCCTTGATGACTTAGCCGTGGTTACGAAAAATTCTCGTGGACTAGCCAAGAGACAGGGGATTAGGGAAAGCATTTTTCGCGATACTGCTGAAGAGGCTGACCCTACGGCTGCCCTAAATAGGGTTGCTGACCTACTAAAAGGAAAAAGCGAAGCGGGGAATCTTGGCCTTCTTGATGCAATTGACGATTTAACAAAAAAGGCGGGCGCTTTTAGGTGGCTAGGCAAAGGGGACGAAGTTGCTAAAAACGTTAGAAGCGCCGACAATATGCTTGAGAATATCCTTTCGGGAAATTGGGGCGAGTCGGTGACTCCGCAAATGGCGGAGCTGGGCGTATCCCCCTCCCGTGATGAAATCGTCAACAAGTGGCTTCGGAACGCGCTCGATACGCAAAAAGACGATACCATTAAAGAGATAGCCAAAGACGCTTTTCTAATGCTCGACGACTATAAAAAGCACACTGCTTATTTTGTCTGGGGGGAAGGCCGGAGCAAAATACCCTCAACAACATGGCATTCGCTCAACAACTCATGGAGGCATATCCACGGGATTCTGGAGGATGCCAGTATTTGGGGGAAAGCCGCCGAAATTCAAGCTACCGTTAACCCACAGTTTACCGCCCTTTTAACCAGTATGCAGAAATTCGTTCCAAAGTTTGGGTATGCTGGTGCAAAGGGGGAAATAGTAAGCACCGAGAAAATTGGGAGGTGGCTAAAAAAGGTAGAAGGCCGTACCGGTGAAGGGATGGAGGCGAGCTGGGGGAAAGAGGCCGATGAGATTTTCGATGGCTTTTTCAAGAGCGCCGATAGTTTTGCGGGGGCAGCTAATAAGGCTTATGGCTGGGCGGGGGCCGAGACTACTAAAGAAGCTTCAGAGGCGGCTGTCCGATTGCGCCATGCTCTAGGCACTACCTTGGATATGAAGGATTCCCTCGTTAATGAGATGCGCGAAACCGCTTTCATTCGTGGTGCCGTGGGTGGTCCTAATTATGAGCCACAACTTGCTGCGACCATCTTGCGTTCTTTTGGTGGTGCTGCTTTTGGTGGTGTTGCTTTTGGCACTGTTGGTGCTGCTGCGGGTTTAATCCTTGGGGGGCTGGCCGATAGCGCGTCTACCGCAAGGAAGCTAGCCGCTTTCGAAAGTATGGTCATAAGAAGCCGGAAGGCGCTAAACGATGGGCTCGATGGCGTAATGGACCGTATGGCGAGAGGCGGCCCAGGTGGAACAATCCCCTTGCGACCTAATAGAACTAAGCTTTTCTTAGCACCACTAGCAAAGCAGCTTGGAGAGGATGCAGCAGAGAAGGAATCAACCAAGGCGAAGGATTACACCGCCGCTAAAGAAAGGGCTATGCGTTTGATGGACCCCCAAGTGTTATCAGGGGCAATCAACAAAGTCACTGAACCGATCGATTACGAGATGCCTAACCTAGCAGAAGCGGTTAAGTCAAAACTGGCTGGTGGGGTAAGATTTGCTTCGGAAGGGTTTAAGAAAGATAATCGTACAAACGACGATATACTAATGGGCGTAAAGGAAAGAGAACCCACAGATAGGGAGATGGCGCAACAAGAACAGCGTGTTGCTATGCTAGAGGATCCAATAAACGAGACAATGACCAATCTAGAGAATGGAACATTAACAGGGGTGCAGGTCGATATGCTCGAAAAGGTTTACCCCAGCATATATGCAAGTATTGTTGCGGGAATGGCCGAGAGGGTTTCTGACATGGAGAACCCTCCTGCTTACGCATGGAGAAACACACTTAGCATTCTATTCAAACGCCCACTTGATGTTTCACACAAGCCGGAAAATATCGATACACTTCAAGCCTCTTATGCGGTAAAACAGGACGAAGGTAATAAGATTAAATCAACGCCAATCCTTAAACACCCTGGCATTGGCCCTACCGAGGTCCAGCGCCTAATGGCAGGATAGAGCCTTAACAATTCAGATACCGGGCACCTTAACGGGGTAACGGTCTAAAGATAGGAATTAAAATGAGGACATTTGAAAAAGTAACCGCCCATGACTCAACAGCAGCTATTGACCATTCCTGGGACAACACGAACAACTCAGGCGTTGCCTGGTATGTTTTTGACCCCACGGTTGGCGGGGTAGCCTCTTTAGGCATTGTTCATAATGATGGTACTATAAAATTAGTCGAATCCGACACGATAGCAGCAAATGCCCCAACACAGCTAGTGTATGACTTCCCCATTTCCAAGGCTGTATTCCGGTGGGTGCCAGCGTCTGTTACTGCAAGCACATTGACCTCTCGATTAACCCCTAAACCCTCAAGGTAGTAATTATGGCTATTATTAGACACGGCAATTTAAGTGCTGGTAAGGGCGTTGATTTTAGTGCCCAGGCTTCCCCTGCTGCGGGTATGACCGGTGAAGTGCTTGATAGGTATGAAATAGGCACTTGGACCCCCACCTTATCAGGCCCGTCAAGTATCAGTTATGGACCCCAAGTCGGGAAGTATTCGCGCATAGGTAGCTTGGTTACTATTAAGTTTTATGTAAGTACGTCATTTACATCGGGTGGCTCTTATTTCCGGTTAGAGGGGTTGCCCTTTACTGCCGGTACGACGTCAGGGAACCTTATAGGATTCTCATATCAAAACATGGAATCAGGCATTGTTCCTGTATTTTATACGGTAAATTCAACAACTTACTGCAACGCTTACGAACTAAATGCTAACTCTGTCGCCTGGGTACCTCCTTCGGCGTCTACAAAGGTGATTATTGGGAGCGGTTCCTACACTATTCAGTAAGGCCAGGGGGCTATAGTTATGCCTATTATCGAAACCCTAACACCCTTTACTCTCAAAGACAGTGAGCTGGTAATCAATGAAGACGGCGACGATTTAGATTTTAGGGTAGAGGCTTCTGGTGTTGCTGATGCTTTGGTAGTGCAGGGGAGTGATGGGAACGTAGGTGTCGGGGTAGCTGCCCCTGCTGATAAACTTGACGTTGATGGAAGTTTGTTTGTTCGAGGGGACAACATTTGGCTGAAAGGTCAAGGCGATGATACAGCCCCTCGTCTAAGACTTCACCATAGCGGGTCTAATGCGTACGTTGATTGGGAAACCGGAGGTCTGCACTTCCGATATGATGCGACTGCACGTTTGAAGATAGCGGCATCGGGTAACATAGGCATCGGAACAGATGGTCCAGATACCCAGCTTGAAATATCAAAAGACTCTGCTAATGCCGAGGCGACGATATCATCGTACCACAACACTGAAGCAACAACGCCAAAGCTGACGCTCCGCAAGGCAGACGGGTCAGAAGCATCCCCCGCCCTTGTTGATGATAATGCAGTACTTGGCACAATTAGTTTCCAAGGGCATGACGGATCGGGTTTTGAGGAAGGGGCGAAGATAGAGGCAAGGGTCAATGGCACCCCTTCTGACGGTACAGATATGCCTACAGAGCTTTCGCTCTGGACTACCCCTGATGGGTCCAATACCGCAGTACAACGGATGACCGTCCTTGCTAACGGGAACGTAGGTGTCGGGGTAGCTGCCCCTACCGCTGAGTTAGACGTGGACGGCGAGCTGTTTGTTCGGGGGAACAGTATCTGGCTCAAAGGTAAAGGCGACGATGCTGCACAGCGGTTAAGACTTCATCATAGTGGATCCGACGTGTACGGCGTGTACATCGACTGGGAAGCCGGTCCCATGCACTTCAGAAGTGATACGACGGAAAGGATCGTCTTTACGGCTGGCGGAGATATCCAGATAGCGACCGCTGGGGCCGGGATAGACTTCAGTGCTCAAGCTTCCCCCGCTGCGGGTATGACCGACGAATTGCTCGATAGATACGAAGAGGGCACCTGGACGCCTGCTTTTTACAATATAACCGATGGGTCAGCTATTACTGCAACCTACGGCGGGGAGATCAAAGGGTACTATACGAGGGTTGGGCGACAAGTTACTCTGACGTGTTTTTTGCGTACAAATGCTATCACTGCCCCAGCCAGTTCTAAACGAGTTGGGATAAGTGGAATCCCATTCTTAAACGGACTCTCGGAAACCGCGAACCACCCTCATGCCAGATCTCTCCTGCTGTACTCGAATTGGTCAACGCCACCAAAGACTTTCTCAATTGGACAAAATGAAGCGTACATAAGACTGTTCACAGCGTGGCAAGCGTCTTGGATTAATACGGACCCGCTCACAGGCAATCATCTTTACGACGGCACAAACAATTATAAAAACGAGGTTTCGTTTTCAATCACTTATCACATCTAACCAAGGAAGATAAAATGGCACTAGTAGAATCTAAAGAATTTCAAACGGAAGTCCTTCCGGCCTCACAGTTTCACCAAGTTCAAGTGAGAAGGAGTGATGTTATTACTGATGATGTCTCCGGTGAAGTAAGGGCAAGGACATTTCACCGTCATGTAGTAGCCCCAGGCGATGATATCAGCAGTGAAGCTCCAGAAGTACAAGCAGTTTGTAATGCTGTTTGGAGTTCTGATATCGTTTCAGCATATCAAGCTAAAAAAGCACTCTCAGACGTGGAGCCGTCAGTAGAACAGTAGGTTGGGTAGGGGGCCATAATGGAAGATAGCGCGGCTACTGCGGCACTTGTTGGCGTTGTGATGGCGTTGATTAAGCTTGTCGAGAAAGGCTTTCAGAGCAAGAATGGCAACTCTATAGAGTACCGCCTTGGCTTGCTCGAAAAACAGATACAAGAAATGCGCGATAAACTACAGGATTTTCAACGAGGCTTTTTTGAGTTCCGCGAAGAAGCAAGAATCAAATGGGCTGTGCAGGAGGAAAAAGATGAGTAAACCGGGTATTAAATCAACTGAGTTTTGGCTTAGTGTTGTTGGCATGTTGGGCGGGATGCTTTTGTCAGTATTCCCTGAGAACCCGTACACCAAGATAGCGGGAATCCTGTTGTCCTCAATCAGCGGGGGCTCGTACACCCTTGGGCGTTCATACGCGAAAAGCAAAGTTGAATCGTCCATCGAAAGCTCAAGAGTCGTGGCCGAAACACTACTAAAAAAAAGTTCTTAAATAATGGACTTAGTAATAACCATCTCCTGGCTGGTGTTCGTGCTGTTGGTGGCAATGCCTTTTCTGATATTAAGCCAGAGGGATTTCTTGAACTTAATTCGACACTTAAGTCTGGGCTTCAGGCATTTGTTGAGGTATCCGCGTCGGCTAAGAAAATGGCGGGGATGGCAGGGATTAAGGTGACATGGTGACTATGTGTTGAACTTGAAGTTAATAGATCTAAGAAAGCTTTCCGACGGGTGTGGCAAGTCCACGGGTTTCTGAAGGTAGAGCCTCATCCTTACATAGTGATGGATATCATAAAATAGGCCATCGATAGGCTGTAATGATAACCACTTTTCCACCATTCTTATTTCAAATCGCTCTCGGTCGGTTTTGACCTTTTCATCGTCACAGCAAAATCTGGCCTGAAATAAATCATGTTCAAGAATTCTTTCTTGTTCGATTATATCTAGAAAGAAAGGCTTGGCTACACTTGCAGGGATCTGGCAAGAGAATTGCCTGAATGGAGGCAGCTCGCCGGTAAATTTACCCTTGCCCTCCCACTTTAGCTTTTCCTGTTCTTGCCTCTTGTAAACCTCTTCAATGCGCTCCTTCCTTGTCCTCGCTGTGTTGTGGATAATGGAATACTTTAGAGTACGGCCTTCTTCTGTTGTCGTAACCTTTATTCTTGGGTTCATGGGATCTGTTAGTATGAGTGCTGCTACGTTGCGTTTAAACTTATCTTCATCCATCTTCACTGGCTCCACTGGCCTCATTATAGCTATTATTGATACTGTAAGGATTACGGCGAAGAGCAATACTATTGTTGCTGTCATACATTTATCTCCTTTTTATGTGTCTCTCCAGTTTCAGAAGTGACCTATCCCTCTTGCTTTTTTCCCAGGTCGGCTGAGAAAATGGCGGGGATGGCAGGGATTAAGGTGAGCTGGTAGGTTCGGTGATCTCCATCCAGGCCTCCATCGGGATATCTGCCAACGTCTTAAACCTGTACATCGCTTTGGGTTCTGGCTTCCTTGCACCTGTGATGTATCGAGATAGTGACTCGATAGGGTACCCTAGTAGCGCACTTGCATCCGTGTAAGTTAGCCCTCTTTCCTGTACCCATTCAAACAACATCTTACACCCTTCCGATTCACCGGGTGCTTTGGGCTTTCTACCTGTTCTTATTTTCGTTTCCATTTTCATCCTCCTTCTTTTTGAGAAACCCTAGTTTCTCTAGTGTGTTCATAGTTGCCTCGTAACCGTTACAGACCTCTGTATACCAGCCGAGTTTATCTAAATTCCTTAACCATTCTTTTTGTTCCGGGCTAACCTTTCCCCCACTTGATTTCTTTAATTCTATTGCAACTCCCCTAGCTTCAGGCTGGGCTGGTGCGTAAGAGAATATTAAAATATCGGGGCACCCTTTCTTTAATCCGGCTGCTTTTAGCATATATCCTGATATCTTATTTCTTCTCCCTTCGTTCGGTACGTGACACCAGCACAGCTTAAGCTTGTTCAGTACAGACGCTATCGCCCGTTGTATTTGGGCTTCGGTCCATTCCTCTGTGTCTGCGCTTCTCTTTTTTGGCTTCTTTTTCTTCTCAGGTGGTATGTCTTCTTCATACCCGGCTATCCGTTCGTTCTCCCTTTTCCTTTCGTATCCTTCTATTTTACCAAGTATTCTTGATTTGTAATCCATTTAAGCCTACCCTCCTAAATCCTTTGGTGTGTCCACGCGGGGGAGGGGCGTTTGTCTGTATCGTCCTTTCTCCGCGTCACCTATAACGCATCGAACTTCTCAAAACTCCTTTCAACTCTCGGTCGCTCACAGGTGGGCTACATCTCTTTTGATTAACCTCTTCTAGTAGTGCCTCGATTTCCTCCACAGTTTTATCTTCCCAACGCCATCGTCCAGCCAAGCGAAACAGTTCATCATTTCTCGAACCCTTCTGGATTGTTGGTACTTGATCTGGGGACAAATGAGGCTTTGGCAAATCAGGTGACTTGAACTCATTAGCCTTAATTGCAGCTAACTCCTTACCTGCAAGCATTTGACGAATAAACAACGGTGGCTCAGATAGTAGGCCCTCGCTAGACCAACTGTATCTTCTCCCCGCAATATGCACAGACGGTGGGGCCACAATGTAACCTCCCTCGCCTCTGACATCGACGCCGGGGTATACACCTGTTTTGTTTTTGTATTCATGCCCTCCACTTTTGTAGAACAAGTGGGCACCATTCCCCGTTCGTGCTTTAAGCGTTGCGGGTAGCTTTCCACATCTGCGCTGTAGAGTTTTAATGCTCTTCTCACCCAAGGCCCCATCGATATCCACAACCACAATCCCGCTTTTTCTCCCTGTAGCGATGCCTATGTTTGCGTCGGGCCATTTCTTAAACCATCGATTGATAATCCCTTCGTCTGTTGTCGCGTCCTTAACCCCTTTCTCTAGCGTCTTTGGCTCCCAATGCGGATGCTTGCCAGGGCTCCCACAATCATTCTTTGCCCTGCAAGTACATTGGCCTTTTTTTATGCTGTGCAACGGGAACACGGAAAATCCTCTTTTGGCGTACTGCTGTGCCCAATCAAGCATCGCTGTCATGTCCTAGCCTTTCCTTTAGCGATTGCGCCATGGCAGGTACTTTGGAAATGTTTTCATCTATCTCGTTGTGTGTCGCGTCGATGACATCCTCTATTTCATCGATCTCACTATCTACGAAAACCCCCTCTTGAGCCTTGTTCTCAATAGAGTTTGCGCGGGCTAGGGCGTCACCCAAAGGCAGTGTCTTAACCAGTCGCTTAATGGCAACCTTCTTAGCCATTTCGTCGGGCCACATTGCCCATGCCGGATTAATCTTGGAACCACGTTTAGATAGCTGTTTAACTTTCTCGATATCGGACCACGGAACAACCTCGAATCGAGCATAGCCATCGGTAAACAAGGCTACAGCATAAACGTGGGTGGGTACTCCCCGTTTCGCTATCGCTAATTCATGCTGTAAATCGGGTGCTAGTCCTTTCGTTACCTTGAACGAATCGTTTTCGCATACGATTTCTGCGTAAATATCTCGTACCTCACCTGATTGTTTCGCTAACTTGATCCACCCCCGGTAGCCTATTTGCAGAGTGCATGTGCCGCCGTAAGGAATTAGATGCGCTTCATTCAGGATGGGACTTAGGGATAAACCCATTTGCGCGGTTTGCATGAATGAACGATAGATTGATACAGGTGAACACTCCAAAACCTTTGGTGCATCGGTGACAGCTACAACAGCCATCTTGACTAGTTCATCAACAGATCTGCCGTCCGGTGCTACTTTTGCAACCTCCAGTTTTTTTGACTCTAAGAATTGTACTAACTCGCCTGTTTTTTTGATTTGCTGAGACATTAAATTAATCCTTTGGGTTTATGATTTCTGAGTACGCGATTGCCTGTTACGATGTGTGTATGCTTTGATATTAGCTCTGGGGGTGCTGATAGTTCTTCTGCTACTGCTTTGTAATCTGTAACCTTTTTGGGCTTATTTGGTTTCCATGTGTAGCGTAGTCGGTCGTTCTGAATTCCTCGATTTTCGCCTATCTGGCTTTTGAAATAGTTAGATATTGCCGTCTGCTCTGCTTGCAGTATTTTGAGTTGTTGTTTTACTTCTTCCAATCTGAAATGATTTTCGACATCTTGCTCGATTGCATCAACCATTACCTCATTCTTCTGGGGCGTCCGGTTTAACAGGTTGGTACTGTCTTCTGTGTCGTTGGGCTCTGGTGGGATTTTAGTTTTGACATGCTTCCCCCAAAACTCAGTACATGCTTTGTGGATGTTCTTTCCTGCAACCCTGTCTCGTTGAACAATGAACACTTCCGGTTTCTCACCTCCAAAAGATGCTATAACCCGGCACTCGTTTATGTCTGTTGCGAGCATGTGGAACTGGCACTGACAATAAACGCGGTCGGGAACGTCCGAGGAGTATTCCTCACCGTACTGCTCCCTAATCCAGGGGCTATGGGTTTTGACTTCTGCTAAGATCTTCGTACTGCCCGACATGATAATAAAGTCGGGTGTGTCTCGATATGGCACACCGTCCTTTTCCCACCGTACCGTTTCGGCTTTTTCGAAAACCCATCCGTTGTCGTCGGCGGCCCATTGCATGACGGGGAGTTCGAAACGGATGCCGCGTTCCATGTATTGATTCATCGGCGTGGGAATTTTTAAGACAAGTTTCTCAAATGCATCATGGCCGCCATGTGCAACTATCCCGTAAATCATAGACGAACCAATTCGTTCTAATCTGTCGTTTATCTCACAGTTTTCTGTTTCCATTATTGTGTTTCCTCTGGTTACCTGTTAACGTTGGAGTCAACTATAGCGTATAGCTAAACCCCCGTCAAGAGCCTTTAAACATGGTCTTTGGCGTACAGACTAAAGGATTGGAAAAAACATGGACACTCAAAGAAGAATAATCAGCCTGGAAATGCCGAAAGATTCAAGCAATTACGAGAAGCCGACTGTATTTGTTGACGAATTAGAACAGACGAAAACAAGCATTGTGCAATTGTACTTTGAAAGATTTAAGGATTGGTGTCGGGTTCAAGGGTTTCAAGACTGGGCACTTGTTGCTACAGCGATTTTGGCGTGTATCGTTTCAACAATATTAACAATCAGACTCTCTATTGAAATGGGTCAAGGTCAATCTGTTCCGCTGTCGTTTCTTTTTGGCACATTATGGGAGCTGTCTAAGTATACATTCGCCTGGGCGGGGATAGCGCACCCACACAAGACAATCAGAGCGGCGGCAATCACAACGACTATTCTACTCATTATTGGCTCCACCGTGGCCTCCATTACGTGGCTCGCTAAATCAGTGGAGTATCAAAGTAAAAGAGGGATAGCCGAGTCAATTGAGTACAAAGACATTAAGCGCCAACGTGACGTGATTGACGTTCGTATCGAGCACTTGTCGGCACTTGCAAAAGCGGATGCTGAAAAAGGCTATCGTTCAAGGGCATTAACGACTGACGGGAAAATAGCTACAGAACTAAAAGCTTACACCGAGCTGGGGAAGACTCAAACCCTTCTGCTCTCTGAAGCCATGAGTCCAGGTGCTTATCTTATACCTTTCGCTATAGCAGCTTGTATGCTCGAAGTGATTGGTGTGCTGGCGTTGGCGTTGTGGAAGTTCAGAGATGAAGAGCATGAGCATGAGAGTTTAGAACCCGATGCCGTCTGTGTTGAGAGTGAGTGTTGCGAGCAGGCCATTTAACTAATACAATATCGGTGGGGAAGCGTACCAAACGCTGCCCGGCGATGGGGCCATCCCCCCCATATTACGCTTCCCCACCACCTTTTTGTAGGAGTACGTTTTGAGTAATCACCTATCTAAGAATTGGTCGTCTAGAGAGTTTGAATGTGCATGCGGCTGTGGGACTGGCGAGATGGACATGGGTCATATTGAGCGACTACAAGAGCTTCGTGAGTCGATAGGGGTCGCACTCAAAGTTACGTCTGGAATTCGCTGTAAAGAGCATAACGAGATCATACGGGGAGCTAAGAAGTCTTGGCATGTACCGCGTTCGGGGATCTGCTGCGCGTCAGACATTACGTTTGCTCATGGGGCTCGAAACAATGCGAGAGTGCTCAAGCTCTATACGCTAGCTGACCAACTGCATTTCAAAGGACTTGGATTATACCGAGGAAGGATTCACGTAGACAGTAGGTCAGGGAAGAGAGCAAGGTGGATAGATCACTTTTGGAATTGGCGGGACACTTAATTCATAAGGTCAAGCATTTCGGTATGCGACTTCACGCGGCATTGAAAATTAACACCGTTGCTTTTTCTTTTTTGCTCTAGACCTTCGATTTTACGCAGACGCGAGTTAAGCGCCCTGGATGATATTTCGTCCATCCTTCCAACGCTTCTAGCCCAGCTCCTAAAAGCTTCCCGCAATACATTCAAGGGGGTCTCTTCTAGCGCAGGGTATTCAAGACACGTCAGCGCGAAGTCAAAAACCGAATCACTAGCCGCCCGCCAATCCTGTACACTTTCTTCATGGCTGGTTAGTTGAGTGTAGGCCCCTTGCCTGATTAACCGGGCCGCTCCGTTTAGCGCCCACAAGATAATGGCGGATCGCTCTGGGGCTATTGCCTCCATGATTTCTTCTTCTGTTTTTCGGAAAGGCGAGTTGCCGAAGTTTTGGTTGAACGTCAAAAGGATGAATCTCCGAAAAAATCCATGCGACGAATCAGAAGTGCGAGGAATATCGTTGCAGGAAAGAATGTGACCCGCTGTGCAACGAAACGTGAAAGGGGCACAATAGGGCAAACGCGCCTCTAGGTAATCGCCGGAAACCACTGATTTAAATGTGTCCGTATTGTCTAGTGCGTTCGTTTCGGGCAATTCTGTAACGAGATTTATTCTAGCATTTCGGAGCTGAGCTAAGGAATAATCGCGATCCCAGCGTCTTGGGCTGACATATGACACCGTGTCCTCTGGGAACAGTAATGCACCGATCAGTAGGCTAAGTGCGCTTTTCCCGTTGGCTCCGTTTCCTGATAGCAATAAAGCACGTTGGTATGTTGTGGCGATATTGGCCATAGATGCCCCTATGAATTCTTGGAGGATCTGGATCTTGGTGTCGCAATCACTGTCGGGTTCCCATAGTTCTTTTAAAAACTTGATCCATTCATGAGGGGGTTCAGTGTCGAGATCTAAGTCAAAGTCATATGCTTGACGCGCTGCGTTGTCGGGGTCGTGGCCTAATAAATCAACACCATGCTCGTCTACTTTGACAAAGCCATTTGTAAAGCATGATCCAATAACTGGTGTTTCGAAAAATCTATTTGCCTGGAGATCGTGCAATCGGGTTAATGACTTAGCTATGTTGTTTGCCTTGACCCACCCAATCGCTGATTGTCTTGGTTTTCCGCCGGGGGGGGAACAATTCGTTCCGTCGTATAGTTGGGCGAGGGTTATGAGATCTTCATGGGTTATACGTTCCCATATTCCCTGTTGTTCACTGTAGACCCAGGCACTGCCTTCGGCTGAAATAAGCGGTTCGCGGGACAACCCCAGCCGTTCGGCGGCGATATTACACGCTGTCGCTAGGTGCCGTGAGATCGCTGTTTCTGAGTCTGAATCGAGCGGCCTTTCGTTGATTCTGTTCTTTAATTCGTCAATGAAAATTGGTTGTTCTGTTAGCATTTCTCACCCCTGTTTTTCGCTTGTTGTACAAAAAATTTAACATACTTTAAACTAGGGGGTTGGCCTTGTCTTTTCTCGAACTATCTAGTGACCCATCGGTCAATGTCTAGTTCTTCTACCGCCAGATGGCGGGCAACACGCAAGTGTTCTAGCGAAGTTGGAACAACAACAATGGGGCTGTCTTCCAATTCCGTATCTGTTAACCGAAGAAAATCCAAAACCCCACCATCGGAGGCATGGACACGCACGCGGTCATAGTGAACTGTTGCTTTGATGATAGCCGTCCCCTGCTCACATCTTTTCTTGTCGGTATCGCTAGCTTTTTGACTTCGCTTTTTGGGCTTGTTTCCTAGCGCGTTCCCTCGCGTTTCGGTATGCCCGACGCCTAGCGCCCTGCCATTCTGGGTAGTCTTCCCAGGGATCACGGTCTTTAGACGGGATTGTGCGCCACCGTGGAGTTAGCGTGTTATCTTTGCTACTCCAATTATTCTTTTTTCGTAGTACGGCCATAGGTAACATCCGGTCAAACTGGAGGTTAGAACTCCAATCACCATCGGTGTAGTTTAGCTGGGTGTCTGTTATGTATAGCCGGAATTCGACATAGCCCCAGTTGGTGGGGAAAACGTAGTCCTCCATGATGTCATGGGCTGCTTCGCTTAGGATGTCGGCGGTTGTTTTCTCACTGCTTGGTTCGGGGCAATTATATACTAGGCCCCAGTTTGTGATTACCCAATGATGGTTTTCATCTCGATTAATGCATTGCTCGCAAGCTAAACTCTTCGGCAGACCGTCGTTAGTCCTGCAAATAGCGCAAAGGCGGTTAAGCCTTGGGTCTGTTCTATGCGTGATTAGCGTGGATAGAGCTTTTGTGAACTCATCGCTAATTGCGTGGGGGTTGTTTTTTTTGAACATCGTCAATTCTCCCTTGGTGATATTCGTTTATCTGTATGTTATCTCAGTCGGGTTCAACCTCGTAAATAACTGAATCGAACTCTATCCCGCACTCAGAACAGCTATCGGGATCCAGTGTTTCGGGTTGGGTTAATCGGTCGCAGTTCTGGCAATGCTCGACGAAAGGCACGTCACTAGTGCGGTCTTCGTATTCCCTCATTTGATTATCTTCGAATGATCTTAGGCTTTTTCGGTCTTTGATTGATAATGTCATTGTTTATCCTTTTTGTGTTGGTGTGTTGGTGTGTTGTAGGCAGTTTTTAAACGTGCCTAGGTTCTGCTGGTAAACCCACCACGAAATTTTCCAGCAATTAAATTTAGCTATTCTTCTTTCTCGGCTTTTAACTGGATATGCAGTTGCAGGTTACCGTTGTCGTCGTTCTTGTAGACGATATTGAAATCGCTGGGGGTGTTTAATACTATTTTAAATGGGTCTGTAATAATATTACCGTTTTCTATCCGGTCCATTGCGTATGCTCGGATTTTCTTAATGGGTGCGCCTCCAACGTTGTCCTCAAAAATATCAAGCACCGTGTCATTGTTTTCGTTATTTTTGTCTTTAGATATCTCAATTCTAGGTGTCCCGAAAAATGTTTCGTATATCGTGCTACTCATTGGTGTATCCTTTAGTGTTTTTGTTTGTGTCTCGCCTAATGCGGCTATTTGTTGTCTGTCTGTGTTTTCTTTTACCATTATTGTTTCCCCTGGGTCAACAAGAGTTTTATTTTATACTGATTATTTCACGCTCGTTTAAAAAGCACGATCACCCCCAACAATCGTCACGCTCGTTTAGTAGCTTGGTTAATTCACGTTCTTTAATATCTTGCTTTTTTGCGTGAATATCTTGCTCTTTCGCGTTACGGTGAAGTACTTCGATTGTTTCGACAGCAAGATCTAGTAGGGATATCATTGCCATCATGTTCTGGTGGTTGGCGCTACCACCGTACTCCTTAAAACCCTTATTTAAAGCTTTCTCGAAAACATCTAGGCTTTTTACGATTTCGCTATTCATCGTTAACTTTCTCCTTTTTAACCTCTCGGTCTTTTTTTCGCATGATAGCTTTTATGGCCTCTGCTACACCGTAAAACATCTAACTAATCCTCCTTAAAAGCTATTCTACGAAGGCAATTGTCTACAAAATCTTCTTTGATGAATTTTTCGCCATGAAGAAAATAGGCCTGGCTCTTAACTGTGCCGTCTTTATACCACCAAGTGTCTAGACCGTGGCGCTCGCCGTCAACAAAGGTTTCTTCGCTCTTGATCTGGTTTTTTTCCTCGTCATAGTAAGTTTTTCTTACCTCGTAAGCCATGATGTTTCCTTTGTCGCTCATGGCGTGGGGTCCTTTGGTTGTTGGTTGTTGTAATTTTTTCGTGTTACCTCAATGCCGTTGATGAAAGATCGGCGGTGGATAACCGCTCCACACTCGGCCCAGTAGATTTCTTCTCCGTGAGGCCTATCGTCCAGGTAAGTAACGGCGGTTTTTCTTTGGCCTGATGGGTAGTATGTTTGGCTTAGTCCCTGAGCCAGTCCTTGATCGTCAAAGTGGGATACTCTCTCTTTTTGGCCGTTCGGATGGTATGTAGTTCTAGTTCTCATGGTGCGGGGTCCTTTCTCTTTTAGCTAGCGTGTCGCATACATTAATGAGGTATTCGATATCGGTAGATCCTTCTACGCAGCCCCTACATGTACCGCCGGTTAAATCGTAATTTCGTGGGTATTTGTATACGCCATAATGCCCCAATTGGTGCCGCTCAACGAAGTAAGACCCCGCCCTATAAATGACGTCTTTCTCGATATCGCCAATGTGCTTATGTAAGTTTGTCATGGCGTGGGGTCCTTTGGGTTTGGTGTGGTGGTTGGTGGTTATTGGTGCGGGTAGCAATGGTAATCATCGATACTACCGTCCCAACCTGGCTCGTTCTCACTTCGCCATTCTCTTAAGTCGCGCTTGTCGCACTCCGCAGAGCACACAGGGAATTCAGACTCCCTTATCTTACACTTGACCATTAAAGCCGTGTCTCCAACATCAACGGGGCCGCCGCAGACATGACAACAGAATTCTTCTTTTGGTTCCCTGATTTTATAGAAATAGCTCATGGTGTGGTGGTCCTTTGGGTTTGGTGTTGGGTGTTAGTTTTGGGTTGTTTCGCTGTGGACTTTCCCGTTTTTGTGCCAATATGTTTCGTCCATTATCTCGCCATTTTTCCATGTGCGCTTTAGACGCCGGTGCCCACTTGGGTGCCAATGCTCGGAGGTCAACATCCGTTTTTCTGAGGATAGGAGCGGTTCCCATGGGTTGCTTGTAGTGTAGTGTGTCTCGGATTCTTTTTTGCCATCAGTGAACCAAGTAGTTGACTTGATTAGCTGGATACCTGACCGCGAATGTACCTTGACCAGTTCCATGCTTGTCTTACCGTTTGGGTAATTCCAAGTGTAGGTTAGTTCTCTTGCCGTGTACCGTCGTTTTGTGTTGCCTGATTTTCGTACCATGGAAATGTATTTGACGATTAGACCGTCCCTGCTTTTTTGTTCGTGCATTTTGTAATCCTTTGTGTGTGTGGTGTTTGCCCACCATATATTTATATCTGCCGGTGAGTCAACAACTATTGTAGGGGGGCGATCGTTTATAGTTGGTGCGCTGCATCCCACTCAGACATGATAATAATACCAGCGTCCTCGTTTACGCCGCCGACTGGCCAGCCTTTCGCCAACAGATAGGATACGGCTACAGCCCCTGCACTAGAGTATTCATAACCGAACGGTATAGTTACCGATGTTTTGAATCGCGGGTCTTTTATTTTTACCCGACTACCTTTAGTGTTTGTTGGACATAAATATTTGAATTCGATAACACGGACGTTGAATGCAGTTAGTTCTTTTGTTTTCTTTTTTAGATTATCCATGGTGGTTTTCCTTTGGTGTGGGGTGGTGTGGTGTGTGGTGTTGGCTAGTCTTCAAAGACCTTGCGGTCTATTAAATCCTGAATTCCCTCCATTGCGCCGAGTTCTTCAGCTAGTTCTTCTGCGTCGTAATGCTCATGGGCGTAGTCCTGTTTTTCACTTATT
>Ga0207892_1000028_pt1 | contig 48809 bp, 47 predicted proteins | sample LinPmetageLP54_FD_184063 | JGI IMG/M metagenome (GOLD analysis project Ga0207892, IMG submission 184063) | Marine viral communities from the Pacific Ocean - LP-54 (SPAdes) | ecosystem: Environmental > Aquatic > Marine > Oceanic | place: Pacific Ocean | collected 2010-02-09 | reverse complement strand
CACATTTGGGTTATCTCGATCATCATCATTTTTTGGAAAACTCCTGTCGAATGTAGGCAGTCCGTCAGTTATAATCACACTAAAGTTACGCTGACACCTGAACTCAATAGGACTTGAAAAGCTTCCACTTCCAAGATCTTGATAGCGGCTCATACCCCGCATATAACGCGTCATCTCATAATAGGTTTCCGCCAAGGGAGTACTGGTCTCTGCCGTCAGCTTGTCGACCTCAGAAATGATCGAGTTGTAGTTTTTAGTGGCGGCGGCAGCGGATGTTTTGACGCTACCGCTGACAGAGTAAGATTCCGATAGGTCTTTGATTTCACTATTTACAGATCCGCCCGGACCACTTACATTATTTCGAGTCTCATTAAACGAGAACATGCCAAATCGTAGCGCTCTGTTAGAAGCAATAAGTTGCTTGGTAACATTCTTTGCAACATTCATCCTATAATCAGAAGGCAGTAGACGGGTCAAATCCTGACTAAAGCCATAGTAATTATATATATATGATAGATACTGACCGCTATACCAAGTATTGCCACCTCCGACTGGATCCGGAAGAAGGTAGCAGCGATATCCAGAACCCGAACTATTACTAGACAGAGCCACGTAGCCGCCGCCACAGTTATCTATATTTCTTAGGTAGTTATTAGAGGCCTCAACTTCACCCCAACCGCCATTCCTATAATAGTAAATACGCGTATAGGGTCTGGAAGCAGCAGCGACTGGGAGAACTGCGTTTTTCATACTCCCAGAGTTATCCACTAACAACAACACGTTTGGCGTTACAGCAGCTGAACTTAATATGGGAGCCTGGCTAGGTTGAAAGGCGTATACAGGGGTTAGCGAGTACAACCCGACGCATACACCCAAAAAAATACTTTTGATTTTTTTCATTTTGAATACTCCTCGCGCGGAGACCACTGAATCAGTTTCGCGCATAAATACTTTCAACCGCCGTAGTACTATTACCAACGGTAGCGACGGCGGTTACCCGATATAAAGTCACACTCTCACCTAAGTCGACATTGATAGCAGCACTTGAAGTGCCGAGCTTCTGAAGCTGATAAAACCCGCCACCTAACGCTGCTTGGCGCCAAACTCCACAAGCGCCCTGCCCACCAGACACGCTGCTGAAATCCGGGGTTTGGCAACCGGCCGCAACACATTGTGCGCAGCCAGCCAAAACAGCTTCATTGGCATCAGCGGCTATAAAGCCTTCCCCCTCTCTAAGCCCAGCCTCAGCTGCCTGAAAACTTTCATTTTTTAGGCGCACATTGCCTGACATTTTTTCTTGTAAGGTGGCGCTCTTCATTGCCGCCACTCCCACTAGCGTTAACAACAACAAAAAAATGAGGCTCACAAAAAGTGCGACCCCGCTTTGGGCACTTCGTTTAGTTCCAATCATCATCTTTAGACCTCAAATAGAACGATTGCGTAAAGTAACAGCAACGGAGTAAGTCTGATCAGCGGATCGCTCAGTTATATCTTCAAGCACGAGTTCAAGGCGGACACTCCGAATAAGCTCAGCATTAGTTATCGACGCACCCGCTACATAATTTCCAGATACGTAGGAATCTTCAATAGCAGCAGCCAGACCGAAACTCACATCCATTGACTGCACCCCCGACATCAGAACACTAAACGTCCCAGCGCCTCCTGAGCGAAACAGCAGCTGGTTGTTATCGGCATCGAATCGGTACTCCACCACGCGAATCGGCAGGGCCATCTGTCCCACTACTGGGGCAGCCACTCCAGGCTGGACCGATGCTGTAGTTCGACAATCTGTTAGCAATGTCCAATCGGCGTTAGTGGTCGTGCCAATGCCACGAGTTGCATTGGAAGTAACAATTCTTAAAGTACCCGTTGTGCTATCCCAATCTATTGGGTCGTCGAAAGCATCAGGCCTGCCGATGATGGAGGCTTGGGTGAGGCATCCAAACATTCCAGCCATTCTGAGCTCTTGGCTAATCCTAGTGAGTACATAACGACCATCCTCTTGCAACCTTGCCGAAGCATCCTGCACCTGATAAGTTTGCCTACTAGACGCAAAAATCTGTACTACACCCAATATCAGAACTAGGCCCAAAGTCATAGCTACTAGTACTTCAACCAAGCTTATGCCTTTTTGTACACTCTGATTCATTCTGTTCATTAGGGCCCTCCAGGCGCTATGACTGATACATTAGTGGTTACAGCAAATGAACCAGTTCTAGCTTGTCCGTCTTCATCCGTGCCACCCGCTCTTGCTTCGGACCAACTAATAGTGACTGCCACCTGAGCCCCGTCGACTATTATCCGAGCTTCAGCTTCTGGTAGCATTTCCAAGTTGTCAGAGAAATCCATTAAATCACGCGCTGAAATGGATGCAGCCGCCGAGGGCACTTGAGACAGGTTTGCAATTTCATATTGCTCTAACTGTATTGGATCGGCGTTAGCCCTCATACGATCAATGATGTCGTAAACGATGAAGCTAGCCTGAGAATTCATGCGTGAGCTATCGGTATATTTTAGTGCGCTTAACTGCATTCCTGCAGCTCCTAAAAGGCCAATAGCCAGTACAAAAACAGCTATCATCACCTCCACTAACGAGAATCCCGCTTGCGTGACAGCCTTAGCTTTAAGATTCATTAGCATTGCCCTCCTGATTGAGCTCTGCCAGTTGGGCACAAAATAACCGAGCGCTGCTGATCGCCACGGGTATAGTTAAAACTAACTGTGCTCCCCGGCGAGGCGAGACCACCAAGAGAATCAAACACAAGCCCACTAATATCTCCAGTGACATTAACAACAGCACCGGCAGAAAAGCCTGGAAGACTTCTTATAATTTCACCGTCGCGAGTGACGGAAATAGCAAGCGCCCAGTTATCGTCAGTAACAGCGTCAACCGAAACCTCTTGGCTACTATTTATCGCCTGCAATCGCGCCCAGCTGAGCACGTGCACTAGCTCATTCACGTCCGCATCTGTTCTAGACCTTTCGATAGAGCCGCTATAAGACGCTACCCCTAACGTCAGCCCGATTGCCAACAACCCAATCGTCACCATTAGCTCAATCAGAGTGAACCCCTTCACACTTCGCATCAAAATTACCCTCCTAGTAGTTCATGCAATATAGAAATGTAATGTCTCAATGTCTCGCTCATGACGATGACCGGTCGCATCGGGTGCACGACAGGTTATAAACAGCGCTCTTTAGAGCAATTAGCTTTCATGGTCTCAGGGAGAGAACAATGAGAAAAAACGGATTTACCTTAGTGGAGTTACTCACCACTCTTGCCCTCCTAACCGTGCTGATCAGCATTGGCGTACCCTCCTTCGGCAAGATAGTTGACAGCCGTCGACTGGACGTGAGCAAAGAGCAACTGGCGCGCAGTATTCAACAGACACGCGAAGAAGCCGTACGCCGCAATCAGCCGGTGACTATGGCGCCAAAAGGCGGCGATTGGAATGAGGGCTGGCGTGTATTTCTCGACCATAATCGTAACGCGCGCTTTGATGACGCAGACGAGTTATTGGGCGAGGACATCGCCGCGCGGGTCAGCAACATAAGTGGCAGCGGCGCTCTCTCGAGTTATTTAAGATACAACGGTATGGGAGAGTCTGAACTGCTGCATGGTGGCTTCTTAGCAGGTACGTTGCGCTTGTGTCCAACGGAGCAAGGTGACGACGGCAGAATGCTGGTGATCAACCGTGTCGGGCGACTGCGGATGGATAAAGGGCCTATCGCTGAGCGGTATTGTACGGGTAACCATTAAGGAGTTGCTCTCAACCGTAGTTACACTAAAAGCCAGCGACGCGGTTGATTTGCCGCGGAAATAGCGCCAACTTTGCAACCGGCGTATAAGCTGCGGCGCCATCCGCGCTAAAGGGGTTGAGCGGTTAGCAGCCAGATGTCGATGGTAGTTAACGTAAACGTGTGGCTGGCCAGCTCTGGTATGAGCCGGAGCTCGAACCTCCCAGCAAAACCTGGGCGCAGGGTATTTGAGTGACGATTACTATGGGAGTGGGCTTTTCCTAAATCCGGCTGGCCGGAGCGGCACTCCAGCCAGCCAAGAGCCTGTTAGATTTAACAGTGCCCTACTGCAATCAAGCCCGAAAGGCTCCTGGCGTTTACTCAGGTACGATATTCCGCATTAATGCGTACATACTCGTGCGACAGATCGGTGGTCCAAAGGGTTTCGCTGCAGTCGCCGCGGCCCAGCTCGATACGAATAGTAATTTCCGCCTGAGCCATAACCTTGGCGCCCTGCTCTTCTCTGTAGTCTTCAGCGCGGCTGCCGCTGCGGGTGATACAAACCTCATCGAGATAGACATCGATCTGCTCCACATCCAGATTAGGTACACCGGCATAACCCACTGCCGCCAAGATCCGGCCCCAGTTGGGGTCAGAGGCGAAAAGCGCGGTTTTGATCAGCGGGGAGTGCGCTACAGCGTAACCCACATCAAGACATTCATCACGATTACCGCCACCATTAACCTGAATGGTCACAAACTTGGTAGCACCCTCGCCATCACGCACGATAGCCTGAGCCAGCTCTAGCATGACAGCATTGATCGCTTCGGCGAGTTGCTGATACTCGCCGCTCTCTGCTGAGCTAATTTCCGGCATCTCAGCCTGCCCGGTCGCGATCAACATGCATGAGTCGTTGGTGCTGGTATCGCCATCAATGGTGATGCGATTGAACGAGAGATCTGCTGCCGCCTTGACTATCTGTTGCAACAACGGCTGTACCACTTTGGCATCAGTCGCCACATAACCCAGCATGGTCGCCATATTTGGGCGGATCATGCCGGCACCCTTTGAGATACCGGTAATGGTAATCGTCTGCCCAGCCAGCATGATCTGCCGGCTACTACCTTTGGGCTGCGTGTCGGTGGTCATGATGCCTTCGGCAGCAACAGCCCAATTATCTTCAGCAAGATCGGCCAGAGCGGCAGGCATTGCCTCGATCACCTTGGCCGCTGGGAGCAATTCACCAATCACTCCGGTACTGAAGGGCAGTACCTGCTGTGAATTCACGCCACATAGATCGGCGAGCGCCTCACACGTACTTAGCGCTGCCTGCATCCCGGGCTTGCCGGTACCTGCATTAGCGTTGCCGGTATTCACCAACAAGTAACGTGGCGAGCTGCTCAGGTGTTTACGCGTGAGCGTCACTGGCGCGGCGCAAAAGGCGTTGGTGGTAAAGACGCCGGCAATGCTCGCGCCCTCTGCAGCCTCCATGATCACTACGTCTTTACGCCCTGCTCGCTTGATGCCAGCAGAGGCGATACCAAGACGAAAACCGGGAACCGGATGCAGAACAGGCAAGGGACCGAGACCGACGGGCATGGCGGACACTCCGAAGAAAATAGATTATAGGAACTGGAAGCAATTGTGGGGGTTGCGAAAAAATCGTCAACCCCCACATTAGGCACTTCAAACTACAAATTTAACGCATCAAGCTCACGTCAACTTATCTGCCCATGGCAGTGCTTGTACTTCTTACCTGACCCACATGGACAAACATCGTTGCGCCCGACCTTCGGTCCTTCGCGCGTGACAGGTGCGCCTGCCTGGGCTGGCTGATCGCCTTCGTCTGCAGCGTGGTCAAGGTCGGAGACACTATTGATCTCTTCGTGCTTGAATTGCATGCGGCGCTGCATTTCCTCTGCTTGCTGGCGCAGACGTGCTTCTTCCTCTGCAGGATCGTCACGTTTAATCTGCACGTGGCTCAACACACGCACAGTGTCGCGCTTGAGGGTGCCGAGCATTTCTTCAAACAGGTTAAAAGCCTCACGCTTGTATTCCTGCTTGGGGTTCTTTTGTGCGTAGCCACGCAGGTGAATACCCTGACGCAGGTGATCCATTGTGGCCAAATGCTCTTTCCACAGGTCGTCTAGCACACGCAACAGCATCTGCTTTTCAAACGAGCGCATGGCTTCAGCGCCGGCCAGCAATTCTTTCTCTTCGTATGCCAGTACCAGAGCTTCAAGCACGCGCTGGTTGACGCCTTGTTCGGCCAACGTTTCGTTCTCGTCCAGCCACTGCTGTACGGGCAAGTGAAGGCCCAGTTCGGTAGCTAACTGTTGCTCCAGGCCAGGAATATCCCACTGCTCAGGCAGGCTACCAGCAGGCATATGTTGCCCTACCAGGTCGGAAACGACGTCTTCGCGAATCGCCTGAATGGTGTCTGATACCGTCTCGCTAGCAAGAATAGAATTACGCTGCCCGTAGATGACTTTGCGCTGCTCGTTAGCAACGTCGTCATATTCCAGCAACTGCTTGCGAATATCGAAGTTACGCCCTTCAACCTTGCGCTGCGCCTTCTCGATGGCATTGGTGACCATGCGATGTTCAATCGCCTCACCTTTCTCCATACCCAAGGCTTTCATGAAGTTTTTTACCCGATCCGATGCGAAGATGCGCATCAGACTGTCTTCGAGCGACAGGTAAAAGCGGCTGGAGCCCGGATCGCCTTGGCGACCAGCACGACCGCGAAGCTGATTGTCGATACGGCGCGATTCGTGACGTTCACAGGCAATGATATGCAGACCGCCCGCTTCCAGCACTTGCTGGTGGCGCTGCTGCCATTCATCCTTGATCTGGGCCACTTGTTGATCGGTTGGAGCCTCTAGGCTAGCAACCTCGGCCTCCCAGCTACCGCCAAGAATAATATCGGTACCACGACCAGCCATGTTAGTGGCGATCGTAACGGCGCCGGGGCGCCCGGCTTGCGCGATAATTTCGGCTTCTTTTTCGTGGTATTTAGCGTTCAACACCTTGTGGGGAATCTCTTCGCGGACCAGCAGCTGAGCGACCATTTCTGACGATTCGATGGAAGCAGTACCCACCAGCGCAGGGCGACCACTTTCCATGCACTGTTTTATATCTGCAACGATTGCCGCGAATTTCTCATCAATGCTGAGATAGACCAGATCGTTGTGATCCTTACGGACCATCGGCTTGTTGGTAGGGATAACCAACACATCCAGGCCGTAAATCTGCCGAAACTCGAACGCTTCAGTATCAGCGGTACCTGTCATACCGGACAGCTTTGGATAAAGACGGAAATAATTCTGGAAGGTGGTTGAGGCCAGCGTCTGACTTTCGGCCTGGATCTTCAGGTCTTCCTTCGCTTCGATGGCTTGATGCAAGCCTTCTGAAAGGCGGCGACCAGGCATGGTTCGACCAGTATGCTCATCAACCAGCAGAACCTGATTATTCTGCACTATGTATTCCACGTTACGATGGAACAGCGTGTGCGCACGCAGCCCCGAATGCACGTGGTGTAACAGATTAAGGTTCTGCGCGGCGTAAAGGCTGTCGCCCTCCTCCAGCAAGCCTTCCTTTACCAGCAACTCTTCAACAAACTGATGGCCAGCTTCGTTTAGTTCAACCTGGCGGGTCTTTTCGTCGATGCTGTAATGACCATCAACCTCTTCTTCCGCTTCTTCTGCGGGATAACCACGTTTGAGAAGCGGAATCAAAGTATTAATCGCCGTATAGAGGCGAGAACTGTCTTCAGCAGGACCAGAGATGATCAGCGGCGTGCGCGCCTCATCGATCAAAATGGAGTCAACCTCATCGACTACCGCAAAATTCGGTTCACGCTGAAACTTGTCTTCCATACGGAAGGCCATGTTGTCGCGCAGGTAGTCGAAGCCAAGCTCGTTGTTGGTGCCATAGGTGATATCACACCGATAAGACTGGCGCTTATCCTGCGGATCCTGAAATGGCACTACTACACCAACCGTCATTCCGAGGAATTCATACAGCGGCCGCATGGTGTTGGCGTCACGTGCGGCCAGGTAATCGTTCACGGTGACCACGTGCACGCCCTTGCCAGACAGCGCGTTAAGGTAGACCGGCAGGGTCGCGACCAGCGTTTTACCTTCGCCGGTTTTCATCTCGGCGATTTTGCCCTCGTGCAGCGTCATGCCACCCATCATCTGCACGTCGAAGTGACGCATGCCCATGACTCGCTTACTGGCCTCGCGCACCAATGCAAAAGCTTCAGGCAGGATGGCATCAAGGGATTCGCCACCTGCTACGCGCTGCCTGAGTTCCTCCGTCTTCGCCTTAAGCTGTTCGTCGCTAAGTGCGTTGAAGCTTTCTTCCAGAGCGCTGATCGCACTGACGACCTTGCTCATCCGCTTCAACTCACGATCGTTCTTGCTTCCCAACAGCTTTCTCATTAAAGGCGCAAACATAGTCGACTTCGATATCCATTTGGTGATCGGCGTGCCCGAGAGTTGCAGCGGGAGGTCGCCCTGAAAAAGGCATTCTACTCTGATTAGTGCCCGACAATAAACCGCACGCCCAGACGCCGTGTTAGCAGCATCCGAGCTTCAGTAATGGGGATCAATGCGGGTTATTTCAATGCTACGAAGCGGGCAGGATTGACAGCCATGCCATTGCGGTAGACTTCGAGATGCAAATGCGAGCCGGTAGAACGGCCAGTACTGCCAACCGCAGCTATTTCCTGGCCCTTCTGAACCAGGTCACCTTTGCTGACATTCATTGCGGAAGTGTGCGCATAGCGGGTCTTAAAACCACCGCCGTGATCGATTTCCACCATATTGCCGTAGGCACCGTTACGCCCAGCAAATACCACCACGCCACTGCCTACAGCGTAGATTGGCGTACCGCGAGGTGCGGCGAAATCCAGACCCGTGTGCATAGAAATGCGACCGGTGATCGGATCGGTACGACGACCAAAGCCGGAAGAAAGATGACCCAAGCGCACAGGCTTGAAGTCGAGCGCAGAATCCACATCGGACTGCCGGCTGACCATCAACTCTTCAAGCAACTGGAGTTGTTGCGTACGGTCATCGATGCGCTCAGACAACTGCTCAATCACGTTTTGCAGATCAGGTGAGTGGTAACTCAGATCATCCGCGCGCAGTTCTGGCCCGCCCATACCTGGATCAATATCGTCACCAAAGTTGAACTCACCGTCAGAGAAGTCGGCCAACTCCGTAAGGCGCTCCCCCAGAGCATCCAAACGCGTCAAACGCATCTGTAAGCGAGCAAGCTGCTGGCTCATACGCTCAATTTGCGCTTGGGCACCGTCATCCTCAGCAACATCGTTGATGTCATAGTCATGTAGGACCTGCTGCCACTGCGGCGCTTCCGCTTCGGCCAGCTCGGTAATATTCGTGCCTCCGCTGAGCAGCTGCCAAGTCAACAGCGCAGCAGCGACCGGCAGGGCGGTGAGCACGGCTATACCGGCAGCGACCCACGGGGCACTTAAGGTCAGCGTTCGGGACGCGCCGTGGCGTCCAGTGAGAATAATAATGTTCAAATAACGACCTCAAACAATCATGACAGCGGTTCTGCTAGGATGACCGCTATATCACTCCAAAACCGGTTTATACCTGCATGGCTTTCTACCCGCTGGATGCACGCAGACCCAACGATCTGCTGCGCACCAACACCACCCTCAAAAAACTTTATGCACAGGCAAAAGCCGTTGAGCGCTTACAGTCTCTGGTGGAGACTCAACTGGAGCCTGCAGCACGAGAGCATTGCAAAGTAGCTTCTCTTGCAGACGGGGTATTACGCTTTGTGGTCAGCAGCAGCCATTGGGCTACGCGACTCAGATATCAGCAAAAGCGCCTCGTTCGCCAGCTACAGGCTTACAAAGAGTTCGCAACCTTAACGAAAATCCACTGCAAGGTACAACCTCCACTGGTCAAAAAAGCACCACCAGTTCGCACAATCCGTCGTTCGCAGGTAGCTGCGGAGCACTTGCAGGAAACCGCCGAACATGTAACAGACGCTACTTTACGTGCCGCACTGCAGAAACTGGCTCGGCATCACGCTGGCGACGAAGGTCAGCACGAGGGCACATAAAGTCATATAGATAATTGAACCCGAGCAAGTCAAAGACTGTAAGGCCGTAAGAATTTGAGAACGTTTAAAGTAAAGAAAACGGCCACCGAAGTGGCCGCTAAATAAACAACGAAACGAGAAAGGTGTCAGACGACTGGTTTCAGTAGGCTGGCATCAGACTGCAGCAGCAGGGCGCATAAATGAAATCGGCGCCGTACCCGCATCGTCAAATGTAACCACTTCCCAGGCATCTTTGGTCGCCAGCAAAGCACGCAGCAGCTTGTTGTTCAGCGAATGACCTGATTTGTAGCCTTGAAACTCACCCACCAAGCTCTTGCCCAGTAGATAAAGGTCGCCAATGGCATCCAGAATCTTGTGCTTCACAAACTCGTCTTCATAACGCAAACCGTCTTCGTTGAGCACTCGGTACTCATCAACGACAATCGCATTGTCGACGCTACCGCCAAGTGCCAGATTCTGCGAACGCAGATACTCGATATCACGCATAAACCCAAAGGTTCGTGCCCGACTCACTTCCTTAACAAAGGAAGTGCTGGAGAAATCCACGCAAGCGGTCTGACTGCGACCCCGGAAAACCGGGTGGTCAAAATCAATACTAAATGAAACCTTAAAGCCTTCAAAAGGCACGAAAGTGGCGGTTTTACCGTCTTCCTCAACAGTCACTGCGCGTTTAATGCGAATGAACTGCTTTGGCGCGTCCTGCTCCTCGATGCCAGCGGACTGGATAAGGAACACAAAAGGACCGGCACTACCGTCCATGATCGGCACCTCAGGGGCGCTCAGTTCTACATAGGCGTTATCGATACCTAGACCGGCCATGGCAGACAACAAATGTTCTACCGTATCAACCTTGGCGCCATCCTTGATCAGGGTGGTGGACATGGTCGTCTCGCCCACAAACTCGGCACGCGCCGGGATCTCGACCACAGGGTCGAGATCTGTACGACGGAACACGATACCCATATCTACCGGTGCAGGTTTCAGTGTGAGGTATACCTTCTCACCCGAATGCAAACCAACACCAGTGGCCCGGATGATGTTCTTAAGTGTGCGTTGTCTGATCATGCTTGACTGGTCCGCTCTAGTTGCGAATAATTTTCAACAAATTGGCGTGCATAATATCAAAGTACGCCTTTGATGAATACCAATAAGCCCTATGCCACCGATTGATCAAATCAATCGGCTTGGCGACGCAGGAAGGCCGGGATATCGAGATAATCCAGGTCTTCTGCCGGCTGGCTCAAACGCGCGGCTGCACTGCCCTGCGGATGCTGGTTGCGCATCACAGTAGGACGATCCAGGTCGCGGTAGTTCGGCGCAGAGCCTTCGCTGTGACGAGCAGCTGGTGCTTGAGCCTGTGCAGCGGTGTTGTCCACTACTTTAACTGGCTTGTCGCTCTTGGAACCCAGGCCCGTAGCGACCACGGTAACCCGCAGTTCATCACGCATTTCTGGATCGATAACCGTACCGACCACAACAGTAGCGCTTTCAGAAGCAAACTCTTCAACCGTGCTGCCGACTTCAGAGAACTCGCCCAGCGACAGATCCGGACCCGCGGTGATGTTGACCAAAATACCGCGCGCGCCCATCAGGTTTACATCTTCCAGCAGCGGGCTGCGGATAGCCGCTTCAGCTGCTTCACGAGCACGGTTTGGACCACTGGCGTGACCAGTACCCATCATCGCCATGCCCATCTCGCTCATGACGGTTTTCACGTCGGCGAAGTCGACGTTAATCATACCCGGACGCATGATCAGATCAGCAATACCCTGCACTGCGCCGAGCAGCACGTCGTTTGCCTTGCTGAAAGCGGCCAGCAGGCTCGCGTCTTTACCCAGCACGGTCAGCAGCTTTTCGTTCGGGATAGTGATCAGCGAGTCTACATGCATGCTCAACTCACGAATGCCCTCTTCCGCGATTTGCAGGCGCTTACGGCCTTCGAACGGGAATGGCTTGGTGACCACAGCAACAGTCAGGATACCCATTTCGCGAGCAACTTCAGCGACCACAGGAGCTGCACCAGTACCGGTACCACCACCCATGCCAGCGGTGATGAACACCATGTCAGCACCCTGCAGCACTTCAGCGATCCGCTCACGGTCTTCGATTGCAGCTTCACGACCGATCAGAGGGTTAGCGCCGGCGCCCAGGCCCTTGGTAACTGCGGAGCCTAGTTGCAATACGGTGCGAGCGCTGACGTTTTTCAGCGCTTGGGCGTCCGTGTTAGCGCAGATGAAATCCACGCCTTCAACGTTATTGACGACCATGTGCTGCAGTGCGTTACCGCCACCACCACCAACACCGATGACTTTAATTACTGCGTTTTGTGGGACGTTATCGATCAGTTCGAACATGACCTTTCTCCTGGAGTACAAACTCGTTTCGTTTTATGTCGTTTCGTTTACTGCGTTTAGCCCGCTTGGGCGGATCTGCTACGCGATTTACAAATGCTTAAAAATTACCTTGGAACCACTTCTTCACTCGCTCGACCACCGGCACTTTATTACCGCTGTCGCTCGGGCTGTTGCTCTGTTCGCCGTGATGCTTCATGCCGTAATGCAGCAAGCCAACACCGGTGGCATAAATCGGGTTACGTACCACATCGGTAAGCCCCTTGAATTCTTGCGGCATACCGAGGCGCACCGGCATGTGGAAGATTTCTTCCGCCAATTCAATAGCGCCTTCCATTTTTGCGGTACCACCGGTCATCACGATCCCTGCAGGGATCATGTCTTCAAAACCTGAGCGACGTAGCTCAGCCTGAATCAACGTGAACAGCTCGTCATAGCGCGGCTCGACTACCTCAGCCAACGCCTGACGTGACAGATCACGTGGTGGACGCTCGCCGACACTAGGCACCTTGATGGTTTCTTCGGGGCCGGCCAGCTTGGCTAGCGCACAGGCGTAGCGAATCTTTATTTCTTCGGCGTACTGGGTCGGCGTGCGCAGCGCCATAGCGATGTCGTTAGTCACCTGATCGCCGGCAATCGGAATCACCGCGGTGTGACGAATAGCGCCCTCAGTGAAGATCGCGATATCGGTAGTGCCGCCGCCGATATCGACCAGGCAAACACCAAGCTCTTTCTCGTCTTCAGTCAGCACGGCGTAACTGGAAGCAAGCTGTTCGAGAATCACATCCTCAACTTCCAGCCCGCACCGGCGAATGCACTTCTCGATGTTCTGCACTGCATTGAGCGCGCAGGTCACCAAATGCACCTTGGCCTCAAGCCGTACGCCGGACATACCCAGGGGCTCACGCACACCTTCCTGGTTATCGATAACGTATTCCTGCGGCAAGATGTGCAGCACTTTCTGATCCGCCGGGATGGCGACCGCCTGACCTGCATCCAGTACGCGCTCGATATCTGCTTGCACTACTTCACGGTCACGGATGGCGACTATGCCGTTGGAGTTCAGACTCCGGATGTGATTACCGGCAATACCGGCAAACACCGAATGAATCTGGCAACCGGCCATTAATTCGGCTTCTTCGACGGCCCGCTGAATGGACTGCACGGTGGACTCAATATTGACCACCACGCCTTTCTTCAGCCCGCGTGAGGGGTGTGAGCCAATACCCACAATCTCCAGTTGGCCGTCCGCGCCGATCTCGCCGACCAGTGCCACGACCTTGGAGGTGCCGATATCCAGCCCCACTATCATCCTGCTACCCTGCTTGCTTGCCATAATCTTTCCGTTACTCCCCCGATTCGGTCGTTTCAACTGGCTCACGCCAGGCCACGGCCATGCCATTGCTGTAGCGCAGATCTACCCGCGCGATCAGTTCCCGCCGATCCTGTAGCAGCATCTGCTCGATCGTCATGAACCGCTGCATTTTCTCTACTAAATTGTCGCGTCCGAGCAGCACTTCCATGCCGTCTTCGGTAGTCAAAAACCAGCTACCACGATCACGTAATTCCAACTTACTGACGACCATGCCTTGCGGCCGCAGTAGGCTGCTGAACTGCTGGTAATGGCGCATCACACGGCGCTTGGCACGTTCAGGGCCATCCAGTTGCGGCAACTGCGCAAACCGGCTGATATCCTGCGGCGCAAACGCCTTGCCTTCATTGTTCAATAAAGCCTGATCACCCCAGCGGGCAATCGGTAGCTGTTCGTCCAAGTCGATTACCAGCTTGTCTGGCCATACGCGCCTCACCGAAGCATCGGCCACCCAAGGCATCGCCAGGAGGTCCGCGTGCAAGCCGTCGAGATCGATACCCAGGAAGCTCTCATGCAGATAAGGCTTAATCACCAGCTGCACGGCGTCGTGATCGATGTACTCCAGTTCACCTTCGACGGTGATCAAGGCTACCGGGCGGTCGGCCAATGGCATCAGGCGAGTACCGAGCTCGTATAAGCCCATGCCCAACGCGACCAGCAATAGCGGCCAAAGCAAGGACTGCAGACGACCACCCAACCCATCTAAGGAAGGCTTGCCCAAACGACTACGGATGCTGGCACGCGGTGCAGGCGGCGCGATACGCACAGCGCCGCGGCTCGACGCTTTGCGTCGTGCTGCAGGTGCGGTACCTGAGTCGCGGATCATCTGCCCCAACATACTTGCCCCGGCCTCAGCAGCGGGCACTGGCGAGAATCGCCAGCACCAAATCAGTGAATGACATGCCGGTGGCCTTTGCCGCCATCGGTACCAAACTGTGATCGGTCATACCCGGTACGGTATTAACCTCCAACAGATAAAAGCGGCCTGCTTCGTCCTGCATCACGTCAACCCGGCCCCAGCCGCGGCAACCCACAGCGTTAAACGCGCGCAGGCACAGCTCAGCCAACTCGGCCTCTTTCTCTGCCGGCAGCTCGCACGGGCACAGGTACTGGGTATCGTTGGCCAGATACTTAGCGTCGTAATCATAGAAATTGTGCGGAGTGCGCAGGCGGATTGCCGGTAATGCCTTGCCTTCCAAAATCGCCACGGTGAATTCAGCGCCCTGCACCCATTGCTCGACCAGTGCCTGGTCGTCATAAGCCTGCGCGCCTTTCCATGCCTGCTGCAGATCAGCCAGGCTGTCGGCCTTGGCCATACCAATCGAAGAACCTTCGTGCACTGGCTTGATGATTAGCGGTACGCCCAGTTTGTCGACTATGCCCGCGCACTCATCCATCGCACCGAGCATGGCGTAGGCCGGAGTAGACAGTCCCAAGCTCTGCCATATTTGCTTGGTGATCAATTTGTCCATGCCAACAGCTGAGGCCATCACGCCGCTGCCGGTATAGGGAATCCGCAATGACTCCAACAGACCCTGCAAGCTACCGTCTTCACCGCCACGGCCGTGCAGTGCGATGAACACACGATCCGGCCGCTCACCAACTAATTGTTCAGCAAGGCGCTCATCAGCATCAATACCGTAAGCATTCACGCCTGCGCCCAGCAGAGCCTCCAGCACCGCAGCGCCGGATTTCAGTGATACATCGCGCTCGGCGGAGCTCCCACCGAAGAGTACGGCCACGCGACCAAGGGCTGCTACATCGACCATCAAGCTTTACCTCCGGCGTTTCTAGCGGCCAAAGCATCAGCCAATTGGTGGGCCAGACCGCCGATATCCCCAGCGCCTTGGGTAAGCAGGATGTCGCCCGGCTGCAAGACAGCTTCGAGTAATGGCATCACATCGGCATCGCGTTCTACATAAATAGGGTCTATCTGGCCGCGCTGACGAATACTCCGACATAAGTTCTTACTGTCGGCACCCTGCACCGGCTCTTCACCTGCGGGATAAACCTCCATCAGTAACAACACGCTGGTTTCACCCAACACCTGGACAAAGTCTTCGTATAGATCGCGAGTACGGGTGTAGCGATGGGGTTGATACAGCATGACCAAGCGGCGCTCCGGCCAGCCCGCGCGCACGGCCTTAATGACCGCCGCCACTTCACGTGGATGGTGGCCGTAGTCGTCCACCAACATGATCTGACCATCAGCCCAGTTGTAATCGCCATATACTTGGAAGCGACGGCCAACGCCTTGAAACTCGGTCAAGCCTTTAATGATGGCCCGATCTGACACGCCCTCATCGGTGGCCACCGCAATGGTCGCCAGCGAATTAAGCACGTTATGTACACCCGGCATGTTGACGGACACTTTCAGCGGCTCGTGACCGTCACGCAGCACGGTAAAGTGGGTCTGCATGCCGTTTTGGTGAATATCCACGGCGCGAAAATCAGCGTCATCAGACTGGCCGTAGGTGATCACCTGACGGTTCACCTGCGGCAAAATCTCACGTACCACCGGATCATCAATACACAACACGGCCACGCCGTAGAACGGCAAGTTATGCAGAAACTCGACGAAGGTGCGCTTCAACCGATTGAAGTCGCCTTCATAGGTTTCCATGTGATCCGCATCGATATTGGTAACAATGGCAACCATCGGCTGTAGGTGCAGGAAAGAAGCATCACTTTCGTCTGCCTCGGCAACTAAATAACGGCTTTCACCCAGTTGTGCATTAGTGCCGGCGGCGGTTAAACGGCCACCAATAACAAAGGTTGGGCTCAGGCCATCCGCAGCCAGCACCGAAGCAATCAGGCTGGTAGTGGTGGTCTTCCCGTGGGTGCCGGCGACAGCGATACCGTGGCGATAGCGCATAAGCTCAGCCAACATCTCAGCACGCGGCACGACCGGGATACGCATATCAATTGCTGCTGCTACTTCAGGGTTCTGCTGATTAATCGCGCTGGACACTACCAGCACGTCAGCAGACTGCAGGTTCTCTGCGCGATGGCCGATATCAATTCGTGCACCAAACTCTTCGAGACGCTCAGTCACTGCCGATCGCTTGAGATCAGAGCCCGACACCTCGTAACCCAGGTTCAACAACACTTCGGCAATACCACACATACCCACGCCGCCAATACCGACGAAGTGGATACGGCGGATGCGGCGCATTTCCGGCAGGGTGAACGTCGCCTGAGCGCGTTTATTACTGATCACGTGCAACCTCCATACAGGCTTGCACCACATCCGTGATGGCATTGGGCGTTGCTTGTTCGCGGGCGCGTTGAGCCATCTCTCGCAGTAACTCCGGTTGATTCATGTAAGTCATCAATTTTTCTGCCAGCAGCGCACCAGTAAGCTCAGCTTGCGGTAGCAACTCAGCAGCGCCACGCTCAGCCAGATAACGTGCGTTTGCACTCTGGTGGTCGTCGATAGCGTGCGGCAGCGGTATCAAAAAGGAAGGACGACCAGCTGCCGCCAACTCACAGACGGTGAGCGCGCCGGCACGGCAGACCACCAGGTCAGCCCATTCGTAAGCGCCACTCATGTCAGCAATAAAGGCTTCCACATCGGCGCGCACGCCAGCGGTTTCATAAGCCTCACGAGCAACCAACGAATGCTGCTTGCCACACTGATGAACCACTTGCGGACGCTGCTCCTGCGGCAAACGGCTGAGCGCATCGGGCAATAACGTGTTCAATGGCATCGCACCCAAGCTACCCCCCAATACCAGCAAACGCATCGGGCGTTCGCCGTTCCAGGTAAGTGCAGGCACTCGGAAAATCTCTTCGCGCACGGGGTTGCCAGTGCTGCGACGACGCTTATCTGCCGGAAAGCTACCTGCAAAGCCCTCGCAGCAACGACGAGCGAAACGCGACAGCAGACGGTTAGCGGTACCTACTACGGCGTTCTGCTCGTGAATCACGACGGGAATGCGGCGCAACCAGGCAGCCAAGCCACCGGGACCCGTTACATAACCACCAGCGCCCAGCACAAACACCGGCCGTAATTCGGCCAGCAGCTTCAACGATTGCCCCAGCGCACGAACGATACGGAACGGCGCTTTGAGCAGATCCAGCGTGCCTTTGCCGCGCAACCCTTGAATGTCGATGTAATGAATTGGGAAGCCTGCTTGCGGTACCAGGTCTACTTCAATGCCGCGGTTGGTGCCCAACCAGTGCACGTCATAACCCTGATCGCGCAGCAAACGGGCGCAGGCCAATGCTGGGAATACATGTCCACCGGTACCACCAGCCATTACCAATACAGTCTTAGTCATTGCCGGCCTCCCGCAGTGCCTGTCTACGCTCCCAATCGATCCGCAGCAGCAGACCCAGAGAAACACAGCACACCACCAAAGAACTGCCGCCATAACTTAGGAACGGTAAAGTCAGACCTTTAGTCGGTAGCAAGCCAATGTTTACGCCAACGTTAATCAGCACCTGCCCGCACCACATGATCGCCAGGCCGTACGCCAGATACGCGGAGAACATCATGCCCGCGCGCTCGGCCCACAAGCCAACGTATAACGCACGCACTGCGACGAAGATCAGCAAAGCAAAGGCGGCTAATGCGCCGACCATGCCAAGCTCTTCAGCAAGCACGGAAAATACGAAATCGGTATGCGCTTCAGGCAGGTAAAACTGCTTTTGAATGCTGTTACCCAGCCCAACTCCCAGCCACTCACCACGACCAAAAGCGATCAGCGCCTGAGTGAGCTGATAACCCGTGCCGTAGGGATCTTCCCAAGGATTGAGGAAGCCGGTCAGACGCTGCAAGCGGTAGGGTTCGAACGCGACCAGCAAACCGGCCAGCCCGCCAAGGGAACCAAACAACAGCAGAAAGCGGAACAAACCAACACCACCGAGGAAAAGCATGCCGGTGGCAGCGCCCATCAAAACGACGGTAGCGCCGAAATCTGGCTCAATGATCAACAACCAAGCCATGGGACCAAGGACCATGAAAGGTTTGATAAAGCCAAACCATTGCTCCTTCACTTCTTCTTGGCGATGCACCAGATAACCGGATAGAAAAACCACGGCGAACAGTTTGGCCAGCTCCGATGGCTGCACGTTGATCGGGCCTACCGCAATCCAACGCCAGCTACCGTTAACCTCACGACCGATGCCCGGAATCAGCACCGCCAGCAACAAGGCAAAACCTAAAAACAGCAGCGGAAAGCGGAATTGTTCCCACAACCGCACCGGCACTGCGAGAGTCGCAGCCATTGCGATTAGACCGATCAGCAAATAGACGATCTGACGATTCATGTAATACAGCGGATCACCCAGGCGGCCGGCAGCCACTTCCATGGAAGCTGAGGAGACCATAACCAACCCAAGCGCCAGCAAACACAATGAGCCAACCAGCAGCGGCAGGTCCATATCGAAGCGGCGTTCGCCAATCAGCGGCGCGCTAGCATCACGGGCAGTGGCTAGCCAATTCATGCGCTAAGTCTCCTTACCGCTTCGGCGTACAGCTGGCCGCGCTCTTCAAAATTCTTGAACATATCCAGACTGGAGCAAGCTGGCGACAGCAGTACAGCATCGCCGGGTTGCGCCTTGTTTGCCGCAGTAAGCACCGCCGCGTCGAGGGTATCGACTCGCGTCACATCCAGCGAATTGGGCAGTACCGCTGCCAACTTATCGGCATCTCGACCCAGCAGCACGACTGCACGGCAATACTTAACTGCCGGCGCACTCAGCGGCTTAAAATCAGCTCCCTTACCGTCGCCGCCAGCGATCAGCACCAGCTTGCCGTCAATATCCGCGCCCAAGCCGTTCATAGCAGCCAACGCAGCGCCTACGTTGGTGGCTTTAGAATCATCGAAATAGCTAACCGCTGCGTGCTCACCCACCCACTGGCAACGATGCGGTAGGCCGGCGAAATGACGCAGGGTTTCCAACATCGGCTCCATGGGCAAGCCAACTGCATGTCCAAGGGCCAAGGCAGCCAGCGCATTGGACTGATTGTGTGCACCGCGCATTTTTAGCTCGCGAGCCGGCATCAGCGGCTCAAATTGGAATGCCAACCAGCTTTCGCCTTCGTGGTCCAACAACCCGAATCCTTTGAAATCAGGACGCGACAAGCCAAAACTGAAGCAAGGCAACTGATCCGCCACCAGAGGGCGCGACAAGGCGTCATCCCGGTTGATCAGAATTTGCTCCGCACCACGGAATATCCGGTGTTTGGCTAAATGATAGGCCGCCAAACCGCTGTAGCGGTCCATATGATCTTCGCTAACGTTCAACACAGTGGCCACGCGAGCGTTCAAGCGATCAGTCGTTTCCAGCTGGAAGCTGGAAAGTTCGAGTACATAAAGGGAGGCGTTCTGATCCAGCAAGTCCAGCGCCGGAGTACCCAAGTTGCCGCCCACAGCCACATCGATGCCCGCGGCTGAAGCCATCTCGCCAACCAGCGTGGTGACCGTACTTTTGGCATTGGAACCGGTGATCGCAACAATCGGTGCTTTGGCCTCGCGAGCAAACAACTCTATGTCGCCGACGATGGATACGCCTGCTTTGGCAGCTACCTGCAACGCTGGCGTGCTCAAGGCAACGCCGGGGCTGACAATGAGTTCGCCAGCGGAACACAACAGCTGCTCATCCAGTTCACCGAGATACAGGTCAGCCATGGGCGCGAAGCGTTTCAGCTTATCCAGCCCTGGCGGATTCTGACGGGTATCAACCACGGCAAACGACAGGCCTCGGCCCGCCAAATAACGGGCAACCGAGAGCCCGCTACTGCCGAGCCCGACGATGATCCGTTGTTTGTCCGTGGTAATCAGTGACACCTTAGTTTCCTCAGCGCAGTTTAAGAGTGGCTAAACCAATCAGCACCAGTACCACGGTGATGATCCAGAACCGCACGATCACGCGCGGCTCAGGCCAGCCTTTCAATTCAAAATGGTGGTGAATCGGAGCCATACGAAATACCCGGCGCCCGGTCAGCTTGAACGACGCTACCTGCACAATGACCGACAGCGTCTCCACCACAAAAATACCGCCCATGATGAACAGCACAATTTCTTGGCGCACGATGACAGCGATCACACCCAACGCGGCGCCCAGCGCCAGCGCGCCGACATCGCCCATAAAGACTTGCGCGGGATAAGTGTTGAACCAGAGAAAACCCAAACCGGCACCCAGTAAGGCGCCACAGAAAATAATCAGCTCGCCCGCGCCTGGCACATAGGGGATCAGCAAGTATTCAGCAAACTTGGCGTTACCCGACAGGTAAGCAAAAATACCCAGCGCGCCACCCACCATAACGGTAGGCATGATGGCTAAACCGTCCAGCCCATCGGTCAAGTTAACCGCGTTACTGGAGCCAACGATGACGAAGTAGGTCAGCACCACAAAGAAAGCGCCTAACTGGAACTCAATGTGCTTGAAGAAAGGAACAATCAGCGTGGTTTCGACGGGCGTTTGCGCGTGCATGTAAAGAATCACCGCAGCAGCCAAACCAAAAACTGATTGCCAAAAATACTTCCAGCGCGAAGGCAGACCGCGAGAATTTTTTTCCACCACTTTGCGATAGTCGTCCACCCAGCCCACTGCGCCGAAGCTAAAGGTGACGCCGAGCACTACCCACACGTAGATGTTGCTCAAGTCAGCCCACAGCAGAGTGCTGACACCAATGGCGACGAGAATCAGCGCGCCACCCATGGTTGGCGTACCCGCCTTAGATAAATGCGATTGCGGACCGTCATTGCGTACAGATTGTCCGATCTGACGAAAGCTGAGCGTGCGAATCATCCAGGGACCGAGAAACAGCGCCATTGCCAGTGCAGTCAGCACGCCCAAGATACCGCGCAGGGTCAAATACTGAAAAACCGAGAACCCGGAGTAGAACTGCTGTAGAAATTCGGCAAGTAAAAGCAACATATCAGCTGACCCTGTTTTTGTTATTTTGCGTGTCAGCCGAGGCCGTGAGACCGGCTACAACCTCGTCCATGCCCGCACTGCGCGAGCCTTTCACCAACACTTGCGTGCTGATATCCAGACGCCCTTTGAGCGCCTCGATCAAATCTTGCTTACTGGCAAACAATTGACCGCGCTCGCCAAATGCCTGAACCGCCAGGGCCGACAGCTTACCGACAGCGTATAACCCATCCAGCCCTTGAGCGCGGGCATATTCGCCGATTTCGGTATGACTGGATTCAGCCCAATCGCCAAGTTCACCCATGTCGCCTAGCACCAGAATGCGGGTGCCTTGCAAGCTGGCCAACAGCTCAACTGCGGCTTTAACCGAATCGGGATTGGCGTTGTAGCTGTCATCAATGATTTGCGCCCCGGCAACCCCCGCAGCAGAGTTGCCGCGACCCGGCACCGGCGCCAGCTCTGCAAGCCCCGCGCTAATGCACTCGAGCGATACGCCGGCAGCCAAGGCCGCGCCAGCAGCAGCCAGTGCATTGGCAACATTGTGCTTGCCGCGCAACTGCAGCTGCACTTTCACTGCGCCAACCGGGGTTTCCAGCTGGAATGCCGGGCAGCCCATACCATTAAGCTCAATCATTTCAGCGCGCAGCTGCGCGGTTGGATTTTTCAAGCTGAAGGAGCAGCAGCTACGTTTGCTGCCAAGTAATTGATACCACTGCTCGAACCAGGCGCTGTCCAGATTGAGGATCGCCTCTCCGCCATCTGGCAGTTCACTGACAATTTCGCCCTTGGTCTTGGCAATGCTTTCGAGACTGCCGAAGCGACCTACGTGGGCCATTTCAGCATTGGTCAGCACACTAATCTGTGGTTTGGCCAAACTCATGGTGTAAGCAATGTCACCCGCAGCGGCAGCGCCCATTTCAATGACGGCGTAGTCATGCGTTGGCAACAGGCGCAGCAGCGTCAGCGGCACACCCAGTTCGTTGTTCAAGTTACCTTCGGTTGCTAACACGCTACCCGCGTGACGCAGAATGCAGGCCAGCATCTCCTTGACGGTGGTTTTACCACTGGAACCGGTAATCGCGATTACCTGCCCCGCAAAGCCATCACGTGCCAACGCCGCCAACTGACCCAGCGCCAGCTGACAGTCGTGGACCAACAGTTGCGGCAACTCATCGTCAACCAGATACTCGACCATGGCCGCCGCCGCGCCTTGCTCACGGGCCTGAGCAACATAATCGTGCCCATTTACCCGGCTACCGGACAAAGCGACAAACAAGCCACCCGCCTGTACGTTGCGCGCATCAATACTGACGCTATCGAAATGGGTATCTACGCCGTTCATGGTGGCGGCCAGAGGCTTCAGCAGTTCAGAGAGGCGGATTGCTTCAAGCATGTGTCGCCTCCCACTGCAGCAGCGCTTGGCGCGCGTGTTCAATATCGCTGAAGGGATGACGCACGCCTTCAATCTCCTGATAGGTTTCATGCCCTTTGCCGGCAAGTAAAATCACATCGCCGACGCCTGCTGCGCTAATCGTCTCGGCGATCGCGGCAGCACGGTTGGGTATGACGGTAGCGAGGCCGCTACGTTCCATCCCTTGGCAAATTTGCTCAATAATCTGTTGTGGAGGCTCGCTGCGTGGGTTGTCGCTGGTGACGACAATGGCGTCGGCACGCTGCTCGGCAACTTGCGCCATCAACGCACGCTTACCCTTGTCACGGTCACCACCGCAGCCAAATACACAGACGACCCGGCCGCTAGCGTGCTCATGTAATGCGGCGAGCGCTTTGTCCAATGCGTCAGGGGTATGCGCATAATCGATCACTACAAGCGGCGCCGCACCGCCACCCAGACGCTGCATACGGCCAGCCGGGGGCTGCAATTCGGCCGCCAGCTCTACTGCTTGTGACAAGGGAACCTTTAGCGCGCTCAAACTCGCGATGACCGCCAGCAGGTTGCTAAGGTTAAAGCTGCCGAGCAGCGCACTGCGTAACTGGAACGTTTCGCCCTGACCGTGCAACGTGGTGCGCACGCCCTTGCTGTCGTATGCCGTGTCGCTGCAATAAAGGGAGGCCCGCGTATCCTCGAGGCTATAGCTGATGACGGGGGCTACACTCTCTGCGGCTAATTGGCGGCCAAACTCATCATCTATATTAATGACCGCGGCGCGCAGCGGCCGCTTAAACAGCAATGCCTTGGCAGCGCCGTATGCCGACATGTCGCCGTGATAATCGAGATGATCGCGACTCAGGTTGGTGAATATCGCAACGGCGAAACTCACGCCTTCAACGCGCCCTTGATCCAGCGCATGGGAAGACACTTCCATCGTCACATGGCTCGCACCCTGGGCATGCAGCCGAGCCAGTTGCGCCTGAACCAGCAGCGGGTCTGGCGTGGTCATGCCGTGCTCTGTCAGCTGGCCAAGCATGCCGCTGCCCAGCGTGCCAATCACACCACAAGGTTTCTGGGCTGCAGTCAGCGCCTGGGCGAGCATCAGGCTAACGCTGGTTTTGCCGTTAGTGCCCGTAACGCCAATGGCGCTAAGCTGTTGACTAGGCTGCCCATAGAACACGCCAGCCAATTTGGACAACTGCTGCTGTAAACCAGGAACAGCTATCGCCGGCACAGGCAGCTCTGTTAACTGATAGTCAGCAGGTTCATAAGCGACCGCTGCCGCGCCGGCTGCCAAAGCCTGAGTAATATAATCCCGTCCATCCTGCTGCAAGCCCGGAACGGCAAAAAACAGATCGCCAGCCTGCACGCGACGGCTATCCATCGTCATGCCGCCAATCTCAAGATCAGCAGTCGTCAGCTCGGGGAACAGCTGGGTAAGTTTCATCCGCGCTCCCTGCTAGCTGGGGGCGCTGGCAGCTCAACTTGCTGCATTTCACCTAAGTTATCTGGGGCAATGTTCATCAAGCGCAGCGCGTTGGACATCAAGCCACTGAACACCGGTGCCGCAACCAAACCGCCGTAGTAGCCGCCTTTGCTTGGCTCATCAATAACGATCGCAATTGCAATACGCGGATTGGTACTTGGACCATAACCGGCGAACAGCGAACGGTAGGAATCTTCTTTATAACCTTTACTGGAGGTGCTGGCCTTGCGCGCCGTACCGCTCTTGCCAGATACGTGGTAACCCGGAACCCGCGCACGGTAGGTGCCGCTATCGGCTTCAATTACGTTCTGCAACATGCCTTGCACTGTTTTGGCCGCTGCCTCGTTCAGCACCTGTTGCGCCTCTGGACGATTCTCCACGCGCAATAGTGACATCGGTACCTTGCGGCCATCGTTAGCGAGAATCGAGTAAGCCTGCGCCAGCTGTACGGCGGTAACCGACAAACCATAACCATAAGACAGTGCGGCAGTCTCAGCTGAGCGCCACTCACGATAACTAGGCAGCTTGCCAACCCGCTCGCCAGGGAACCCAAGACCGGTATATTCGCCCAGACCCACACTTTGCATCGCATCGTGAACCGCCTGTCCGCCGATATCGAGTGCAACTTTGCTCATGCCGACGTTACTGGACTTAAGCAAAATACCGCTCAGATCCAGCACACCACCCGGCGCACGAGACACGTCGCGAATGGTGTATCGACCGATGCGCAGTGTGCCGGGATACACGTTCACCGTATCGGTTGGCTTCCAACGACCACTCGCCAACGCAGCGGTCATGGAGATCGGCTTCATGGTTGAACCGGGCTCGAATACGTCGATGATGGCGCGATTGCGCATCATGCCTGGCTGCAGGTTGGAACGATTGTTTGGGTTATAACTGGGATGATTGACCATCGCCAGAACCTCACCGGTACGAACATCCAGCATCACGATCGAGCCGGCCTTGGCTTCGAACTCCTTCATACCTTCACGCAATTCGCGGTGAGCCAAATACTGCAGCCGCAAATCAATCGACAACTTAAGGTCGTTGCCTGGCCGCGCATTGCTAACTACCTGCACATCTTTAATCAGCCGTCCACGGCGATCTTGCAGGACCTGACGCTTTCCGGGAACGCCTTCCAGCCACTGGTCATAAGCGAGCTCCAGCCCTTCCTGACCTTTTTCATCCACGTTGGTAAAGCCAACCAGATGCGCCGCCACCTCACCAGCAGGATAGAAACGGCGATATTCCTCAATGCTGTAGACGCCGTGTACCTTGAGCGCCATGACTGCCTCACCATCCAGCGGCGTCATCCGACGACGCAAATAGATAAACTCTTTGTCGGCATTGGCTTTCAGACGGGCGCGAAAGGTAGATAGGTCGGTACCAAGCACGCGAGCCAGATCAGCCCAGTGCGTCTCTTGATTGATCAACTGTGATGGGTTAGCCCAAATGGTCAGCACTGGCGTACTCACGGCCAAGGGCTCACCGTTGCGGTCGGTAATCTGTCCACGATGCGCGGGGATAGGCACGTGCCGCACACTGCGCTTGTCGCCTTGGCTTTTCAGAAAGCCTTCATCCAACACGTGCAGCTCGACAATACGCCAAGCCACAGCCACGCAGCACAAGCCCAGCAAGCCAATTACCAGACGAAAACGCCAAGGATGCAAACTGCCATTGGGCTTGAAACCGAGCTTCTTCATGGCTGCACCAAAATCACGTCAGCTGGTTCAGGCACATGCATGCCCAACTGCTCGGTCGCGATGCGTTCGATACGGCTATAAGCCGTCCAGGTGCTCTGCTCAAGCACCAACCTGCCCCATTCGGCCTGCGCCTTTTCGCGGACTTCTATTTCAGCCGCCAATTCGTTCAACAACAAACGGCTCCAATGTGCACTGTAAGACACCGCCAGAGCGCTGATCACGACCACTACGCCCACAAGCAGCAACAAGCCACTACCCGCTGGCAAGTTGCGCTGTGGTTTGATCAGTTGCTCTGACGCGCCCATTAGCGTTTCTCCGCGATACGCAGCATGGCGCTACGAGACCGAGGATTAGCAGCCACTTCGGCGGCAGACGGCTTAATTGCCTTACCAACCAAGTTGACTGAAACAGGAATATCGATATCGCGGATAGGCAGGTCACGGGGCAGCGGCGCGCCTTTGGCTTCGCGGCGCATGAACTGCTTCACCATGCGATCTTCCAGCGAGTGAAAGCTGATCACCACCAAACGCCCGCCCGGAGCCAGCGATTCAACTGCCGCACGCAAACCGTCTGCGAGGTCTTCCAGTTCGCGGTTAATGAAAATACGAATACCCTGAAATGCTCTGGTGGACGGATTCTTGCCCTTCTCCCAAGCCGGATTCGCTTCCTTAATCACCTCGGCCAGATCGGCTGTGCGAGTAAAGGGTTGCTGCGCGCGGCGCGTAACCACGGCTCGCGCCATGCGCTTGGAAAAACGCTCCTCGCCGTACTCTTTAAGCACGGTGGCGATGTCTGCCTCAGCGGCGCTATTGATCCAATCGGCAGCGCTCTGACCCATGCCAGGGTTCATGCGCATATCCAACGGGCCATCATTCATGAAGCTAAAACCGCGCTCAGGATCGTCTAGCTGGGGTGAAGAAACCCCAAGATCTAACAAGATGCCATCAACCTTGCCGTGCAAATCCCGGTCCTTGAGCTCTTGCGCCATGTCAGCAAATGAACGCTGCACAACGACAAAGCGGCCGTCTATGGCCGCCAGCTCGTTACCCGTCCGGATGGCTTCCGGATCTTTATCGAAGGCGATCAAGCGCCCCCCCGGAGCCAACCCCGACAAGAGCGCGCGACTATGGCCGCCGCGTCCGAAGGTGCCGTCGACATACAAACCATCTGGCTTAATAGCCAGACCTTCCAGCGCTTCATTCAGCAGTACGCTGACATGTTGGTAATCGGCGTGCGCGGTCATAGGCTTAAGGAATGCAGTTCCACCGGTAACTCACCGGCGTCCTGCGATTCTTCCAAGTAGGCGCTGGTGGTGGCCGTCCAGGCCTCTTCACTCCAGAGCTCGAATTTATTGATTTGCCCAACCAGCATGACTTTTTTATCCAGCCCGGCGTGATCGCGCAGCAACGGTGGGATGACGAAGCGGCCGTTGCTGTCCAGCTCCAGATCATTGGCATTACCAATCAACAGGCGCTGCAGGCGTTTAACCGCAGGATTCATGTTCGGCGCTGAGCGCAACTGCGCTTCAACCGCTTCCCATTCCTGCAAGGGGTAGATCCACAAGCAACGCTCTTCGAGGGCGATGGTCGCCACCAACTGACCGCCACAGGACTCCATCAAGCGATCGCGATAGCGCGCAGGCATCGCGAGTCGCCCTTTGGCGTCCAGATTGATGGCGTTGGATCCTCGAAACACGCTTTCTACCTTCCCCGTTAATGAGCTGGCGCTTAACGCCAATTTTTCCCACTTTTATCCACTTCGTACCACTTTGGCACACTATAGAAACGCACTGACACAGCGTCAAGCAGACAAATGAGGGAAAAAGCCTTGCAGAGCAGGGGTTTAGCACTAAAAAAGGGAGGATTACCTAGAATCAAAGTAAAGCAAGGAGGGTAAAGCGGAGACAAAGCAAACAGATCCCCTCACAACTTAAAGTAAATTATGAAGAGTAAGATTCTTTTGATCTAAAAGAGAAGGGAGTCACAACAAGAAGAAGAAAAAATAAGAGTTGGCCTGTAAGCCGGGTTCTGTCGAGAACAGTCATTCCTCTGGGATCGCCATCACTGACAACCTCTAGCAACCTACCCGAATCCAGTGCGGGCCACACCGATGGATTCCTATTTGGTCTTGCTCCGAGTGGGGTTTACCACGCCACAGACTGTTACCAGCTGCGCGGTGCGCTCTTACCGCACCTTTTCACCCTTACCGGCGCTTGCGCGCTTAGGCGGTCTGCTCTCTGCTGCACTTTCCGTAGGCTCACGCCTCCCAGGCGTTACCTGGCACTCTGCCCTATGGAGCCCGGACTTTCCTCCCTGCCAGCGCCTTGCGGTGCCGACACAGCGACTGTCCAGCCAACTCTTGGCGGCAAGGTTAGTCGCCTTCGCCACACAGAGCAAGTAGAAAAGACGACGACAAAGCGGGGGTCAGCTGGATTCTTCGCCACGTTGCAGTGCCAACTGGTACAAATGGTTTTTACGACCGCCCGTTATTTGCGCCGCTAGGCGGGCTGCTTGCTTGACCGGCAACTCCTGCAGCAACGCATCCAACACTCGCATTGCCTCGGCCGAAACCTCATCGGCCACTGGTGCAGCGGCACCCTCAACCACCAACACACATTCACCGCGCTGCTGGTTACTATCACCCCGCACCCAGTCAGCAAGCTCTGCCACAGGCGCAGAGCGCAAAGTCTCAAAGGTTTTTGTCAGCTCGCGGGCCAAAACCACGCGTCGTTCAGGCCCGAGAATCTCACGCATATCATCCAGACACTCCAGCAAGCGATGCGGCGCCTCATAGACCATCCAGGTGCGCTGCTCTGCTGCAAGCCCTTCCAAACGTTGACGACGACCGTGCGACTTGGCTGGCAAAAAACCTTCAAAGGCGAAACGGTCTGACGGCAAGCCTGCGGCGCACAGCGCAGCAATCAAGGCACAGGCGCCCGGCAGAGGCGAAACCCGCACGCCCGCTTCGCGCGCTTGACGCACCAGGTGATAGCCAGGGTCAGAAATCAACGGCGTGCCAGCATCCGAGATCAGCGCTAGATCGTCGCCGGCCAGCAATCGGGCCACCAAACGCTCACCTTTGCCACGCTCGTTATGGTCGTGGCATGCGGTCATCGGCGTACCAATACCAAAGTGCTGCATCAGTCTGGCGCTGTGCCGCGTATCCTCGGCGGCAATCAAAGCGACAGAGCGTAATACCTCCAGCGCGCGTGGCGTAATGTCCTGCAGGTTACCTATTGGCGTGGCAACCACAAAGAGCGTGCCGGCAGTGATCGTCATATAAGCTCCCGATAGTAATCTGTGACGCATTGTACAGGAGAGATGCGCACCACAGCGATTGCCTGGAGATTGGCAGGGGCCTTGGTTACAATGCAGGTACTGTTTATCTCAAGGGGAGCGCTGTCGCTGCGACCCACCGCGTAAGGACACTCCGCATGCCCCGCAATCTACGCCTGCCCGCACTCGCCATTGCTCTTTCCTGGCTAGTGGTCGGCTGCTCCTCCCAGCCCACACAACTGGACGATCTGCCGAGAACACCGCAGGCCTCCGTCGACCAACTGTTAAAAGATGCAGAGGGCGAATCCGGACCGCAAGCAGAGTTGCTGCGCCTTTATGCAGCTCAAGCAGCCATGCAATCTGGCGACGCGGAGCGCACCCAGCTTATTTTGCAACGCATCCCTCAGAGCAAGCTGCCCAGCGATCAACAGATTCGTTTCAGCGAACTGCAAGCGCAAAGTGCACTGGCCATCGGCGATAACGCCGGCGCTCAGCGCGCCATCCAACACCCCTCGCTGCAACAGCTCGACAGCCGCCCGCTAGACGAACAACTGCGCGTCCAACAGCTGCGTGCCGATATCTACGATGCCAACGAAAAACCAGTCGAGGCCGCCCAAGAGCGGATGTTCATCGACAGCCTGCTACCCGCCAACGCCCAAGCCAGCAACCAACAAGCCATCTGGGACAGCTTGGCCAAAGCCAGCACCACTGACTTGCAGGCGGCATCGAATAAAGCGACTGGCGAATTTGCCGGCTGGGTACAACTGGCTCTGATCAATCGCCAGAACAGCAACCTTGATCTGCAAATTCAAGCCCTGCAGGCATGGCGCGAGACTTATCCAACTCACCCAGCCAACAGCAAATTGCCAAAAGCAATGGAGCAGTTGCAGGAGCTGCAAGCCAGCCGCCCAACCCATATTGGTTTATTGCTACCGTTCAGCGGCCCGCTGGCCAATGTTGCACAGGCGCTGCGCGACGGCTTCCTGGCCGCCCAATACCAGGCGCAGAGTCAGGGTATAGAGCAGCCACAAGTTACGCTGTACGACAGCACTCAATATGTTGACGCATTGCAGGCACTGAACCAGGCCAAATCAGAAGGCGTTCAATGGATCATAGGGCCGCTGGAGAAAGATAAAGTCGCTTATCTTGCCGCCCTTCCCAACTTGCCGCTGCCGGTGCTATCGCTAAATTACAGTGAGCAACAAGGCAACAACGCGCTGACGTTCTACCAGTTTGGTCTAGCACCAGAAGATGAGGCACGCTCCGCAGCCATGCGCGCTTGGGAAGACGGCCGCCGTCGTATGGCTACGTTGTCCACCAATGATGATTGGAGCCAGCGTGCCAATTATGCCTTCAAGCAGCAATGGGAAGCCCTCGGTGGCGAGCTGATTGGACAAGAAATTGTCGACCAGCCCGCTACTGTTGCGAATCAGATGGGCGAGCTGCTGAAGATTCGTCAAAGCGAGCGTCGCGCCAATACGGTTCAAGGCATTCTCGGCGATGTTAAAGCTCTACCTACGCCACGCCAGGATCTGGACGCGCTGTTCCTCGCAGCCACCCCACTGCAAGCCAGGCAGATAAAGCCCACGCTGGCATTCCAGTACGCAGCAGCGCTGCCCGTTTATGCGACATCACATTCCTATCAGGTAGACCCAAGCGGCTCCCAAAACACCGACTTGGATGGCTTGCTGGTCGCGGAAACGCCTTGGCTACTTGAGCAGGACGATCCTCTGTACCAGAGCGTCACCGCCAGCTGGCCGCAAGCGGCGGGGCCGCTTGGCCGGCTCTATGCCATGGGTATAGACGCCCAGCGCATTTTCAGTCGGCTGCCGCAAATGCGGCAGTATCCAGACACCCGCATAGAGGGCGCCACCGGTCTGCTGTCGCTAACCCAAGGCGGCCGCATTCAGCGTGACCTGGCCTGGGGCCAGATTGAAGATGGCTTGCTCAGACCTGCAGTCATCGATAACGATTTCTGATGCTACGCTTCACCGCCAAACAGCGCGTCGGCAACCAAGCCGAAGCTTTGGCTGAACAAATCATGTTGCGTGCCGGTCTAAGCTGTCTCGCGCGCAATTACCGGTGCAAGCAGGGCGAGCTTGATCTGGTCATGCGTGACGGGGATACAGTAGTATTCGTAGAAGTGCGTTACCGGCGCCAAACGTGCTGGGGTGGCGCGGCGGAAAGTGTTAACAAGCCAAAGCAACAACGCGTCATTTTGGCTGCACAGCACTTTCTTCTTCACCACCCAAGACTGGCCAACCGCCCCTGCCGCTTCGATGTTATTGCCGCCGAAGGCAATCCCGCGGATCCGGCTGCTTATAACTGGATCCGAGAGGCTTTCACTTGCTAGCGAGTTCTCCTATGGACATGCAACACAGAATTAGACAGCTGTTCACCGACAGTATCGAAACCAAGACACGCGCCATGGACATTCTTGGCCCGAGCATTGAGCAAGGCAGCCAAGTGATGGTCAATGCCCTGCTGAATGAAGGAAAAATACTGACCTGTGGCAACGGCGGCTCCGCCGGTGACGCCCAGCACTTCTCGTCTGAGCTACTTAATCGCTTCGAGCGCGAGCGTCCCAGCCTGCCGGCCATTGCGCTGACGACCGATGCATCCACCATCACCTCGATAGCCAATGATTACAGCTTTGAAGAGGTTTTTTCCAAGCAAATTCGCGCCCTCGGCCAACCCGGCGATATATTGCTGGCGATTTCCACCAGCGGCAATTCAGCCAATATCATGCAAGCCATCCAGGCAGCGCACGACCGCGAAATGCTGGTGGTGGCTCTGACCGGTCGTGATGGCGGCGCCATGGCCTCTCTACTGCTCCCTGAGGACGTAGAGATTCGGGTTCCGGCTCGTTCCACTGCTCGCATCCAGGAAGTTCACCTACTTGCGATACACTGCCTGTGCGACCTGATTGACCGTCAACTGTTTGGGAGTGAGGAATGACACGTTTTATTGCTGTAGCACTACTGGTGACGCTATCGGGCTGCACCAGCGTATTAACCTCAGCACGCGACACCCCAATCGAAGACGACCGCGGCACTCGTTCGCTGGGTAGCAGCATTGATGATCAGTTCATCGAAACCAAAGTATCGGTAAACGTCAACAAGGCGCATCCTGACATTGAAAGCCAGGGGCGCATTTCGGTTACTAGCTACAATGGTGTGGTGCTATTGGCTGGCCAGGTACCAAGGCAGGATCTACTGCCACTGGCCGAACAGGCAGCCAAGAACACGCAAAAGGTAAAGGTGGTGCATAACGAGCTGACTGCTAGCAGTCCTTTGTCGTTAATGGCGCGTAATCAAGATGCGCTGATCACCACCAACCTTAAGACCCGCATGCTGACTTCCGGCAATATTCCAGGCAGCCGCATCAAGGTGGTCACCGTGGCAGGTGTAGTTTATCTCATGGGACTGGTAACCCAGAACGAGGCTTCGCTAGCTGTAGCTGAAGCCCAGCAAGTAGGTGGCGTGCAGCGCATTGTGAAGCTGTTCGAATACATCGACTGACAAGTACCAAGCAATAAAAAAAGCGCCACATTCAATCTGAATGTGGCGCTTTTTTTATACACTACGCTCAGCCAGAAATAACTAACTGAGCAGCGCTATTTGACCACCTTAAGTGATGGGCGACCACCCTCAGGCTTGCCAGGCGCTTTAGGCGTGGGGCTTGAGCCTTCGCTCGGTGGCGGCGTCACAGGCTCAACTTCAAACACCATGCCTTGGCCATTTTCGCGAGCATAAATCGCCATTACTGCACCCGCTGGAACCCACACCTGCTGTGCAACACCACCGAAACGACCGTCAAAACAGATACGGTCATTATCCATATCTAATTGACGAACCGCGCTCGGCGACAAATTGAGAACGATTTGCCCGTCTTCTACAAATCCCACAGGCACTGCGGTCTCGGGAAAATCAGCATTCACCAATAGATATGGCGTGCACTGATTATCCAGAATCCAATCATACAGCGCTCGAATCAGGTAGGGACGACTGGAATTCATCTCCGTCATGCCTTACTCCTCTAGTTGCGTCGAATGAGTTACTGCATTTCCTTCTCGGCAGAAGAGAGACTGGCAATGAAACCCTCGCGCTTGAACACCCGGTCCATGTAGTCCTGTAATGGCTTAGCCTGCTTGGGCAACTCGACACCCAACTCAGGCAAACGCCAAAGTATAGGAGCTATGCAGCAGTCCACCAGACTGAACTCGTCACTCATAAAGAACGGCATTTCAGCAAATACTGGAGCAACCCCAGTCAGACTTTCACGCAACTCTTTTCGCGCCTTGGTGACCGCAGCGGGCGCACTTTTGGCATCAGCAATGATATCGACCAACCGGCACCAGTCGCGCTGCACGCGATACATCAGCAAGCGGCTATTGGCACGCGCTACTGGGTAGACCGGCAGCAGTGGAGGATGCGGAAAACGCTCATCCAGATACTCCATCATGATATTTGGCTCATACAGCACCAGATCACGATCAAGCAACGTGGGAACACTGTTGTAAGGGTTGGTTTCAGCCAGCTCTTGGGGGTGATTGTCAGGCTCTACATCAACCACATCGACGGTTACACCCTTCTCTGCCAGTACTATACGTACCCGATGACAGTAGTGGTCACGTGGATCGGAGAAAAAAGCCATCGAGGAACGCTTGTTGGCGGTAACGCCCATAAATCAACCCTCATCCTTTAGCGGACTGCGGCAAGCACACTAAATGCAGCATGAAACACAAGAAAACGCGAGCTTCTGCCCACGCAAACGAAACGGCATTATACCCTAGAAACAAGTGCGCGCCCCAAAGGGCGCGCACCAATCATCAGCAAATACCGGCGATCAGTGAATGTCGCGCCAGTATTCACGTTTAAGCAGGTAAGCAAACACAAACAAGAAGGCCAGATACAACAGAACGTAGACACCAATACGCTGACGCTCTAGCTTGACCGGGTCTGCCGAGTAGGCCAGAAAGGTCACCAGATTACGCACTGTGGTGTCAAACTCTTCTTCGCTCTGCGTTCCGGTGTCAGGAACGATAGTCAGCACGTCGCACTGCTCTTCCTTCATGATGTCACCGGTCAACGTATCACGCTGAACCTTGCCATCATGATCTTTCACCGGCATAGCCTTGCAGCCAACCACCTGGCGCCCCTGTAGCTCAGCCATCACGTTTGGCATACCCACATTGGCGAACACCTTGTTGTTAACACCGAGCGGGCGCTCTGGATCTTCATAGAAGGTCCGTAGATACGTATATAGCCAATCAGTACCGCGCACCCGAGCAACCAGAGTCAGGTCTGGTGGCGCAGCGCCGAACCATACCTTGGCATCGTCATGACGCATACCAATTTTCATATGCTCACCGATAAGTGTGCCTTCGGTGAAAACGACATTGTCGAGCATCAGTTGATCTGGAATTCCCAGATCATTCGCTACGCGCTCATAGCGTTGATACTGAGCTGAGTGGCAACCCATGCAGTAGTTGGCGAAAGTGCGCGCACCGTCCTGCATGGCCGCTTTATCAGCCAGGTCGATATTCGCTTCATCCAAAGCGACCGAGTGACCACCAGCAGCCATAGTAACCGCTGGTACCAGCGCAAAAAACAGAGCAATTAATTGTTTTTTCATCAGCCCGTAACCCTTTCCGGAACCGGTTTGGTTTTCTCCATACGCGTATAAAACGGCATCAGGATGAAGAACGCGAAATACAACACGGTGCAAACTTGCGACAACAGGGTCAGTGCAGGAGTAGAAGGCACGGCACCCAGAATTCCCAGAATCACGAACACTACGCAGAACAGGAACAGTGCAAGCTTGCTCATCCAACCCTTGTAGCGGATCGAACGAACCGGACTACGGTCCAGCCAAGGCAGAACGAAAAGCACCGCAATAGCGCCACCCATGGCAACAACACCAGGGAACGCAGAACCGGCAATTGACGGCACCGCACGCAAAATCGCGTAGAACGGGGTGAAGTACCAAACCGGCGCGATATGGTCAGGTGTCTTCAGCTGATTGGCCAATTCAAAGTTCGGCTTCTCAAGGAAATAACCGCCCATTTCCGGGAAGAAGAATACGATGCCGCAGAAGATAAACAGGAAGACCACCACACCCACAATATCTTTCACTGTGTAGTAGGGATGGAAAGCGATGCCGTCGAGCGGCTTGCCGTTCTCGTCCTTGAATTTCTTGATATCGACGCCGTCAGGGTTGTTTGAGCCCACTTCGTGCAGCGCGATGATGTGCAACACCACCAAGCCCAGCAACACAATCGGCAGAGCGATGACGTGCAACGCGAAGAAACGGTTGAGCGTGATACCCGAGATCAGGAAGTCACCGCGCACCCACTGGGCCAAATCAGGACCAATAAAGGGAATCGCGCCGAACAACGAGATAATGACTTGCGCACCCCAGTATGACATCTGCCCCCAAGGCAACAGGTAACCCATGAAGGCTTCACCCATCAGCACCAGGTAGATCATCATACCAAACAGCCAAATCAGCTCACGAGGCTTCTGATAAGAGCCATACATCAAGCCGCGCAGCATGTGCATGTATATGACGACGAAAAAGGCTGAAGCACCGGTTGAGTGCAGATAACGCAGCAGCCAGCCATACTCGACATCGCGCATAATGTATTCGACAGAGGCAAAGGCGCCATCAGCCGAAGGCTCATAACTCATGGTCAGCCAGATACCGGTAATCAGCTGGTTAACCAGCACCAGCATGGCCAGCGAGCCAAAGAAGTAGAAAAAGTTGAAGTTTTTGGGAGCGTAATATTTGGTCAGGTGATCTTCCACCACCTGATTGACCGACATCCGCTCATTAACCCACTGCATCAATTTATTCATCAAGCGCTCTCCTGATCCACGCCGATCACGACAATGTCATCAGTCTCGTAGTTATAAGGAGGCACTGGCAGGTTCAGCGGTGCAGGCTGCCCCTTGAATACGCGCCCGGACATATCGTAATGGGAACCATGACATGGGCAGAAGTAACCACCCTTCCAGTCTGCGCCCATTTCAGCAGAGGCAACTTCCGGCTTAAACAGCGGAGAACAGCCCAAGTGAGTACAAACACCCATGACAATCAGCAGCTCAGGCTTGATAGCCCGCGTCTTGCCGTCGACATAATCAGGCTGACTGGAGGCTTCGGATTGCGGATCGGCCACCTCTGAGTCGGTGTCATCCAGCAAAGCCAGCGCTTCGGGCGTGCGGTGTGAAACAAATACCGGCTGGCCGCGCCACTCAACAACAATCTGCTGACCCAGCTCAACTTTACTAACATTCACCTTCACCGGCGCACCAGCCGCTTTGGCTCTAGCGCTCGGGAACCAAGATCCCACAAAGGGGACTGCTACCCCTGCTGCTCCGGCGGCACCTACCACACTCGTAGCGGCCACCAGGAAGCGACGCCGGCCATTGTTTACGCCGTCATTACTCATCCAGTCGTCTCCCATCAGCTAAATTCAGACCTTTTCCAAGGCCTTTTTTAAGTTTTATACAGCTTGCACAAAATGAAACCGATGGTAATGAAAAACCCCTTTTTTGACAAGGTGATATCCACTTCCAAAGCAGGTAGACACTATACCGAATACAAAGCCTTCTAACCGCTAAAGACAGCATAGTTCATTGCGGCACCTTGCCGCAGACACAAAAACGCCCGGCACCTCCAGAGGAGGGCCGGGCGCTTGGAGCGCCAAAAATAATTAACGCTTGGAGTACTGAGGACGCTTACGCGCTTTACGCAGACCCACTTTCTTACGCTCAACTTCACGTGCATCGCGAGTAACGAAGCCAGCTTTACGCAGCTCGGCACGCAATGTTTCGTCATATTGCATCAGAGCACGGGTGATACCGTGACGGATGGCACCGGCTTGACCAGAAATACCACCACCGCTGACGGTGACGTACACGTCAAACTTCGAAGTGTTCTCGGTCAGCTCAAGTGGCTGACGAACAATCATGCGAGCTGTTTCACGACCAAAAAACACGTCGATGCTGCGATTGTTGATAGAGATGTTGCCAGAACCCGGACGCAGGAATACGCGAGCGGTGGCGGTTTTACGACGGCCAGTGCCGTAGTTCTGTGTCGCCGACATAGTGAACTCCTGTTAGATCTTCAGTTCTTGGGGTTGTTGTGCAGTATGCGGATGAGCAGATCCTTTGTAGACCTTCATCTTGCGATACATGGCACGACCCAGAGGGTTCTTCGGCAACATACCTTTTACGGCACTCTCAATAACACGCTCAGGAGCACGCTGGATCAGCTTCTCGAAGTTGATCGACTTGATGCCGCCCGGAAAACCGGAGTGGCTGTAGTAGATCTTATCTTGAGCCTTATTACCGGTTACGTGCACTTTCTCTGCATTGATAACGACAATGTAATCGCCAGTATCAACGTGCGGAGTGTATTCGGGCTTGTGCTTTCCGCGCAGACGTGTAGCAATCTCAGTAGCGAGACGACCCAGGGTCAGACCACTGGCATCTACTACATACCAATCACGTTTTACGGTTTCAGTTTTTGCGCTGAAGGTTTTCATTAATCCTAGCCTCAGAGGCCGCTCTAAATAAGAAGACGGCGAATCTTACAGAATGAAATGTGTTTTTACAAGACAACAAAGCCTAGAACAGACACTCAGTGGGGGCTGCGTGGGTCTGGGTGGCATCTGCGCTGTAACAACAACAACGACAGGCTAGGCATCCTGTCGAAAGTGGCGGGCATTATGTCAAGACGTTGAAAAAATACAACCTTTATTTGAATCCGTGGTCAATAATGAGCCCACATTCCGGCAACCAAGGAGCACGCCATGCAATATCGCCCCCTCGGCCGCAGCAACCTGAAAGTAAGCGCTTTATGCCTCGGCACTATGACCTGGGGTGAACAGAACTCGCAAGCGGAAGCGTTCGCCCAGATCGACCGTGCGCGTGATGCCGGGGTCAACTTTATTGACACCGCTGAGATGTATCCCGTGCCACCCAAGGCTGAAACCTACAGCGCCACCGAAACTATCATTGGTAATTTCTTTCAACAGCGCGGCGAACGTGAAAAGTGGATTCTCGCCAGCAAGATTGCCGGCCCCGGCAACGGCATGAGTTACTTGCGTGACGGGCGCACTCGGTTTACCCAACAACACATCGACAGCGCTATCGACGGCAGTCTCCAGCGCCTGCAAACCGACTACATTGATCTTTATCAACTGCACTGGCCTGACCGCAGGACCAATTTTTTTGGCCAGCTAGGCTACCAACACAACCCGGATGATGAACTAACGCCCTTCGAAGACACCCTCGAAGCATTGGACAAGCAAGTCAAAGCCGGCAAGATTAGACATATCGGCCTGTCAAACGAAACACCCTGGGGCGTGAGCCGCTTCCTGCAGCTGGCCGAGGAGCGCGGCTGGCCGCGCATGGCATCGATCCAGAACCCCTATAACTTGCTGAACCGCACCTATGAGATTGGCCTGGCAGAAATGTCGCTGCGCGAGCAGTGCGGCCTGCTGGCGTACTCACCATTGGCATTTGGCGCGCTGACCGGCAAGTACCTAAATGGTCTCAAGCCGGAAAAGGGACGCCTCACACTGTTCAGCCGCTTTAACCGCTACAGCAATCCGCAGGCAGAACGAGCCTGTGCACGTTATGTTCAGCTGGCGCGCGATCACGGACTGGACCCGGCACAGATGGCACTCGCTTTCGTGACCAGGCAGCCTTTTGTTACCAGCAACATTATCGGCGCCACCAACATGGATCAGCTCAACCGAAACTTGAGCAGCGTCAATATGGGACTGACCGACAGCGTGCTGCAGGCAATTGCCGAAATCCATCAAAGCCAGCCAAACCCCGCTCCCTAAACTTCTCCGACCGTCACTGCGTGGCCGCAAACAAGCCGCCACGCAGACTTGACCGCATTGGGCAGACAAGCGAAACTCCCGGGCAAAATACGCCATTTCAGCCATCATTGGCCGATTCAGCACAATAAGATAATGACTATGCTTGCCCGCCCTTCTACTCTGCCGCCGCTTCAACAGGTCGCTGTTCTTGCGACGGACTGCACGATTGCCTCCACCGTCATGCAAGCCAAAGACTTCTTTTATATGGCCAGTCTTAACGATGGTCGCCAGCGAGGTCTTGGCCTAAAACCCAGTTTTAGCACCCTGATCGTTGCCGCTGACGACCAACCGGCCACCAGTTTCAGCCAAGATGTGTTTCCGATTCAGGCGTTTATCGATCAAGTGGAACCACAACTGATCATCCTGCCCGCGTTCTGGGGTGAGTTCGACGAACTACTAGAGCGCTACCCGGCCGTGCTGCCCTGGCTACGCAAATCACACGCCCGCGGCGCCGTCATCGGCGCCGTCGCCAACGGTGCCTATTGGGCTGCCGCAGCCGGCTTGCTGGACGACCGCGAAGCCACGACTTACTGGCGCTACCACGACGACTTTAGCCAGCGCTTCCCCCGCGTTGTCTTGCAGCGTGACAAGCACCTAACCGACGCAGGGCAAGTACTCTGCGCTGCCGGGATCAATTCAGGGCGCGACCTTTTTGTACATTTGGCAGACAGGCTATGCGGACCAGGCGTCGCCCAGACGGTGGCGCGGGACGTATTTTACGAAGTGCAGCGCAGCTATACGCCGGGTGTAATCGGGTTTGGCGGACAGAAGATGCATCAGGATCTGGCAATTTTGCAGATCCAGCAATGGCTTGAAAGCCACTTTGCTGAGAAGTTTCGCTTTGAAGATGTAGCCAGCCGGCACGGCATGAGTATTCGCAATTTTATGCGCCGTTTTCAGCAGGCCACCGGAGACAAGCCGCTGCAGTACTTGCAACGACTACGTATTGAAATGGCTAAAAACCTGCTTAGCACCAGCCGCCTTAGCATCAAAACCATCAGCTACGACATCGGCTATGACGACGCCAGCTTCTTTGCCAGGCTGTTTCGTCAGCACACCGACCAGTCACCCAATCAATACCGCCGGCAATACCAGCGCCAACCAGCCGACTAATCAGGGCTTGTGGGCGCGTGCCAGGAACTCGTGGGACTGCATCTCGAGCAACCGACTTAAGGTACGCTGAAACTCGAACTCCAGTCGGCCACCGGTATACAGATCTTTTAACGCGACCTCGGCCGAAATGATCAACTTAACGTTTCGATCATAGAACTCATCGACCAGATTAATGAAGCGTCGCGCCATGTCGTTTTTGCTGACATCCATCTGTTCAACGTTGGCAATGAGCACGGCGTGAAAAATACGCCCGAGCTCGATGTAATCGTTCTGACTACGAGGCCCATCACAGAGCGCGCGAAACTCGAACCAGGCAACATCCTCACAGACTCGTACCGAGGGAATTACTCGGTTCTCGACCATCAATTGCTCGGCCTCGACCACCTCATCCATGTCGGGCACCAGGCTATCAAAACTGCGCTGTAAGCTCGCGTTTGCCTCGCAGTCCAAAGGCCAGTGGTAAAGCTCTGCCTGTTCAAGGGCACGCAACCGGTAATCGACGCCATTATCGACATTGACCACCTCGGTTTGTGCGTTCAGCAAGGCAATCGCAGGCAGGAAGCGCGCACGCTGCAAACCATCTTTATAGAGGCCGTTTGGCACTATGTTGGAAGTCGCCACCAAGGTAACGCCTTGCGCAAACAGCTCCTCCATTAAGCTGCCGAGAATCATTGCATCCGTAATATCCGAGACAAAAAACTCATCGAAACAAATAACCCGCGCTTCTTCTGCAAATTGGGCTGCAACCAGTTTGAGCGGGTTTTTTTTACCTTTCAGGCCTCTCAGCTCTTGATGCACACGCTGCATAAAGCGATGAAAATGCGTCCGCATCTTGCGCTCGAACGGCAGGGCATCAAAAAAGGTATCGACCAGATAGGTCTTGCCACGACCCACACCACCCCAGAAGTAGAGCCCTTTTACCGGTTCCGGCTTCTTGCCACGCAGGCGCCCCAACAACCCGGGCTTAGCTTGATCACTGGCAATCAGCTCATCAAACAGGCGCTGCAGATGGCGCACTGCCTTTTCCTGGGCTGGATCATGAAAAAAGTCCGGACGCTGAAGGTCCGCCTTGTATCGCTCAAGGGGAGACATACATTGTTACCAAAGGGGTTACGACGGGTGCGATACTCTACCCGCACGTCACCCCCTTGGCAATTAGCCTACTAGCCTAGCGCCTGCTCAACTGCGGCCTTGAGCGGTACCAACTGGCCATGAAAGAAGTGCCCGGTATCAGCAAAGCGAACCACCGTTGAGTTAGCCTCATCGGCGAACGCGGCATACACAGCCTCCGGCGCCACCACATCATCCGCCTCCCCCATCATTACCTCCGCAGGTCCACGCAGAGGCTTCAGGTCGGCAAAGCGTTGCTTCTCGACTGAAGGGGCGACCAGCACCAAGCGCGCGGGCCATGTCGTCAAGGCACTGGCGGCCGCGGCCGCGACATAACCGCCGAAAGAAAACCCCATCAGCCAAAGCTGTTCCATTTTTAGCTCTGTTTTCGCCCAGGCAATTACCGCCAGGCAGTCTTGCGCCTCGCCTAAGCCATAATCATGTTCGCCGGCGCTACTACCCACTCCGCGAAAGTTGAACCGCAGCGTGCTCGCACCCATGTCTCGCGCTGCGCGCATCAGCGTGTGCACCACCTTATTTTGCATGGTGCCACCCTGCACTGGATTAGGATGACAAATGATCGCCACCAACCCAGCGCGCTCGCCACGCGTAATGACCGCTTCAAGTGGGCCGGCCGGCCCCCCGATAATGACCTGCTCTTCGCCTTGACGGCTCATGAGTATCTCCGTGACTACTGCTGCATGAATGGCGTCGCACTAGTGGAACTGCCCACACCGGCAGCACTCCAATAGGATATTCTGGCCTCTGCCTAGTGTGACTGGCAAGGCAGCGATCCTTGGCAGGCTCTATTCTGTTGTCACATGCTGGCGCGTTGCGCTGAATGTTAGACAGCAACATAGACACTAGCCTTGGCCATTAAATGTCGTTACCGTAAGATCATGCTCTGACAGCACCAGTGCGGTTGCCTGGCAGCACCAATCGAATGACGAGGGACCTAAGGTGGAAGCAAGCGAGAACCTGTGGATAGCAACAGCCATTGCCTTGGCAGTGGGAATCGTAGTCGGCATCGTACTGACGCAAATTTCGCGTCGCGTCGGTGGCGGCAACTCCTCTAGCTCCCAAGCCCAGCTCGAGAGCCTACAGCTGCGCTTTGAAGAGTATCAGCAAGAAGTCGCAGCGCATTTCAAGACTACCGCCAACCTGGCCGGCCGCTTGAATCGTAGCTATCAGGATATTCAGGAGCACTTGACTCATGGCGCGATCGACCTAGCGCCTGATGATATGACTCGCCAACGTCTGCTTGCCGCATTGGAACAAGATGCGCCCGTCACTCCGGGTAGTCGCAAGCAAAACGAAGGTGCCTTTGACAGTCTTGAGCCACCGCGCGACTACGCCCCAAAAGATGGCGGGGCGCCTGGCACTCTGTCGGAAAATTACGGCATCAAGCGCAAGCTTTGAAGCCCCAGCCCGCACTCATCTGAGCGCGGGTAACCCACCTAATGTCATCCATGCCATCGCCCAACCCAGCGCTGCTTACCCTGCCAACAGACTCATCGGATCAACTGCATATTGCAGGGGACTGGACACTTAACAACTACAGCGAGCTACGCAAGCTGATCGGCCGGGTGCCGCAACAGCAGCGCCAGAGTTTCACTCAAGTTGATATGAGCCAACTAGCGCGACTCGATACCGCCGGTGGGCAAATGCTAGCCGAACTGCTTGGGCCAGAGCAGTTGCAGCGGGTAAGCGAAAACGATCCTGATCTGGCGAACGAGCGTCGTACCCTACTGCAGCGCATTGCCAGCAGTTGTACCGACCAGCCTGAGAGCCCCGCAGCCGAGCCTATGCTAGTGATTGCTCTGCTAGAGCGCATTGGCGTATCTATGCTGGGCTTTTATGCGCACGTGCTTGAGCTGCTTGGCTTTATAGGTCTGACCCTGAGCGGTCTGGTCCGCAATCTACTGCGCCCGGGCAACTGGCGGATCACAGCCGTCGTCGCGCAGATTGAGCAAACCGCGTTCAACGCCATCCCTATAGTCGCGCTGCTTACCTTCATGGTGGGAGCAGTAATCGCGTTTTTGGGTGCCACCGTGCTGGAGTCCTTCGGCGCTAGCATTTATACAGTCGATTTGATTGCTTTCTCATTTCTGCGCGAATTCGGTGTGTTGCTGACCGCCATTCTTATGGCCGGTCGCACCGCGAGTGCGTTTACCGCACAGATTGGCTCAATGAAAGCCAACGAAGAAATCGATGCCATTCGCGCACTCGGGCTGAATCCGCTAGAGATACTTGTGCTACCACGCGTACTCGCGCTGCTGGTCGCTATGCCCGCCCTGACCTTTATAGCCATGGTGTCGGGTTTGTTCGGCGGCGCGATGGTTTGTGCATTGTCGCTGGATATCTCACCGACCATGTTCGTCAGCATGCTGCAGCAAAACGTAGAAGTTAAACACTTCTTGCTGGGTATCGCTAAGGCACCTGTCTTTGCCTTCCTGATCGCTGTGATCGGCTGCCTGGAAGGTTTCAAGGTCAGCGGCAGCGCTGAATCGGTCGGCGAGCACACCACCTCTAGTGTGGTGCAATGCATTTTCGTGGTGATTCTGGTCGATGCACTGGCGGCGTTGTTCTATATGGAGATGGGCTGGTGAGCGAAACTCCCGACAACCAACAGCCGCTGGTATCCGTGCGTGGGCTGGTCAACCGTTTTGGCAGCCAAACCATTCACGACAAGCTGGATTTGGATATCTATCCGCGTGAAATTATCGGCGTCGTGGGCGGCTCAGGTACCGGCAAGTCAGTCTTGCTGCGCTCCATTGTCGGCTTGCGGCGGCCCAATGCTGGCTCCGTAAAAGTGTTCGGCAAGGACCTGCAAAGCTTGTCGCCAGAAGAGCGCACTGAACAGGAGCGACGCTTTGGCGTCTTGTTTCAGGCAGGCGCCCTGTTCTCTTCAATGACAGTACTGGAAAACATCGCGCTGCCGTTAATAGAGCATGCTGGCCTCAGCCGTGAAGATGCCGAACATCTAGCCCGCATGAAGGTGGCACTCACCGGCTTGCCTCCCGAGGCTGGCGACAAATACCCCTCAATGCTATCCGGTGGCATGGTCAAACGTGCAGCACTAGCTCGCGCCCTGGCGCTGGATCCCGATATATTATTCCTCGACGAACCCACCGCCGGCCTCGACCCTATAGGCGCAGCTGCCTTCGATCAGTTAATTAAAACCCTGCGTGACGCCCTCGGCCTCAGCGTGTTTTTGGTCACCCATGACCTCGACACCCTCTACGCCATTTGTGACCGGGTTGCGGTACTATCGGAAAAACGCGTATTAGTGGCCGATAGCCTGCAGCGAGTCAGCGAGACAGACAACGCCTGGATTCAGGAATACTTTCATGGCCCCAGAGGCCGTGCCGCAGCGGCAAGTAAAAACGCCCTTACCCCGGAGTCCAACTAGATCATGGAAACCCGCGCCCATCACGTGCTGATCGGTTTATTCACAGTGCTATCTGCACTGGCGGCCATCAGTTTTGCCATCTGGATGAGTAGCTCCAGCGCCAGCAGTGAGTACCGTTACTACACCGTGCTATTCAAACAGGCGGTCACCGGGCTTTCACGCGGGAGCGCAGTGCAATTCAGCGGCATCCGCATCGGTGACATTACCGAGCTAACGCTCGATAAGCAGGACCCACGCAAGGTGCGTGCGCGCATTCGCATCGACCCCAGCGTGCCCATCACGGAAAGCACTGTTGCCGGCCTGTCATTTACCGGCATTACCGGGAACTCGGTGCTCGAGCTCAGTCACAAAAATCCCAACAGCCCACCATTGCAAGGCAAAGACGGCGAAGATCCTATCATCTACGCCAAGCCATCGCCTCTTTCCAGCCTGCTGGAAAACGGCGAAGACCTAATGACTAACATAAACCAACTGATCGTTAGTGCGCGCGATATCCTGTCCGAAGAGAACGTTGACCACCTCAGCAAAACGCTGGAAGGGTTACATCAGGCCACCGACAGCATCAGCAATCCGAATGGCAATTTGCAGCAGCTGTTAGTCGAATTAACCGAGACCAGCCGTGCTGCCAAGAGCGCGCTGGAGCAAAGTAATCAACTAATTGCTAACGCCGACCGCTTGGTCAGCAACCAAGGCGCACAGACACTCGACAGCGCTCGAGACGCCATGGCCTCCGTGGCGCAATCCAGCGCTACGCTGGAAAATATATTGACCGACAATCAGGCCGCCTTTTCGAGTGGCATGCAGGGCTTGGGGCAACTTGATCCAGCGATCAATGAGCTGCGATCCACTCTTGCTGAGCTGCGCCTGCTGACTCGCCGACTGCAAGATGATCCTGCCCGTTTCTTGCTGGGCCGTGAAAACAAACAGGAGTTTCAACCATGATCCAGCGTCGCACTCTGCAATTGGGCGCCGGCATGCTGATGCTGAGCCTCGCCAGCGCCTGCTCGGTTCTGCCTGAGGCAGAACCCATTACCTTTTACAACTTACCTAGCCCGCAACTGACACAAAACCAAGCACAGCCGCTGCCGTTATCACTGCGCATCACCACGCCAGATGCCAGTTATGCACTGCAAGCACCGCGCATCATGGTTAGCCCCGATGAGAACACCATTAATAGCTACCAAGGCGCGCGCTGGACCGACCCCAATCCAGCGCTGCTGCGTGAACACCTAATCCAGGCATTCCAGCAAGACGGTAGCTTCCGCACAGTCACCAATGAAAACCAGGCGCTAGAAACCGACGTGCATCTGTATAGCGACCTGCGCCAGTACCAGACCATCTATCGCGCCGGCACGCCGCAGATTACCGTCACCCTGGATGCCAAGCTGGTAGACCCGGTCACGCGGCGTGTCATCGCAGCCAAGCATTTCCAGCTGGAGCAGGCTATCGACGACCCACAGGTACCCGCGGTAGTGAAAGGTATGGGGGCTGCGTCAGATCAATTAGCACGTGAGCTGATCAGCTGGAGCCGCAGTTCGTTAGCCGATATGGCCGCTGTGCGCGTTCAGCAACCTGACTGAGCAGCCGCTCGGTCAGTAGGCCTGAATCGATTTCAAGATTAAACCGAACCGCAGGCACCGCAATCAGGTGCCTAGCGCGTTGGTCGCGGTACGCCGCGCTCCCTAAACAGCACAGTCGTGCGCACGGTTACATCGCTCTGAAACGCCTTTTCGTAGTTAACGTCCAGCACGTAGGCCTTGGCCCGCAGTCGGATCGACAGGCGCTCGGCTATCTGTACTTCCTCAATGGCAAAAGTCACCGGCTTCTTCAAGTAAGCATAACGACTGGTGACGATCACCTGCCGCGCTATGTCCTGGGCCTGTTGAATGTCGGCATCCAGAGCCAGGTGAAAATCCGTCACCACCATCATATCCATCGCGCCAAGGTTGCCCGAGGAAACGATATCGGTGATGAAGCGGGAGTTGGGAATGGTGACAATATTGTCATCCAGGGTGCGCAGACGCACGGTGCGCAGGGTGATCGCCATGATCTCGCCGTATACACCATCAAAAGAGACGCGGTCGCCCACCTGAAAAGGTCGATCGAATAGCAGAATCAAACCGGATATCAGCGATGCTGCCACGTCCTTCAGGGCAAACCCGATTGCCACAGCGGCAGAGCCACCAATCGCGATCAGGAACTCATGCGGTGGGCGCAGCACGCCTACCACCAGTACCACTGCACCGATAATGTAGAGCACAAAACTCAGCAAGGTAGTGAGCTGCATAATGGCGAAGCGGCGTGATGGAAAACGCGTCATCACCCGGCCCATCATGGTGCGTATAAACCAGTTGATCAGCCACAGGACAAAGACGCAGAAAAACAGCAGAAACAGCGTTCCCGCGTTGAACATGTTTACAAAGGTCGTTAGCTGATCGCCTAAATTGTCATCATTCATGCAGCAGGTTCTTCCTGGCCAGTAGCCTCATGATGGTGGGATACCAGAGCGGTGCAATGCGATAGCGCTTATTCTCAGAGCGTAAAATAAAGCCAGTGTCAGAGGCCGTTTTCAGCGCCGTACGCACTACCCTTTCTGGCAGCGCCGTAACCGCTACCAATTCATCGCTGGTCATGTTCTCGTGAATCATCACCGCGGCATAAACAAAATGCAGATCATTATCCAGTTTCTCCAACGAGCTACCTGACACCTCATCAGGCAACCCAACCACAACGGTTTTGCCTTCCAAATGGATAGATTGCAGCCACAAACGCAGCGCTAGCATCGGATTTCCCATACAGGCATCCCATAGCAGACTGAAGTACAACTGCTCCGCGTTACGAATGCTGCCCGCTTCAGGCCCGCGCGTGGCCAGCAGGATATCGTCGTAACGGATCTTGTAGCCACTGAGGTGGTTGCGCGACAGAATCAGCGAACGCACTTCATTCTGCGACCAGGGGCGCACTGTTCTTACATTGCGGAATTGGTAGTCCCGACCATAAATATTACTTAGATAGGCCCAACTCTGGTTATTAATTGCAACTAGCCAAAAAACGTTCTCGATGCGGGTGTTAACCAGGCTCAACAGCGCCTCCCAACCACTAAGACCACCCACCTGCCGCAAAAACAGATTTTGTGCATTATCCAGAATCAGCAAGGTGGGCTGGCGCTCTGCATCGGTACGCACCAGCGCAGACGGTCCGGCCGTCAGATCGGTCTGCAAGGCTTCGCCCACCAGGCTCAGCACCGTTTCTGCCGTACAGGTTTTACCCGGCACTTCAAGCAGATGCACTAAGACCTCTGCTTGCTCTTCGGCAACTTCCTGCTTCAGACGATAAAGCACCGCTGATTTCCCGCCGCCGCGCGGCCCGGTCAACAGCAGCGCGTTCTCACTGGACTTATCACCCAACCAATTGTCCAGCCCCTTGCGCACGCTGGTATAGAGGCCGGAATCAATAAACGGAACCTGATCATGGCCGTGCTCCAGAAACCAGTGTTCGTAAGCATCCAATGCCGCCGCGTCCGAAATAGGCTCCGGCTGCCCAGCCTCAGCCGCAGCAGCGCGCAACTTGAAGCTGCGCGCGAACAACTTGCGATACCAATCGTAGTCAAACAGCGCCTTGTGAAGAAATCCGCCCAATAGCGCCAACAGCAGAGGCGGCGCCGCGATAGGCGCCACCAGCAGGAAGGTACGCTCGCTCAATAAGCGCTCGATCGTGTGATCACAACGCGCGGGCAGCACGGATTTCAGCGAATCAATAAAGTCCTGTCTGCGGCTACGCAGCAGTATGCCCAAGGCCAACAAGAACCCCAGCAAGCTCAGCAGGTGGCAGATGCCCAATAGCTTGGAAGGACCGACTCCCAGCTTGATAAAATCTTCAATCAGCAGCGGCACCACTGCCACCGCAGCGGCGACGCGGGCACGCCGTTTTACCTGAATTAATTGCTCCTGACTCAGGTAGCTCCCCGCC
>Ga0207892_1000026_pt1 | contig 49049 bp, 44 predicted proteins | sample LinPmetageLP54_FD_184063 | JGI IMG/M metagenome (GOLD analysis project Ga0207892, IMG submission 184063) | Marine viral communities from the Pacific Ocean - LP-54 (SPAdes) | ecosystem: Environmental > Aquatic > Marine > Oceanic | place: Pacific Ocean | collected 2010-02-09 | reverse complement strand
TATCTGGCATGCACACAAGCGATTTCATCTGTAAGACCAAAACTCAATAATCTGACCATATGGGATAAAGTTTAAGAAAACCCAAAGATTTGGAGTAAATATGAAGCGATTTTATAAATCTGCTGCGACCGTGCAAACGGAAAGCGGGTACATGGTTAATTTGGATGGTCGCCCCGTGCGCACGCCGGCCCGCGCACCGCTTGTTTTGCCAGGTTTGGCTCTTGGGGAAGCCGTGGCGGCGGAATGGAATGCTCAGGGGGATAAAATCATCCCTGATACAATGCCCTTGATGTCTTTTGCTTCCACCGCGATTGATCGGGTTTCCGGAGCAATGGAGGCCGTTGCGGCGGAAGCGTCGGGTTTTGCGGCGTCGGACTTGCTGTGTTACCGCGCCGATCAACCAATCGAACTGGCGCAGCGTCAGGCAGACGCGTGGGATCCGCTCCTGGATTGGGCCAGGACCCGCTATGATGTCACTTTTTCAGTTACGACAGGGATCATGCCGGTTGAACAACCTGCTGAGAACAAGGCACGGTTCACCGCAGTCGCTCTGGCTTTTGATCCCCATACCCTGACAGCGTTGCATGTCATGACCACGGCCTATGGATCCTTCCTTCTGGCGCTTGCCGTGGTGGAGGGACGCCTGACAGCCCCGGAGGCCCTTGCGATCTCGCGTGTGGATGAGACATTCCAGGCTGAGTTATGGGGCACGGATGAAGAGGCGGAAAAACGGCATCAGCGATTATTGCGCGAAGTGACATCCGCGCAGCATTTCATCGAATTGCTTCGCTTAGAGCAAACCCCGAACAAACTGAATCATTTGTGACGACGTATTTTATTAAAAAACAAGTGGTTAGAGTATCCTGCCTGCGCTTATGCGAGCGCATGATGCTCTAGGCTGAGGCGGCGACCTTCGCGCTTTCAACTATCATCGGCACCTGAACCCCTGGCAGCAGAACAGTCGGATCCCAAGCCTTACGGGCGAAAACCTGACGCACCATGGGTTCAAAATGTGACAGCGGTGCACTTTTATAGCCGGGATCAAAGCAGTTTTCGTCCCAGCGCTCACAAAAAGTCACACAGGATTCATAATTCGGATCATCGATATATTTGGCGCGGCTTTCCGGGTCGGCGCCGATCTTGGCCCCATAATATTTCAACTGAAAAATGCCATGGTGTTTCAGGACCCAGGTGCATTCTTCCCGGACATAGGGGGCCAGGACAGCAGCAGCCATGGAATCATGGTTCATCGGGGACAGCGTGTCGCCCATATCGTGCAGCAGCGCCGTGACGATCCAATCAATATCCGCGCCATCGGCTTGGGCCCGTGTCGCTGATTGCAGAGAATGTTCAAAGCGGCTGATCTGATAGCCGCCCAGGGACCCGTCCAGCATTTTCAAATGGTCCAGCACGCGATCAGCCAGGCCATTGATGAATTCCTGCTCATAATGATGCAGCAGATCATAATCGGCTTGGGTGCCATCTCTCATGCGGGTGAAGGAAACCGTGCTCATCACTCTTCTCCTCAAATTACAATCGATCCCGTTTGTCGGGATTATGCAGCGGCCGTCTGGGCGTCCTGTGCCTGCCTTAGATGACGGCTTAACGTGCGATATTGGCTCTCGGGCCCATCATGGTCGATATAGCAGCCCTGAAGAAAGCGAAATCCGTCTTCGGCAAAGGCTGTCCTGCCATGCAGGGTGCGGTGATTGTCCATCATCAGGCAATCCCCCTTCTTTAACTTGAAGGAAAAGACGAAGCGGGGTTCCGCCGCAAGACGGGCCAGATGCCGACGCCCTGCATAAAAGGTTTTCAGAGTTTCCGGGTCAACGGCAGGGGCGAAATCCAGGCGGGTCGACAGGCGCAATTGGCGCAGATTGCCAAACGAATCCAATCGGATCATCGGCGCAGTCTCCCGGTCATTCACATCCTTGGACAGATATCGGAATGAAATCGGCAGGCTGCTTAGAACATCATATTCCGCAGGCGATTCTTGTTTCAGCGCGGTGCAGATCGACAATCCATCGACAATCGTACTTTCACCGCCCGTGGCGTCATTGGCCAGACAGTGCAGGAACTGAATCCCCGGCACTGACCGGCGATAGGGGTTGTCCGTGTGGGCGGTCAGCGCCAGCCCGGTATAGGCCAGATCCGTTGCCACGGCTTCAGTTCGGACATTGAACAGCCGCCCCCAATTGGTTTCGCGGATGGGGCCAAAGACCTGCGCGATATCCAACAGGCTGTCTTCCGTGCTGGGCGTGTCGCGCAACAGGGCAAATCCATATTTGAAGAATCCATCCAGAACCTGAAGCCGGGTCCAGGAGTCATGGCGGTTTTCCCAGTGCAGGGTTGGCGGCACTAGTGTGTCTATGGTCCAGGGGGTCGGTTGCGGCAGGTCGTCAGGATGGGTCTGTAACCCGGCCTCTATCATCATCCGCTCCAGCGGGTAGAAATGCCGGTGACCATCGGAAAACAGAAGGTCGACACCCTGGTCATTCGCCACCGCCTCCACAATTGCCAGGTCGATGGGCAATTGGGTTGGATCATAGAAACGCTGATAGCTGTTGTGATCAATCTGGTCTGGCGCATCGCTCAATTGCCGCAGCCATTCTGCTGTCAGGGGGATGACCTGACCCTGATGGTGCAATTCCAGAAACCCGGACTCCCAGTTCATTTGAAAACCAGCCACGGTACGCCCTTTCGCCATTATCTACTGTGGTGGAAAATTCAATAATTCGTGTCGCAAAAAAACCCATAAAATGGCAATGCCTATCATAACATAAAGTTATGAAAGAAATTCGACACAGCCTGCCTTCGTTGAATGCGCTGGCGGTCTTTGAGGCCGCCGGGCGTCTGGGTGGATTTACCAAGGCAGCAGAAGAGTTAAGGATCAGCCAGCCTGCGGTCACCCGTCATATTCGCGGGCTTGAAGACTCATTGGGTAGGCCGCTATTTGTGCGCAGTCATAACCGCATCGCCCTGACAGAGGCGGGTCTTCGACTGTGGCATGCCGTCAATACCGGGTTCGGGGATATCGCCCAGGTCGTGGAAGCATTGCGCCGACAGGATGAAGTGCGGTCCCTGACCTTTGCAACGCATTCAGGCTTTGGGCAGGAATGGCTGATGCCGCGCCTGAATGATTTGCGCGCGGATCTGGGGGGGCGCACGATCAACCTGGCGATTGTTGACAGTTCGACTGATTTTGACCGGACCGATTTTGACGTTGCGGTGCGCCATGGGCGGGGCGATTGGCCGGGTATGGAAGGCGTGCTGCTGCGCCCGGAAACCGTGCTGCCATTGATCAGTGCCGGACTGGCGGCGCAACGCCCGGAGCTTCTGGGGGCTACCCCGGAAGACCTGATGACGGAACGCCTGATCCATATGGACGAAGGGGACCGCCCCTGGATGAGCTGGGCTGTGTGGTTCCGTTTGGCCGGGGTCCATCGCACACCCCCGCCTGCAAACATTAGACTGAACAATTATCCATTGGTCATCCGGGAAATTCTGGTGGGAAATGGCGTTGGCCTGGGCTGGCGACCCCTGGTGGATGAGATGATACTGGCGGGGACGCTGGTGCCTGTTGGTCCGGAAGTGGTGCGGGAAGAATATGGCTGGTGGCTGGTCTGGCGCGACGGCGTGCGGGACCCCAGCTTTGATCAGATCCGGCGCTGGATACAGATTCAGTTAATCGACCCACCTTAAGCATTCCACCTGGCTGGGTCTTTTCGTCGCTGGTAAAGCAGAAAATGACGCGCTAAAACGGACGCCAAGGTTTAAAAACAGGGGGAAGCCCATGCAAGATATTCTTCAACGCCTTGAAGATATGCGCGAAGATGCGCGGCAAGGCGGCGGTGCCAAGCGAATTGAAGCCCAGCACAGCAAGGGAAAGCTGACCGCGCGGGAGCGGCTGGATCTGCTGCTGGATCCAGGCTCTTTTGAAGAATGGGACATGTTTGTCGAACATGATTGTACCGATTTCGGGATGCAGGATCAGAAAATCCGCGGCGATGGCGTTGTCACCGGCCATGGGCTGGTCAATGGTCGGCGGGTTTTCGTCTTTTCTCAGGATTTCACCGTGTTCGGTGGGTCCCTGTCCGCTGCCCATGCCCGCAAGATCTGTAAAATCATGGATCAAGCGATGAAGGTCGGTGTCCCGGTGATCGGCCTCAACGATTCCGGCGGCGCGCGCATTCAGGAAGGCGTTGCCTCTCTGGCGGGCTATGCCGATGTGTTTCAGCGCAATGTGATGGCGTCCGGCGTGGTGCCGCAGATTTCCATGATCATGGGCCCCTGTGCCGGGGGCGCGGTCTATTCACCCGCTATGACCGACTTTATCTTCATGGTCAAAGACTCCTCATACATGTTTGTCACCGGGCCGGAAGTGGTGAAAACCGTCACCAATGAGACCGTGACCGCTGAAGAATTGGGCGGGGCGACAAGCCATACCAGCAAATCGGGCGTTGCCGACCTGGCCTTCGAAAATGATGTGGAGGCACTGCTGCAACTGCGCCGCTTCCTGGGCTTCCTGCCGTTGAATAATAAGGAACAGCCGCCACACCGCCCGACCGACGATCCCCATGACCGGCTGGACATGTCGCTGGACACATTGGTCCCGCCCAATCCCAACAAGCCGTATGATATCAAGGAATTGATACACAAGATCGCTGATGAGGAAGATTTCTTTGAAATCCAGCCCAATAATGCAGGCAACATCGTAGTTGGCTTTGCGCGGATCGAAGGCCACCCGGTCGGCATCGTCGCCAATCAGCCCATGGTTCTGGCGGGCTGTCTGGACATTGCCAGTTCCATCAAGGCGGGTCGTTTCGTGCGCTTCTGCGATGCCTTTAACATTCCCATCGTGACCCTGGTCGATGTGCCAGGCTTCCTGCCCGGCACGGCCCAGGAATATGGCGGCATCATTAAACACGGCGCGAAGCTGCTCTATGCCTACGCCGAAGCAACGGTGCCCAAGGTCACCGTGATCACCCGCAAGGCCTATGGCGGGGCCTATGATGTGATGTCGTCCAAGCATCTGCGGGGCGATGTGAATTATGCCTGGCCGTCAGCGGAAATCGCCGTCATGGGCCCAAAGGGCGCGGTGGAAATTATCTTCCGCGGGGATCGTGATGATCCCGCGAAATTGGCGGAAAAGGAAGCGGAATACCGCGATAAATTCGCAAATCCCTTCGTGGCGGGCCAGCACGGTTTCATCGATGACGTCATCATGCCCCACAGCACACGCCGCCGCATCTCCCGCGCGCTCAGCATGCTGCGCACGAAAGACATCAAGAACCCGTGGAAAAAGCACGGCAATATTCCGCTGTAAGCCCTCCTTCGAGACGACGCTGACGCGTCTCCTCAGGATGAGAGTCGTGATGGTGGAGAAAGTTGAGAGTGCACATTGGTAAATCCCGCGTCGTGAGGGCCGCAAGTTGAACGGATGATCACGGGCCTTCCTTCGAGACGACGCTGACGCGTCTCCTCAGGATGAGAAGTGTGATGGTGGAGAAAGTTGAGAGTGCGCATTGGTAAATCCCGCGTCGTGAGGGTCGCAGGTTGAACGGATGATCACGGGCCTTCCTTCGAGACGACGCCTCTCTTTAGGATGAGAGTCGTGATGGTGGAGAGAATTGAGAGTGCACAATAGTAAATCCCTCATCCTGAGGAGCGGCAACGCCGCGTCTCGAAGGATGGGGGATGGCAGGAAAGTGAGGCAAGTTGGATTTCTGGGTCTATATGCTCCGATGCTCAGATGGAAGTTACTATGTCGGATCGGCTCGCGGGTCTTTGGATCGGCGCGTACAAGAGCATCAGCAGGGTGCCTATCCCGGATATACAACATCAAGACGCCCTGTTGCCCTTGTCTTTAGTGAGCGGTTTGTGCGTGTTGAAGATGCGATAGCTTCAGAGCAGCAGTTAAAAGGGTGGTCTCGGGCCAAGAAGGAAGCGTTGGTTTCTGGGGATTGGAAGAGGATAAGTGCTTTGGGAAAACGAGGTGCCTCGCGGGCCCTCCTTCGAGACGACGCTGACGCGTCTCCTCAGGATGAGAAGTGTGATGGTGGAGAAAAGTGAGGTTGAATAACTGTGGTCCCCTCATCCTAAGGAGCCGCAGTAAAAAAAGGGTAGTCGCTCTCTCTTTTGATACGACGCAGGAGTTTCTCCTCAGGATGAGAATGATGATGGTGGAGAGAACTGAGGGTTCACAATAGTAAATCCCTCATCCTGAGGAGCGGCAACGCCGCGTCTCGAAGGATGGGGGACGGGCACAGAGGCAGCCCAAAGGTTTAACAAAACGGGGTGTTGGTTAACATGTTTAAGAAAATCCTAATTGCCAATCGCGGGGAAATTGCCTGTCGGGTGATGCGCACGGCCCATAAGATGGGGATCGTGCCGGTCGCGGTGTATTCTGAGGCGGATGCGCAGGCGCTGCATGTGAAGACGGCCCTGGCGCTGGGTGGCGAAGCGGTGCTGGTCGGACCGGCGGCGTCTTCTGAAAGCTATCTGGTGATCGATAACATCGTTAAGGCCTGTAAGGAGACGGGCGCAGAGGCTGTGCATCCTGGCTATGGCTTCCTGTCGGAAAACAAGCGCTTTGCAGAGCGGCTGGAGAAAGAGGGCATTGCCTTCATCGGCCCGCCGGTCGGCGCGATTGAGGCGATGGGCGACAAGATCGAATCCAAGAAGCTGGCTTTGGCCGCGGGCGTCAGCACTGTGCCGGGATTCCTGGAGGCGATTACCGACCCCGAAGAGGCGGTGCGGATTTCTAACGACATCGGCTATCCGGTGATGCTGAAGGCGTCTGCCGGTGGTGGCGGTAAGGGCATGCGCCTGGCCTGGAATGATAAAGAGGCCCGGGAGGGTCTGGTATCGGCCATGAATGAAGGGCGCAGCAGCTTTGGCGACGACCGTGTCTTCATTGAAAAATTCATTGAAGAACCCCGCCATATCGAGATTCAGGTTCTGGCCGACGGTCACGGGACCTGCCTGTATCTGGGGGAGCGGGAATGTTCCATCCAGCGACGCCATCAGAAGGTGATCGAAGAAGCCCCATCCCCGTTCCTGGATGAGGCAACCCGCAAGGCGATGGGCGAACAGGCGGTCGCGCTGGCCCAACAGGTGAAATATCGCACCGCCGGGACGGTGGAATTCATCGTCGATAAGGATCGCAATTTCTATTTCCTGGAAATGAACACCCGCCTGCAGGTGGAACATCCGGTCACGGAACTGGTTACCGGCTATGATCTGGTTGAATGGATGATCCGCGTTGCCTATGGCGAGAAGCTGCCGATGAAGCAGTCTGACATCACACTGACCGGCTGGGCGATTGAGGCCCGGCTATATGCAGAAGATGCAGAGCGTGGCTTCCTGCCTTCGACAGGCCGCCTGAGCCGCTATATTGAGCCACAGGCGGTGGAAGGAAAGGTGCGGGTCGATAGCGGTTGCTATGATGGCGCTGAAATCTCCATGTTCTATGACCCGATGATCTCCAAACTGGTTGTCGGGGGCAAGGACCGGGCATCGGCCATCGCGGAAATGCGCCGGGCGATTGATGGCTATGTCGTGCGCGGCCTGAGCCATAACATGCCCTTCCTGGCCAATCTGGCGAAGCATCCCCGCTTTGCAGAGGGTCAGATCACCACCAATTTTATTGCGGAAGAATATCCAGACGGCCTGACAGAGGCACATCTGAAGCCGGATGATTCAGACCTGTTCGCGGCGATTGCAGCGGTCATTCAGGACCGGATTGAACAGCGGGAGCGGCGCATTTCTGGCCAGGAACAGGGCCGCGCGCCGGACCTGCCATCGGATTACACAGTATTTCTGGGCGATAAGGATGCGCAGGAAATCTCCCTGCATCTGGAACGGGGAGAGGATGGCGATCGCCTGACCCTGGGAGACCGAACCCTGTTCATTGAAAGCGGGTGGCGGCCGGGCATGATTATTTTCCGTGCCACGGTGGATGATGAATTGCGTCTGTTCCAGGTGGATCGGGACGGCGCTGGGTTTGTATTGAGCCATGATGGTGCGCGCATTCGGGCGCTGGTGCTGGAAGCCCGCCATGCCGGTCTGCGCCGGTTGATGCCCTACAAGCCGCCGCCAGACATGTCGAAATTCCTGCTGTCCCCCATGCCGGGCCTGTTGGTGCGGCTCAGTGTCTCACCCGGTGATGCGGTGGAGGCCGGACAGGAACTGGCGGTTGTTGAGGCGATGAAGATGGAAAATGTTCTGCGCGCCGTCAGCAATGGCACGGTCAAGACCGCCCACGCTGCCCAGGGGGATGGCCTTGCGGTGGATCAGATGATCCTGGAATTCGAATGATCTTGTCCGTGTGAGTGATTGACGGGGAACAGGCATTGGGGTCTAACCCTTTTCCATGAGCCGCGCGATCTATCTGGACAGTCGGATATGGTGCCTTGGGATTGCCGAAACCTTGGTTTGGGCAGGGATGTATTATCTTTTCCCGGCCCTGTTGGTGCATTGGGAATCCGATCTGGGGTGGTCCAAGACGGAGCTGACCCTGGCGGCAACCTGTGCCTTGCTGGTTTCTGCGGTGGTTGCGCCAAAGATCGGGGGATTGATTGATCAGGATGCAGGGCGCTGGATTCTGACAGGGTGTGCGGCTTTGGGCGGTGTGTTGCTGTTGCTGTTGACCCAGGTTGAGTCCTATCCCGTATTTTTTGTTATTTGGATCGGTATCGGTATCGCCATGGGGGGATGCCTGTACGAGCCCTGTTTCGCCTTTTTAACCCATCGTCGTGGGGCCGAAGCCAGAGGTGCGATTACGATGATCACCCTGATGGCAGGGTTTGCAGGAACGGTCTCTTTCCCGCTGTGTAACTGGATTGCAGTTTCCGTCAGTTGGCAGGCAGCGAGTGGCACGATGGCTGTTCTGATTCTGGGTATTGCGGTGCCCCTGTTCTGGTACGGCACACAACTGAGGACTGGAGATACTGCGCTTGATCATCTTGTGAATGGACCCGGCCAGAATTGGGAGGCCCTGCGCAAATCAGCGTTGCGCCAGACATTGTCACGCCCTGTATACTGGTTGCTGGCTGGCAGTTTTGCGCTTCTGGGCCTCAACCACGCCATTGTCGTTACGCATTTATTGCCCTTGTTGGATGAGCGCGGCATCTCACTGGCATCAGCAGTCTTTGCGATATCTCTGTTGGGGCCGATGCAGGTGGCTGGGCGCATTGTCATGTTGCTGACGGAACGATGGGTCGGAGTGATCGCATTATGCGGCTGTATCTTCGTCTCAATAGCGGTCGGCGGTACTTTTCTGGGTTTGGCGGCGGCAATTCCGATCCTGATCTATCTGTTCGTGCTGTTGCAGGGGGCAAGCCACGGCGTTGTTAGTATTCTGCGCCCGCTTGTAACCGCGCAGTTGCTGGGGCGCACAGGGTTCGGGGCCATTTCTGGCGCAGTGGCGGTGCCCTTTGTTGCTGCGACGGCATTGGGCCCCAGCGCGGGTAGTCTGATTTGGAGTTGGGGCGGCTATGATTTGGTCGTATGGGCCTTGATCGCTTTGGCGCTGATCGGGCTGTGTTGTTTTGGTCTGGCGGTCAGGATATCCGCCCGCCATCCGGTTTAAGTAGGTTTGAAAGGATACTGATTGTGCCGATTGAATTCGATTTCGCCTTTTTATTGCCGTTTGCCTTGGCCTTGCTGGCGACGGGGGCCTTTGCGGGTACCCTGGCCGGATTGCTGGGTGTTGGCGGTGGAATCGTGATCGTGCCCATCCTGTATATGCTGTTGCCTGCCTTTGGCGTGCCGGAGGATTTGCGCATGCATTTGGCGGTTGGGACGTCATTGGCGACAATCGTGCCGACCGGTCTGGTTTCTGCCCAGTCACACTGGAAACGGGGCGGGGTGGATGTTGACCTGTTGAAGAAGCTGGGCGCCTTTGTCGTGCTGGGCGTTGCAATTGGCATTTTCATCGGGACTCGGGCCGGTGGGGAAACCCTGAAGATCATCTTCGCCTCCGTCGCCTTGCTGGTCGCCGTGCATATGGGCCTGGGCAAGCAGGAATGGTGCCTCAGAAAATCCTTACCATCCTGGCCCGGTCGCGCCTTAATCGGCATGTTTATCGGGGGTTTCAGTGTCGTCATGGGGATTGGCGGGGGAACGCTGGGTGTGCCCACGCTCAGCCTGTTTAATGTGCCGATCCGACGGGCCGTGGGAACCGCAGCCGCACTGGGCCCGGTGATCGCATTGCCCGGCGTGATCGGTTTCATCATCAGTGGATTTGGAGAGCCTGGCCTGCCGCCTTTCAGCCTGGGTTATGCAAATCTGTTGGCCTTTGCGGTTATCGTGCCCTCAACGATCGCTTTTGCACCGCTGGGGGCAAAGCTGGCTCATACCATCTCTCCACCCCTTTTACGCCGGGCCTTCGCCGTGTTTTTGTTGATCACGGCCTGTCGCATGGCCTGGGCTGTTTTTGGGTAATCGGGCTGCGGGTGACCGGTTAATCGTCAGGCATTGATTATTCGACCGGACCCTGCCCTTCGCGGCTGTTGTCGGATGAAAAAACCGCATTCATTTCCGTATGGCGAATGGCGCGCTCCACCAGATTCAGAATGGTGTAAATTGGCACGGCGGTATTTGTGACGGTACCGTCTGTCAGCGGGACATTGGTCGCACTGTTCAAGCCAATCACCTGCAGGCCCGATTTTGTGCGGATTGCGATGGGTGCACCGGAATCGCCGCTGACAATCTCGCAACTGTGGCTTAATAATTCCCCATGCCCCAGGAATCCCAGGATACGGCAGGCATTGTCGACGGAAATTACATGGGCACGGTCCTTGGGATAGCCAGCCAAAGAGAAATACTGTTTTGTATCGATCATCTGCTTCAGGGTTTCTGCATCCAAGGCCTGAAAGCCCAGATACCCGGCTTTGCGGCCAATTGGATCTTTTAGAATCACGATCGCCCAGTCGTGTTCCATATTGGATGGATCTGCCCAAAGCTCCCCATTAAAATTGGGGGAGGGGATGATCTGAATGGCTGTTGAATGGGCAACATATTTTTCGCGCTGATAGCCTGCAACAAAGTTAATAAGCTGTGGTGCGGCATAGCGTTTTGTCGGGCGAAAATACAGGCAATGAGCGGCCGTCAGGACGATACGCTCCCCGATCAATGACCCTGTGCAATGGGACCTTGAACTGACGCCACTGATATTGACCCGTCCAACCGCGCTCCAAGGATACTGTGAGGCATCAACCACCGTGCGCGCCAGGGTCGAGGGGGCATTGGCAATCGATTCCGCATATCCGCTGCGAAAAGGCAGGCCAATGGCTAATCCAATCGCCCACAAGATCATGATCACGTGACAGTGACGAACGAACACGTGGGGTAACAGACTTGAAGAAAGACGCATATCATCAGTACCTACTGTTATCGCATTCGACTTTAGCATACTGTATGTACGTTGCGATCATATGTTTCTGACCAATTTGTTAGCACTTTTTTAGCGTTTCCTGGTTACGCTGCGAAGCTATTCTGAGTTCCAGACCGTGTTGGTCACAGATAGAAAGTTGTTTTGTTGAAGCCGGTTTTAAAATCTAGTTCTATCGGGTCGAATGCAAGCTGGTGGAGCGCAATGGCGTTGTCCATTGGAACCGCCGGACTTGTTGCCGTCTCAAGTTTAATTTTGTCTGGACTGTGGTTCTTCCGCAACCCGGAAGCATATTTCAGTGCAATTGATAGCGCGCCAACATATCCAGGTACAGCGGTCAGTCTGTTCGGCTTGTCGCTGGCTTTGCTTTTGCAGAATTTCCCCTTCAATCCGGGCTGGTATCGCGGTGGGGCGGTCTCTGCGTATCTGGGGCGGTGGCTTGCCGCGGGCCTGACAGTTCTTGCTCTGATCATATGTGTCTTGGCGCTGGGGCAGGACGTTTTCCGGCAGAATATTGGAAATGATCGCTTTTTTGTGTCTTCAATGACCACTGAAAATGTCCCCGTGATACAGCGCATGTCGCTGATCACGACGGCGTGCATCATTCTTCTGTGCGTCGCAGTGATTGCCACGTTTTTTGCGGGTCGCCTGTCTCTTATTATTCGTGGTGCGGTTAGTGTCTTTCTGGTTCCTGCGGGATTCAGTGGTGTCGCCGCCTGGATTTTCAGCACTAATTCTGGGACGCGGCTGGATCAACATTCGGATGTTGGCGTTTTCACATCCGCTAGCCTGATCTTCCTTGGAATAGCGGTTCTGGGTAATGTTTACCTGGCATTGCGTGTCTCAGGCATGCAAAGCCGCATAATAGGCAATGCCGCCAGCGTTGTGATTGGCCTGATTTTGAGCCTGATCGCCTGGCAGTTGGCCACGGAAAATCAGAAAGACGCTGAATCGCGAGAGTTACAGCTTGAAGCGAAAGCCGTTGCGGATGCGGTGTCCGGAATCGTGATTCGCCGCGCCAATGGGATTGAGCGTATGGCGGGTCGCTGGAACGCAAGCACCCCCCAGTTCGAAACCTTCTGGCGACGCGATGCTAGTGAATTGGTGCGGGATTTCCCAGGGATCCTGTCGATTGAACACACGGATCAGAATGGCATCATCAAGTGGATTGAACCCATTCGGGGAAATGCGGCGGCGATTGGTATGTCGGTATTTGAGTCACCCAGGGTTGGGGAGAGTTTCCGACACGCCATGCGCACTGGCAAGATGGCTTATTCAGGGTTCTTCAAACTGTTAACCGGAAATTTGGGATTTGTGGTTGTTGCTCCGCCCAATCGAAGCGTTCTTTTTTTCGGCCAGACTTTTGGCGTGTTTGACCTGCCTACATTGTTGACCGATGACCAGGAACTCCCATTTTCGGATGATCTGTCGATATTGCTGCAGGACAATACCGGAAAGGCATTTCATTTCGGCGCAGATCTAGAAGAAAGTGCGCCGCTGACAATTTCCATGCCGCTGGATCGGATTAATCGGGATTGGCGTATCACGGTCGGTCATGCCGCCCGCAGTGGGTTGATGAGCTGGTTTCCGGAATTGATCCTATTGATCGGGCTGACCGCGACGGTGTTGGTGTATCGGATGAGTGTTCTTTCGGGCATCGCGGCACAACGACAGCAGGATGCAGAGGCCGCATTGGCAACCTCACAATCCTCTCTGCGCGCACAAAAGCGGGCAGAGCAGCAAATGAGTATCGCCCTGGAATCCTTAAGCGAGGGTTTCGTGCTGTATGACACGGATGATCGCCTGCAAGTGTTCAATTCTCGATACGCGGATTTTTATGCCCTGACCAAGCCCGCGTTAAAAATTGGCAACACATTTGAGGAAATCATTCGGTATGGCGCGCAACACGGCCAATATTCGAATATTGCCACAGATCCCGCCTCTGTAGAGGCTTTTGTTCAGGAACGACTGGCGATGCACCAGAATCCCGGTGAGCCTGTTTTGCAGAATCTGGACGATGGTCGGTGGTTGCGTATTGAGGAGCGCCGCACACCCGATGGCGGAATTGTCGGTTTCCGTGTCGATGTCACTGAACTGGTGCAGCGGGAAAAAGAGCTGGAAAATGCGCTTGTGGCTCAGGCGCGCGCGGAAATGGTCCTGAAAACAGCTGTGGAATCGATTTCTGCAGGGTTTGTGATTTTCGACTCTGAAGATCGATTGGTGATGTGCAATACGCAATATCGAACCATGCATCCACTGGTTTCCGATAAATTTGTCCCTGGCGCCCGTTATGAAGATTTGTTGTGGGATGGTCTGGAAGCAGGCGTGTTCCAGATCGAACGAGAAGAGTGGGAAGATTTTATAAGAATGCGATTGGAAGCGCATAAATCTTCTCAAAGCTCCTTTATTCAGAAGAATGCAGACGGCACCTACACGCGTGTTGAGGAGCGCGCGTTGGATGATGGGGGGGTGGTAGGCCTGCGTATTGATGTCACTGAGGTTGTTGAGCGCGAGACCCGAATGGCCCAGGCTTCCGCCCGCGTCGAAGAGGCCCAGACCTTGGCACGGCTGGGTGATTTCTCCTATTCCCTGGAACAGGGACGCTTCACCCATCTGTCCGACCAGGCCTGCGCCTTGTTTGGCCTTCAGTCGCTGGGTGAAAATGTCGTTGATTATGACACTCTGGCTAACTTGGTGAGTGAAAGGGATGCCCAGCGCATTCGCAATCGGGCGGCTTCCGCAACGGCGACGCTGGAAGATTATGCAGACGAATACAAGATCACACTGCCCAGCGGGGAATGGCGCCATGTTCAGGAACGTGGTCGCCTCGCATTTGACGAGGCGGGAACCTGTATCGGTTTTGATGGCACTTTTCAGGACATTACGGATCGGAAACAGGCTGAATTAGAGCTGCAGCGCATTGTTGCAGAACAAAAGCTCGCCCAGCAGCGCCTTGAACGGCAAAGTGCCGAACTGGTGTCGATGACGGAAGACATCGCAGTCGCCCGTGATCAGGCAGAGGCGGCAACCCGGGCCAAGTCCGAGTTCCTGGCGGCGATGAGCCATGAAATCCGCACGCCGATGAATGGCATTCTGGGCATGACGGGCCTGTTGCTGGATACCGAAATGACGGAAGAACAGCGCCGGTTTACCGAGATTGCCCGTCAATCCGCATCCGACTTGTTGATCATCCTGAACGACATTCTGGATTTCTCCAAGTTGGAGGCGAAGAAAATTGAGATCGAACAGGAAGCCTTCCGCTTAGGCGATGTCTTGCAAAGCGTCGTGCAATTGCTGCGCCCCCAGGCAGAGCAGAAATCAGTATCGCTGGTAACGCAGGGGGATTCTGATGCAATTCAGAACCTGTTAGGGGATGCCACCAGAATACGGCAGATATTGTTCAATCTGGTGGGTAATGCGATCAAATTCACAAAGGAAGGTGAGGTGATTTTGCGTGTCGCGACCCAATCAGAAGGGACCGGAGACGCAGAAAGCATTCATATTCGATTTGAAGTCCAGGACAGCGGTGTGGGCATCAAGGAAGAAGCGCAAGGGCGCCTGTTTAACAGCTTTACGCAGGCGGACAGTTCCACGTCCCGGCAATATGGTGGCACCGGGCTTGGATTGGCGATCTGTAAGCAATTGGTTGAATTGATGGGCGGGCGGATTGGTTTTGACAGCCAGGAAGGCGTCGGTTCGACATTCTGGTTCGAATTGGAATGCAAGCCAGGCCCGGCATCTGTTCCGTTGGAGTCGGATTCCGTTCAGGTCATATCGGATGAAACCCGTCGCCTGCGTCTGTTGCTGGTGGAAGACAACCATGTCAACCAGATCGTTATCGGCACCATGTTACAGAAGCTGGGTCATCATGTAGATACCGTATCCAATGGAGCCGAAGCGCTGCACACCTTACGGCTGGTTCCCTATGACCTGGTCTTCATGGATGTGCAAATGCCTGTTATGGATGGACCGACCGCAACACAATGGATTCGGGCCAGCGATGAACGATGGGCCGATATCCCAATCGTGGCCTTGACGGCGAATGCGCTGGAAGGCCAACGGGAACATTATATTGATAGCGGTATGTCCGATTACGTATCCAAACCGGTCCAGATGGAGGAATTGGCGGCGGCAATCCAGCGCCAGACAGGGGCGTCAGCGGCTATTGTCGCACAGGACACGGATAGTCAGGACACACAAGAGACACTTAGCGCCGATGCTCAGGCGGCTCTGTCCGATCTACTTTCCTCAATCAAAGGGCTGGGCGATTAGGCTTCCTTACTGTGGGGGCGGGTCAAAGACTCCGTCAAAAGCACTGATGTAGAAGCCCAAATATCCCTGGATGGATGTCATGCCCTGGATTGGATTTTCATAACTCCAGGCGATGGGATCAATACCCTGACCATCGGCCAACGTTGCCTTCCAATGGGTCGCATCCCCTTTATAGGGACAATGCGTCACCTTTGATGCTTGTTCCAGCAGGGCTTTTGGAAGGGCTGATTTCGGGATGTAATAGGTGGGTGGATACCGCCCCTCCCGCAGGATCAGGGCATCGGCGGTTTCAGCCAGTTTCGTTCCTTTGGCGGAAAGCGTCACGCGACCGGGCGCGCGCTCCACCGTGATGGGATGGTCCGGCGTTCCGGCCTGTTCCAGGATGTCTTGGGGCATTCCGCATTCTCCTCAGGCCGAAAGGCGTTTCGCGTGCCAGGCGATGTGGTCGCCGATGAAGCTGGCAACGAAGTAATAGCTGTGATCGTAACCTGGCTGCAGGCGAAGCTCCAAGGGTACATTCGCATCCCGGCAGGCCTCTATCAGAAGCTGGGGCCGCAGCTGGTTTTCCAGGAAATTATCAGCATCCCCCTGATCTACCAATATGTCACCGGACCAGCCCTGTTGGGCGATCAACGCACAGGCGTCATGGGCCGCCCAGGTGGCGCGATCATCCCCCAGATATCGCCCAAGTGCCTTCTCGCCCCAGGGAACCTGGCTGGGGGCGACAATGGGGGAAAAGGCGGAAACACTGCTGTACTGATCCGGATTTCTGAGGGCCAGGGTCAATGCCCCATGGCCCCCCATGGAATGACCGGAAATGCCGCGCGCCGAAACCGGATTGCTGAGATGTGGCTCAATCACTGTGGGAAGCTCGCCGACCACATAGTCATACATATGATAGTGTTTCGACCAGGGTTGCTGGGTCGCATTGACGTAAAATCCGGCACCCTTGCCGAAATCATACTCGTCCGCAGCATCCGGTACGGTATCTCCGCGCGGACTGGTATCAGGACAGACGATGACGATGTTATGGGCGGCGGCATAGCGCTGCGCGCCCGCCTTGGTCACAAAATTCTCCCAATTGCAGGTCAGACCTGACAACCAGTACAGAACAGGGCGCGGGGCATCGCTGCTTTTTGCCGGTTCAAATACGGCAAATTCCATCCGCGTCCCGGTCGCCTTACTGTCATGCGCGTAAACAGATTGAGTTCCACCAAAGCATTTCCATTGATTAAGCGTCTCTAAGGGCATCGTTTTCCTGACTGGCTGAGATTGTTTGTATCGCTGTCTAGAATGTGGCCGGGCCGAACCAAATCTGCAAGGCCAAGCCGGTTTTCTGTTCCCATATTCGTTTTTTTAGCGCGAATTACTTAACCAATGTATTTTGGCACAAACTTTGCTGATCCATTGCGGGTTATCATGAGGGAGTAAAGTCAATGGATATGGATTTCAGTGCCAAGATGTATTCTGATCCGACAATGCGGCCGCATTTGAAAAAGCTGTATGACTCGCAATATGCAGCATTCTTTGAACGTATTGATGCAATGCCTGAGACACCAACGACGGTGTCAATGACAATGCCCGATGGGCAGTCGGTCGAGTTACATGAGTTAAGTGCCGAACAATACCGTGCCGCCGTCCCCAGTTTTGACAAATGGCTGGAACTGCAAAGCAGGATAATGTCAGATACAGGTGACATCCCAGGCAGTCTGCAAAGTGTCGAACGGGCGCGACAGCATGTGCAAAATCTGGAGCAGAATGATCCTGGCTCGCCTTCCGGCGTTCGGACGGTATTCGCAACAGGATCTGAAATTCTGGGTTACATCAATATGGATGGCAGTGTGGCGACTCATGCCGGCGGCAGTGTCCTGCAAGATATTGCGAAAAAAGCCGATGCGATGGGCCTGAGCGGAGAGGCGAAAATTGCCTACCTTCAGGATGAAGGGAAAAAAGCTCTGTCGGCGCGATATGGAAACCTGCAGGCTTCCAATTACAACACGTCAAATATGCTAAATAAAACCGAATTCGCGAATAGATGGTATCCGCATCATGATACTTATGAGAGTTATCAAAGCGCGTTGGCGAGTGCGAGAGCGCATCTGGAAGAAACGGAGCAGCTGTATCAGCAACAAATGGAGCGTCGAAATGCGATGCAGGCTTTCCTGCTGCAAAGCATAGAGGACTCGCAATCCAGCCCGACGATTCAGGCGGAGGACGAAAACCCCCTGATGGCCCTATCTCAATCGACCACTTAGGGGTTAACGTGTGAATTGATTGATAGTGCTGGCGGCGGCGGGAGGCAGTGCTTCTTCCGCCAAAGCCGCATCGATCGCCGCCGACAATCGGTCTTCTGCAGATTTGCAAAGTTCTTGAGCAGCAGAATCAGGATCGCCCGATAGACTGGCGCGCAGGTTCGACCAGAGGGTCTCAATCACCTCTATTTCCCCCTGCGTATTTTCCGCAGGGGGCTGCGCATCAAGATCACGCACCTGATCGCATAATTGCTCTGCAAGTGTCGTTCTGGCCTTTGACTTGGCGCGCATATCAGCTGCGTCGCTGACCCCCTCCATGTCAGCGGCCCACGACCAGGCTCTAGCACTATCTCTGGCCGCTTTTATCACATCATTGATCGCAGCAATTTCCGGCGGGATTAGTAGAGACATTTGAGTTCCTCGCGGTATCAATTGGACCGTTCGGCAGGGGCAAAGATTGTCAGACTTTGAGGGCGAATTGTAATGTTAATCGGCGTATGCGCCACGATCTCTCCATCAACGTTTACTTTTTTGGCGCGCCCGGATGCGGTTTCAATCGTAACTTTCCGGGCGGTACCAGTATGGGCACCGTCCCCGTCTTTCAAGGTGCCACGCCACAGGCCAGGCAGAAACCACAGCCAATGTAGGGCATTGCGCGGTGCTACATAATATAGGTGCAGCATGCCATCGTTCAATTGCGCCTGTTCGTCCAGGGTCAGCCCGCCGCCATAGTGACGCCCGCATCCGACAGCCAATAAAGAGCATCGCGCGCGTCGGCTCTTGCCATCCGTTGTGATCTTCAGTTTCAGGGGGCGATGCTTGTGCCATGCTTCGGCCCAGCGAATGGGGTAGGCGAACCGGCCCAGCAGTTTCTTGGCACGATCTTCGTGCAGGCTGGCGATTTCAACACTGATCCCAAGGCTTGCGACATTCAGGAAGGGGCGGTCCGCAACCAGTCCGGTATCAACAGACAGGCGGTGCCCTTCGGATATGACCTTCGCGGCAGCTTGCGGCGTGGTTGGAATGCCGGCCCCACGGGCAAAGTCATTCGCGGTGCCCAGCGGCAGGATACCAATCGTTTCGCGCCGTTCCAGCAAGGCGGGCAGCAGCCCGCTGACCGTCCCATCGCCTCCACCGACCAGGATGGCGTCGGTTTCGGGCAGGTTGGCAATATCGTCCAGGGCCTGTTCACAGGACGACATCCAATGAACGGTGACGTCAATTCCAGCCTGTTCCAAAGCCTCAATGAACGTTTCGGCCATTTCCTGAGCGGCGCGCGCATTCGGATTGATGAAACAATCCACCTTGGTCGGGGGATGACCTCCGGATGTGGATTCAGGGGGGGCGGATTGAGACACCTAGTGAATCCGCCCCTGCCTATCAGTCAAAGACAACAACAGAGCGGATGCTGTCACCACTGTGCATCAGGTCAAAAGCCTTGTTGATATCGTTTAAGGGCATGGTGTGGGTGATCATCGGGTCGATGTCGATTTTGCCATCCATGTACCAGTCGACGATTTTGGGCACATCTGTGCGACCCCTGGCGCCGCCAAAGGCCGTGCCGCGCCAGGATCTGCCCGTCACCAGTTGGAAGGGACGGGTGGAGATTTCCTGACCCGCACCGGCAACGCCAATGATGATGCTTTCGCCCCAGCCTTTGTGACAGCATTCCAGGGCCTGGCGCATTGTGTCGGTGCGCCCGATGCATTCGAAACTGTAATCCGCGCCGCCCTTGGTCAGATCCACCAGATAGGGGACCAGATCGCCTTCGACCTCTTTCGGATTGACGAAATGGGTCATGCCAAACCGTTCTGCCATTTCCTTTTTCGCAGGGTTCAAATCAACCCCGACAATCATATTTGCGCCCGCCAGCCGGGCACCCTGAATGACATTCAGGCCGATCCCGCCCAGTCCAAAGACCACGACATTTGAGCCGATCTCAACCTTTGCCGTGTTGATAACCGCACCAATCCCAGTCGTCACGCCACAGCCGATGTAGCAAATCTTATCAAACGGGGCGTCTTCCCGCACTTTTGCCAGGGCGATTTCCGGCACAACCGTGTGATTGGCGAAGGTCGAAGTGCCCATATAATGCAGGATCGGCTCGCCATTCAGAGAGAAGCGAGAAGAGCCATCAGGCATCAGGCCCTGACCCTGGGTGGTGCGGATCGCCTGACACAGATTTGTCTTTGGGTTCAGGCAGTATTCGCAGACACGGCATTCCGGCGTGTACAGGGGGATAACATGATCGCCCTTCTTCAGGGTGGTCACACCCGGTCCGACATCGACCACGATACCAGCCCCTTCATGGCCCAGAATCGCTGGAAATGCGCCTTCAGGGTCGTCCCCGCTGCGGGTGAATTCGTCCGTGTGGCAAACGCCGGTCGCCTTGATTTCCACCAATACCTCGCCTGCACGCGGTCCTTCCAGTTCGACCTCTTCAATGCTCAGTGGTTTTCCAGCCTGAAAGGCAACAGCGGCACGGGTTTTCATTGGTGGTTTCTCCCTAAACTTGGAACAATTTTTCGGGCCAGAGACTGCCAGCCCTCTTCCGGTGGTGCAAGTATCTATGTCCTTACTTTTCCTGAGCAGCCTGGACACAGGCGGCGGCGGCCTGACCCAGAAAGGCGATGTCGGCGGCAATGGTGACAAAGCGGAAGCCCCAGGCGCGGCAGGCCCGCGCCATGGCGGCGTCGGAACAATGAATGCCCGCCAGCTTGCCATTGGCCTTGGCAATGTCGGCAATGCGGGTCAGGGCGGCGATAAAGTCCTTATCGGTCGGCATCGCCGGTTGCCAATTGCCCATGGCCAGGCTCAGGTCATTGGGTCCCACAAACAACGCATCCAGACCCGGCGTGGCGGCGATCTCTTCCAGATTCTCATAGCCGTCTTTGGTTTCAATCATGGCGGCCACGAACAGGGTGTCATTGGCCGCCTTGGTATAGCCAACCCCATCATCCATGCCTGCGCGGACAGGGCCCCAACTGCGTTCTCCCATCGGGGGATAGCGGCAGGCCCGAACCAGGGCCTCAGCCTCTTGGCGATTGCCGACCATGGGCGCGATGATGCCAGCCGCGCCACCATCCAGCGCCCGCATTGCGTCCGCCATCGTGTTCCAGGGCACCCGAACCCAGGGGCAGGCCTTGCCAATGCGCCCGATGGCGGCCATCTGCTGCCACAGGGTCGCGTCGTCAATCAGGCCGTGCTGACGATCCAGACATAAAAAATCGAAGCCTGATCGCGCCGCCACTTCTGCAGTCAGCATGCTGTCGGTCATGATCATGGTGCCGATGGCAAAATCCCCATCGCGCAAGCGGTCAAATGCGGTCATCTGAAAATTTCCTATTCAACAGTTATGGTGATTTTGTCAGAGGTGATCATCGGCTCAAACGGTACATGGTCGCCATCGCCCAGGACCATCATCAGCGTGTAGGTGCCGGGATCCAGGTTCAGTTCCACCTCTGTCTGACCGCCACCGAAATGCAGGTGGCGCGCATCCTGGGGAATGGAATATCCCTTATCTTCGGCGGTCAGTTCCGTATTGATCAGCAGATGGTGATGACCGGTGCCGGGGATGTTGATTCCTGCACGGGTGATTTTTACCCCTTCTGCGCCGAACTTAACCAGAAACGGGCTTTTGACGACCGCGCCATCCTGAAGATTGGCAAAGAAAACCTGTGCGCCTGGCGGCGGTGGGCTTTGTGCCCATACGCTGGGCGCCAACAGCACAATTGCCCCGACAAGCACGCTGCACAAAAGTCTCATCTTCAAGCCTTTCAAATCGTTTCTATGCGCATTGAACGTTATCATGGGTCCCTAGGCTTACCCAGGGTCATTGCCCAGTAATGCAGTGATTTTATGCGCCCTGGATCAAATGGGGCAAAGACATATCCTATACCAAGTTCGGTGACATCAGGGTTAAGCATGGCTTCCCGGTGGCCTTCTTTTGAGGCGATCCAGGCATTAACGACATCACGGGGGGTGGATTGGCCCGCTGCGATGTTTTCCAGCACCAGGGACCATTTGTACCCGGCCTTGGTTGCGCGTTCACCCGGCCCGACATTATCCGGGTTCGTATGGCTGAAAAAATCCCGCGCCAGCATATCCCGCGCCTGGGCCATACCGGCCCGGTTCAGAAAAGCGTTAGGCTGCAACGGTGGCAATTGATAAGTGGCGCGAAACTGGTTGACCAGTTGCAAGATCTGCTGTGCCCAATCTGAATCGGCGGGCCTGGCTGGGGCGGCAATTACAACAGTCCAGATGCTGGGTTCGATATCCGGCACCAGGGACCCTTCGCTGCTTAGATAGGCCACACCGATTTCTGTCGCAGTCTTGTTGGTCAGAATGCTCTGTTGACCGCCATCCTCCAGCCATTCAGTGACCATTTTCTCGACGGAATCCGAATTGATGGCATAGCGCCCCCCATACAATGTGTATGGGTACCCTTTTGATTTTAACAGGGTCTCCAACCCATCGGTCAGGGCGTCCAGTTTCTGACCTTGATAGATTGCCTGGGCCATCTGGCGGGCGATTTGCGTCAGACGGGGTTCATAACGCAGGGGGGCACGATTGCGCTCCGCCCGGGCCCGATTGATCACTTCAATCAGGCGGGGTTCCTTTTCATCCGCCTGCGCGCCTGCCGGACCTGTGGTCGAAATCTGCAAGGGCGCGATCAGAAGGGTCATCAGGATGACGGCGCAAGTGCCGCGTGCAATTCCCCTGATGATCCGTTGACCCGTCATGATCGCGCCCGGGGCTTATTCTGTTGTGAACAGGGGGGCCGCGCGCCCCGCACCTGGCCCATCCAATGCGGTTTGGATTTTCTCAGCAATCGCCAGATAGGCCTTGGCATGGGGGCTTTCAGGATCGGATACGACGATGGGATTGCCGCCATCGGCGGTCAGGCGGATTTCAATCTCCAGCGGGATTTCTCCCAGGAACGGCGTGCCCAGCTTCTCCGCCTCTTTCTTTGCGCCGCCATGGCCAAAGATATGGGCTTCGTGGCCGCAATTGGGGCAGATATACATCGACATGTTTTCAATAATCCCCAATACGGGCACATCGACCTTGCGGAACATGTTCAGCCCCTTGCGGGCATCCAGCAGGGCGATGTCCTGAGGGGTGGAAACAATCACGGCACCTGCCAACGGTACTTTTTGCGACATCGTCAATTGGGCATCCCCAGTACCGGGCGGCATATCGACGATCAGGATATCCAATTCACCCCAGATGACATCGTCCAGCATTTGTTGCAGCGCGCCCATAACCATCGGGCCGCGCCAGACAACGGGCTGATCTTCGGGGACCAGAAAGCCGATCGACATGACTTTGATGCCATAGCTTTCCAAGGGTTCCAGCGTCTTCCCATCGGGTGAATTGGGGCGGCTGCCGGAAATGCCCAGCATGCGCGGCTGCGACGGGCCAAAGATGTCGGCGTCCAGCATGCCCACCCGCAGGCCCAGTTGCTTTAAGGCCAGTGCGATATTGACCGCCGTGGTGGATTTCCCAACGCCGCCCTTGCCGCTGGCGACGGCGACGATATGGCGGATCTTGCCAGCGCCTTTCTCTATGGCCCCTTGATCTGATGCCGGTTTTGGCGATGTGGTGCTGCCGGAACCCTTTTCGGCAGTCAGCACAGCGGTTGCCGACAAGACATCGGGCATTGCGCCAACGACCTTTTCAACATCGCGCCGGGTTGGCTCATAACTTTCAGCCTTGGACGGGTCGCCGATTTCCAGGGAAATCTGGACCATGCGATCCCGGATGGCGATGCCTGATACCAGACCGGAACTGACGATATCGCCGCCGCCTGGCGCACGAATGCCCGCCAAAGCTTTTCGGACTGCGTCCTCAGTAATATCGGCCATAATTCAGAAACTCCTGTCATGAACGGGTGTGTGGTGAAAATTTGTTCAGAAATCTCGAAAAATCAACGCCACATGGTTGGGAACTTGTCTTGTCGTACATATATGAACAGGAAGCATGGCGCAAAGACCGCATATGATAAAACATGCGTGCAGGGTTGTTTGACCCGCAAAAATCAAGTGTTATGCGCCCGTCGCAGTCTGGATGGGCGTGCGAGGCTGAATTTGACGCGACCTGCAGCCGATAAGGGTAACAGGATCGATCGTGACAATTAGTGTATTAACGGCGGACGGATCGGAACAGGATGCCTTGGGAAAATAATGGTGGCGGCCCTTGGGGCGGCCAGGGCGGCGGCGGAAATCGCGGCGGTGGAAATCGTGGTGGCGGCAATGGCGGCGGCCCGAACAGCCCTTGGGGACGCCCGGGTGGCGGCGGCGGCGGGCGTGGTCCCGGCGGCCAGCCCCCTGATGTTGAGGAAATGGTGCGCAAGGGGCAGGAGAAGCTCCGCTCCATGATCCCCGGTGGCTTTGGTGTTAAGGGCGGGATCGCAGTGGGTCTTTTGCTGATCCTGATCTGGCTGGGAACCGGCTTTTATCGCGTTGAGGCCGACCAACAGGGCGTTGAACTGGTCTTTGGCAAGCTGACATCTGTTACCGGACCGGGTTTGAATTATAATGTTCCCGCCCCGCTGGGAGAGGTTCTGTTGCCGCGCGTGACGGCGGTCAATACGGTAGAGATCGGGTTTAACGGCAGCGCCGGACGTACCTCGGCCTCTGAATTGCGGGCGGAAAGTCTGATGCTGACGGGCGATGAAAATATCATCGACATTCAGTTCTCGGTCTTCTGGAAAATTCGCGATGCGGGGGAATTCCTGTTTAATGTACGCAATCCAGAGCAAAGCGTGAAGAACGCTGCTGAGGCGGCAATGCGGGAAATCGTCGGTAAAAGCGCATTTGAATATATCCGGACGCGCGGGCGGAATGCCGTGGCGCAGGATGCTCATCAACGCATTCAGCAAATTCTGGACAGCTATGGCGCGGGAATTGAAATCACTCAGGTGAACCCTCAGAAATTTGATCCGCCCAATCAGGTGATCGATGCCTTCCGCGATGTGCAGGCTGCGCAGGCGGATAAGGAAAAGAAAATCAACGAAGCAACGGGTCAGTTCAACGAAGTCACCCAGCGGGCAGAAGGTGAAGCGCAACAGATCCTGCGGGAGGCGGAAGCCTATCGTCAGGAACGCGTCAACCAGGCACAGGGGGACACTCAGCGGTTCCTGGCGATCCTGACGGAATACAAGCAGGCGCCCGACATCACCAAACGACGCATCTATCTTCAAACCATGGAAGATGTGCTCTCTAAAATGAACAAGGTTCTGATTGAACCAGGGGCAGAAGGCAGTGGGGTTGTTCCTTATCTGCCACTGGATCAACTGAAGACGGGAGCCGCCAAATGAAACGCAGTTCTCTCATAATTCTTGGCCTCCTGGTTGTGATCTTCATCACCGGGATCAGTGCCGCCTTTACCGTGCGGGAAACCGAACAGGTTCTTGTCATGCGCTTCGGGGAACCGCAGCGTGAAATCACGGAACCGGGCCTGCATTTTAAAGTACCCTTTGTCGACACAGCCCGTTTCTTTGACAAGCGCGTGTTGGACTATGACGCAGACCAACAGGAAATCCCGACGGCAGATCAGAAGCAATTGGTTGTGAACGCCTTTGCGCGCTATCGCATCACTGATCCTCTGCGGTTCTTCCAGACGGTTGGTACGGAACGCGGCATAGAGCAGCGGTTTAACTCATTGATCAACGCATCGCTTCGGGAAGTCATCGGGGAGGTAAACCTTTCTGTTGTCTTGACGCCGGAACGCGCCCGCCTGATGGAAGATTTCACCCGCATCGTTGCGCGTGAAGCGGCAACCTTTGGGATTGAAGTGGTTGATGTGCGCATCAAGCGTATTGATTTGCCGGAAGACAACAGCGAGGCAATCTTTCAGCGCATGACCACACAGCGCCAGCAGGAAGCACGTCTGGCGCGGGCCGAAGGGGATAAGGAAGCCCAGCGAATCCGTGCCGAAGGGGACAAGCGCCAGCGCGTGATTGTGTCCGAAGCCAGACGGGAAGCAGAAATCCTGCGTGGTAAGGGCGATGCGGAAGCCCAGGGCCTGTATAACAGTGCCTATGGTCAGAATGTTGCGTTCTTTGACTTCTGGCGGTCTATGCAGGCAATGCAGAAGGGGCTGGGGGGTGACACGACGACCTTTGTCGGTGCGCCCAACAGCGATTTCTTCCGCTATTTCCAGAACGAGACAGGTGCGGCACCAATTTCGCAGTAGCTTGTTGGATAATCAGTGCGGAAAAGCCCTGGTCCGAGACATCCTCTCAGGCCGGGGTTTTTTTATCGGTGTTTTTCAGTTTCGCGGTGCACAACTTAGCGTTATATGAAATCTGCTGATACGCTACACCAACAAGGACTGTGCCATGGGCCCGGAAATCGCTTATATGATCCAAGAGTCGCTTTCTAGCATCATCGCCTTGATCCTTGTGGTCTTTGCATTGGTTCTGATCTCCAAGGGGGTCAAGGTTGTTTCTCAAAGTGAAGTTTATGTGGTTGAGCGGTTTGGAAAATATACAAAAACCCTGCCGGCGGGCCTGAACTTTATTGTCCCCTTTCTGGATCGTGTCGCGCATCGGGTCTCCATATTGGAACGGCAATTGCCGGAATTTGATATTTCTGTCATCACCCGCGACAATGTTGAGGTGCGGTTGGAAGCAACCGTGTTTTATCGCATCACCGATGCTGCCGCGTCGGTTTATCGTATTCGGGATATCAACCAGGCAATCTATACGGCGGCGACGTCCATTGTGCGCTCGGCAGCGGGTAAGCTGGAACTGGATGATCTGCAATCGTCGCGCGAATCGATGAATGAGGAAATTGCCCGCAATCTGCAACAGGCCGCCGAGGTCTGGGGGATTGAGATCACCCGCACGGAAATCACGGATGTCATTGTCGATGAACAGACCAAGGATGCTCAGCGCCAGCAATTGAACGCAGAACGGCAGCGCCGGGCCGCGATTGCCACGGCAGAAGGGGAGAAGCGCGCTATAGAACTGGCTGCCGACGCCAGATTGTATGAGGCCCAGCGCCACGCAGAGGCCGTGCGGGTTCAGGCGGATGCGGATGCCTATTCTGTAAAGGTCGCCGCAGAAGCAGATGCGGAGCAGACGAAACTGATTTCTCAGGCGATTGCTGCGAATGGTCAGCCTGCGATTGATTTTGAAATCATGAAACGACAGGTGGAAGCCCTGGGGGCGGTGGCGTCTTCGTCCAACACCAAAACCATTATCGTGCCAACGGATATAACCGGGGCTATCGGGTCGCTGCATACATTGGCGGAGAGCCTGGCTGGATCACGCAAGGGGGCGTAAGCGATGTCGATTACCTATTGGCTGTTTCAGGCGGAAGTCTGGTTGATCCTGGCGCTGGTCCTGATCATTGCCGACATCGTTGTTGGACTGGATTTCTTTGTGTTGCCCGTGGGTATTGCTGCTGCCGTGGTGTCCGCGATGTTGTTTGCAGAAAGCCGGTTCTGGTTCAGCGACACGATCCTGTTGGAAAGCTGGCGGGAGGTCCTGATCGCCTTTGCCATCCTCTCAGTCGCTGCCATCTTTCTGATCCGCAAGCTGTTCCAGCGACGCAACATCGATACGCCCGATATCAATCAGTATTGAACGTCCGAAAATACTTAAACTAATTCAATTTTAATGGACCGGCCCACTGCATGGGCGGCCTTTTTTAAAACCTTTAATGAGATACTGTCGTTTCTTGGGTCTAGGATTCGATCCAATTGCGATCGGCTGGTTTCTAGACGGCGCGCCATTTCTGGCTTGCTGACCCCCTGTTCTGTCATGACTTCAGCAAGTTGGAACGCAAGAACCCTTTTCACCGCTTGATCTGCTGCTTCTTCATAGGTTCCGTCTGTTATAAGAAGGTCATCAAAGGAACTTCCGACATGCCCGGTTGTAATGTCACCCATACCTGTAATCCTTTCATGCGGCGTTTTGCTAAATCCAGATCCGGTTTCGGCGTCTTTTGGGACTTTTTGATAAAGCCGTGCAAAAGAACCATTTTGCCGTCAAAGGCACAAAACAGAACTCTGGAAATACGACTATCGCTCAAACTGGTTCGAATCTCCCATAAGCCGCCCCCTAAAGAACGGCAAAGGGGCATTCCAATTGGCCACCCTATTTCCGCAGTCTTGATATCAAATCCAATTGCTTTTCTATCAGTTGGGCTCAGGTCAAGCAGCCAATCGCGAACAGGCTCAGCGCCCCCGCTTTGTTGGAAAAATCACGCTGGGAAAGCCTTTTTTACCATCACTTATGCTTGTACCATATAAGGTACGTTTGATCAATTCTTATTTGTCGGCCCATCGATCAGCAGATCCCGGTCCTGCAGGGGTTCGCGGACTTCATGTTCTACGGGTTCCAGCTCCGGGACTTCGCCATAGCTGTCGCCGATGGACAGTTCGGTCATCTTGCGGGCCTGGGGCAGGACGCGGCCTTCCAGGCTGGCGACGAAGGCATTGTGTTTGCCGACATGGGCGTTCAAGGATTTTGTCATGCTGGCAACGTCATTGCCCAGTTTCACCAGCCGTTTATATAGCTCAATGCCCGCCTCATGCACCTTTTGCGCATCTTTAGAGGCCTTCTCCTGACGCCAGCCATAGGCGATGGCCTTTGCCAGGCCCAGCAATGTGGTGGGGGAGCAGATGATGACCTTCTTTTCCCAAGCGGTGTCGAACAGGCCGGGATCGCGGGCCATGGCGGCGCTGTACATCGGTTCGCCGGGCACGAACATGACGACGAAATCCACCGTATCCGACGGCAGGGTCTTCCAGTAATCCTTGCGACCCAATTGTTCCATATGGGTGCGGATCTGGCGGGCATGTTCGACCAGTTTCGCCTCTCGCGCTTCTTCAGTATCGGCCTCCATCGCCTCCAGATAGGCCGACAGGGAGGTCTTTGCATCGATCACCAGTGTGCGCCCGCCCGGCATTTTCAGAATCACATCGGGGCGTCTGGCCCCTTCTTCGGTCTCGAAATGCTTTTCCGTCTCGAAATCCACATATTCGGCCATCCCAGCCATTTCCAACAGGGTGCGCAATTGCTGCTCCCCCCAACGGCCACGGGTTTTGGGGGCGCTGCGCAGGGCATTGACCAGGCTGACAGTGGTGTCGTTTAGCTTGGTATGGCTGTTGGCGATATGCTGAATCTGTTGTGTCAGCGCGCCTTCATCCTGTTTGCGCTTGGTTTCCATCTCGTTGACCTGTTGCTGGAATTTATCCAGCGCCTCCTTCATTGGACCAACCATGGATTTCATGCCGGTTTCACCCTTTTCTTGCTGCGCCTTCAGAACTTCGTTGGCGCGCTCCAGGAACTTGCTTGAAGACGTGTCCAGCAATCCATTCATCAGGACCTGCAAATCCTTTTCAATCTGGCCCCTGACATTGCTCAATTCCTGCAGCTTTTCGCCATGGGCCTTCTTTTCTGAGGACAGGGTGGTTTGCAGATTCTCTATTTCTACGCGGCGATTGGACAGGTCTGACTGCAACGCCTCCACCTTCTGGCGCAATGCATCCCGATCCGTTCGCAATTCACTGCGCGCTTCTTCCAGGGCCTTTTGATTGGCCAGGGCGCCGGAAAGTTCAGACCTGATATCTTCAATGGTTTGCGACAGTTCGCGTTCCCGCGTCTGCAGGGCTTGCAGCTGCTCCTCTTTCCCCCGAACCATAAGCACCCAGGCCAGAAACAGCCCAACAGACAGCCCCCCGCCGGTTAGGGCAGCAATCGTTGCGATATCGATCAGCATGGCGGGTGCTCCTGTCATGATAGTGGGGCGGTCACGGGACCATCCTCAGAAAGCCTGATTCTCTGAGCAAGTGAAAGGAGGAAGCAGTGACTCCAAAGGATGATTAGGCACTTACCAGAAACAATAATATTCCAAATGGGCTGATTATTCTTTTGGTGTGGCGGGCTTACGTTTCGGGTGAAGAACAATCGCCCTTACAGGGGTTGGGCGGCCCGGAACAGTGAAAGGATTTTCAATATGTCTGATGCATCCCAAAAAGGTGACAAGGCGCTAAAGGTTTTACGCGTTGATTCCAGTGCGCGCGCGGAGAATTCGACAACGCGGAAGCTGACAGAGTCGCTTCTGTCGCATCTGTCAGAAAGCCATGACCTGGACATCACCCTGCGGAATGTTGCGGAAGGCTTGCCTTTCGTATCGCCCGATTGGGTCGGTGCGAATTTCACCGATCCCGCAGATCGGAATGCGGAACAAAAAAAGGCTCTGGCGCAATCTGACGCCCTGATCGCAGAAGTGCGTGCGGCGGATATTCTGGTGATTGGCGTGCCGGTCTATAATTTTGGCGTTCCTGCAGCCTTGAAAGCCTGGATTGATATGATCGCCCGGGCGCGTGAGACTTTCAAATATACCGAAAACGGCCCCGTTGGTCTGTTGAGTGGCAAGAAGGCCTATCTTGTTGTTGCCTCTGGCGTCACCGAAGTGGAGTCGGGGATTGATTATGCGACGCCTTACATGAAGCACGTTCTTGGCTTTATTGGTGTTACCGACGTAACCGTGATTGCTGCTGGTCAACAAATGATGGACGAAAAAGCCTCAGAAAAGGCCGAAAAATCGATTGAAGCTCTGGCCGCCTGACCGTTGCGGTGATCGCGCGCCAGGCCAATTGATCCGGCGCTTTCACACCAATGTGAGTCGACTTGATTCTTGCGCCGCCGCATTCCGGTGTACCGATACTGACAGATCGGTATTCAGGGATGCGGCGGTTTTGCTCGTGTCCCAACCGGTTCTGATACCAACAACAATAGGGACAGCGAGATCATGAGCTTCAAGACACATCTTCTTTCAACGACGATTGCCTCCCTGATGGCCGGGGCGGCATTTGCGGCAGGTGCCCAGGCCTCTTCGGTTGGCGTAGCGGGCGCCGTTTCAGCGACACCTCTGATGGCCGACGCCCAGCCGCAGGAAACCCCGCTTCAAGGCGGCGGTTCGTGCAATCCCTGCAACCCTTGTGCGGCCAAGGCTTGTAACCCCTGTAATCCTTGTGCAGCAAAGAATGCCTGTAACCCGTGCAACCCTTGCGCGGCCAAGAATGCCTGCAACCCGTGCAATCCCTGTGCTGCGAAGAAAAACCCATGTGGCAGTGGTGCAGATAACCCGGATGCCAGCCAAGCATCCATGGATCAGGTGAATATGGATGCAATCCCTGCCTGACGCCCCGGCGTCTTGCCCGGATTTGAGGCGTCGCACCCCCTGCGACGCCTCAGTCTTGTGTGAAGCGGCGGGGAATGAAACACTTTGCGGATGGATGGTGGATTTGCCCGAGGGACATAGAGTGACACCCGATATTTCTGACCCGATGGATGCGACACAAAACCTTGATGCGGCCTTGTCGATGTTATCAAAGGCCAGCCTGCGGCGCATGTTGGCGGCGGGGGTAGAGGTGCTGACCTGTCAGCGTGTGCTGCGCAAGACGTCCAGCAATGTCGTAGCGGAACTATTGCGCCACCAGGGCACATTCTATGAATGGAACCATTTCCCCGCGGGCGATGCCATCGATTGGGAAACGCATTCGCAATACTATTATCATGCCCACCCCAAGGGGGAACGTCCGGGAGAGCACGGACATTTTCATACCTTCCTGCGTTATACCGGCATGCCAAAGGGTGTGGCTCCGGCGCCGCTGGTGCATCCTCAGGCTCCCAACGACAATCGGATCGGGGCGCATATCATTGCCGTATCGATGGATAAAAAGGGCTATGGGATCAAGATGTTTACGGTCAATCGCTGGGTTACGGACGAAACCTGGTATGCGGCGCCAGATGTCGCGCGCATGATCGACAAGTTTGAAATCGATCACACCTTTCCGTCCTGGGCCAGCAATCGCTGGCTGTCGCATATGCTGATCCTGTTCAAGCCCCAGATCCTGTCCTTGCTGGAGCAGCGCGATGCCCGCATCACGACCTGGACCGCCCGCAATCCCGGCCTGGATGTGTTTGAGGATCGCGCCCTGGAAGTCACATCGGAATGCAAGATCGATGTGGACAAGCAGATCAAGGCGATCCAGGCGGCGCTGGCATCATAGGAGCAAAATCAAAAACGCCGACCCGGCCTGTGACCCGATCGGCGCTTTTGAAATTGGTGGAGTCGAGGAGGATCGAACTCCCGACCTTCGCATTGCGAACGCGACGCTCTCCCAGCTGAGCTACGACCCCATAAATCTGGCCCATAAATCTGGCCCAGAACGCTGTCTGGACGGGCGGAATATCGGTCTGAGGGGCGTTTGTGTCAAGGTGTGAAATTGGTGGGGTTATGCCGCTTTCTGGGATCATGACTTGCGCCGGAAGGTCTTGCGCCTTATCTCTGTTTTTACGGAAATGCAGAGGGGGGTCTCTCCGCACAGTGACAACGGCATGGTGGAAGCGGGTCGATGGATATTTTGCTTAACGCCTTGATACAGGTCGTCTTGGTGGCGCTGTCTCTTTATACATGGCTGATCATCGCATCGGCGATTTTAAGCTGGCTGGTGGCCTTTAATGTGGTCAATACCAGCAACCGTGTCGTCTATATGATCGGCGATTTTCTATACCGCCTGACCGAACCAGCCTTGCGCCCGATCCGGCGTATTTTGCCGAATATGGGGCCAATCGACATCTCACCCATCGTGCTGCTCCTGATCCTGTTCTTCCTGCAAAAAGTGCTGACCGATCTGGCCTTTCGCATCTGATGCCCTTCCGGTGGGATGCCGGGCGGGATGCGATGCTGTTGGCCGTCCGCCTGACCCCCAAAGCCTCTGCGGATCGCCTGCAAGCCATCGCCCAGGATGCCCAGGGTGCACGCCACCTGAAAATCCAGGTGACGGCGGTTCCCGAAGACGGCAAAGCCAACAAGGCGCTGATAAAGCTGTTGTCGAAGGCGTTGAAATGTCCAAAAACGTCGCTGAGTATCGTATCGGGCGCAACGGATCGCACTAAGGTCATTGCGCTGTCAGGGGAACGAGCGCGGCTGGAAGACAGCCTTCGCGCGGTCCTTGAGGGGCTTTAAGACACAAAGACACAATCGGGGGAGCATAGCGCATGGCGGAAGCACAGATCATCGATGGTAAGGCATTTGCAGCAGGCCTGCGCGAACGGGTTACAGCCGCGGTCGCCGCCTTGAAGGCCGATCATGGCAAAACGCCTGGCCTAGCGGTCGTGCTGGTCGGGGAAGATCCCGCCAGTCAGGTTTATGTCCGCAGCAAGGGCAAACAAACCGTCGAAGCAGGCATGGAAAGCTTCGAGTTCAAGATGGATGCCAGCACCGATCAGGAAACCCTGTTGGCAAAAGTTCGGCAATTGAATGAAGACCCAACGGTCAATGGCATTCTGGTGCAACTGCCCCTGCCCAAGCAGATTGATGAACAGGCGGTGCTGACCGAAATCAACCCAGATAAGGATGTCGATGGGTTTCATGTGGTCAATGTCGGGCGGTTGAATACGGGAAATCCCAGCGCCTTGGTCCCCTGTACGCCTTTGGGCTGTGTGCTGCTGCTGCGCGACCATTTCAAGGGCTCTTTGGCGGGCAAGAAAGCCATCGTGCTGGGGCGGTCCAACATCGTTGGAAAGCCGATGACGACCCTGTTGGTGCAGGAAAGCTGTACCGTGACCGTTGCGCATTCCCGCACGGTGGATTTGCCTGCAGAAGTCGCTCAGGCTGATATTGTCATTGCTGCTGTTGGTAAGCCCGAAATGGTGCAGGGGTCCTGGCTAAAGTCCGGTGCTGTAGTGATCGATGTTGGCATCAACCGGATCGACAAGCCCGATGGTGGTACGCGCCTGGTTGGGGATGTGGATTTCGCTTCAGCCAGTCCGGTGGCGTCCGCCATTACGCCGGTACCAGGCGGTGTTGGCCCGATGACCATTGCCTGTCTGTTGCGCAACACGGTCACCGCCTTCTGTCGCCAAAATGGGTATCCGGAACCGGACATGTGATATCGCTTTATTGGCAACCGGGTCGTCTCAGCCTAACCCGACTGCTCGCGTTTGCTAAAGGCCGTCTTGAGAGTCTCAATGACGGTACGAATGGGGGCAGAATTTTGCAAATCATCATGGACGACCAACCATATTTCGCGATGAAATGGGGTGTTTTTCAGTGGAATACGTGTCAGGTCAGTTTCACTGTCTGCCAAGAATTCCGGTAGAATCGCAATTCCTGCCCCGGCTTTTGCTGCGGCCAATTGGATTTCAACGGAACTTGCCATCAGTCGAAAGGACCGTCCCTGCGCACGGGCGTCCAAATCCAATTGCTGTGGGGCCGTTTTCATCGCGCCACCATAACCAATAAAGCGCCAATTCTTTTCATCGGTTTCGTTCAAATAGGCAGGTGTCGCGTATAGCCGAAACGGCATATCACCCAGTTTCAAGATTTTGAAGGGTCCTGTTTCCGGGCGGCTCAGGCGTATGGCTAGATCAGCTTCGCGCCGTTCCAGCGACGCTGTGCGGCTTTCACCGATAAGGGTGATGATCAAGTTTGGATGACGGCTTTGTAAGGCAACAAGTGGAGTCACAAGGCATAATGCGGTCAAGGCCGGTGGCGCGCTGATTATAACATGCCCTGACACCTCAGATCGCACGCCAGCGGCTATTCTGGTAATTTCTTCTGTATCGCGCGTCATCCGGCGCGCAATCTCTGCAATGCGGATCCCTTCTGCGGTCAAGGTGAGTTTGCGACCCCGCCGGTCTATCAATTTGAGCGCCAGCGTCTCTTCCAGTGACGCGATGCGCCGGGCAATTGTTGCGTGTTCAACGCCAATCTCTCGCGCCGCCGCTGACAAGCTTCCTGTCTCGGCAAAAGCTGCAAAATGCCGGAGATGCTCCCAATCCATTATGTTAAATCTTTCACAGTTATTGGGTAATTTTAGGGAATTTTTTGATGATAGGCCAGATGCAATTATCCGTGAATTGGTTGGCTGATGAGGTCAACGGAACATTGGAGACAAAAATTATGAATACAGTTATGGAAATCCACACAACGGGCGGCATCGAGCAATTCAAGATCGGGCAGCGTGCCGTTGAGGTCCCTGGACCCGGGGAAATTCGACTGCGGCATCAGGCGATTGGGGTCAACTTCATCGATATTTATCACCGGATTGGGGCGCATCCTGTCCCCTTGCCTGGGGTTTTGGGGGTTGAAGGCGCGGGGATCATTGAGGCGGTGGGAGAGGGCGTTACAGATTTGAAGATCGGTGATGCTATCGCCTATGCTGGCGCGCTTGGGGCGTATGCGAAAACACGACTTTTGCCCGCTTGGCGCGCGGTTCGCCTGCCGAACGCGGCGCGGATGGATGTGGTTGGTGGCAACATGTTGCGGGCGCTGACAGCCTATATGCTGTTAACGCTGGTCCATCCTGTATCGGCGAACAGTACCATATTCGTACATGCCGCAGCGGGCGGATTGGGGATAATTCTGACGCGCTGGGCCAAACATTTCGGGGCAACAGTAATCGGGACGGTCAGCACCGAGGGTAAAGCAGACATCGCGACAGCAAACGGCGTCGATGCAGTCATCGTCGGGCGAGAGGCCGATATTGCTGCCCGCGTAAATGAGCTGACACAGGGTCATGGTGTTGACTTGGTTGTTGATGGGATTGGAGGCGATATGGTTCGACAGTCGCTGCGCTGTGTGCGTCGTTTCGGGATGGTTGCCAATATTGGGTGGGTCGCCGGGCCCACACCTGCCCTTCAAATCAGTGAATTGGGGGATGCCTTTTTATCTAAACCTAGTGTCATGTCTTTATTGGCAGATTCGCATTTCTACGCGACGGGCGCGAAGGCGGTTTTTGACATTCTAGGGCCAGATTTGGGCGGCAGTGTCGGCGGCACGTATGCCTTGGAAGAAGTCGCGCGGGCGCAGTTTGATTTGGAAAATGGCCAGACCACAGGTTCCTTGGTTCTAATACCAAGCGCCTAAATTAAACCCCAGGGTACCAACGAAAAGCGCCGCCGCAAGATTATGCGGCGGCGCCTTTCATAGGCGGATGATCGCGCCTTAATCGGCGATGATTGTCATTTCCTGCTATGCTGGCTCTGAGCTTGCAGGGGCTTCCACAGCGGCACCGTCTTCCGAACTGGCAGATTTGCGCGGGGTGCGACGCGGGCGTCCTCGTGGGGCTTTTGGGGCCTCATCCGTATTGGCCGCCGGGGCTGCTGCTGGGGTGCTGGCCGGCTCTTTAGGTGCCGGATCTGCATCATTATTGGCGGGTTGGTTCTTGGTTTGAGTATCGGCAGAATTTGACGCCGGGGTTTCGCTGCCCTCCGCCGTATTCTGTTGCGGGCGACGCCCACGGCCGCGACCGCCATTGTTACGCGGGTTATTTCGGCCCCCGTTATTGCCCTGGCCGCCATTGCCTTGGCCGCCATTGCCCTGATTGCCGCCGCCTTGGCCGTTGTTACCCTGACTGTTGTTACCCTGGCCATTGTTGCCATGGCCGCTATTGGCATTGCGATTGCCGTTATAGCCGCCGGTATTGCCGTCGGCATCGTTGCTGTCGTCGCCATCGTCTTCGTAATTGGTGTCATCAAAGCTGTTCTGCTGATCTGATGCAGACTCGTCATGGCTTTGGCGCGGGCGGTCCCCCGTGTTGTTTTCATTCAGGATGCGGTAATAATGCTCCGCATGCTGCAACATGGTTTCTGCCATCACGCGGTCCCCGGACCCTTGCGAGTCACGTGCCAGCTGGATGTATTTTTCATACACCTGCGTAGCATTTCCACGAATACGAACGCCCGGTCCGTTAGAATCAAAATTCTGACGGGAAGGGTTACTACGCCGGGCATTGTTGCGATGCCGTCCGCGATTTTGTTTTGGATTATTCACGCGTTACCTCTTGAGGTGCGATTGAATCAAACGAGAGACAAGCTGAACCGTATCGTTGCAGCACCCGGTCAAAATGGGTCGATAAAGTCTTCTCTCTCGGAAAGTCGGTTTCGGAATGCCCATAATTACAGGCCGTCCCCCACGAAACGCGACGCACTGCAACCTAGCCCTTTGCCCGGTCCTTTCCAAGTGTTTTTTTTAAGGCTGTCGTGTCTGGTTTTTGCCCCAGCACGACACGGTCCCGCCCGGCAGTGTCTTGATGACAGGATATGCGTAAAAAACCGGCCTTATCCAGCAGATTTGGGACAGTTTGACCCTGATCCCAGCCAATTTCCAGGGCAATCCAGCCGCCGGGGCGCAACACTTTTGGCGCCGTTTCAATAATCGCGCGATAGGCATCCAAACCATCTGTGCCGCCATCTAGGGCTAGAATGGGATCATGATCCCGCACAGCAGGATCCAGATGCTGAATTTCCCCCTGAACGATGTAAGGCGGGTTGGAGACCAGGATATCGATCGATTGTGGCTTTAGAGCCGACAGCCAGTCACTTTCAACAAAGCGAACGCGACCGGAAAGACCCAGGGTGTCCGCATTGGATTGCGCTGTTTTCAGCGCCTCACTAGAAATGTCCAGGCCTATGCCTGTTGCCAAAGGGCAGTCATGCAGCAATGCCAGTATCAGGCAGCCGGTTCCGGTTCCTATATCAGCAATCTCGCATGTCTGATCCGTTGGTATAAGCGCCAATGCCTCTTTTACCAAAACCTCACTATCCATGCGCGGATCCAGCGTTGCGGGGGTGACATGAAATTCCAGTCCCCAAAAATTGCGGCGCCCGGTGATCCGGCTCATCGGAACCCCTGACGCGCGTAAGGCGACCCAATCCTGATATTGGGTGATATGATGCACGGGAAGGTCGGGATAAGCGATTATGTCGGTGGGCGTAATCCCTTCCAGATCACATAAGAGATGGCGGGCTTCCCATAACGGGGAGGGGATATCAGCGGCCTGCAATCGCGCCACTGCGGCGCGCAACGCAGTCTGGCGCGCCGTGTCTGGGCTCACACCGCTTCCCCTAATTCCGCCAAAAGAGAGGACTGGTCCTCCAGGATCAACGCATCCAGGATTTCATCCAGCGCTTCCCCCAGCATCATCCTGTCCAGTTTGTAAAGGGTTAGGTTGATGCGGTGGTCCGTGACGCGACCCTGGGGGAAATTATAGGTCCGGATGCGTTCGGACCGGTCCCCGCTGCCAACCATGGATTTGCGATCCGCAGCCCGTTCCGACGCCTGGCGTTCCCGTTCCTGATCATACAGACGCGCACGCAGAACCTTCATCGCTTTGGCGCGATTCTTGTGCTGGGACTTTTCATCCTGACAAGTCACGACAAGGCCGGTCGGCAAATGGGTGATGCGGATCGCGCTGTCGGTGGTGTTGACATGCTGACCGCCCGCACCCTGAGAGCGATAGGTATCCACCCGCAGGTCGCCTTCGTTGATTTCAATATCGACTTCCTGTGCTTCAGGCAGAACCGCGACTGTTGCGGCTGAGGTGTGGATGCGTCCACCGCTTTCGGTTGTTGGCACGCGCTGGACACGATGCACGCCGGATTCAAATTTTAGTTTCCCATAGGCGCCCGCCCCATTGATGGAGACTGTTACCTGGGCGATGCCGCCGACTTCATTCTCGCTGATATCGATCACTTCAAATGGCCAGCTATGATTCTGGCAATAGCGCTGATACATGCGTAAAAGGTCGCCTGCGAACAGGCCGGCCTCGTCCCCGCCGGTGCCCGCGCGGATTTCCATGATACAGGCGCGCCGGTCGGCCTCGTCCTTTGGCAGCAGCAACAGTTTCAGGTTCTGTTCAAGCTCTGGCAGGCGCTCGTCCAGGTTTTCCAATTCCTCGCGGGCCAGGCTGCGCATTTCCTTATCGCTGCTGTGATCCTCGATCATCGCCACCAGGTCTGTGCGTTCCGCCTCTGCCGCCCGAAATGTCTGGGCAGCCTCCACAATGGGTGTCAGTTCGGCATATTCCATGGAAACAGCCTGGAATTCTTCTGCAGGCAATGTGCCTGTAGACATGCGATCAGACAGTTCCATATGCCGTCTGATGACGCGGTCAATATTATCGGTCCAACTCATTCTGTATCGCTTCTTTCATCCTGAATGCGCAGCGCGAACAGGCGCTCCAGCACGCGGTTTACTGTAATTGTGTCACGCAGGTCTGCCGCCCCGCCTTCGCTGGCGATGGCGCGCAGGGTTTCGCTGGGTTCGTGCAAAATGCGGTTGACCAGAAGGCGGGTCGCCTCTGCTGCATCGGCACTGGGATGGCGGTTTAGCACATCTTCACGCAGGCGGTCGAATTGTTCTCTCAAGGCGATCAGGCCGGGAACGCCTTCCCGCTCTGCCTGGCTGCGCCGCCAATCGATCAGCGCGCTGTCGACCATAGCGGCGGCTTCCGCAGCCTCTGCCTTGCGGTCTAACTGGCCCTTTTCTGCCAGCCGTTCAATATCTTCCATCGTATAAAGGAAGGCATCGGGCAGAGTGTCCACGGCTGGATCGATATCCAGCGGAATCCCGGCATCAATCAGCAGGATCGGTTTTGATCGGCGGGCTTCTAATGCTTTGGTGACACTATCGCTGTCCAACAGATATCGGCCCCGACCGGCAGCGGTGATCACGATGTCAGAATGCGCCAGGGCGCGGTCCAGTTTTTCATAATCCTGATAGGTCAACCCGCGCCGCGCTGCTTCCCGCTCTGTCCGGCGTGATGGACCGGTTAAATCCAGCACCCCGATCCCCGCACGCTGAAACTGTTCTGCGATCAGTCCGCCGGTCTCTCCCAACCCGATCAGCAAGGCGCGGCATCGGGCCATCGTGCCGTGCAGGTCCTGGGCGACCTTTACCGCGGCGGCGGCGGCGGAAACGGCCCCTTCTCCAATTCGGGTGGTGCTGCGGACCCGCTTTGCTAATGCGAAGCTGGTTTGCATCAACCGGTCCAGTTCTCCCTGGATCATTCCGGCATCGCTTGCAACCTGCACAGCGTCCTTCAATTGACCCAGAATTTGGGACTCCCCGATCATCTGGCTGTCCAGGGCGCTGGCGATGCGAAAGACATGGGCGACGGCATCCACATCATACAGGCGGTAGAAGGTGGATTCGGGGACGCTCATTCCCTCTAACCGACTGCGCAAGCGCCGTTCTGCTGTGCCACTGGCCCGTTCCGGGTCGGTGGATGTGCCAATCAACTCTACCCGGTCACAGGTCGACAGTGACACCAATTGCGTCAGTCCCGCATCGCGACAGGCTGCCAGGAATTCAGGCTGGGCAGGCGGTTCAACAAACAGGCGGTCCCGGATCCGCGCGTCGGCCGTGCGAAAGCTGGCCCCCACGATGTAAGGTCTATCCATTGGGGCCGGGCCAGCGCCATCGACACTTGTCCCAGCGGTTGTCCCAGCGGATATCCCGGCCATGGTCTACCCCCGATCTTCAACCCGCATCACAGTCAAGGTTGCCGCCAGGTCGGTCATCGCCACTTCTTTCTGTTCGCCATCATCCAGGGTTTTGACCTGGGCCACGCCCTTGGACAATTCCTCATCTCCTAAAATAATCGCCGCCCAGGCATTGACCTTGTTGGCGTGCTTCATGCGCTTCTTCATATTGCCGGAAAAGGCGAATTCGGTGCGCAGGCTGCTGCCGCGCAGGGTCTTTGCAATGGCCAGAGCCTGTGCTTCCGCTGCGTCCCCCATTGGGACGATGACCAGCGGGCGGTCCACAGGCGGAGCTTCAGCCGATAACATTGCCAGGCGTTCTATGCCAGCGGCCCAGCCAACACCTGGCGTTTCCTGTCCGCCCAGCATGCCAATCAACCCGTCATAGCGGCCGCCTGCCATTACCGCACTTTGTGCGCCCAGCGCATCGGTGGTGAATTCAAAGGCGGTATGGCAATAGTAATCCAGACCCCGCACCAAACGGGGGTTCAGCGTGTATTCGATGCCCAGTGCATCCAGGCCGGTTTTGACCGCGGCGAAAAACTCGATGCTCGCCATGTTCAGATAATCTGAAAAAATCGGGGCATCGGCGACGATCTTTCGGTCGTCCTCATCCTTGCTGTCCAGGATACGCATCGGGTTGCGGGTCAGGCGGTCTTTTGATTCAACAGACAATTTCTCCAGATGACCTTGGAAATATTCAACCAAGGCCTCGCGATAGGCGGCGCGGCTTTCCGTGTCGCCCAATGTGTTCAACTCCAGCACGGTCTTATCAACAATGCCCAGATCCGTCAGGATGGCGTGGCCGCAGGCAATCGCCTCCACATCGGCCAGGGGCTGTGCGGCCCCGATCAGTTCGATGCCGATCTGGTGGAACTGGCGCAGACGACCTTTCTGGGGGCGTTCATGGCGGAACATGGGGCCGGAATAGAAGTATTTCACCGGGGCATGCTGCGCCAAGCCATTGGAGATGAAAGCCCGACACACGCCCGCTGTATTTTCCGGGCGCAGGGTCAGCATATCGCCGCCCTTATCTTCGAATGTGTACATTTCCTTGGTCACGACATCAGAGGTATCGCCCAAGGTGCGCGCAAAGACGTTGGTGAATTCAAAGATCGGTGTGGCGATCTCGTCAAAGCCATGCAATGCGGCTGTACCCCGCGCTGTATCGCTGACATGGCGATGCGCGCGCATGTCATCGGGCAGGAGGTCATGGGTGCCGCGTACCGGCTGTAAATCTGCCATGGGTCAGAATCCTTAACGTCTACAAATTGTGGAGAATGGGTCGCTATTCCGCCGCGATGGTGGCGGTTTCGGGTTTCTCAGCCTCAATTTCCGCCGCCTTCTGTTCCACCAGTTCAACCAGATGGTCAACGATGGATTGGTCTTTCAGGCGATGATGGGGCATCCCTGCAATGTAAACCTGATGGGTGCCTTTGCCGCCACCGGTAAAGCCAATATCGGTTTCACGCGCTTCGCCAGGGCCATTCACGACACAGCCGATCACACTGACAGTCATCGGCGTGGTAATATGGGCCAGCCGCTCTTCCAGCACTTTTACTGTTTCGATTACATTGAATTGCTGCCGGGCACAGGATGGGCAGGAAATCACATTCACGCCGCGATGCCGCAGATTCAAGGCTTTCAGCATGTCAAAGCCGACTTTTACTTCCTCTTCAGGCTCTGCAGACAGGCTGACGCGGATCGTATCGCCAATGCCAGCCCAAAGTAGGGAGCCCATGCCGATGGAAGATTTGATCGTGCCGGATCGCAATCCGCCCGCTTCGGTAATTCCCAGATGCAGGGGGTAATCGCAGGCTTCGGCCAATCCATGATAGGCCGCGACTGCCAGGAAGACATCGGATGCCTTCACACTGATCTTGAATTCGGTGAAATCGGCATCTTCCAGAATGCGGGCATGCTCCAGGCCGCTTTCCACCATCGCTTCGGGGCAGGGTTCGCCATATTTCTCCAGCAGGTGCTTTTCCAGTGATCCGGCATTCACCCCAATCCGCATGGAACAGCCGTGATCCTTTGCGGCCTGAACCACGTCTTTCACGCGCTGGGCGGACCCGATATTGCCCGGATTGATCCGCAGACAGGCAGCCCCCGCTTTGGCGGCTTCTATCGCACGTTTGTAATGGAAATGGATGTCCGCGACGACCGGCACCGTCACTTCGGGAATAATTTTGACCAGGGCGGCGGTGGAGTCTTCGTCAGGGCAGGACACCCGAATGATATCCACCCCGGCAATTTCACAGCGACGGATCTGATCAATTGTTGCCTGTACGTCCGATGTCAGCGTATTGGTCATCGTCTGCACGGTGATTGGTGCATCGCCCCCCACGGCGACCGGGCCAACCATGATCTTGCGCGACGGTCGGCGGTGTATTTCGCGATAGGGTCTAACGCTCATGATCACTCTCTTTCAGGGTCGGCGGCGACCACCAGAAAATGCGCGCTTTTACCCGGAAGATCAAGGTTGCCCTGAACTTTTAACACAAGCTTGATGAAGACGGATACTCTAAGGCAGTAAATTCTCTGGCGTCAATGGAATGTCCCGGCGGACTTCGCCCAATGTCCCAAGCGTTGGGGCCATGGTGCCGTTCACAATCAGTTTCAGTGCGCCGATATTGCCGGAACTGAGCGTCAGGCCGGGACGGTCCGGCACGCGGTAGATTTCCCCCATCAGCATCAGCTTTTCAATCAGCACCTGACCCTGAGCATTCTTCACCTGGATCCAGGATTCCTGGGTTGCCTGAATGATGATGCGGGAATCAGAGGGGGAGGCAGCCGTTTGGGAGTCGTTTGTGTTCTGTGTCACAGCGGGGGGGGCTGGCGTTGTCGGCGCTGGATCTGTCACAGGCCCCTGCACGGTTTCAGGCTGTGCCGCATCCGTTGAGTTTTCAGGTGGTGCAGGCTGTGGCGGAGGTGCCAGATCCTGTGTCGTGATCGCCGAACTTTCTGACTGGGGCGCGTTTGACGCGGCGCCCGTATCAGCGGTTGGTGATTCTTGCGCTGAGTTGGGTTCAGGCTGGCTGGGTTGAGTCGGGCTGGGTTGAGGTGGCGGCGCAGGTACTTCTGGTTCCGGCAGGGCATCTACACGCTGTTGTTCTGTCGATGCACTCTCTGCCGCGCCGGATTGCGTTTCCGCTTGTGTTGATGTGGCGGTCGCGTCTTGTGTCGCAGCCTCAGTCTCCGCGCCATCAGAACTTGCTGTTGCCTGGGGTGCCGCTGCACTGGGTGTTTCTGTGCTGGTTGGTTCCGTGCTGGTTGGTGCTTCGGAACTTGGTACCTCAGATGGGGCGGTTTCTGCTGGCGTTGTTTCAGTGGATGGCAGTGTCGGTGTCGCCGCTATATCCGAAGTGGCCGGTGCGATCGCGTCCGCAGTATTGGCAGTATCTGTCTCACCTGTTGACGTTTCCGGCGCGGGCACGGCGTTGGAAGCGTCGGCTTCTGATGGTGTGACGGACGGTTCAGACTCTGTTTCCGCGCCGTCTGCGAAAGGGGTATCGCTGCTTTCAGGGGTGCTGGGGGTGTCCACAGCGGTTTCAACTGGCGCCGATGTGTCCGGTGTCGATTCCTGTTCAACCAACGCCATCAACCGGGCTGGCACAGCTTCGACAGCTTCAACAATGGTCATATTCTGGGAGGAACTGTAAAGCCAGACACCATAAACCCCGCCTGCCAACAGCAATACAATTAGCAGCAGGGCCGCACCCGGTACCCGATTGCCGGGCAGGGGTTCTGGGAACTGCAATTGGGTTCGATGGCTAATGCCACGCGCTTCAACTTTGAACCGGTCGACGATTTCGGCGCTGTCCAGGTCCAGATAGCTGGCATAGGCGCGGACAAAACCGATACCATAGGTCACACCGGGCAGGTCTTCTATGGCCCCGGATTCAAGGGCTTGAAGATAGGGTAGGCGAATGCGCAGCGCTGCAGCCACTTCGCGCAGGTCCTCATCGCGCGCCAGTCGCGCTCCACGTAAGATCGCCCCAACACCGGCACCCGGATTTTCGGGATTGACGCCCTTACGCGCCTGTTCCTGATCTTCAGACGCTTTCATATACCCCAACCATAACAAAATTGCCCACGCCCATTCTGTTTTCTCAGCATGGGCAATCGACGAAAAACGTTCCTGTCTCAATACTATGGCGCGATTGGTGCCGGATTGCAAAGACCCAAAACGACGCTGGTACCAGGTCTTGTTCCTAAACTGTTATGCCATGGTCGCGGGCAAAGTTGGCCATTGCACCGCGCAGGGACCGATCCGGTCGATGGGTCAGGGCTTCTGTAAAGTCAGACAAGGCGGAAACAGTGCAGGCCCGAACCGTATCACGCAGCGGGCCGATATTGGCCGGAGACATCGATAATGTGCGGATTCCAAGCCCGATCAGGGCCAGGGCTTCCAGCGGCTGTCCGGCCATTTCGCCACAGACGGACAGTTCCAGGCCATTCTGCTGGGCGCGGTGCACGACTTCTTTCACGACATTCAGGACCGGTGCGGACAATGCGTCATATCGACCGTCCATGCGGGGATTGCCGCGGTCGCTGGCAAACAGAAATTGCAACAGGTCATTGCTGCCGATGGAGATAAAATCCGCCTTTTTTGCCAGGGCGTCCAATTGGAATATCAAGGACGGCACTTCCAGCATTGCGCCGATTTTCAATTCTGACGGCAGCGGCAAACCACGCCGGGCGGCGCGTGATAATTCCTTATCCAGCATGGCGCGCGCCTGTACAAATTCATCGGCATTGGCGACCATTGGGAACATCACCCGCAAAGGGCGTCCGTTGCTGGCCTGGATCAGGGCGCGCAATTGCCCGCGCATCAGACCCGGCCGATCAATCGCGATGCGAATGGCGCGCCAGCCCATCGCCGGGTTTTCTTCCTGCATCTCGTGAAAATAGGGCAGAACCTTGTCGCCGCCGATATCCAGGGTGCGAAAGGTAACAGGCTTGCCTTCTGCCTGGTCCAGAATGGCGCTGTACAGTTCGGCCTGGGTCGCCGTGTCGGGAAAGTCAGATCGCACCATAAAGGGTACTTCGGTGCGATACAGGCCGATGCCCGCAGCGCCGGAATCTTGCAGATGTCCCATATCGATCAACAGGCCGGCATTCATCATCAGAGAGATTTCGACGCCATCTTTCGTGATCGACGGTAAATCCTTTGCGGCCCGATAATGGGCGCGCTTTTCTTCAAACATCCGCATCGATGCTTTAAAAGCAGACCGTACTTCATCGCCGGGGCGGATGTAACACAGTCCATTCCCGCCATCGACCAGGATTGGATCCATCGGTTCGACGCGGTCCAGAATGCCTTTTACGCGCCCGATCACTGGTATTTGCAGGGCCCGCGCGACAATCGCGACATGGGATGTTGATGATCCTTCTTCCAGGATCAGCGCTTTCAGATTGCTGCGGTTATAATCCAGCAGGTCCGCCGGTCCCATATTGCGGGCGACCAGGATGGTCTCTTCCGGCAGCATATGGGCGCGGGTGCCATCCGCATCCCCGGTCAGGTGCTGCAACAGACGAAACGCCAGATCTTCCAGGTCCAGCAACCGTTCCCGCAGATAGGCGTCATCGACCTTTTTCATCCGTGCGCGTGTATCATCCTGTACGCGTACGACGGCGCCTTCTGCGGTCAGGCCATTGTCGATATTCTCCACAATGCGCCGGATCCAACCCTTATCTTCCGCAAACATCCGATAGGTTTTCAGGATGTCAATGTGATCGCCTGGTCCTTCGGCATCCGCTTGGGCCAGCAATTCATCCAGCCTTTTATGCATGCTGGCCAGGGCTTCTTTCAGCCGCAACTTTTCAGTTTCGGAATCCTCAGCGACGGTACGCCCGACAGGGATGGCGGGTCGATGCAAAACCGCATGCCCCATGGCAAGGCCGCCATTCAGCTTGATCCCGTCCAGGCGCAAAGGGGCAATTCCGATGCCATCGGCAGGACGCTGTTCAGAGGTTTCGATCAATTCCCCGCTGGCAACCATTTCCGCGACGACCATGGAGACGGTTTCCATCGTCTCCACTTCCTCATCGGTATAGTCACGCTGCGTTCGGTTTTGAATCGCCAGAACCCCCAGCATACGGCCACCGCGCAGGATCGGTACCCCCATCATGGAGGTATAGATTTCTTCCCCGGTTTCCGGGCGATAGGCGAAGCTGGGGTGTTTACGGGCCTCTGCCAGAGCCATTGGGCGGCTGTCAGCGGCAACGGCCCCGACAATCCCTTCACCAATGCGCAGGCGGGTATTATGGACGGCTTCCGGTTTCAGGCCCTGGGTGGCAAACAGTTCCAATACATCCCCGGCGCGCCTGACATAGATGGAGCACACTTCAGCGACCATATCCCCGGCGATCAGCTTGGCAATGCGGTCCAGTCGGTCCTGAGCATCGCCGGGACCGGCCATAACGTCGCGCAGCCGCCGAAGCAACTTGCGAGGTCCTGCCCAAACTGTAGGGGATGGTGCCGCTTCTCTGGCCATTCGCCCTGTAGTCTCCCATCGTTATGCCCGTTGTGACTGTTCAGAACGGGTTCTGCCTGTTCAAACCGGATAGAGCCGGATCCTGATCGCGATCCAGCCCCGCCAAACCGGGTTTTTTTGTTCCTGCCCCAGAGCATCATGCGCTCGCAAGAGCTCACACAGGATGCTCTTATCTCTCTTTTCAGCAAATACGTCGTCGCAAACGTCCTCGTTTGCGAAGGCTTTGCCCTAGGCGGCGTCGAGGCCATAGGCGGTATGAAGCGCCCGGATCGCCAGTTCAGCGTATTCCTCTGCAACCAGGGTGGATATCTTTATCTCACTGGTTGAGATGACCTGGATGTTGATCCCCTTCTCAGCGAGGGTTTTAAACATCGTTTGAGCGACCCCGGCATGGCTGCGCATGCCAACCCCGATGACGGAGATCTTAGCAACGGCGCCATCCGATAGCAGCGTTTCATATCCGATCTTATCGTGATTCCCTTTCAGCACGGAAATTGCGCGATCAATGTCCGCGCGGGCCACTGTGAAGGTCATATCGGTGCGTTCCCCATCGGGAGAGACGGATTGCACAATCATATCAACATTGATCGATGCATCGGTCAGCGGGCCAAAGATATGGGCTGCAACGCCTGGTTTGTCGGCAACCTTCACCAGTGTGATCTTGGCTTCATCCCGACTATAGGCGATGCCGCTTACGACTTGCTTTTCCACGATCTCATCCTCATCGACAACCAATGTGCCCGGCTTATCTTCAAAGGAAGACAAGACCTGAAGGCGCACGCCATGGTTCATGGCAATTTCCACACAACGTGTTTGTAACACTTTGGCACCCAGAGACGCCATTTCCAGCATTTCTTCATGGGCGATACGATCAATTTTTCGCGCCTTCGGCACAATGCGCGGGTCGGTGGTATAGACCCCGTCAACATCGGTATAGATATCGCAGCGATCCGCCTTCAGCGCGGCCGCCAGCGCAACTGCCGTCGTATCCGACCCGCCCCGCCCCAGGGTTGCAATGCGATTGCGGGGTGTCACCCCCTGAAATCCTGCAACGACGGCGACCTGATTCTCCGAAAAGCGTTTAACGATCTCAGAGGTGTCGATATCCTCAATGCGGGCCTTTCCATGCATTTCATTGGTGGTAATCGGGATTTGCCAACCCAGCCAGGAGCGGGCTGATATCCCCATTTCCTGCAGTCGCAATGCCATCAGACCTGCGGTGACCTGCTCGCCAGAGGCAACAATGGAATCATATTCGCGCACATCATAAATGCGCGATGTTTCCTGAACATAACCGACCAGCTGATTGGTGACTCCGGACATGGCGGAAACCACGACGGCCACTTCATTGCCTGCATCCACTTCACGCTTCACACGTTGGGCTGCATTGGCGATGCGATTTATGTCAGCGACGGAGGTTCCGCCAAACTTCATAACAATACGCGCCATCTCTTCGGGATCGCCTTCTTCAAGAATAACCAGAAAAACCTTGGCTGTTGCGGCATGCGACCGCTTGCCCCGCGCGGGCGGCGTATCCATACTCGCTACAGGTTTCGCGTGCAAGAATTACCAACCTGAATCGGAAATTCCCTATGACTGAACGTGCTGCATCAACAGTTGATCCGAAAGAGATCGAAAAATTTGCCGCCATTGCAGACCAATGGTGGGACCCGGATGGGGAATTCAAACCGCTGCACATGTTAAATCCCGTGCGTATCGGCTATATCCGTGATCGCCTGTGTGCCCGGTTCGGGCGCGATCCTCTGGGGCCAAAGCCGCTGTCAGGCCTTACGATATGCGATATCGGCTGTGGCGGTGGCTTGATTTGTGAGCCCTTAAGCCGCCTTGGTGCAGCCGTGACGGGCGTGGACGCCACAGGGCAGTCTATTGATGTTGCCTATAACCATGCCCAACGCATGGGGTTGGATATCCGCTATCGCCACACAACCGCCGATGATCTGGTGGCGCAAGGCGAACAGTTTGACGCCGTTGTGAATATGGAAGTGGTCGAACATGTGTCCGATTTGCAGGCCTTTATTGAAGATGCTGCGGCATTGGTTCGACCGGGTGGCGCGATGGCGCTGTCGACATTCAACCGGACGGCAAAATCCTTTGCCTTAGGCGTTGTTGGGGCCGAATACGTGCTGCGCTGGTTGCCGCGTGGCACCCATGATTGGCGAAAATTTGTAAAACCAAGCGAACTGGCTGCTGCGTTGCGCCCGGCCGGGATGATCGTCAGTGATATCTGTGGGATGGCGTATAATCCAATTCAGGATGACTTCCATCTGGCCCCACGTGATATAGACGTGAATTATCTGGCCTTTGCTGTGAAAGGA